>Ga0222648_1000966_pt1 | contig 11505 bp, 9 predicted proteins | sample AntAcemetagen335_FD_181021 | JGI IMG/M metagenome (GOLD analysis project Ga0222648, IMG submission 181021) | Saline water microbial communities from Ace Lake, Antarctica - #335 | ecosystem: Environmental > Aquatic > Non-marine Saline and Alkaline > Saline | place: Antarctica: Ace Lake | collected... | reverse complement strand
CGTGAGCGCCAGGGACGGGTACGGCCCGGTAATAATGACGTCGCTTGTTTCGGGTAAAATCGACACCGAAACCCAGGGAAGCGGCCAGGTTTTCGTATCCGGAGCGTTCGTTGCGATGGGAACCGACACGTTCCGCGAAAACACCATGCTGCCATGTTCGGTGGCCCAGTAGCTGTTGATGAAGTTTTTCGTGACGTGCGCTGCGGCATACTGGTGCACCTCGATGCTCACCGGCTCGGCGCAGAACGTGGCCACTCGCAGGGACGACGTGTCGATGCCATCCAGCTTTCCCGCGTTAGACGGATCGGTCATGAGCTGCCGCACCACCGCGCTTCCCGTTTTGAGAATCGTGATCTTCTCTCGTTCGATCGTCTCAAACGCCCTCAACGGCGACGGGAACACCGGTGACCCCACCATCAACACGCTCCGCACGGCCGCCAAAAGAGGACCCATCAGCTGGTACGACTGCCCGGTGATCCAGCCGGCGCTGCCCACGGTGAGGATGCCGCCGCCTTTGGTCGTGACCCCGCACCCCTCGCCCGGTTTGGTTAGAAACACACAAGTCATGCTCTCGCAAACCCCACTGACGTACCCGCCGTGGCCGTGCACCACGCCCTTGGGCGACCCGGTGCTGCCGCTGGTGTAGCTCACGAACAGCGGGTGGTCCGCTTCGACCGGTCGCGCCGAACAGGTGGCGAGCTTCACGCCTTTCTTCTGCTTCTTTCGCGGTTTCGACGACGCGTCCGCCTCCTGCTCCGGGTTGGCTTCCACGAACGCCTCAGCGTCGGACATCGCCCCCCACCGTTCCAGTCCGTATTTCTTGTGAAACGCACCCCAGGTCGGTTCTATTTGTACCAGAGCTGGTTTTTCAGGTCGCGGCGCACCGCTCGCCGCGTTCGCGCCAATCGCGGCGCCGCTTTTCGCGGCGCAGTCGATGGAAACCCCCGCGTGCTGCGTACTTCCATTCGGCGCGCAAATCACCAGCTTCGGGGATAGGTCTTCTATCCGGTCACCCAAAACGTCAATCGCCGCGTCCACGGCGGTGGCGCTGTACACCGCGCCCAGCCTTTGACACGCGAGCATGTACACGCACAGGGTGAGGTCCGTGGGGGCGTGAAACAACACGCGGTCGAATTGCTGCACGTCGTGCGTTTCGCGTAACACGGCGGCAACCGTGGCGACCGCGCCTAACAGCTCACGTCGTGTCACGTCGCATCGCGGTGTACTTACTGTGATCTCCTCGGGCAGCGATGTCATCGCGACTTCGTCGCCGCGGCCGTCAAGCACGTGCCGATCAACCGCGTTGAAACACGCGTTCGTCCAACCGCCCGCGAACCACCGGAAATACGGCGCCTCCCCGGTATCAACCAGCGTTTCCCACGGCGTCCACGTTTCGTCCTTCACAGCAGTCTTGGTGCCACTGCTTGGCGCGACGAACGCGTCCCGCGTGCGCCAACCGCCGCTCCCGCGGTCCCACCACCACATCGTGGAAGCGGCTTTGGCCGCGACTTCAAGCGCCTCGGGTGATGCCGCGAAACCCGAGACGCCACCGTTGGCCGGGGTTTTGGCCGCCGCGGCCGCCTTGCGAGGCGGCATCGTCCCGTGAGGTACGCGTCAAGCTTCGCCCGCGACCGTAGCGAGGCTCTTGACGCGCGGCGCCTTGTGCCGAGGGAACGATCAAGACTGGCGATCAAAGTCAAACGAAAGGAATTTATGCCTCTTCCGAGTTCTTTGCCACTTGGCCGAATCTCGTGAGGTGCCGTCACGCGCGCCTTGGTCGTTCGTCAAACGTACATGCGCGCCGTCCTCTCGAGTTCGACTCGATTCTCTGCGCCCCACGTCCGTCGTCTTTCGCGACACACCACGCGCGCGATGTCCGCCCCCACCACACGCGCGGTGCCCGCGCCCATGGTCAGCGAGCTGTACGCCCCCGTCCCCGTGCTTGGCCGGTGCGCGTTGATCACCGGCGCTTCGTCTGGGATCGGCAAGGCCACTGCGGAGAGGCTTGCTGAGCTGGGGTGTCGCTTGGTGGTCGCCGCGAGACGAGAGGAGCGGCTGGAGGAACTGGCGAGCGACTTACGTTTGCGGTACGGCGCCACGGTGCACTGCGTCGTGTTGGATGTGACGGACACCGATGCCGTGCTCGCGCTTCCGAAATCGCTCCCCAAGGCATTCGCGGACGTGTCCATCTTGGTCAACAACGCGGGGGGGGCGCTGGGTACCGCGAAGGTGACTGAAAACGACATGAACGACGTCACGACGATGCTGGATGCGAACATTAAGGGCGTGGTCGCCACGACGAGGGCGTTTTCACCAGGGATGGTGTCTCGCGGGGAAGGTACGCGCGTTGGGTTTTCCCAAAAAATCCCGCCGACGGTTCGGCGAGTGCCAAAGCAATCGCTTGGACACCGGTCTCCGAGACGAGAGACACCACGTGTACTATACGTATTCGTGACATTACTCTGGCTAATTACTCACACTCACACACATCACGAAGACTGACGCTTTGTTTTACCAATCGCAAGGCCACATCGTGAACATCTCGTCCATCGCGGGAATCGAGTGGTACGGCGGCGGCAGCGTGTATTGCGCCACGAAAGCCGCGATTAACGCGTTCACGACAAGCGCGCGCAAGGACCTTTTCGACACACCGGTCAAAGTCACAAGCATCAGCCCCGGGTTCGTGAACACCGAGTTCGCGACGGTTCGGTTTAAAGGCGATGCGCAAAAAGCGGACGGCGTTTACCACGGGATGAAGTACGGAGGCCCGCTGGTTGCGGAGGACATCGCGGACAACATCGTCTACGCGTTGACAAGGCCCGGGAGGGTGCAGATATGCGACGTGCTGGTGTACCCCACATCCCAAGCAAGCGCGCGGGATATCGCGCGGGAGTAGATGGTAAGGCTTTACGCAGGTGATGACGGGGCTTCTTGCGTAAAACAATGACGAAAATCGTCCTACTATTTACCCGCGCTCACGTCCGCCGTCGATTCAAAAAACGTCCATCGTCCCGCCCCCGGGACCACCCGCATCGTCGTCCCCATCACTCCCGTCCCCCCCCCACACGGTAGAGTTCCCGTTATCGAAAGTTGTGCGCCGGTCCGACTCCGACTCCGTCTGTGTAGATCCCAACGTATGCACGTTCCCGGCGCCGGCGGGCTTGGCTTTTTTCTCTTCCGTTCGCGCGCCGCCCGGTTTCGAACTGGAGGCCTCCGCGTTACCACCTCTCCCTCGCGACGCGCCCACCCCTCGTGTCGCCGCCGCCCAGGCGTCGTTTTGCGTCCCCAGGTTGGCGGTGTGCGCTTCCTCACCCACCCGCCGGTCCCGTGCGTCCGTCTCGCCTCCCAAGAGCGGAGGCGCGTCGCCGAGCCCCAGAAACGCGCCCAGCAACGCCCACGCTCGCTGCAGCACTTGCGCGAGGTAATTTAACAAACCCGCGTTGGTTGACGTGCTTGAACGGCGAGCTGGTGTGCCCGGGGTGTCGCGCGCGTTGGCGTTAGGGCTGACGTGTCCCTCAAACCCTAAACCTCTCGTTCCGGAAAACCCTAAAGCACGGTTGGACGAAGGCAGCACGACTTCCAGCGCGGGCCTGTCCCTCAGCCCCAGCGCGCTGAGCGTTTTTTCGTCGCCGTCGCAATCCACGCGTTCCCTCTTCGGCCACGTCTGCCACAGCTCGAAGTTCCCGTCGAGTAACACCCCAGCGGGTGTTTCTTTTCGTACAAAAGCACGCACGTCCCCTACTGTCGCATCCAATGCCAACGACCCAAGCACCGTGGAGCCGTTTGGCAAACGAACGCGAACCGCGATGCGGTGCGCGACAATCGGCACCGGCTTCGCGACGACGGTGTTTTTTGTTTTTGATTCGGGTTTGGAAACAGACTCTTTTTCTTTCTCAGGAGTGTTTTTGGACGTGCCTGCCCCGGCCGTGACCCGGCGCGACCCGTCGTGGGACAGGTGGCCTGCGGCAGTGGGTAAACGCGTTTCCGGGGTTCCGCGAGGCGCCGGCGCCGGCGGTTCGCCGCTTGCGTCCGCCGCGTCGGCGTCGGCGGTGTCGCCGTTCGCGGCGGTACCATTCGCGGCGGCCATTTTCGTATGGAACGCCTGCCTGCTTTCCACCAGCTTCGCGAGCGTTCTTTCCCAGTCCGTGTCCAGACCAGAGGTCCCTTTGGTGCCTTCGCCAAGACCGACCGCCAGTCCAAACAAAACGGACCCGTCGTTTGGGTTCAGGCCCACCGCGTTTGGCAAAACCGCCGCGTGGTTGGGGTAGATCTGCGCGAAGGCTATGAACCCGGCGTGTTTGTCCACCCCGTGACCGCTTCCGGGTGGTGGTGCCGTTGGATCCCCACGCACCAAAGTCGGCGCATCAAGACGCAGCGCTACCCAGTGCGAAGAGAGCTCGTTTTGAATCTCGGAACGTCGCCAAACCTCGTCCAGGTCGGCACTTCGCGCGTCGTCGATTTCGGTAAAGGCTGGGTTCGGACAAGTCGGGTCGGCCACCAGGTGCAGCGCGATGAGAAGCGGGCGCGCCAACGCGCGCGCGGTCGAAATCGCGGACGCGACGTCGCCGGCGTGGAATGACATAGGCGTGTGTGTGGTGTTGATAGAGGGCCCTCTATCGGGACATCGGCGTTGTGTGGGGAGCGCGCTCGAAGTGAAACACTCTCTCGGATTTGACGACAAAGAAGTTCAAAACACCTCAGCAGAAAGAAGAGCACCAGTCCCACATACGCGACTTGAACAGAAAGTGCTCACTACCGCCCTCCCCGTAACGCTCACAGGCGAGCAGTCACGTAAAAAGCGTTTCAAGACGCGTAGGGTGTGGGGTCGGGCGATTTGAGGGGTTTACAGCCCTTCGATTAAAATTGACCTTTCGATGTTTGAAGCTGAGTGGGCAGCCGACCGACTCGGCCGCATCGGGCACATGTGACAATCGAGGGCGCGGGTGCGATTGGCAAACACACGTCGAGGGCGCGGGATCGTGTGTGTTAGTGTCAGTACACCTCAACGTCTGCTCCACGTCCACGGTGTCGTCGTCCAACACAACACACGACCGTTGATCCGCGCGTCCGTCGTGACCGCGTGGTCGCGACTCTGAAAGGCCGCGCCCCAGGTGTCGAACATTTGCGTGTTCGACTTCTCACCGCGATGGTGGCTTCCGCGTCGTTCGGGACCACGTCCCGTCCCTTCGGCGCTTCCGGCGTTGCCGGCCACAGTGACTCCTCCGGATTTGATGTCGATATGTACGACACGGGCAAGCAGCGGTTCTCGGCTGCCTCGCACACCTCGCACCTTCCCGACGACTGCGGGCCTTTTTCGAGTTTCGGGAAACAATCGTCGAGCCTAACGAAAAACCAGCCTTCGTTCATGTTCAGCCGCACGTCGCGCTCCGACCGAGCGCGGTCGCACAACTTCGACGACGCACACGTCGCCGATTCTTTGATGGCGATGGAGGCTGATGGGAGACGCAAAGATTCGAAACCGTCGCCCGGGGCATACGAACCGGAGGCGATGTGGAACACCATGGGAACGCGGGTCACGTCGGGAATGGGAGGCAGTTTAAGGCGAAGCTCGCGTGAATCGCAATCGTCGCTCGTCCAGCCTTCCCAATCCCAGTACCCGAAGCGCCACGCGCACGGGTTCGGCAAGTCCGTGGGGCGGGAGAGTGGGGTGGTCGGGCAAACGGGTGCCTCGTTTTCCAGTGACTCCACCGGCTTCGGCGAGGACGTTCCGCGCTTCTCGAGCGGCGACGTATCTAGTTTTGGCGACCACGTAGCGCGGAAAAGAGTAATCACCGACGTCAACTACGGAACCATGTTATCACGAACAAGAAGAGACGCGACGGACCGGAAACTGCATCAAGGCGGCGCGCTGGAAGAGTGCGCGCGTGGTCAAGACGCACCGGCGTGTACGAAAACTGCGGTGGTGGTGTCGTCCATCGGACCTCAAAAGTTGAGCACCAAGAAAAACGCGATTGGGTATTCGTGGGGCCGCTCGGCTCGGGATAGCCGCGTTTTGGAAAAAGTGTCTTTAGAAGACACACTGAGAGGGCCGGGGATGTACCACCTGGTTAGGGATTTTCGGGACACGCTTCGTGAGCACCGGAAGGCACGAAAAACGGAGGTGGGGAAGCTTCTTGGTCTTGGGGGGGGGAGGGAACGGGAACGGCTGCCTTCTTTGACCGGGACCCGACACAATTCGTCAGCCCCGGCGACGCCGCGAACCGCGGGCGTGAAGTACTGGTCGGGTGAAACAAGACGCGAACCCCGATTCTACCCCACCACCAGCAGGGAGGTCCGGGACGCGTACGTAAAAGAAGGAAACGTGGCAAGCAGATACGCGGACGGCGCGAAACGACGGCTGTGGGAGTGACTGTGAGAAACAGGTTCGAATTGATTTTTAGACTTGTGAAGAAAGAAGCAACTCCAACTCAACTGTCATTGTTTTCGTTTCATTGCAAGCTTTGACAGGAGCGTGCGCAAATTAAAAGGTGGTCACGTGACCAGGTGACCTACTCGATTCGATCAAACTCAAGAGACGCGACCTTAAAACTTTCAAGCGAAAACGCGTCTCGCGAAAACGCATATTTTTCGCTGAACAAACCAAATGTAGTTTTTCTTTTGCCACAACACTCCGCGCAGCCGTCACCCGCGCGTGCCGCATTTAGGCCTGTCAAGAAGGCCGAGAACTCCGCGATGGTGCGTTCATCGTACCGTCATCTCCCCGTGGCGTCTCGGGAGTCCGCCGAGTCGTTTTCGGACGTCATGTTGTAGCCGCGAATTCTGTTTTCCCGACTTCTGGCTGACCGTCCTTCCTCGCAACGGTCACTTGTGTGTACCAAACAGGTCGCCCCACACTCCGAAGCGGACGCCCCGGCCGCCGCGGATGAGTCCGCGGTCGCCGCGGATGAGTCCGCGGTCGCCGCGGATGAGTCCGCGGTCGCCGCCGTCGCGGACCACGCGAAGTGGGAACTTCTTCGTCAGCTCGCCGCGTTCATGACGTTCGTGTTCTTCGTCGTGCCCGTCGCGGTCATCGCCATCGCGTTCATCTTCGGCGTGTTGTTAGCGGAGGTTGAAGGTACGTATTTCCCAAATCCAAAAACTGTTTGCCCTACAAACTGACACTTTTGGCGTCAACTTTGGAAGGGTGGTCGATAATGGACGGTTTTTACTACGTCACCTCGATGTTGTGCGGGCTTCCCACGCCCCTGACTACCGTGGAACCGGATACGGATGAGGGCAAGATCATGGACATCATCATCGCCATCTGGGCATTAGCGGTCGCGGGTACCATAATAGGCGTGGTGGCCGGTATGTCCTTCATCACGCGACTCATCGACTCCGCGGAAGCTGCGTTTCTTCGGAAACGAAAGGTCGATGAGGATGAGGCCACTTTCGAACTGATGGACTCGGGAAGCGAAACCGCGGCGCTCGGGAACCGAATCGCCGCGCTGGAAAAACTGGCGCGGGTTCAAAACGAAACGCTCGCCCAGATACTCGCCGCGACCTCCAAGTAAGGAGGCGAAACCGTTTTTCAAAGCCGGCGACGACGACGCAGCTACCTTGTGTAAAAGTACGAGACGCGCAAGCAAACGGGAGAAACACGAGGCGGTCGCGATATAGCACCCGTCTTAACCTGTAAATTACCCGATGTATGTAGCTAACGAGTCACTTCGTAACGAGTATGTATTACTTCCAGTGACGTACAATCTTTCTGGTTGGTATCACAAAAACTTGTTCCCTCAAACCTTCCCGCCCCTTCCTCCTCGCCCGCCCCCGCGGCGACTTTTCTTCGCCTTGGCGAGTTCGTCGTCCAGCACGGTGTCCAGGTCATCCTTCGCCGCACTTTCAGCCTGTTTGCTCACTGACAAGGCCGCTTTTACCGGCACAACAGAAGGCGCGGGCTTGGGCGCCGGGACGGGAGATGGCTTGTCACCCGGTTTGTCGCTTTTCTTGTCCGCATCCGAAACCGGTTTCGGATGCGGAAGCTCCGCGGGGGGGGGGTCCTTTTTTTTAGAAGCGTCCCCCGAGGAGTTGGCGTCGTCCCTCGGTTTCCCGCCCCTCGCACCCTTGGAAGACCTGGAAATCGAAACCTTCTCCAGCTCCTCGTCCAGGGCGTGCCACTCGTCTTTTCCGTGGTTTTTTTTGTCGCGAAAGTTTTTCGTTCCCCGGGTCGTCGGGTCAGGCTGAGTCACACTCTTCCCAGACGGTTTCCCACCCAACTCCCTTCCCGGCGGCGGTCGCGGCGCTGAAGCTTGCTTGGGGTGCGGCGGCTCGTGCGCGGCGGTACCCTTGGGATACGGCACAGCGGAGGCCCTGGAGGAGTGCGGCTTGAGGGGCGTGGCAATCACAGCAGGGATGGGCGATACCGCCGGAACCGTCCGGTTCGTCGCGCCCGGTGGTTTCCCAGGCGGCGGCTTGGGGCCGGTCGCGACGACAACGTTTGGCGACGGCGACGGCGACCCCTCCAAACGCGAAAACGCGGACCCGCCGCCCCCGCGCGACCGGTTCGAACTCGGCGGTACCGGTTTCCTGTCCGAAACCTTCGGCACAGGGGGCGTGGGGGCTTCCCGGGACCCGGATTGAGTGGTGTTCAGTGCGGGGCGAATCACGACCTTGGGGACGACCCGTGGGCGAACCGGTTCGGCGGAGTCGCCGGTCATCACGGGGGAACGTTTCTCGCCGAAACCGCCCCGCCTTTGTCCGTCCTGGTCCAGCGAGGCGCGTCCGGAGCCCCGTGCTCCTCGAGGCTCGTCCGTGTTGGCCACTCTTCCCGCAGCGTCGCTCGACACCGACATAGAAGGGGGGGTGCCGTGTCCCATCGAGGACGGCGGAACGGGTTTCTTTTCCCACCGGTCCCTGTCCGCGCCTACGTGGGGTTGGTCGGACGCGGTGACGGGCGCGGCGCGGCGCGTGACGGGCGCCGGCGTCGTGTTTTTCGTAGTTTCGACACCCCTTTTATGGGACTCAGACGCCGGCCTTTCAGAAACCCGTACCGCGCCATGCTTTTCAGAAGCCTTTCCTCCTTTCCCCACGTCTTTCGTCGTTTGCTCTCGCAAAAGCGCACGCACCAGCTCCACGCCTTTTGCGTCGGCCACCGCGGTTTTGGTAACGTCGCCGTGCGCCAAAACCTCGAGCGCCGCGGCGAGCAGTTTTGTGGAGCCGCTGAGCATCTGCTCCGCGATGAACGCCCGTTGCGAGCCTGTGGTGGTGCCAGGTGGCGTGGCGACGCCGTGCGTGAGCAGGTGGTGCAGCGGTCCAATGACGCCGGCCACCACGGCGGCGATTTCGAGGTCGCTTTTCACCAAGCCGCATTTAGAAACGCTCGCGACTGTTGTAAACGCGGCGAGCGCGGGGGGCGCTAGCTTTCCATCCGCGAAAGGGGGTTCACTCAGGACGTTCAGGAGCTCTCGGCACGCGGAAGGGGCGTACGGGGTATCCTTTTGGGTCAGAGAAGTGTGGAACGCCGTGACCGGCACGACCGCTAAACGCCACGCCGCGTCTTCCTCTCGCTTGGTCGCCGCCGCTTTTTGCTCCTCCCTGCCGAGGTACACGACCTCGGCGCCGAGCACGGGCGGGGCGTTGTTGTTGGCGCCGCGTGTTTCCCGGACCGGGTTCCGTCGAACCGGCGGCGCCCCAGCCTGTCTGCGCTGCTCGTCCTGCTGTCGCATCTGTTCCCGGTGCCAATCGTGAGGGTTCTCTCTTTCCCGCGCCGCGCGTCCGGCGTCGCCGTCGCCGGCGTCGTTTTCTCGTTGCGGTGGATCTCGGCGCATCGGCGGGGGTTGCCGATCCACCGCTTGGTGGCGGTCGGGTGGGGCCCCGCGATCGGGTGGCCCGTCCCCCGGTCGTCTCCACGCGTTGCCTCCACCCTCGCCCAGCCTGGAGAACACGGAGCCGCCCCTTCCGTCCGCGCCGCCTGCCCTGTCATCCTTGGACCGAAACGCCGCGGCTTTCTTCTCCGGGGACGTGGGGACGGGGGCGTTCGCCCAGGACGGATCTATTGGCGGGAGCTCGTCGTCGGTATCGTCCGCCCATTCCGTGTTGTTCAAGTGAGGCAAATCGTCGCCGTTCCCGTCCGCGCCCCAGTTTTGCGTAGCCGCGCGGTCATCACTGACTCCAGAGTCGTCCGCAGCCATCACGAGACACACGAACAGATCAGGCACCTTTCCTTGTGCAATGCGCACACAAGGGGATTCTTCGAATCGGAGCCGCGGGGTGGTGCGGGCTCAGGCCAGTTTCGCGCGGGTCAGTACTAACACTTTAACCAAACGTCCATGCGCGGCCTTTGCGAATTGGTGCACTTCACAACTACTGCGGAGACGCCTAGATCAGGGAAGGATCTGCGCGGTCGTGGTATGCGGGGAGGCGCGGGATGCTTGCGTTAGAAACTTGAAAAACCTCGTCGATGAAATCTTTGCAGGTCGTTCTGCCTCGTCAGATTTGCAATTGCTGTCACGTTACCACCCTCACAAAACGCGGCGCGCCACCACGCCAAGGTTTCCCCTAGGTTCGCACTCCAGGCACCACCGCACACAAGGACACGCGGCCGGCACGATGATGGCTTCGATGCACGTCCAGGCTCTCGCGTCCGGAGTCCGCGGCGACGTGACCCGGACGAGAAGAATTTCACGAAAGAGTTTCTTCCGGGGTCGTGTCGTGATGCCACCCTCTTCTGTTCGCCACAAGCGTACTCATCACGTCCCCCCCCGCGCCGCCGCGGGCGAGGAGAGTTTCCTGGACAAGATCAACCCGTTCAAGAAGAAGTCCGCGGAGCTTGTGAAACGGGCAAGTGACGACAAAGACGCGACCGCGCTTATCAACGACGACACGCGGAAACAGTTATTCGGGGACGGGCTTCTTGGCAGGGTGGTGAGCGGCTTGATCAACAAAGCCGCGAGCGGTGCACAGGAACAGATGCGAAGCGCCGCGGAGGCGAGTGAGGTGACGTACGACGCCGCGGTGCGTGCTACGCGAATTGATTCACGGGTCCGGAACGCGCTGGGCAACGATTTCAGCGCGACGCCGCCGATGAGCCAGATGAGTTCGAGCGCAAACATAAACGGCGTATCGTCGCAACAGACGTCCATTTCATTCCTTCTGCAAAGCACTACGGGACGCAGAGCGCAGGTGCAAGCAATGAGCACCACGACGAATGGCGTGACCACGGTGGACGCCACGGTAGCCACGGACGGGGGCGAGCAGTTCGTGATCAAGGATTGCGCAGGAGGGGCGGATGCGGTGATGGCGGATGCGAGCGTCTACGGCGGCGCCAGCGGACGAAGCGACAGAGGATATAGCGACCCTGGGGCGACCATCGATATCGACGCGGATGACGTGATTGACGTGTAGTGGGGAGGTTAGTTTTGGGGTTTTTTGTCATAAAGGAAGTGCTTGTACCAACACATGTCACGCTTTGCATGGTGCTCTTCACGTCGTCTTCACCCTTTTTGTTTTTTCTAACCGCCAGGCTGTCACTTTTTGACACGAAAAAAAAAAACATTTTTGGGG
>Ga0222648_1000965_pt1 | contig 11509 bp, 8 predicted proteins | sample AntAcemetagen335_FD_181021 | JGI IMG/M metagenome (GOLD analysis project Ga0222648, IMG submission 181021) | Saline water microbial communities from Ace Lake, Antarctica - #335 | ecosystem: Environmental > Aquatic > Non-marine Saline and Alkaline > Saline | place: Antarctica: Ace Lake | collected... | reverse complement strand
ATACAGCGTGGGGTTGGAGATGCCGAGGTCTTTCGCTACTTCGGCCCGCTCAGGACACTGTCGCCCGCGGGGATCGTGGCGGCGGGTCGGGAGGTACTTCCTTGGCGGCCATCACGAGCGATAGGGCAATCACAACGTCGGAGCGTTGGGTGCGTACTGTGCACTCGCCGTCTGACTTTCCCACGAGCTCGCCGAGCGCATCCGTCAGGCCGCCTTCGATGCGGTATCTGACCACCACCCGCATACCGAGAGGGGCGTTCGAAAGGAAGTGCAGGGGCACAGGCAATGGGGAACTCACCCCTTTATGCTAGGCGCGGTATGCCGTACGACACTCCCGCTAACGTGCGATTTTGCCCGTTTCGTGAGTTGGCCCCAGGTGGAACATTGCTGTGGGCATCAGACTTATAGATAACCAAGGTGTTTTTTCTCAGACTGAGTTTGCGTCTGTGAGTTTTTATCCCAATTTTGTCTGGTTTTTGTCGAGAGATTTATGAACATAAAGTCGTAATTAATCGAGCTAATTTCCAGCAAATTTTCAGTATTCTGACCTAGACTTCCTCAAAGTTGAATACCTCCAGGAAAGGATAAAAGTGGCTTCTCATAACCCCGCTTTTAATCGCAGCATGCGTTCAGGGTTGCAGTCTGTGAACCAGAACCAAGTTGACGTTGAATTTGATCGTATGACATCGAACCCTATGACCATGGAGGGCACTGCCTCAAAGGTCATAGGAATGTTTGCGGCGGTGCTTGTTGGTGCCAGTGTTACTTGGTACCTAGAGCTTTATTCACTATTTTTTCCTGCGATGTTTGTTGGTCTAGGACTAGGTCTCTGGGCCGCCTTCAGCAAGAAGGTTCGCCCAGGTCTCTACATGGCCTATGCGTTGGTGCAGGGCGTTTTCATCGGCGGCATTAGCGGCCTGTTGGAGTCTTTCTACCCTGGAATCGTTCAGACTGCTGTCATTGGAACCTTTGCAACTGCGGGCGCGATGTTTGCTGCCTATCGTTTTGGTTGGGTGAAGGTAGATAAGCGCTTCACACGCTTCATGACTTTCGCGGTGACCGGATACCTTGTCTTCGCACTTGTGAACCTGGGCTTTGCAATGTTTGCTGGAATTAGCATCTATAGCTCACCATTTGGCTGGCTTATTGCTTTGGTTGGAGTAGGCCTAGCTGCCTTCACTTTGAATCTTGATTTTGAGGTTATTAGCCAGGGTGTTAGTCAGGGTTGGCCCAAGGAGATGGAGTGGCGAGCAGCATTCGGTTTGACCGCGACTCTGATTTGGCTCTACGTCGAAATTCTTCGACTGCTATCTATTTTCAACCAAAACTAAGAAGCTCGCTTTTCCCACTGCCGCCACAATTGGCGCAGGTCCCAAGCGTTTTCGGCAAGTATCGAAACTCCTCGCACTCCGGTGCGTCGGGTTTTGCCCGATATCAGAAGCAACTTATTTTGAAATAGCAGCTGACTGCAACGGCGCTGTGCCTCGTCAAAGAATGTGGCATCTGCAATACCGGAACCATCGTCAAGGCTTATGAACACAACTCTCTTGCCGCTGCGCATTGGCGGAGTTTGAGTGGCGATCCTAACTCCGGCAACTAGAACCTCGGTGTTGCTTCTTAGCGAGCCGACCTCACTTGCTCGAACAACTCCCATTTCATCTAACATCTCCTGGAACTTATGAATCTGGTGTTCAGAGATGTCCATTCCAGTAACAGCCATTTCGGCTTCAAGTTCTTGTTTCCTCGAGGGTGGTGGATTGCCAACCGGGAGTTGATCAAGATTTTTCAGGTCGAATGTCAGCTGATTTTTATCAACCCTCGGCGCAGCTTTGGAGCTGAGTTGTCTAACTTTCACTAAGAGGTCACTTCGGTTGTGGATTGATTCTTCTTTTGAGACTCCGGCTATTGAGTCAAGGGCGCCCACTAGAGCAAGCCGCTCCAAGGTGCGCCTTGAAGGTCTGGCTCTCAGATAGAAGTCAGTCACATCTTTGTAGGGTTGTTCGCAAATGATTCGGTCCATTTCGGGCTTTGAGATACCTGAAATTTCACCCAGGGACACTCTTACTCCCAGCTCTTGTCTGGTTTGCTGGACAACGTACTGATTAGTTGAGTGATTAACGTCAATCCCCAGGAGCTGAACTTTCAATCTTCTGGCTTCTGCGAGCAACAGGCGTTTCGGATACATGCCTGGATCGTGGGTTAGGAGGCCAGCTATGAACTCGGTGGGGTAGTGAGTTTTTAGCCAGGCTGAATGATAGGTGGGGACTGCGAATGCAGCCCCGTGTGCCTTGCAGAAGCCAAAGCTTCCAAACCCTTCGAGGATCGACCACACTCTGTCAATTACAGCTGGAGTGTAATCTCTGGCAGCGGCTGCTTTTTTGAAATAGCGTTGAACCAGACGGGTCTTGTCTGGTTTTCCTAGCTGTCGACGCATCTCATCGGCCCTGGCCAGAGTGCAACCGGTCATGACTTGCATTATGCGCATCAGCTGTTCGTGGAAGACCACGATTCCATAGCTTTCCTTGAGGATCTCACGCAGGTCTGGATGCATGTAGTCAGGCTGGATAAAACCGTGACGGCCATCTAGGTAGGGCTTAATCATGTTGCCCTTCATTGGCCCCGGCCTAAACAGTGAAATTTGCATTGTGAGGTCATTGAACTTGGTGGGTTGATGTTTGCCGGTTAGTTCTCTTTGACCAGGGCTTTCAATTTGGAATAGTCCAAGAGTGTTGGTGGTCCTGATCATCTTGTAGACGGCCGGGTCATCCCTCGGAACTTTGTCTAAATCTAGGTCAACTTTTTTTACGCGCTTGATCTCTTTTATTGTGTAGGCCATTGCACTTTGCATCCGCACCCCCAGGACGTCGAGCTTCAGAAAGCCCATGGGATCCATATCGTCTTTGTCAAACTGACTCATCGGCAAGCCCATGCCACTTGGCTCAGTGGGGGTTAGATCAAGTAATCTCGAGTTTCCAAGAATCACACCGCAGGGGTGCATGGAAATATGCCTAGGCAGGCGGTCTAGTCTTTGAGTGATATCAACCAGCAGATTTAGCTTGCGGTCAGATTCGGTGAGTTTGGAAAATTCTGCAAGCTCGGGTTTATTCGACATTTCTGACCGGAAGTTTTTCGCTGAAAAGCGCCACATGTTTTTAGCAATCTCATCAACCTGCTGATCGTCTAAGCCAAGTGCCATTCCGCCGTCTCTGACGGCACCCCTGCCTCGATAGGTGGACTGCATTGAAAGCAGGGTTACCCGGTTGCCACCGTAGCGCCGAAAAATCGCGCGATAAATTTCGTGTCTTCTGGCGGATTCAACATCTATGTCTATGTCCGGCAAGGTGCTTCGCTCGGTCGAGAGGAACCTTTCAAACAGTAGGCCTTCTTCGATCGGGTCAACGCTGCTTATGCCAAGCAGGTAGTTGATCAAGGAGCCAGCTCCTGATCCTCTGGCTGCGATTCTTATGCGCATGTCTCTAATCATTTGTGCCACGTCGGCAACCGTTAGGAAATAAGTTGCAAACCCAAGCTTGTTCACAGCTATCAACTCCTTTGAGAGTCGATGCTGAACAGTTGCCAGCTCGGCTGCCTTTATCCCCGGGTAGCGCAGGTTGATTGCAGCGTGACTCTTTTGCCAGAGAACCTCGAAGGGATTCTCTGTCACTCCAAGTGAAGATTGCTCTGGAGTTTTCGGTTGGTTCCAGCCGCAATCGCTAGTCGGATCGAGAAAGCATTTTTGGGCTAAAAGCTCCGTTGCTTTTAGTAGCGCTACGGACTCCTTGGTGTCCTCGGTTATTTCCAGTGCCAGCGTTGCCATCTGGTGTGACGGCTTTAGCCATGCCTGAGCATTTGGTTGCGGGGTAAATAACCCAAGTGGCTCCAGGTGTCTTGCGGAATCAAGAATGTCTGCGGTCAAAGCACCATCGGGTTCTATGTAGCGAACCGCGTTGGTTATCACCGGGGGAATACCGACAGTTTTTGCTAGGTCAAACATTGCTCTTGCGTGCTTCGCGGAACCTAGCTTGCCGGGCTCGGTCATATGGTTTACCACTTCGATGGCAAGGGCTGCCGGTGCCGGAAAATACTCTCGCCACTTTTCGGCTAATTCACGTGCACTGCTCTTGGATGTCAGCACAACATCGGCAAGCGAGCTTTCTAGACCAATCAGTATCGTGCAGGAGGTTTCTTCTTTGAAAAAGTGAGCAAGGTCAGTGATTGCTATCGAGACATCTTTTTTCTTACCTTTTCGCTCTTGAGCCTGGGAGATGATGCGACAAAGTGTTGCCCAGCCTCTTCCAGAATTATTTCCGTGAGCCAGAATCAGAACCCGACCCAGAGGCTTATCTCCGGTCACCTCTAGGCTTACGCCCACAATTGGAGCGATGCCATTGGATATGCAGGCCCCTATGTGTTTTATTGCTCCGTAGAGACCATCTCGATCGGTTATGGCCAGAGATTCAGCACCCATGGAGCTTGCGGCTGCACAAAGCTGCTCAGGCCTGTTTACGCCATAGTGGGCAGAGAAGGCGGAGCTGATATTTAGATGAGTAAAGCTCATTTAGGGTTTGGCTTGCTCAATTTCCCAGTTGTCACCGGGCATTTGGTGTTTTAGCTGGAAAAAGTACCTACTGTCACGGCTTGCCGCCCACAAGCGCCACATTTCGGTCTCAACTAAGTTCTGTCCTTGACCAAGCGAAGCTTGATCAGCATGTTGCCACCACAGTGATCTGGAGTACCAGCGAACTGGCCGCGATGCGGTCAAAAACACTTCATTTCGCCAGGTAAAGCAAGCCGGGGCGCCGTCAGCATCAAGCACGACACCGGTAACTAATTCTGTTTCCAAAGCCAGCGCCCCTTCTAACTATTCGAACACTTGTTCGAATAGTTAGAAGTGTAAGTCTTAGCTCAGACATTTACAAAATTGTTTGGCGGATATGACTCAGGTTTTTATTTTTTTACTAACTTCAGCTTCCAAAACTTTAGAAAGCCACCTAATCCTCTTAGTGCATCTTTGCAAGTAGCTTTTTCACAAGCGAAATAGCAAGCATAAACACCAGCAAGATGCCGATCCCAACAAAGGCAGCTACTTTTAGGTTTGCTTCTAGCTGCTCGTAGCTAGCACGGGCCGCGAATCCAACTCCGACATACATCGATGTCCATAACGTGCAGGCTAAAAATGTCCAAAATATAAAAGTCTTATACGGCATCTTGGTCATACCTGCTGCTGCAGGAACAACCGAGTGCAGCACGGGTAAGAATCTAGAAATAAAAATGGCAACCCCACCCCGCTTTGCAACCAGCTGGTCGGCAGCACGCCAATTCTTTTCCCCAATACGCTGGCCGAGCTTGCTGGCACGGAGCCTTGGGCCAAAAAGGCGGCCAATCGAAAAGCCAATGGTTTCACCGATCAAAGAGCCGATCAGAACCGCCATCAATAAAAAGCCAAAGTCACCCCAGTCGGTAACTCCGGTTGATGCAATTAGGACGACGGTGTCGCCCGGCATAATTAGCCCAACAAAAACTGCAGTTTCCAACATGATTGCAAATCCGGCAATCACATTTCGCCAAACAGGCGGCACGGAGCTGATGAGGTCTATGAAGGCAGTCAGGAGGTCCGGCATGCTAATAATCTTCCCATAGCAAAATCAAAAAGCGGCTCTGTTTTTACTACGCGATTGAGAGATCGTCGTTTAGGGACGAGTTAGTCAGAAGCGCCAAGCGCTTACGAAATGAGCTGAGTCTTTTAAGTTCTGCAAGCGGAATGTTTTGCCAATGGTTTACCCCTCGAATTCCCTGAAGTGCCGAGAGGCTCCAGACTTCGCACCCCGCTAGGTCCTGAGGCGTTGAGTTCACTGCTGCTGTTTCAAAGCCCGCCTGATTTGCCATCTCGAAGACGAGTTCTCTAGTGATTGATGGTAACCAATCGGTCGAGTCATCGGGCGCGCACAGCACATCGTTACGCCACCAAACAATGGCCGATAGGGCACCGTCTGCCACGTTTCCGTGAGCATCCAAAATGACTGCTTCGTCCGCTCCGTGAAGGTTGGCTTTTCTTCTAAGTTTCTGACAAACCGAAAGGTCTGGGCCTTTCACTTGGGCGTCAACTCGAGGGTCTGGCTCATCCAGAGACCAAAGGCTGCAGCTAAGAGTTCGCGGCGGAGCCGGTCGAAGCCTAAAGAACAGTTGTTCGCCAGGATTTTGTTCCTTGCGAAATTCGATCCTTGGGAACCAATCACCTTCCGTGGGAATTGCGGACACGACGGCGTCAAAAAAGCTAGTCAGGTGTTGCTGCTGTATTTTAGTAACCGACCCGGCAAACCTTGCCAAATGTCGCTCTATCACTCGGGTTGAACCGTTGGAAACTAGCCAGCTGTCAGCCACGCTAAGAGTGTTTGGTATGGCGTGGTCGACCGGATTCAGCTCACCGCCGGTGAATTGAAAGAAATCTCCAGTTACGCTCATCTTGTCTAGAGTACGGGGCTGGAAAGGGATTAAATGCCACTTTATTATGAACGCATAGCCGGCTGGAGCCCTGTGGCTGATACTTTTGTGTCCTTTTTCGGCAGTAAGCCGAACTCTTTTTGGCTTGACCGCGAGCAGCACCACGATTCTCGATTCTCGATAATTGGTTCTGGACCCGAGACCAGCGAGCTTCCAAAGTATGCGCAAGAGCAGCACAATCACAACTTGCCGTTTGGTTTTCGTCCGGGTTTCGTGGGCGTTATTGAATACGCGCTTCCAGAAACTGGGCCATTAGTTGTTTCGGGCATTGAAGTTGACAGGGCCTTTGTCTACGATCACGACAATCGGGCCATGTTTTTTGTCGGAGACTTTGATGACAAAGAATCCTTCACAGAATGGTTTCACGCCGCTCTCTTGCGCTTGGCCCTTGCCGGCGGAGATGCCGCTAACTATGCGTTTAGTCACGATGCCGCGACTGCAGCCAGTTTTCAAGTAAGGGACAGTAAGAGTGACTACCTAGCCAATATCGAAAAAGCCAAAGCGCAAATTGCCAAGGGCGAGATCTACCAGCTCTGTCTAACGACCGAGTTGGTGGGAGATTATTCGGGCGATCCACTCGCACTGTTCCTCCGGCTCAGAAAAGATCATGGCGCACCCTATTGCACTTACCTAAAAGTTGGTTCTGTCAGCTACCTAAGCATCTCGCCTGAAAGATTCTTGACTGTGTCCGGCGTCAGGGTGACCAGCTCGCCAATAAAAGGCACCCGTGCTAGGTCGAGTGATCCGGAGATCGATTCCGCTTTGCAGGCCTCGCTTGGAGCCGACGAAAAAGAGCGAGCTGAGAACCTGATGATTGTTGATTTGATCAGAAATGATTTGTCCGCGGTCTGCAATGCGGCTTCGATTACCGTCGAGTCACTGTTAGCGCTGCGCTCGTATTCGACTGTCCATCAACTTGAGTCCGATGTGGCGGGAGAGCTTGCTGGCTCCAAAACTGGTTTTGATGCTTTGAGTGCAATGTTTCCAGGGGGCTCAATGACCGGAGCTCCAAAGATAAGAGCCTGCAGCTTGATTGCGGAACTGGAGAATCGACCCCGGGGTGCTTATTCGGGTGCTATTGGCTGGGTCAGTGCATCTGGAGACATGGATCTGGGAATGGTTATCAGAACCGCAATTTTCGAGAATCAAGCCGCCAGAATCTCGGTTGGTGGCGGCATCACGTCGGGTTCGGATCCCGAAACGGAGCATGCAGAAATGCAATTAAAAGCGCTAGCCCTAGTTCAGGCCATGGGCGCCTCGGTGAATTGGTAACCTATAAGTTCGCAAAGCAAAAGGTCACTAATTGCAAGAAGATTACAACGTCACAGCCATTCAAGATAAGTGGTTGCCCGTTTGGGACGAACTAAAACCTTTTGACTCTTCTAGAAAAGACGACACGAGACCCACTAAGTACGTATTGGACATGTTCCCATACCCATCGGGTGACCTCCACATGGGTCACGCTGAGGCCTACGCGCTCGGTGATGTCATCGCACGCTATTGGGGACAAAAGGGCTACAACGTTATGCATCCAATTGGTTGGGACGCGTTTGGGTTGCCAGCCGAGAATGCTGCCATCAAGCGCGGACTTGACCCTAGAGCCTGGACCTACGAAAACATTGCTCAGCAAAAGGCTTCGATGCGCAGGTATGCCTGCAGTTTTGACTGGGACAGAGTGCTGCAAACTTGCGACCCGAGTTACTACCAGTGGAACCAGTGGCTATTTCTAGAGCTCTACAATCGAGGACTTGCATATCGGAAGAACTCCAATGTGAATTGGTGCCCAAGTTGCCAAACAGTGCTTGCCAATGAGCAGGTAGTTCAGGGGCTTTGTGAGCGCTGTGATTCGGTTGTCACCAAGAAGTCGCTAACCCAGTGGTATTTCAAGGTCACTGACTATGCAGACCGGTTATTGGATGACCTAAACCAACTAGAGGGTAAATGGCCTTCCAAGGTGCTATCGATGCAGCGGAACTGGATCGGAAGATCCCAGGGCGCAAATATCGATTTTGCAATCGAGGGCATGGATCAAAAGATTTCGGTTTATACCACCCGTCCGGACACGCTGTATGGGGCAACTTTTATGGTGTTGGCCGCTGATAGTGAACTTGCTCAAGAGCTTGCCAATGCTGCGTCCCCGGAGATTCTGGATCAATTTAGTAAATACCTAGAGGAAGTCAAAAAAGCAAACGACATTGAGCGCTTGGCAAGTGATCGAAAGAAGACCGGCATTTTCTTGGGTCACTATGCACTCAACCCAATCAACGATGAACGAATCCAAGTTTGGGTTTCCGATTATGTTTTGGCTGACTATGGAACCGGAGCAATCATGGCTGTTCCTGCCCATGATGATCGGGACATTGAGTTCGCTAAGACCTTCGATCTTCCAATTTATATGGTTGTTGACACCGGCGAGGAAGACCCTTCTTTGTCGGGGGTTGCAACCAGCGGCGATGGTGTGCTTGTAAATTCTGGGGAGCTAAACGGCTTGGGTAAGAAAGAGGCCATTTCCAAAGCCATCGAATTAGTTGAAGCCAAGGGCACCGGCAAGGGTGCGAAGAACTTCAGGCTTCGAGACTGGTTAATTTCCAGGCAGCGCTACTGGGGAACGCCAATTCCAATTATTCACTGCGAGATTTGTGGGGAAGTGCCAGTGCCTGCCGATCAACTTCCAGTCGAACTGCCAGCAAGCGAAGGTCTAGACCTTTCACCAAAAGGAACTTCGCCGCTTGGAGCGGCAACAAACTGGCTGAACGTCGATTGTCCAAAGTGTGGCGGTAAAGCCAAGCGAGACTCTGACACCATGGACACTTTTGTCGACAGCTCCTGGTATTTCCTAAGATTTTTGAATCCAAATTCCGACGAAGTTCCGTTCGAAAAAGAGCAAGCGGAAAAATGGGCCCCAGTTGACCAGTACGTCGGTGGAGTGACCCACGCAATTCTGCATCTGCTCTATGCAAGGTTTTTTACCAAGGTACTTCATGACATCGAGATGGTCGATTTCGAAGAGCCTTTCACCAGGTTGCTCAATCAAGGCATGGTGCTGATGAACGGCTCCGCAATGAGCAAGTCTCGAGGCAATCTGGTGCGTCTTAGCGAGCAGCTAGACATTCATGGCGTGGATGCTATCCGACTCACAATGGCCTTTGCTGGACCGCCAGAAGATGACATTGACTGGTCGGATGTTTCTCCTGCCGCATCGGCCAAGTTTTTGGCCCGCGCTTGGCGCATTGCGCAAGATGTCACGAGCGAGCCGAAGGTGAATTTTGCCTCAGGAGACAGAGCAGTCCGAAAGGCGACCCATCAATTTCTTGCTGGATTCAAAGAGGCAATAGAAAGTCATAAATTCAATGTTGGCGTTGCCAAGGCCATGGAACTCACCAACCACCTTCGCAAGGCCATCGATCAAGGTGTTGGTCCAGCTGACCCGGCGGTCAGAGAGGGTGCTGAAGAGCTTGCTAAAGCCCTAAGTCTGTTTGCTCCCTACACAGCTGAAGACATGTGGCAGCTTTTGGGTCACGAACCATCCGTCGCACTCGCTCAATTCGCAAATGTTGAAAACGACTTGCTTGTTGAGCAAAAGGGAATTGCAATCGTTCAGATCGACGGCAAGCTCCGGGATAAGTTTGAGGTGGATGTAGCTATCTCTGAGGACGAGTTGCGAGAACTTGCATTGAATTCGGAACCGGTGAAAAAGACACTTCAAGGTAAGGAAATTGCCAACGTGATTGTCCGGGCCCCGAAGCTTGTAAACATAGCCACGAAGTAGGCGATTCTCTACAGAGTTTTACGGCGTTGGCCAGCTGACTACTCGGTTAGTGCATCTTGTTCAGATGCAAAAACTATTTCAGTGGCTAAAAGCTCTAGATCCTAAAAAGCGCAAGCAGCTCTATCTTGCCGGCGGCCTGGTCGCGATCTTGTTTGGTGTTTTATTCTCAAATTCCAGTGCTCCCAAGGTGGAACAAGCCTTGGTTCAGCAAAGCGAAAACTTTACCGTTTCTGGTGAAATCTACATCCACGTGGTGGGTGAGGTGTTGGATCCCGGTCTTTACGAACTTTCCTACGGAGCAAGAGTCCGGGACGTTATTGATGCGGCCGGCGGCTTCACGGCTTTGGCTGTTCAGTCCAGCGTCAACCTAGCTCGACTGGTTTCCGACGGTGAGCAGGTCGTGATTCTTGCAGAGTCACAAATGGCCACTGACTCAACGGACGGTTTCATTTCTCTCAACCGGGCAAATAGTTCACAGTTAGAGTCTTTGCCAGGTGTTGGTCCAGCACTGGCGGGCCGGATTTTGGCATATCGCGACGAGATTGGATCCTTTGCAAGCATTGAACAGCTTCTAGAAGTTACCGGCATTGGCAGCAAGTTGTTTGAAAACATAAAGAGCTCAATAACTTTGTGATTATCTTTATTGCGGCTGCTTACTGGCTCGTTCTTTGGGTTACCGCTTTGCCTGGCTCGAGCTCTCAAATAAAGCTTTCCTACCCAAGAATCGAATTCATTGAGGGCCTAAGGGCTGTGTTTTTGTTTCGAGCACAGGGAGTGAACCCAGACGCTAAAGCGTTAGTCGGTGGTTTGGCAATCGGAGAACGCGACCTTCTGTCGCCCGAGATGGCAGAGAACATGAAGACACTCTCGCTGACTCACTTGGTTGCGGTGTCCGGTGCGAATCTGGCAATAGTTATGGGCGTTGTCTATTTGCTGACCGCTGCATGTGCGCTCTCCAGAAACACCCGATTCATAACCGCCTTGCTGGTGATGGTTGCCTACGTTCTGGTGGTGGGTCCTGAGTCAAGTGTGCTCAGGTCGGCAACGATGGCTACTTTCGTCGTGATTGGTCTTTGGCTTGGACGCGGAACGAAGCCAATAATCTCGTTGGCTTGGGCGGTAATTTTCTTGCTAGCAATAGATCCCGGTCTAGCAACTGATTTTGGTTTCTCTCTTTCAGCTCTTGCCACGGTTGGGCTTCTGACTATGGCGTTGCCGATGTACAATTGGCTCTCACGC
>Ga0222648_1000962_pt1 | contig 11538 bp, 9 predicted proteins | sample AntAcemetagen335_FD_181021 | JGI IMG/M metagenome (GOLD analysis project Ga0222648, IMG submission 181021) | Saline water microbial communities from Ace Lake, Antarctica - #335 | ecosystem: Environmental > Aquatic > Non-marine Saline and Alkaline > Saline | place: Antarctica: Ace Lake | collected... | reverse complement strand
CAAGGTCTATCAGTTTGCTGTGTATTGGTATGCGACGTTTGGCGTTCACTGTCTTGAGCTTTTGTCCAGAGCCTTTGTCTGTTATCACCAACGAAAAGCCGCCGTTATCGGGCTGAATATCGGTAGGCGTAAGCTGCGCAAGCTCACTCAACCTAGCGCCCGTGTACATAGCTAGTAACGGCAGCCACTTGGCAGCTTGCCCACCAGCGCCCCTTGCTTTCGGGATTTCGTCTTGTTGCCAAATTGGAAGGGCTAGCAAAGTAGCTATTTCGGCATCTGTCCAAGGTCGTCTACTGCTTGCCTTGCTGTACTGAATGTTGATTCCGCGCCAAGGGTTATGAGTCGTTACAGCTAGCTCGATATGGGCAAAGTTTAGCAAACTTTTAATCCAAGTTAATTTGCCGTGTGCAGTCTTCAGTGCTTTACATGAGGCAAGCAAAGTAGAGCGAAACGCTAAACCATCTGCGCGGGTGAGGGCTGCCAACTGAGCATTTGTCCCAAGAAGCTCAATCAGTTCATCCAAGGCGAGGCGACAAGCACGTTGTGAATCAGTTGTGCGCGGTTTCGCAGCTAGCCATTGGCCGTAGATATCCAACAGTCTTAGGTCGCTTGCGCTGGCTTGATTGTGTGATGGGTTGGGCGTGAAGTATTCGCTGGGGTGTGATGCAACTGACTGGTACTTGGCTCGTTCTAGCAGTGCAGATACGCGCGCCTCTTTCAGACTCTTCGTGTGTAGTGACTTGACTAGACGCGTTCGACCGCTAAAGAGCTTTTGCTGGCTTGTCGGCACAACATAGCGCACGTAGAAATAGCCGTTGCGTTCAAAGATGCCGAGCGAGTGATTCATGCGAAAACAGCGTTTAAAAGTGACACAAAAAGTGACACAAATCTGCTTGTTCTCGGCCGCCAAATCCCTACCGCGTTGATTCTGTTGCATTAACAGAGAGTAGGGTGACGAGCCTTGACCCCGGCACTGGATTCACAGTTAGGGCTGCTTGGTTCCCCATCTGACCCGGTTGGCCGCTTCACCATGCGGGAAGGCCCGTCACTCACTATTGTAACGGCCTGTCAAAGTTTATGCCGACGGTCTTCTTACCCTTCCTTTCAAGCGCGCACCTCATTGCACATAGAATCAAGGTCTATGGCTTATACCGTTCTTGCACGTAAATACAGACCGCGTAACTTCTCTGAGTTGGTGGGGCAAGAGCACGTCGTCCAGGCACTGAGTAACGCCTTGCGTTCACAGCGCTTGCACCATGCTTACTTGTTCACGGGCACACGCGGTGTGGGTAAAACCACGGTGTCTCGAATCTTGGCCAAGTCACTCAACTGCGTGGGCGTTGATGGACAAGGCGACATCACGGATCAGCCTTGTGGCGTGTGTCAGGCGTGTACCGATATTGACCAAGGTAGATTTGTTGACTACACCGAGTTAGACGCAGCGTCTAATCGAGGCATTGATGAAATTCAAAGCTTGTTGGAGCAAGCCGTATACAAACCCGTGCAAGGCCGCTTCAAAGTGTTCATGATTGACGAGGTTCACATGTTGACCAACCCGGCGTTTAACGCCATGTTGAAAACGCTAGAAGAGCCACCTGAGTACTTGAAGTTTGTGCTGGCCACCACCGACCCGCAAAAAGTGCCGGTTACCGTGTTGTCGCGGTGCTTGCAGTTCAACCTGCGACCAATGCCTGCTCAAACAGTGGTGGACCATTTGCAGCATGTGCTGGCTGATGAGGCTGTGCCTTTCGAGTTGGCTGCGTTGCGTATTATTGGCAAAGCCGCGCAGGGATCTATGCGTGATGCATTGAGTTTGGCTGACCAAGCCATTGCGTTTGGCGCTGGTTCGTTGCACGAAGAACCAGTCCGTCAAATGTTGGGAGCCGTAGACGCCAGCCATGTGTTTAATCTTATACAAGCGTTGGCAGACAACCGGGGCGCTGATGTCGTTGCCATGGTTGATGCAGCACGCTTGCAGGGCTTGAGTGCCGCCACCACATTGGACGACATGTCCGCTGTGCTGCAGCGCATGGCTGTGCTGCAAGTGACCGGTGCGGGTGATGACTCTGATCCTGACTACGTTCAGCTCACATCGCTGGCTGACACAATGCCAGCAGATGAAACGCAACTGCTATACAGCTTGTGCTTACATGGCCGTGGAGACTTGGGCTTGGCACCAGATGAATACGCAGCGCTGACAATGATTTTGTTGCGCTTGCTGGCGTTTAAGCCTGGAGCAGTCCAAGCATCGGCCGAAAAAAAAAGCCTGAATAATTCTGCAGCCGCTACCGACAAAAGCGTTGTGGCACCACATGCAGTGTCCAAGCCGCTGGCCGCAACGCCAGAAGAAGCGCTTGAAATTGGGTTGCGTGTGTCCAGCGATGACGACAACACAGCGTACACACAAACGCAAACGCTGCCCACAAACAAACCGGCGGCTGAAAATGCTGACGCCAAGACACAGCCCATGGCAGCACACGACCACGGTGTTGGTGAGCCCGTGCAGCTTCGTGGCGCAGTTGCACATCCATCACCCCGTGATGTACAGGTCGAGAATGCCGATTCTGTAGGACCTATTTCTGTGGTCGCACCAGCGCCAACTGCTGCGTCAGCACCAATTGCCCCAGCTGCAACAGCGCAACTGGTTGCACCCATAGTGTCCCCAGAGCCCATCGCGGTTGCTGTCCCAACCACGCGCATGCCAGTGCGCCAAGCCAGCGATGACAGAGTGCCCCAAGTCGCTGTTGATGCGCGCACCTCCGTCCCGACACATCTAGACGCCAAGCTGCTCTGCACACCCGAAGGCGATTTGTGGCTGACAACCGTTCAGCAGTTAATCGCGCAAGAGCGCATAGGTGCTCTAGTGAGAGAGCTGGCCTTGCAGTCGCAGCTGGTTGCCACGGATGACGCCAGCCAACCTACGCATTGGTTGCTGCGTATCGAACGGGAGTCGCTCAACCAGGGTGCAAACCGTGAACGGTTGCAGCAAGCCATGGCGCAAGCAGGTATTCATGTGCAGTTGGGCATTGAGTTGGGTGTGGTGTATGACACACCTGCCAAGCGTTTAGCTGCCCAGGCTGCACAAGCTTTGCATGAAGCGGAGCAGGTTATTTTGAACGACCCATTTGCACAACAAATGATGGCTGAGTTTGGTGCCACGATTGTGCCAGGCAGCCTGAAAGCTATTGCCTCGCTTACCAGCAATGCTGCGCTTGAGACCTGAACTTACATTTCTCGTTATTTGATTTTTTATAAAAGGACACACTATGTTTAACAAAGGACAAATGGCTGGCTTGATGAAACAAGCGCAAGCCATGCAAGACAACCTTAAAAAAGCCCAGGCTGAGTTGGCCGATGTGGAAGTGCAAGGCCAATCTGGCTCAGGTTTGGTAAAAATTACGATGACATGCAAAAACGATGTGCGTCGCGTTGAAATTGATCAGTCGCTGATGGGCGACGACAAAGAGATGCTTGAAGACTTGGTGGCCGCAGCGTTTAACGATGCGGTGCGCAACGCTGAATCAACATCTGAAGCCAAGCTTGGCAAAATCACGGCAGGCATGCCAGGTATGGGTGGCATGAAGCTGCCCTTTTAAGCGCAGTTGTGGCAAAGTCCAATGGTGCGTTAGACCTGCTGACTGTAGCGCTACAGCGTCTGCCTGGTGTCGGGGCGAAGTCTGCATCTCGCATGGCTTTTTACCTGATGCAACAAGACCTAGAGGGTGCTCGCCATATAGCCAGAGCGCTGGAAGATGCTGCGGCTCGCATACGTCACTGCGCATGTTGTTACACGCTGACAGAAGAACTCGTATGTGCTACCTGCACTGATGTATCGCGCGATGCCACTCAGTTGTGCGTGGTGGAAACGCCTGCGGACCAAGCCGCCCTTGAACGCACAGGGGCCTTTAAAGGTTTGTACTTTGTGCTGATGGGTAGGCTCAGCCCACTAGACGGTGTAGGCCCCAAAGAGATTGGGCTTCGCCGGTTGTTTGACCGCGTTGCACCCCAGCACGCGGACACAGATGACGCGCAAACAGACTCACCCATTCACACGCGTGTGCCTATCGATGAGGTGATTTTGGCGACCAACTTTACAGCCGAAGGGGAAGCCACAGCCCACGTCATTGCCCAAGCCATGAAGGACCTGCCCGTGCGGGTTACTCGCCTGTCGCGTGGCGTGCCTGTAGGCAGTGAACTGGAGTATGTGGATCTCGGTACCATCGCTCACTCCTTATTGGCAAGACGCTGAACCCGTTGCTTTCACCAATGAAAAAAGCCCTGTGACCAACGGTGACAGGGCTTTTTTTGTAACGTTTCAGCGCTTTAACTTGTTAGGTGTTCGCTGGGTTGTGGTTGGCGATCCGGGTGTGAGCAACGTGTGCTGTGCAACAGCAAGCTAGAGGCAGGTTACAAAGACTTGCCCGTCCATAGACCAGTCAAATTGTCTCAGCGTGCGTCTGGCGCGCTGTTCAATGGCCTGTTTATGCAGTTCGCAGTTCTGCCCAGCAGGGAGTGCTTGTTGTCCGGCAGTCGAAATCAGAATATCGACTACTTGTTTCTTAGGATCTACGGCCACAATCAATGCCACTCTGTTGCTCCATAGATCCGTGAGTTGCTCGATATCACGTTTGACCTCGTATGTCAGCCACTCTCCGCGGGTCGGGCTGTACGGCTGCGTCCAGTCGCTGGCAAAGCCGCTGGTCATAAAGCCAAGATGTAACAACGCACAGGCGATTGTTTTTTTAAAGATAGGCGAGCTGCGTGGTGTTGGCATAGCTTTAGTTTATGTGGAATTTGCAGTTGCTGGCACAGCTAATTGCAACTGACGACTCATGGACTATCCCACGTGTTGAAGGTAGGCCAATAGGGTGATCGTAAGGGGTTAAGACCCACACCCTGAAAGTAAAAAACCCTTGCAAATCTATGATTTACATGGGTTTCAATACAGTGGCGGCAGTTTGCGCACACAGCGGTTTCCATGCAACTAGTGTTAACACTCGGATATTAATCAATTCATTCTGATATTCTTATATTTTTATAAAAAGGAATAGACATGATAAAAACATTGTTCACTACCGCCGTCTTGGCAACGGTTTTGGTTGTTCTGCCTGGCTGTGCCACCACCTCCGCTAGCTCGACCGCTTCCAAAGTGGTGTTTCAGGTGAGTGACAACGATGCACAGAAGTGGAACTTGGCTTTAAATAACGCCAAAAATGTGCAGACAGCTTTGGGTCAAAGTGCTGCGGTTGAAATTGTTGTCTATGGACCCGGCATTGGCATGTTGACGGCTGACTCCAGCGTCAGCAACCGTGTGGCAGCTGCGGTCAAATCTGGCGTCAATGTCGTGGCCTGCGAAAACACCATGCAGGCCAAAAAACTCACCACTGCCGACATGAATCCAGCCATTGGCTACGTGCCCGCCGGTGTGGTTGAAATCATGGCCAAGCAGCAACAGGGTTGGAGCTACGTGCGCCCTTAAGGCCAATGGACGTAGCTATACCTTTACCTTGAGCCGCGATGAGCCGCCATGCGCTGGTCCACTCAGCAAATGGCAGGTTGTTGGTGAGCGCAAGACTGTGGAGCAACCTAAGTGTGTCAAGCCTTGGTGGTTTACTGCTGAAGATGGCAGCGCATGTCTGCAGGTGCGCTACGTGGTGCAAGAGTTGGAGACTGGCAAAGGCAAGAACACCACCACGCTGGCTTCAAAGCATCCGCTGGTTGACACGCTTAATCTGGTTAAGCAAGCAGCAAAGCTGTCTTAATGCTGCATGTGGGCTGCTTGGTTCATCGTTGGACTCAATGAAGACATCCGCCCCACGAGAGCGGGTGAAGACATTGATCAGGGATTCAAGGAAAACTGTGAAATTGTCCGTGAGAGCCTTTAGTTGATGACGGCTCGACTGTAGGCACGAACAATTTAAATAATAAGCACAGATCTAGAAATTTCCCAGATGTGGGATTTCTTTTGGGGTGTGAAAAGAAGGTGTGAAAAGTTAAAACTCTGAAGGTAAAAAACCCTTGTAAATCATTGACTTACAAGGGTTTCAATACACTGGCGGAAAAGGAGTCCGCCTCCGCCATATCCAAGGCCGTCTCATAGCGCGTCAAACACTGGCATAAATAAGGCTAAAACCCGCATGGATAATGGAAAGTACCGAATTACCTTGCATTAAGCCGTCGCACCAAATATCATCCAATCACCAACCTTATTGGGGGGTTGTTTGAGGGGTGAGAAATGCCACGTTTAGCCAAAGAGTTAACGCCGATTGAGATCAAGCGTTTGACGATGCCGGGTTATCACGCTGTCGGTCACGTGCCGGGGTTGATGTTGCAGGTGTCGCCGTCGGGCACCACCTCCTGGCTGTTGCGCGTCAAGGTCGGTGATAAGCGCCGCGAGATCGGCCTGGGTGCTTACCCCGGCGTGGGACTGGCGCTGGCACATCAGAAAGCGCAGCAAGTGCGCGACGACATCGTGGCCGGTGTTGATCCAGTCGCAAAGCGTGCAGAAAACAGGCAGGCCATAGTCGAGCAGCAAGCCGAAGAAAAGCGCACTGCATGGACATTCAGGCGCTGCGCTGAGGCATACATCAAGGCGACTGCACCCAGTTGGCGAAACAAGAAGCACGCAAAGCAATGGACTAGCACGCTGGAGGCTTACGCATACCCGACCATTGGCGACTTGATGGTGCGCAGCGTCACCAAAGAACACATCATTCACATTATTGAGCCGCACTGGGCAACCAAGAACGAGACGATAAACCGGGTTCGCAACCGCATCGAGACGGTGCTGGACTGGGCAAAGCAGCGCAACCTGCGCACTGGCGACAACCCGGCACGTTGGCAGGGTAATCTGGACAAGGCAGGTTTCCCCGATAAAGCCAGCATTGCGCCGGTGCAAAAGCATCGGGCGCTGGACGCCAGCCAGATGTATGACTTTCTAGGTCGATTGCGCGGTGGCGGTGGCATGGGTGCGCGAGCGCTGGAGTTTGTTGTTCTGACGGCCTGCAGATCAGGCGAAGCGCGCATGGCGACATGGTCGGAGATCGACTGGACTGCAAAGACATGGCGCATCCCGGCATCCCGCACCAAGTCGGCAAAGAGGTTTGCAGCAAATGGAATTGAGACATTCAATGTCCCACTATCCGACGATGTGATCAAGCTGTTACAGGCACTGCCACGGTTTGAGAGAGTTGAATGGATATTCCCCGGCGCAAAAGCTGGCAGCCCGCTGTCAGACATGACGTTAACCAAAGTATTGCGCGACATGGCGGTGAACGCGGTGCCGCATGGTTTCCGGGCGACATTCTCAAGTTGGACAGCATCATCAACCGGATATCCATCGGAGGTGCGCGAGATGGCACTGGCCCATGCCATTGGCGACGGCACGGTGGCCGCTTATCAGCGCAGCGACCTATTCGAGAAGCGTCGCAACCTGATGGCGGATTGGGCGAAGTTCATCAACACCGCGCCAGTGGCGGCCGACAACGACGTGCCAATTCGGGGGGCTGCATGATGGAAGTATTGCAGATAACAAGTGATTTTGAGAACACGCAAGCAGTGGTCATCGGAGCGATGTTGTACCCGCAGAATGCTGAGTTTCGAGCGGCCTACTCTTTACGAAATCAATGGGCAGCGAGCATCGCGAAGGGTGGCGAATTCGCCCTATCAGCCGAGACGGTGCAAGCGTTTCTAGATTTGCCAAGTAGAAATGAATTGGCTCTGGCCGCTGACACTGGCGTCAAGCATGGCACTGTTGCGGGTGATTTGCTTAGTCTGATTTACGAGCAGCGGCGACAAGACCAATCAAGGCCGAGTATGCGTGCGGCGTTAAAACGCTACCGAGCATGGGCTGTCGGCAAGAAGTACGGCGACGGCGACGCGCTGAAATACTCTGACATGCAGCTCAGGACTTACTTTTCAGCAGCAGCGCCGTCCGCACATTTATGGGCTGCGCATCGACTATTAAAGCGATATAAAGATCGGGGCGTTGGCTATAAGACCGCATTTATGCCAGAGGGCATGCCGCTCCTCTTGGGCTTGGCAAGAGAGTTGCAGGACTTCGCCGTGTCGTTTATCCCAAAGGGGACTAAGCCAGCGAAGCCAATTATTGATGCTGACAATTTGTTGCTTCTACCAGAGGCAATACAACCTATAAAGCCTGAACTCAGACCGCTCTAATCTTCGCTAGAGCATTCGATAAAAAACACACCGCAATTTAACGTCCAGCCATCGCATCCTAAATTGTCGCTTTTAAGGGGTAACACACCGTCACCCTACCGCGCCAAGGAAATGCGGAAAGGGTTGGAAAATGGCTCAACGTGTTTTTAGAATCCGCGACTTGGCAACGACCAAGGATAAGCAGGGATTACTGCCTGTCAGTCCCGCAACTATTTGGCGGTGGGTGTCAGAGTCAAAGTTTCCTGCCCCATTCAAGCTGGGTGCAAATACCACTGTATGGGATGCCGACAAGGTCGAGCTGTTCCTGGCCCAACGTGCGGGAGGTAACGCTGCATGATGCCAAATACAAAAGCCCCCGGTGCTTGCGACACCGAAGGCTTTGATACCGACACTAACAGCTCGAATTCTCCCACATCAGGCGCACCCGGTAAAGCCATTGCCATAGTGCCATCACCCGACAAGGCCGCCATTCTGGCCGCGCTGGCGGTGCTATTCGATCCGGGCGATGTGATTGAACTACGGGCATTCCACAGGGGCCGCAAGCGTACCGATGCGGGTTACTTTGATTCAGACCACTGGGAGGTACTGGCCGACCATGCGGCGCGATTGAGCGCCAGCGGCGCTGCGGTCTACATCACCCTGAACCCAGTTGATCCCCAGTTACTGAACCGGTATTCGAACCGCATTGAGGCCAACGCCAGCTCCACCACCACCGACAAGCAAGTCACACGGCGGCGCTGGCTGCTGATTGATCTTGACCCGGCACGACCGTCGGGCACCAGTGCCACCGATACCCAGCTTGAGGCGGCGCGCATCAAGGAGCTTGAGGTTTACAACTACCTAGTGGGCATTGGCTGGCCTGCGCCCGTGGTTGCCAAATCGGGCAACGGTTACCACCTGCTTTGCGCTATCGACTTGCCAAACGACGAGGCTTCGACGGCGCTGGTGAAGGCAGTATTGCTGGCGCTGGGTGGACGCTTTGACGATGCCAACACTAAGGTGGATCGCAGCGTTTTCAATGCGGCGCGGATATGCAAGCTGTATGGCACCGTCGCCAACAAGGGTGACCACACAGCGGCGGCACCATGGCGCTTGTCATGCCTGTTGAAGACCCCTGCACGGGCCGTGGTGACCGTGGAGCAGATTGCCATGGTGCAACCCCCAGCACTGGCAGCGGCATCCGGCACACGGCCCGTGCCTAACGCACCGCCCACACGCACGGCGGGCAGCTTCAAGCTGGAGGATTTTCTGGAGCGGCACGGCATGGCCTACACCGCCGACCAGCACGACGGCCGCGAGCGGTTCAAACTGGCGGCATGCCCGTTCAACCCCGAGCACGTCAACGGCGAAGCGGCGGTGTTCCGCAAGCCATCGGGTGAACTGGGTTTCAAGTGCCAGCACGACTCTTGCGCGTCAAATCACTGGCGAGAAGTACGCGATTTGCTGGACGGGCCACAGGCAGTAGCTGCTGACGCACGTTCTATGGGGGCTACAGACCAATTTGATACATGGCCGGAGCCCATGCCATTGCCCAACGCACTACCGCCGGTCGATCCCTTTGATGCGGAGTTGTTGCCCGTGGCTTTGCGCGCGTGGGTGATGGATATTGCCCACCGGATGCAATGCCCTCCCGACTTCCCCGCGGTGGCGGCAGTGGCGGCTATATCAAGCCTGATCGGTGCGCGTGCCGTCATCCAGCCAAAGGCGCGTGACGATTGGCAGGTGGTGCCGAATCTTTGGGGGATGACCATTGGCAGGCCAGGCGTTAAAAAGTCCCCGGCACTGAACGAAGCATTGAAACAACTACGGCGACTGGCGGTAACTGAATTTGAACGATTGGAAACCGCACAGGCCGAATGGGAAACCGATTGCAAATTGGCGGAGCTTGCAAAAGCCGACCGCGAGAAAAAGGCAAAGGGGCTGGCCAGCAAGGACAAGGCGGCGGCGCGGGCCATGCTGACACCGAATCCAGAGGATCAACCACCACCAGAGCCAAAGGCGCGGCGCTACATCGTCAACGATGCCACGGTGGAAAAGCTGGGGGAGATATTGGTCGATAACCCGTGGGGCACGCTGGCCTATCGGGATGAACTCTATGGGCTACTGACTAGCTTGGACAAGCAAGGGCAGGAAGGTGCACGATCTTTTTATCTGACGGGCTATGACGGGAATCAGGGCTACACCTTTGACCGCATCATTCGCGGCTCGGTGCACATCCCTAATGTCTGTATTGCCATGATCGGCGGCATTCAACCGGGGCGCATTCAGGAATATGTGCGTGGCGCAGTGGCGGGTGGCAGTGGCGACGATGGTTTGTTGCAGCGCTTCGGTTTGGCCGTGTGGCCAGATGTTGCGGGCGAATATATCCATGTTGACCAATGGCCGGACACTCCAGCCAAAACAACCGCATGGGCCGTGTTTGACCGTCTGTCCAAGCTGCAACCCGCAAGCGAAACCGACCCTGTTGTCTGGCGATTCACACCGGAGGCGCAAGCCTTGTTTGTGGAATGGCTGATTCCATTCGAGACAGAGATTCGTGGGGACGCACTGCACCCGGCCATGGTGTCACACCTTGCCAAGTATCGAAAACTGATCCCGGCGCTGGCGCTGGTGTTTGCGCTGATCGATACCCCGGACAGTGGCAACTTGATCGGCGTAGACGAACTGATCCGGGCACTGGCCTGGGGCGACTATTTGCGCAGCCATGCAAACCGCCTCTATGCGGCGGCGGTGATGCCCGAAACGACGGACGCTGCAACCTTGTTATCCAAGATCAGGGCCGGAAAGTTGGCCGACAGCGACGGCGTGATTTTTGCTAGTTTCACCCCGAGACAGATCGCAGTGAAAGGCTGGGCCGGACTGGGTACGCCGGATGCCGTGCGCAACGCTGCGGGCGTGCTTGCCGATTACGACTTTTTGCGCCTGGAGCTGGTGCCATCTGGTGCGACCGGCGGCAGACCCAGCGAGCGCTACGCCATCAATCCGGCATTGCTGAAAGGCGGTGCAGCATGAACTGGCTGGCACGGCTGAAAAATCAGCAACACCCGGAATCGGATGCTACGAAACCTACAAAACCTGTGCTGGGGGTCACTAAAGGGGGTTTTGTAGGTTTTGTAGTCCCCACTTTGGCACCGACAGGGAAAATAGGGACTGAATTACCACATGACCCCGACCGCTGGTGCTGGCCGCACAGCACGGCCATGAACACGGTGGAAATTGACACCTTCACGGCACGGCTGGCACGGTTCACCGACAAGGGGCTGTCCCTTGATGACGGCGAAACGCTGGCAGACAGGCTGGTGATTCGGGATCGTGAGCAGGGCGACTGGCATTTCTGTTTTGAATGCGCCCACCTTGCAG
>Ga0222648_1000960_pt1 | contig 11562 bp, 10 predicted proteins | sample AntAcemetagen335_FD_181021 | JGI IMG/M metagenome (GOLD analysis project Ga0222648, IMG submission 181021) | Saline water microbial communities from Ace Lake, Antarctica - #335 | ecosystem: Environmental > Aquatic > Non-marine Saline and Alkaline > Saline | place: Antarctica: Ace Lake... | reverse complement strand
GGGGGTTACGCGCGTATTTGCTTCCCCCGTACGCCGTCGGTACCGTGTACGGATCGGGGTGCGCGTACTCCGCCAGCTTCGCCTCCCCATCCGCGATTGCTTTTTCAACCAAACCCAGGTCTTTCAGATGCAGGTTCGTTTCGAACTCGCGCCGAATGCGGTCGCGCTCCGTGTAGAAGATGTCGCGCTGCACCGCCCAGCTGAGCATGGTCTTCAGCGAGTGCCTTGTGAGGGAAAGGGGGGGGTCAGGGAAGGTCGCCGGGGCACGTCGAAGTCGGATTCGGGATCGCGGGTACCCACAACGGGACGAAACGCCCTTTTGTGCGAAATGGGAACGAAACCCTGACGCGCCGCACGGGGGATCCCGGGCGAGGACAGGTTGGCAAAACGCACCTGTACAAGCGAGACACGCGCGTGGGGTTCGAAAGCGCGGCGCTCATGGTCGCTGCGTCCGGCGTTGCACGGCCGCAATGACGAAGTTGGGGTAGAAATCGAGCCAAAAAGGTGGGAAGGTTGCGAAGATTTTGTTTTCGTTTTTAACAGGCGAGGTCAGGCCCGCCGTCGTCTTCCCCGTCTTCACCACCCCGAACATGCTCATCGGCGGGTTCTTCATGCGCTTCGTTTCGATTCACACCGGCCACAGCTACTTCTAAAAAAACACCCCTCGCTCCCCCGTGGTCCCGCCGCGCACGTCAAGCCCGGTTCTGGTTTGCGTTTGCTCGTTTTCGTCGCCCGCCAGTGACGCCGACTTGCGCAAATCCCGCCGTTCGCGGTAACTAAGCGACGTTGAGTCCGTGACTGTTTGCGCATACGGTTTCAACCGCGGCGCCGGCGAAGACGAAACGCCTGTGTTCGCGTTCGTTGGCCTTTTTCCAAACTCGGGCGGAGACGTTAGGGCGAACCGCGACGGCGAGACGGACGCGGGCGACCGCGACGGCGAGCCCCGCGGCGCGGGCGAGCCCCGTGCCAGGGGTGTTGCACCTCCATTTGATGAGTCTAATTGCTCATACGATTTATTTTGCGTCTCCCCCTGACCTCGGTTGCGCCCGACCCGGAAGGGCGACGCGGAATACGCCCCCCGAGAGGAATGCGTGGGCGACGGCGACAACGTGTACCCCGTGTCCGTGGGCGACGGGACGGCATCCAGCGTTTTGTCGTCGTGTTGTTCTTTTTCGGCCGCGTCGTCGGCCGCGTCGTCGTGCGGTACTTCCCGTCCCGTCACGTCGACGTCCGTTCCCGTCCCGTCGACATCGAGAGCGGTCGTTGCCACGTCCAACGCCTCGCCTTCGTATTCTTTGGCACCAACGCTTTTAACGCTTTCAAGCGCGGATTGCCACTCCCGTTGCCACTGGCCTTGCCACTCCCACTCCTGCGCTGTTTCGTCTGCTGTTTCTGTACCTCGTGGTTCCGAACCTTCGTCTCGGGAACGCACCCGCGTCCCGCCCAAAACGCCCTCGATGGAAACGCCCAGCCCGCGGCTGTACACGTCGTACCGGTACGGGGTCGTGGCGTGACTGCCGTGCCACGACGCCCTGGTGGGGGGCACGGCGCGCGTAAAGGACAAAAGCCGCGTCGTCGTTGGAGCCGGCGTGTCTGTTTTTTCATTTTGTGTTTTTGGGTTTGACTCCGAATCGGTGGCGACTTTCTTTTCACCAGACAAAGAAGTCGCATCGTCACCCGACAAAACGGGTTCGCGGCGCCACATCCGTTCCGCGTGTTCCCTTGACATGCGGCTCGCCGCCGTCGCGGGGCGCTCACGCGAAGGCGACGAGCGTACCGAGTGCGTTGGCCTCCAGCGCGCGGAAACCAGCGCCCCGGGACTGGTACTGAGTGACACGCTTTCCCGGCTCTGGTACCTGAGTGTCGTCGGCGCTTTATTTTTCGCACCCGCGGCAACCGCGACGTCGTCGCCGGTCACAGAGCGAAGGAACCGAGAAGGAGACGCGCCTACTGAGATAAATAAAAGAAAGTGTCAGTCTTGTGTGGGCACACAGTGTTGGGATTTTGGAAATGCAAGACGTACCTACAGAGCTTCTCACAGAATTCGATGTCGATGTCACGCTTGTCATGGCCATACTGTGATGCACTTCATTTCTCGGGGGAAACGGGGGCTGCGCGACGATGGGGTCGGCGAGTGACGCTCGGAACGTCTGCTCCGCGCGGCGTGTGTCGAGGCCGCCGCCCGCGGCCGCCGCGGACAGAGCTCTGTCCGTCACGAGCGCCCGTTCCCGCGCGAGTTTCGCCAGGAACGACCGCTCGTCCCTCGTGAGTCGCACCGAGCTCAGGTGGTCAAGGGAAACGCGAGTTGTGTTTTCTTTCTCTTTTCGTGCAGAAGACAGGCCGGGTTTCCCCGGGGACCCGGTCGCGGTAGGTTCTTCATACGCGGATATGTCGGAACCAGAACTCCGCGCCGACGCCGCGCGTCGCAACGCCGCGCCGCGCAGGGAATCGCGCCATTCCGCGATGTCTCGCGAATTCGTGTTACTATCCGAATTCGTATCAAACGCAACATCCGTATCAAGCACAACAGTGTCCTCCGTCTCCCGCGTGAACAACTCGCGCCGTCTGTTTTCTTTGGGCTGGTTCTTTTCCGTGTGTAGAGCCTCCATCGGGTCGTCGTTTTCGTCCGCAATGCCGCCAGACCGGCCAGATATGAACGAAGACACGGACACAACAGGTGAAGACGCGATTGTTGAGTTAACTGGAGAGTTCTCATCCACAGCTTCCTTCTTTTCAGGAGTCACGTCCAAACTCGGCGTCCACCGGCCCGGTTTGGCCGCCGCGCTCGCCGGTCGCGCGCGTTGTTTTAGCGCCGAAACGTTTCTCGAAACATTGCTCTGGAGCGCCGTGCTCGGCCTCGGCACCTGGAGCTCCGTTTTCAGCCTGGCCTCCTGGACCTCCGTGCTCGGCCTCGCTATGGGCATCAGGTGCACGCCTTGTACAGACGCGGTGGCGTACTCGGCGTACCGCGCCCTGTCCGTGACCAGGGTGCGCGCCTGCGCGAGCGCCGATAAAAAATCTCGCTCGTCGCTTGACAAACCAGAACCTTCCGTGCTGCCACCACTGGAACGCCACTCCGCGCTTCGACCAATAACGCTCGAGGAAGGGTCGTGGGGGCGTGTGGGACGGGGGTCCGGAATTGCCTGGTTGTGTGGGAGCGATAGCGCGGGACGAGCTGGGGTCAGGGTATGAAACATCTCTTTGTGCGAGGGTTACGACACGCAGAGACCCTTGAGACGGGAGCCCTTGAAAAGAGGGTGCCACGATTCGGTGATTCGGTCTGCCATCTGCGGGGGTAACAATTTGAAGCGCGTCGGTCGCCTTGTGTGAGACGCACCCGGAAAACACCCTTGACGGGAACGTTATCGTTGCCGTTGCCAAACATCTGCTCCACGCCCCACGATTCGGAATGCGCGCGCATGATGCGCGCGCGAACACCCGCCGTGCCAGTCACGCGTTGCGCGATTGTGAATTGTCTCAACGAGCCGTCTCGTGTTTCGCAGTTTCAGTGAAAAAAAAAAAACCCCGTCTCCACAACGACGCGCACACGCCACCCACACGTATCGCTATGTCCTCCAACGCGACGCTCGGTGTGGAAGCTCACGCGCGCAAGAGAAATCGCGAATGCGGCGATGCTAACGGGGGCGAGGCCTTCCCCCGCCTCCCCAACCACCTCGTCGTCGCGTGCATTCTCAGATCTGAGCATTTCGACGACCCCGCAGATCTCGCACGGCTCCTAGCGGTGAGCCGCGCGATGCGCGACCTGGTGGCAGAGGCGGGGCTTCGGTTTAAGGAGCTTGATGAAGATGAAGCCGTGGAGCTCGGATGTTTAAGCGCGGTGCAGCGCCTGCAACGGGGAGGTCGCCTGTCGCGTCAAGAACTTCTTTGTGGGGCAGCGGCGAGGAGTGGACAGCTCGAAGAGTTGACGGTGTTGCGCGCGGACGGCTGCCCGTGGGACGAGGGGACGTGCTACTGGGCGGCAAAGGGCGGCCACCTCGAGGTGCTGCAGTGGGCGCGTGCGAGCGGCTGCCCATGGGACGCAAACACGTGCGCGTGGGCGGCAAGGGGCGGCCACCTCGATGTGCTGCAGTGGGCACGCGCGAATGAATAGGTGCCGGTGGGACGAGAGGACGTGCGCAGGGGCGGCGTGGGGCGGGCACCTCGAGGTGCTGAAGTGGGCGCGCGCGAATAGGTGCCGGTGGGACTGGAGCACGTGCTATGGGGCGGCAAAAGGCGGCCACCTCGAAGCGCTGCAGTGGGCGCACACGAATGGCTGTCCATGGCACGAGAGGACGTGCGCGAACACGGCGCAGGGCGGGCTTCTCGAGGTGCTTCAGTGGGCGCGCGCGAACGGTTGCCCGTGGGACGCAGGGACGTGCCATCATGCGGCGGAGGGCGGGCATCTCGAGGTGCTGCAGTGGGCACGCACGAAGGGCTGTCCGTGGAACAGATGGACGTGCGCGAGGGCGGCGCAGAATGGGCATCTCGAGGTGCTGCAGTGAGCGCACGCGAACGGCTGCCCGTGGGGCAGGGCCACGCTCATAGCGGCGAGAAAGAAGGGTAATCTCGAGGTGGTAAACTGGTGTATAGCGAACGGCTGCCCTAGGTCTTCAGGGTCCTCCTGATTTGTAGTGAGACTTAATGAATGCAATAAGAGTAACAACTACTGCTACAGTAACAACTTCTACTCCTCACAGATCCGGCGCGACGGCTCTTTCCGGGTCCCGGAACTGCAAAATCGCGGTTTTCAACTCCCTGTACTCCGTCTCCCTGTGTTTCGACGCCTTTTCCACTCGCACGCGCCACTCCTCGTCAAGCGCGCCGTTTTCGATCATGGCGCGATGAATTTTCAACAGAAGCCACACATCAAGCGCGGCGTACCGACGCGCGTCCGGCGAAATCGGCCTCAGTGCCCACAACCCCGGGTCCCCCCCTTTGTCCGGCGCGTACAACGCTTTCACTTTTGTTTTCAGAAACTCAGTTACCCGGATCACGGCTTCCGCTTCGCTTGAACTGGCGCCTTCCTGGTTCCGAGTCACGCAGTCAGGGTCCGCATCTAAAGCGGCTAAACTGGACTTCGTCGCCCCGGACGTGCCGTTAAGGTGCCGCATCGCGCACTTGGGCATCCCGCTGAGGTGCGGCACGGACAACGACTTCGCGCGCCGCGACGCCACGTCCGCGAGCTGCACGTCGAACACGCCTTTCAGGGAAACGCCGTGCTGGTGGAAAAGCGCGTCGCTGTCCACGCGGCAGTCGAACATCAGCTTGGTAACACTCGGGTCCTCGAGGATTTGTTGCAGCGTCTTCTTTATCTTGTTCTTAGATGTGGTGTTGGGATGAGTTGTATCTCTGTCTCCTGATACCTCAATACCTTCCGCAACATCCGTTGTATCTCCGTCTCCAGTAGCAATACTCCTCGCCCCAACACCTTCCGCAACATCCGTCGTATCTCCGTCTCCCGATACCTCAGCCACTTCATACACTTCCACGTACCGGTGGAACAGGGTTTCGGTGGACAGGGCTTGTACGTCGAACAGAAACACGTCTGTGTCGGTGGCGACTTGCAGGAGCGTGACCTGCCCGACTCGGCTCATGGACACGCCTTCCAGGTCCACGGCGAGCAGGTTGCATGACACGCACTTCGCGATGGCGTCGTCCAGGTCGGGGCCTGGCGAGGTTAATATTCGCGTCGCCCCGTCCAGCACGGCAAGAATCTTAACACACGCCGGGTCCGTTTCCACCGGGCGGCCCGTAACGTTTTGCGCGCCGTTTTCGGTGCGCCCTTTCTTTGTTTTCTTGCGCTTGCGCTTCGCCGCTCGTTTATCCACGCCCGGCCCGGGCCCCGTGGAGGCCTGCCCACCGCCGTTCCGGTCACTGCCCGAGTCGTACCCCCTTATGGCGTATGTATCCGCGTATGGGCTTTTACACGGGGCTTTCGTCGCCCCGAACGACGACGCCGGCGGGACGTCGCCGTACCCAACAAACAAAGTTTCTGTTTCGGTTTCGGTTTCTGAAGGGCCCAGAGCAGAACACGTGGCACCGCAAAAGTGCCGCCCCCCCACTCGTGTCGTGGTGGTTTTCTTCTTGAACTCCACGGCGCACTGTGCGCAGTGCAGCAGGGTCTTCTTGCCCATGCTCGCGTGTTGGCTTTGGACAGAGTGACAATGGCGTACCGCGTGGTACGAACACGCGTGATTGTTTCCACGGCGGCGCGCGGACGATGGGAACGCGAAACCCCACCCTCCACCACTGTGCGTGGAGTGACGCGCGTGCGTTTGGACAGGGAAGACACCTGTCCTGTGTGGTGTCCTTGACCTAAACCTGGGTGTGACTCCAAACGCCGAATGCCGGCCGCTCGACCCCGCGCTCGCGGCGACGAGAACGGCGGCGGTGGACAAGGCGAGGGGCGCGCACGTCATTGTGTGATGGATAGGCACCTACTTTTCTTCTGGATGGAACGATGGATGAATGAAAAGAATCTGCGACGTGCATTTCTTAGAAAAGATAAAACGGCTCGTTGCCAGGCAACCTTGGGCTGTATGGCTTTTAGACTGCCACGAGAAACTCTTGGAAGCAGAGATCGCAACTCTTGTTACGCGACCGCGGCTCTTCACACCTTCGCACGCGATCCGACCTCGATCGGTTCCGCACGCGACACATTTAAGGTGCGCCCACTTCGCCACGCGTTCTCAAACACGTTCCTCGCGCTTCCAGGCGCGCGCGCATCGCGCGCGCGGTGTCGCGCACACGATCGGCGTCATTCGAATCGCGCAATTCTCGCAAAGAAAAAGCCGGTTTTTCTCTCCCGATCGCGTCGTCCCTGATCCTCACGTCGTCGTCCCTTCCGCTGACCCCTAAACCCCTGCACACAACCGCAGACTCTAAAAAAATGGGCTACGACGACCGAAGCGGTCCTTCCCGCGGCGGCCGCGGCGGCGGCGGCGGCCGAAGTTCGCACCCGTACTCCCGAGGCGGTGGTGGCGACGATCGTGGCGGTCGTCGTGACGATAACCAAGAAGAAGTCATCGAGATCTCTAGCAACCGGTTGTACGTGCACAACCTGTCCTGGCGCGTGTCCTGGCAGGACCTGAAGGACCACTTCCGGCAAGCCGGCGAGGTGATCCACACCAAGATCTTAACCGAGGGGCCCGGGGGTCGGTCCAAAGGGTGCGGCATCGTCGAGATGGACACCGTGGACGCCGCCGCGAACGCGGTGGAGATGCTCAACGACACCGATCTGCAAGGCCGGAACATTCTGATCCGGGAGGACCGCGAGGACAACGGCGGGCGCGGTGACCGGGGTGACCGGCCTGACCGAGGTGACCGTGGAGATGACCGCCCTGGGACGTTCAGATCGGACGACCGCAGAGGACCACCGGTCAGGAACCCCGCCCCGGGTGGCGGCGGCCGAGACACCTGCAACAAGTGCGGCGGCGTGGGGCACTGGGCGAGGGACTGCCCTTCCGTGATCGACATCGGCAGGGGCGGCGGCGGCGGCCGGTACGACGACCGCCGAGGTGGTCGCGACGACCACGACCGAAGAGCCCCCCCGGCCAGGGCGCCCCCCAGGCGCGAGCCCCGCGAAGGCCGCTCGCGCGAACCCCGAGAGCGGAAAGCGCCCGGCCCCGACGACAAGTGTAACCGGTGCGGCGGCGGCGGGCACTGGGCGCGGGACTGCACGCAGACGGACACGCGCGAACGGCGCGCGCCTGGGACGGAGGACAAGTGCAACAAGTGCGGCCAGACCGGACACTGGGCGAGGGAGTGCCCCAGTGGCGGCGGCGGAGGCAAGGCAGCCGGCGACGCCCCCATGGACGGAGCCAAGCTCGACAACGACCTCGACACGTACTTCGACGGCGCCAAGGATGCGGCGCCCGCGGCGGGGGACGAAGTCATGGCGTGAACGGACGGTAATGATTGACGGAGTATTGATGACAAAGAAGAAAAGTACTCCACGAGTACTGAAGGATGGGAGATTATGAGAGAGCGGCGCCGACGCGCGGTTTTAATGATGAGGCGAAAAAATCGAAAAAAAGACCTTTCTCTAAAAGAAAAACCGACTGCCAGGAAAACCATCAGATCTCTCACTGTCTATCTGTAAACACGCTCGGCCAACACAACGACGCGCGCGCGCCCTAAACCCCGTCCGCGATGGTCGTCGACGCACCGCGCGTCGAAACACGCGCGCGCAAGCGACGACGAGACCTCGATGCTCAAGCGGGCGTCGTCATCCCGGGTCTTCCCTTCGAAGTCGTTGTCACGCACGTCCTACGAGAAGAAAATCTGCCCGATCTGGCAGACCTCGCGGTGCTTCGCGGGGTCAGTCGTGGGATGCGCGACGCCGTGGATGCGTTGTGACGACGAATTAAGGAGATCGATGAAGATGACTCTGCTGAACTTGGATACTTAACCTGCAACGACGAGGTCTTCTCCAGAGTGAAGAACACCTGTGCCACGCAGCGGCGAGGAGCGGGCAGCTCGAAGAATTGAAGGCTTTGCGCGCGGAGAATTGCCCGTGGAACGAGGATACGTGCGCTGGGGCGGCGGAGGGCGGGCACCTCGAAATACTGCAGTGGGCGCGCGGGAACGGCTGCCCGTGGGACCATCAGACGTGCCATTCGGCGGCGGAGGGCGGGCATCTCAAGTTGCTGCGATGGGCGCACGCGAACGGGTGCCCGTGGGGCCAGTGGACGTGCGCGTGCGCGGCGGCGGGCGGGCACCTTGATGTAGTGTTGGCGCTGATAGAGGCGGGCGTAAATGTCAACACGGCGACCTATGGCGACGATATATTGGGCATGACGCCGCTGTTTTGTGCAGCTCAAGAGGTTCACGAAGCGGTGGTGCAGGCGCTGATCGAAGCGGGCGTTGATGTCAGCACGGCGGATGATGAAGACAGGACGCCGCTGTTCATGGCCGCTCAAGAGGGCCACGAGGCGGTGGTGTTGGCGCTGATCGAAGCGGGCGCGGACCTCAACATGGCGGATGTTACCGACTTCACGCCACTGCACGTTGCCGCTTTTGGGGCCCACGATGTGGTGGTGTGGGCTCTGATTGAGGCGGGCGCGGAAGTCAACCAGGCGGATGAAGATGGCAGGCCGCCGCTGCACATGGCCGCTGAAGCAGGCCACGTGGCGGTGGTTCAGGCGCTGATCAAAGCGGGCGCGGAAATCGATCTTGGGACGGAAGACGATGACCCGCCGGTTTTCATTGCCGCTTATTACGGCCATGAGGCGGTAGTTCGTGCGTTAATTGATTCGGGCGCGGGCGTCAACCAGGAAAAAAACGATTGCGCGACGCCGCTGTACATCGCCGCTAAACATGGCCACGAGGCGGTGGTGCGGGCACTGATCGAGGTGGGTGCGGACATCAACAAGGCAATGAATGTCGGCACGACGCCACTATACATCGCCGCTCAAAACGGCCACGAGGCGGTGGTGCGGGCGCTGATCGAGTTGGGTGCGGACATCAACAAGGCAAGGCATGACGGCGCGACGCCGCTGTTCGTTGCTGCTCAAAAGGGCCACGAGGCGGTGGTGCGGGCGCTGATCGAGTTGGGTGCGGACATCCACAAGGCGGATGATTTAGGCGTGACGCCGCTGTTCACCAGCGCTCAAAACGGACACAAGTCGGTAGTGCGGGCGCTGATCGAGGCGGGCGCAGACGTCAACACGGCATGGGATACTGGCGCGACGCCGCTTTTTGTCGCCGCTGAATTGGGTTGCGAGGCGGTGGTGCGAGCGCTGATCGAGGCGGGCGCGGACGTCAACAAGGCGGTGGATGACGACGCGACGCCGCTGTTCATGGCCGCTCAAAAGGGCCACGAGGCGGTGGTGTTGGCGCTGATAGAAGCGGGCGCGGATATCAACAAGGCGATGGATGCCGGCGTGACGTGGCTGTTAATCGCCGCTGTAAACGGCCGCGAGAAGGTAGTGCGGGCACTGATCGAGGCGGGTGCGGACATCAACGAGGCGAAGGATGACGGCGCGACGCCGCTGTTCATGGCTTCTCTAGATAGCAACGAGGCGGTGGTGCGGGCACTAATCGTGGCGGGCGCTGACGTCATCAAGGCGCTGCTCATCGCCGCTGAAATTGGTCATGAGCCTGTGGTTCAGATGCTCAGGGGTGCGGGCGCGTTGTGACGACGGAAACGACGCGACGCGCGCGTGGACGCGTTGGGCGAGTAGAGATCCGCGCGCGGTTGAAAAACAACCATGTAGTACTAAGTTCGTGCATGATCCGCTTCCATGATTTCCCGGGACTTTCGAACAGCACTATGTCAGTCTGGGTCAAGTTGTTTCAAAGCAGTCTGACTGTATTTGTACCACCAACTAACCGAAGACAAAGACGAGTTTTTTTTATTTCCCCGTGCTACACCGCGTGGCCGTGTTTCCACACCCCGGGTAAAGCCGCCGAGTGTCTGAAAACGCGTCGTCCGGGAAACAAGCGCACCGCGTTTTTTCTTTTCCCGCCGAGAACGTGACTTCCTTGCGCGGCCGCGACCGGCCGTCCGGGCACCACACCTCGCCGCCGTTTGCGGATGTCCATTTACTGTCGCACGCCGGAAACGTGGTCGCGCGCGCTTTGTTTTCAGCCTTTGCAACGCGCGCGCGGGCAACGGCGGCGTCGAACAGGCGCTTGTTTTGTGTCGGGATCGGGGTGTAACCAACTCTTGTTACCGAATCCTGAGACTCACCGCGAGTACCAGTACCCCTCGTGTCTAAATACTCACTGCTCTCACCAGTACCCGCCTCTTCTTCGTACCAGTACCCGCCGACCAAGTACCCGACCTGTTTGTATCCTTTTTTTTCGTCGCCGTCGTCGTCGCCGTCGCTGCGGTAAAACCCCGCCCACTCCTCCAGACTAAGCATGGCGACGTCACCCAAACCGTGGACGGATGATACCAGCCCATGTTCCGAAAAGTCTCCGGTGTGGAACGCCCGGGTCGCGTCTTGGCCCGCGAAGAATCGGTACCCGCCGTTCGGCCCGTAGTGCTTGGCGCCGCTACTGACGTCGAAAACCTGGCCTGTGATGGAAACCCATATCGGGGACCCGGGAGGGTCGCCGACGTTTCGCGCGAGCTCCGAATGCGTCACCGCTCTTAACACCGGGAAAGGGGTTTCTGTAGACAACAAAGCTCGGGACGTAGACACGCGCACCCACACTTGCGCTGCACCCCAGAGGAACACCAGAAGCAGACCGGTGAACATCAGCGGGGTGCCTGCTGTTTTCCTCGGCCCGGCCTTTGACGCGACCGCGTCCGCGGGTGCGCCATCGCTGGGCTCAGCGGAGGCGTTTGCACGACGTCGCATGCAGCCGCGCGCGACAGGTGTGCGGCCGCGCGTGGAGGTTTAGGTCGCGCGGGAACCTTTACTGCCGAGGCTTCACGGGATGACGCGACAGGTCTCTGCAAAAAAGGTCCTTCTACCCAGTTTTCTACGCGACCTTTCCTGCTTTTTTGCTACCATTTTGCCCATACCGAGATTTTCCGAAAACCACCGAAAACGCTCAGTTTTCGAGGGGGTCGTGCCGCGTGACGACATGCATGAGGCCTTCCGCATGACC
>Ga0222648_1000952_pt1 | contig 11592 bp, 22 predicted proteins | sample AntAcemetagen335_FD_181021 | JGI IMG/M metagenome (GOLD analysis project Ga0222648, IMG submission 181021) | Saline water microbial communities from Ace Lake, Antarctica - #335 | ecosystem: Environmental > Aquatic > Non-marine Saline and Alkaline > Saline | place: Antarctica: Ace Lake... | reverse complement strand
CACCTCGACCAGGGCGAGGGGCAGCCAGACGGCCGCGTCACTGTCGCCGGTGTGAACCAGCACCGCGCGCTCTGTGAGGGCGACAATCTCCACGTCGATGTAAGCGATTATGCAGCTCATATCCGCCATTCCATGATGAATGGGATTTCGTCGACGATGTCGCGATCGCCACCGCCGGGCCTACCACCCGATCCGTAGCTTGAGCCGCCACCAGAGCCGCTGCCGCCGCTGCCGCCGTTGCCGCCAGAGCCAGCCCCTTGCTCCCCGCCATAGTCCCCGCCCGAGCCGCTGCCGTCGCCGTCCCTGCGCCCGTCCAGCAGTGTCAGCGTGCCGTTGTAGGGCCGCAGGACGACCTCGGTCGTGTAGCGGTCCTGCCCGGACTGGTCTTGGTATTTTCTGGTCTCAATTTGGCCCTCAAGATAGACGTTTGAGCCCTTGCGCAGAAACTGCTCCGCAATCCCAATTAGACCTTCGGCGTGGATTGTGACCCTGTGCCATTCTGTGCGCTCCTTGCGCTCGCCGCTGTTGCGATCCTTCCACGTCTCTGATGTCGCCACGCTCAGGTTGCAGACCTTCCCGCCGTTAGAGAAACTGTGGACCTCAGGGTCACGCCCCAGCCGTCCGATGATGATCACCTTGTTCACGCTGCCTGCCATCAGTTCTTCTCCTTTGGGGTTTTGGGCATCCGCAGCACCTCGATTGCGCGCGACCTGTGGCGGAGGCGGCGGATAAAGCCGCGCTCCTCAAGGGCATCGAGCAGGCGATGGATATTGGACTTGCTGGCGACATTCAGGGCGTCGGCCATCTCCTCGAATGAGGGGGCGTATCCGTGTTCTTCGGAGTATTTGGCGAGAAACTGCCAGCAGTCGTTCTGGCGCGGGGTCAGCATCGCTCTGCCTCCCGGTCCGGATGGCCCAGCAGCCCGCCGTCCCTGATCCATCCGGTCAGGTGCTCCCGGCTGCCGAAGCATCCGCCGGGGGCATAGTTGTGCAGGAACATCGCGTATCCGAACAGGCCAGCGCGGTTTGGGTCGTCCGCCCGGCGGCAGGCCTCGAAATAGTCGCCCACAATGATCGCCTGCATGAACGATCCGGGTCGTATGCCCAAAAGGACATACCGCACCATCCCCGCGTGCATGTGGCGAGGGAGCCATCGGTCCAGCCCTGTGCCCCATTCCGAACGGGCGATCCGGTCATAGGTGCCCGCTGGATCAGCCTCGATGTCCAAGGCGATCTGGTGGCGGTCGATCTCTTGTGTCTGTGCCGTCATTCTCCACCCCTCCCGACATTGGCCGCAGCGGTATTGATGTCAGCCTGTGCCTGCTCCGAGAGGGTTGCGATCTGGTCCTGCCACAGCGACATGACGGCGTCGGCGGCGTCTGCGCTGTCGGCTTCCGTCAGATCGGACATGATCCGCGCAATCAGGCCCGCAGAGGCTTCCTCGGCCATGTCGCGCTCTGCCGTCTCGGGGTCCGGCTTCTTTTCAGCTGCCGCTGGCTTGGCCTGCTTTTGGACTGGCGTGGGCACTTGCTCGCCCTTCGCATCGTCCGCCTTTCGATCCGCGCCCTGATCCCCGTCCTGATCCGCGTCCAAGTCCGTGGCCTCACCATCGATCGTTCGGTTGTCCTCGTCGTCCGGGGTCGCGTCGAGTTGATCCGCTGGGTTCATGGCGAAGGCCGCGAAGTCCGCCTTGCCCCCGTCGACCGTGAGCGCATCGCGGAATTCCACCGACAGCGGCAGGTACTTCGCCAAGGCCCGGATGGCGGTCTTTTTCGCCATCTCGTCCTCATGGCTTTTCCAAGGATTGCGGTCGGTCGCGCCAAACTTTACGGCCGTCTGCCAGCCCTGCGAGCCGTCCCGGATTTTCATCACCTTGGCCCAAGGCAGGACCACATAGGCGTGCCCGCCGTCGCGGAATTTCGCGATGGCGTAGGCGTGGCGCTTGTCGCCCTCCTGTGCTCCGGGGATATGGCGCAGCCGGGCTTCGGTGCCTTCCTCGTATTCCCAGACCTCATCGTCGGAATAGTGGATGTTGGCCGAGATTGAGGTGATGTGACCCGACCGGCGTGCGAGGTCGATCAGGCCCTTGTACCCCACGACCAACTGGACCTCGGTGATCTTCTTCCGGTTGTTCTTGAACGGGATCAGATAGGCGTGGCCCATGATCGTGTTGGGCTCCAGCCCCAGCCCGGCGCAGGTCATGAGCCCGCCCAGCAGGCTCATGGGATCACACTCGCCCAGTTTCGGGGTGGTCCGGATCGCGTTCGCCATCAGGCGCATCATCCGCTCGGGCTTCATATGGGCCGCAGCGACCTGTTGGAGCTGGGTCTTGGCCGCGTCGTTCCAGAGCAGTTCCTTGACGTTGGTCACCTGCGTCAGCGGCTTGGTTTTGATCTTCTCGATGGCGGTGCTCACAGCTTCTGCTCCTCAATGATGTCGATGCCAGGGATGGTGATCTTCGCGCCCTTGGCCGCGCGAATGTCGGCTTTGGCGAGGCGCGTGATGCACTCGGCGAGATCGGCGTGGCCGCGGTAGTGCAGCATCGCCTGATTGATGTTGGTGATCTGAGCGGAGCGGTGGTTGCGCAGGCCGGTCCGGTTCGACCCGGTACCGGTCGCGGAGCTGACTTGTGCACGGGCTGGGGCCGCCGCCGCCTTGGCTGCCTCAGCAGCCTTCTTGGCCTTCTCCTCCGCCTCGATGATCGCTGCGGCGTTGCGGTTACGCTCGGCGATCATACGCTCGCGCTCGGCCTCCTCTGCGGCCTTGAGCGCGGCTTCCTGCTCTGCCCGGCGCCGTTCTTCCGCGATCCGCTGCTGTTCTTTGAGGTAGGCTTCGAGCGGAGCCTTCGCGAGTTTGCCCGCCTTCTCGATGATGTCCTTCACGCGGTTGAAGGCCGTGTCCACATCGCGTCCGGCGTCGAGGAATGGCTGCTTCTCGACCTTGCGGCGATCCTCGATCTCCTTAAGTTTCGCGCGGGCGGTGTCGAGAAAGTCCTTCAGCTCGCCAGCCTTGGTTTCATTCCCGATTGCCACCTTGGCCCACTCGCTGGCCGCGTCCGCGATCTCGCTCGCCTCGGCCGCAAAGGCGTCGACCACCTCGGTGTTGAAAACGGGGCCATTGTTGTGGCCGATCCCGGCCTTTTCCTCATCAAGCATGTTTTTTCCTTTAAGGTCTGATTTGACCCGCGCGCAGCCGGATGGGGGCATGGGTCGCCGCCATCTCGGGATGGCGACGCTGTAAGGCTTGGAGGTCGAGGTATTCGGTCCGGCTGATAGGGTTCTTGCAGACCCAGAGCCACGCTTTGACCGGATCGCGGCGCTCGCCGTTCACCTCGCAAACGAGGCGCTCGTCGCTGGCCAGCTCGCCGTTCTCGTCCACGTCGCGGTGGATCGAGATCGACGCCGGGACGAATGGTCCGCCCTTGACCAGCCGAGTTTTGAACCATCCGCATTGCGGCTCACCTTCGTGGACTGCGACCGACTTCCCGGCCAAGGCGTCCCGGTGCCACGCATACAGGCGCGAGATCGGTGTCGGCTGGCGGATCACAGGCGCAGCTCCTCGCGCAGGAGGGCGTGCGTGGCCTGCCTGAGCGCGGCAGCAGCTTCGTGGACCTGCCGAGTGTCCCTGCGCGACTTCGCCTCACGCAGGCGCTGCTCCGCCGCCTGCCGGTCCTCGCGCAGCTTGGCGACGCGGCCTGATCTGAGCAGGCGGCGGATCATAAAGACACCAAATCAAGCAGCTTGCCGCCCTTCCGCTCAAGGTCGACCCGGGCGTCCTGATGCTCGATTGTTTTCGCGGCTGCAGTCGTGCCGGTGACGACGTCCCAGATGGTCTCGATCGGGCGACATTCCTCGCGCTCGTGGGCGGCTTGGATCGCTTTGCTTTCGGCCGTCGTGAACCGGTTGCGCAGGAAGCGTTCGAGGTCGTCGTCCACGCGCTTGCGCTGCGCCTCGCGGATAGTCTCGGCGATCGGCCGGGCGCTCGCGTTCGAGTATTCCATCAGGACCGGGGTGATCTCCTCCAGCCACCGATCAGGGGCGTTCTTGCTGTGGCGCAGCCTGATCTCTTTGAATTCATGCACCCCCCAAACGATCCGGTTCATGCAGACATAATCGAAGAGAAAAAATGCTGCTCCGATCGACTGGCTGCCGACCTCGCTGTTCCAGACGAAGAACCCGCGCGCCAGCGACCCCGGCTGGCCGTGGCGCCGGTTCTGGACCTCGATCCGGTTCTCCTCGTCTGCGAGGAAAACGAAGATGTCGCGGTCGCTGCCGTAGATGGTGGTATTCGCCCGGGTGATCTCGACCTGCTGCCCAAATTCGCCGGGCACCCGGAAGTTGCCGGTCCGCCCGTCACCGAATTTCTGCTCAAGGGCGGTGACAATCTCCTCGTTCCACACACGGCCGTAGCGCGGCCCGGTCGCGGCCCGCAGGTGGTTGTGCTCGATGATTGAGCCGTGATCGGAGACGCTTTGGGCCCCGGTCCGAAGGATGCCAATCTCCTCGGCGTCGCGCATAAAGCGCAGGCCATAGTTCATCGCGTCAGCCACCAGCGGCGCGGGGAGCTTGCGCAGATAGCTGGCAGGAGCCCCTGCAAGGGTGGCAAGCTGGCCGAATGCCCAATGCGTGGGGTCGACCATAGTGCCGTCCTGCGCAATCGTGATGCCCTTGATCGGGTCTGCCGGGTGCGGCTGGACCTCAATGCGGCGGGAAGAAACGACGGTCGAGATGCTCCGATCGCGCTCGCTGGCGACCTTCTGGCGCAGATCTGTGAGGCTCAGGAAGCGCTCGTCCGCCGGGCGCGAGGCCCATTGGCGCGATGCTTGGGTAAGTGTCGTCATGTTGGTCTCCGTGGAAAGGTTGAGGGTGGGCGATAGGCCCTGCGGCCCGATCAGTTCAGTCCGAGGCCATGGCCGATCAGGAGTAGGATGTAGCCGGTCGCGAAGATCGAAATCACACCGATCAGGTCGCCGACAAGGTCGCCCACCGCGCGCCATTTGATGCGCGTGCGGTGGCCGCTTGAGGTCGTGGGTTTGGAAAGGTTCGTGAACATGCGTTGCTCCCTTGTTCTTGGGAAACGTAACCAACAAATTGTTGATTGATCAAGCGTAAAATAACAAATTGTTGATTTTATATTTTGAGGCTAGACAGAAATCCAGCGATGTTGCTAATTTGTTCTTATGAGCAGGACATTCAGATTGACGCAGCTGGACGTGCGCCTTGATCGAATGATTGAGGTTGCTGCTGAGCTAGAAGCCCCGCTTGACCACGTGGTCAAGCACATGGGCCATGTGTGTCAAAGTGACTTTCGCAGGCTCTCTGACAATCCGTCGGTTCTGCCTCGGTACACGAAGTCCAGCGTGACGCCATAGGTCTCGCAGAGCTGCATTGCCGCCTCGACGGGGACGCGCCGCGTTCCACGCTCCCAATTATTGTATTGGGCGACATTAAACCGGTTCTTGGCCGCCCAATCCTTTTGATTGAGCTCGGAAAATGCCCATCGGATGCGTGCAAGCCGCTCCCCGATCTCGTGATGTTCAGGTGTTTCGTTCATGGCTGTTTGATCCTCCATATGTGAACCTTGAAGCAATCTACAAATTGACGGGTTGCGCAAAACAACAAATTGTTGAATATGGCGGCATGAAAACAGCTAGAGAAATTGTCGCCCACTTGGGGCAGAGGTCCATCGCCACCGCGCTTGGCGTGAGCGTTCAGGCCGTCAACGTCGCTGTAACGCGGGGCAAGCTCCCTTCGGCATGGCTCCCTATCGTGCGCCAAATGTGCGCTGCAGAAGGCATCGCCTGCCCCGAGCGCGCGTTCGGATTTAAGTTTCCATCGCCTGAACATTCCGATGGCCCCCCCTTGTGCGAGCCTAAAAACTGCCGGGAGCCTTCAGAATGATAGCCCGGGTACGCTTCACACATGCGCACGCTTTCGCAGAAATGAAGTTCTCATTTGGAAACAGTGCGTTTCGCAGAGCCTCCTTATCGTTTGAGATCAATAACTTGACCTCCCGTGCGCGCCGGGGACTGCGCGCAACATCCTCCCTGTTGGACCTGCGGGCGGTGGCTTCGGCTGCTGCCCGCTTTTTTCATTTTGCACCCTTGCAGGGAGGCATCCTCGCCATGGCAGGCCCATGCTTTGTTTGCGGCGATCCCGTCGCCCCGTTTGGCTTCGGCTGGCCCGGCTCTTTCCGCGACAAACCAAATGGCAAGCGCGGATACCTCTGGACATGCTCCGATCACCGCCCCGACGGCGAACGCCGCCGCGAGGATGGGATCGCTGCCTATTACGGGCGCCTCAAGCCCGAAACCGAAATTACCCTCACCACCAACGAAAAACAGAAAGGACCACAGGAATGAGCTACCCCACGAACCAGAACAAGAACAGCTTCAGCATCACGCTTGATCAGCTGCTTTCCGACATCGCGAGCGCGGAGGATACGGCGCAGACGATCTCTGAGGCCAACGGCGAACACCGCTCCAACATCAAGGGCATCCTTAATGACAGGGGCTACCACAAGAAGGCCTTTGCAGACTTCCGCGCCATGCACGCGATGTCGGACGACAAGTTCGCGGACTATTGGCGCACCTTCAAAGCCTGCGTCGACGCCTACGAGGCAGAAGCCGAAAGCCGCATCCAAGACCTCCTCGATCGCAAGGGCGAGGAAACCAGCGGCATGGAAGCCGACATGGCGGCCGAATAATGATCATCGCGGCGCTCGATTTGGCCACAAAGACCGGCGTCGCGGTTGGCCCCATCGGGGGCCAGCCGGAGCTGTGGACGCTCGACCTCGAGTCAAAGGGCGAGGCCAAGTTCCACGCAACCCGCCTGATGCAAATCCAAGGGCTGGCCCACCGGCTGATCTCGGAGCAGGGCGTCGGGTTCATCGCCATCGAGAAGCCCTTCGTCGCCAGCCACAACAACTGGGAGACGACACTCCTGACGATCGGGCTCACGGCCAACGTCCTGAGCTGGGCGGCCCGCAAGGGCATCCCGGTCGACATCATCCCAGCACAGACCGTCGCCAAGCACTTCACCGGTTCCGGCAAGATGAAGCGTGACGAAAAGAAGGCTGCGATCCTTGCCGAGTGCCGGGCGCGCGGCTGGGACCCCAAGGACGACAATCAGGCGGACGCCGCAGCCCTTTGGGACCTCGCGTGCTCTCGGCTTTGCCCAAAACACGCGGCGTCGACGGGTCCGCTATTCAACCAAAATAAGAATGGAGGCGTAGGTGCATAGCTTCGACCCGAGCATAGCCCAGCGCGTCGGCGTCAACGCAGCGGTGATCTACCAGAACATAGTCTGGTGGTGCCAGAAGAACGCGGCGAACAGCCACAACGAGCGGGAAGGGAGGCACTGGACCTACAACAGCCTCAGCGCGTGGTCCCAGCTTTTCCCCTACATGACCGCCAAGCAGATCAGGACTGCCCTCGAGAAGCTTGAGGAGGAGTGCATGATCGTCACCGGGTTCTTTAACGATCACAGCTTCGACAGGACCAAGTGGTATTCGCCAGCGGATGCCCCCGATTTGCCCTTAAAGGCAAATGCAGACGTCCATTTGCCCTGTGGGGCAAATCCCATCTGCCCCACAGGGCAAATCCCATCTGCCCCTGAGGGCAAATGTCTTACAGTAAGTAAACCAGATATTAAACCAGATGAGAAAACACATGCTCACCGCGATGCGGCGAGCGATTGTGCTGATCGGGCTCAAGGGGATTTGATCCTTTCCAGAGCAGAAACCCAAAGCCTCCAATCCACCAAAGCGAATAAACCGAAGTTTGCAGGTGGGCTCTACGACGGGTGCCAGACGATCGCTGATGAGTTCGAACGTGTCTGGGCAAAGCACCCCCGCAAGGTTGGGAGGGACGCAGCGCTCAAAGCATGGGCGAAGGCGCGCGAGAAAACAGAATTCATCACCATCGCAGGTCCGCTGGCTCAATGGATCAAGTTCCAGAGCGGCGTCGACCCGAAGTTCATCCCACATTTCACGACTTGGCTCAATCAGGGGCGCTGGAAAGACGACCAGACCCATGCCCGGAACCGGACCGAGACGACATCCGACCGGCTTGACCGGCTTGGTGAGAGTTCCACGGAGGGCGGGCGCGATCAGATCGCCGGTCCACAACGCAAACTTCCTGAAATAGAGCTGAGGATCGACTGATGAATGGAATGACCTACGAGCAATGCAAGCGCGCTGTATTTGAATTTCTTTACAGCAAAGACGGGGGGCTCCTGCGCCGATACCGCGCCCCAGAGCACCTTTCCGACGACGCGATGCGCGATGAGGTCAACCTGCTGGTCGAGGACATCAACGGGCTGATCCCGAACGAGCAGACCGAAAGCGACCTGCGCCTGCTTTTCCCGGAGATCAACAGCGCGATCCGCCGCCGCCACGGCGCGCAGGGCTGGCCACCGGCGAAGATCTTCATTGCCGCGACCGAGGACGCGGTTGCCGAGGCTGCGAAGAAGAAGGCTGCCAGCGCGCCAGCGGGCTCGTCCAGCCTCGACCCCTACGAGATCACGTCTGCGAAGATGCGGGCAGGGGAGCCGGTGTCTGAAGGCTATCTTTGGGGCCGCGAGGCGGTCCAGCTTATCGCCGGCGGCCTGATCGACCAGACCACGATGGAGGGGTACCGGACCGGGGCTTTCACCGCGCGCGAGGCGCAATACGGCGAGGACCATGCCGTTCGCTGGGAGGCTGAGGCCAAGGACCGGCATCAATCTGCGAGGGAGGCCTACCACGACCGCAAGGACGACGGCCGACCGCTCGACCCTGAAATCCAGCGCCGGTTGCAAGCCGATCTTGATGCTGCGGGCGCTGCGATGGACCACCGGTCGCGCCAGATGCGCCGCTCGGCGTGAAGGAGGGCTCAACGTGACGCGGCTGATTTCGAGCATCTACAGCAAGGGCCCGAGCGAATACGAGGCCGAGCGCAGGCAGCGGCTGATCCGCGAGCAGAGCGAAAAGGCATGGCGCGAGCGCGGCATCGCTGTGATCCCGGTTGACGAGCTGGTGAGCGACTGGGACCAGCAGGCCATCACCAACGTCGCCAACCGGCTTTATGGGAGGCGCCTTGATGCCAAAGGTTGACCCTCGCATGATTGAAGATGCGCCGGGCATCTGGACACCAGAGCTGGTCCGTGACCGCATGATTGAGGCGGTCCGCTGGGCGCGCTACAACGCGGGCCCGACCGGCCCGGCATCGATCCGATCCACCATGCCGTCCTACGAGCCGACGCTGGAGGATCACCTGGCCGAGGGCTGGGGCATCCCGGAGAAGGCAGATGGCGTGGATGAGGCCGAGCGGGCTATCCATCTGCGTATGCCGCCCGATCGCGTCGACCAGATGATTTGGGTCCTCGACTGGTGTCGCCTTTACATCGCCAGTGAGCGCCCTGGCGACGCAGTGATGCTGAACCTTTGGCTTCGGTGCCGGGTCTACAGGGGCAACTTCGACGCTTCCCTAAAGCGCCGTGGCTTTGCCCTATCCCGCAGGCACGCCTACCGGATGCGCGACCGGGCTCTCTCGCACATATCGCAACGACTTGACCGGGAGGGCTTCCAGCCATGAGTAACAAGCGCCGAGAGACAATGCGCCGCCTCAATGAGGACCCGCAATTCGCTGCTGCCCGGGACGAGCGCGCCCGCGAGCGGTTCTCTGCCGACAACAAGCGACTGCAGCGGCTGGCCAACATCGCAAAGCGCGGCTGCGACGTGCCCGCCCGCCATGAGGCGGAGTGGAAAGCCCTCAAGCAGATGAAGGTCACCAACCGCGAGGCCGCGGTGACGCTTAACATCCCGTGGCTGGGCGATCCGGAGGATGATGTGGACGCGCGCTGGGCGTTCCGCCGGGCCTGCCACATCATCGACGAGATGATCGACATGATCGAGACCGACCGAAAGGTCGACCCAGACTTTGCCTACGAGCTGATCGAGCGAGGGAAGCGCGCCAAGCGCGTCCTCACATGGAACACCCAAAACGAAAGGAGCAAGTGATGCGCATCCCTGAAATCCGCGACCGCCTTCGGGAGCTGGCAGGAGACCTTTCCTGCCCCGAGCTTGACTTGCTCGCCTCGGAGCTTTCGCGGCGCACCATCCGCCGCCGCGCGGCGCAGTCCAGCGCCCAGATGACCGAGGAGATGCGCGACGCGATCCGCGCCTACCACCGCGCCCACCCCGATCGCCCGCAGGCGGAAGTTGCCCGTGTTTTTAAAGTCAACCAAGGCCGCGTTTCCGAGGCACTTAACGGTTTCAGGAGTTGATCATGCAGCGTGCAGACATTCTCGCAACCGCCGCCGAATACGTCACCCGCGATCGAGCCGCCACCCATGGAGACGCGGATGACAGCTTCACAGAGCTCGGCCGCGTGTGGGGAGCCCGCCTTGGCGTGAGCATCGCCCCGCATCAGGTCTCCATCATGCTTGCAGACCTGAAATCGGTCCGGGCGTGGCACAATCCGGAACACATCGACAACTGGGTGGATGGGGCAGGCTACTACGCTTGCGGCGGCGAGATCGCGACTGGGGGTTCTTCATGAGCACCGCCTTACTGATGGAAAAGCCCAAAGGCGCCTTCCCAGCTGCGCTAATCGAGGCCCAACCCGGCGACCACATCGTCTACCACCTCGGCCAGCATTGCGGCGGCGCCCACCGGCAGGATGCGCGCAACGCCTACGAGGCGGGGCTCGTCCTGCTGACGACGCGGCGCTCAATCGACGGTATGTTCGAATACATCGCCGTTCGCACTGCCTTGAACGGGGCGGGGGCATGACGGACGCGCAGAAGATCGCCAGCCTGCAATCGAAGCTGGCCAAGCAGCGCAACGAGATCGGCCGCCTCACGAAACTGGTCGAGGACACCGAGGCCACCAAGCGCGACCACATCTTCCGTCTGCGCCAGATCATCGCCGGGTCGCTGGACGGCCACATGGGCTGGCGGAGCAGGGCAGAGCGTGAGTTCGGGAGGGTCAAATGATCGCGTGGGTTTGCGAGCGGTGCGGTGAAAACCATGGTCGTCACCCGTCCCGGGCTGAGGAGCTTGTGCTGACGGACTGCAGAATGTGCGGCCAGCGCGCCATGTGCGCCTCGCCGTCCGACTTCGGCGGGGTCTGCCCGCCAGCCCCACCAGCTCTCTCAATAAACTTTTCGGCTTTTCTTCTTTCTTCGCCATCCGTCCCGTCTCCGTGGATTTACCTCACAACAGTGTGCAACACCGTTTACCAAGATCTCCATCGCATCAACCTCTGACGTTGTGACATCGGCACTGTTAGGAACCAGCACTTTCATGCGAAGCCCTCAATCCCTCTTGTTTTGCGGGCCAATGTGCAACTTCTTCACAGAAGTCCATTGTTAGGAGCGAGAAAAAACCCTTTGACGATATGCCCCAAAATGGCCCATCACTCGTGTGTGGCGACTAATAGCGTCCGCAGATCAGGTTGACGCTCTGAGAGCCGCACACAGCAAGCCCATGACCCTTTCACTGACAACACACCGCTAAATGCAAACCCGAGCCACTGGCGGGCAGCACGTTGCGCCCTGACCCCCACCCCTTGGGTCCCCTTCACGGCACGAAACGTATGCGGCACGCCTAGG
>Ga0222648_1000945_pt1 | contig 11662 bp, 8 predicted proteins | sample AntAcemetagen335_FD_181021 | JGI IMG/M metagenome (GOLD analysis project Ga0222648, IMG submission 181021) | Saline water microbial communities from Ace Lake, Antarctica - #335 | ecosystem: Environmental > Aquatic > Non-marine Saline and Alkaline > Saline | place: Antarctica: Ace Lake | collected... | reverse complement strand
CACGCCTTCGACGCTGCCACGAGCGGCTCGCCGATTACCGAACTGGGGTACAAGCCCTCGGCAAGGTACTCGGCAATCTTGTAGGTCCGAGACGTCCAGAGCTTTTCGAGGGCGTCGAAATATTGGCCGATAAAGGGCTCCAAAACGGCGGGTGTGTTGGTCGCAGCAAAGCTCATGGATAGCGCTGACACGATCGCGTTGGGTAACGAATCTGAGGACACCAACTCGTCGAACACGGCTTGCTTTGAAGCAAGAGTGGGCATGAGCGCCCGGGCTCGGGCTGCTGCTTGGGCGCCATTTGCGGTGTTGTCGAGCGCGAACTCCCGGTCAATCTCTTCGGTATCAGTGCCACCGGAGAGGCTGAGCCCGGCGAGGAGTTCCCAGCGCAGATCTTGGTCGATATCCAGCCCTTCCAGAGTGATCGCTCCCTCGAGAAGTCCCCGCAGTGTGCTTGAGTGACCGGGGGTCGAGGAAAGCGAAGAAAAAGACTTCAGCAACTGAAACTGAGTGTCGGACCCGGGTGTGGCGGCAGTAGTCAATCCCCACAGCTCGTCAGCAACCTCCCCAATCATCGTGGCACGGTTGGTAGGGGAGAGATAGTTCCTAACAGTGAGAGCCAGTTGGCCGAGACCTGTGCGAACAGTGGTGCTCTCTGTCTCGTGGGCGATGTTGGCGAGAACCAGGTCTATGAAAGTTTGGGGTGGAATTTCAGCGTCGCGGGTCGAATCCCAGACGCTTCCCCAGACCAGGGAACGCGCGAGGGGGTCTGCGATGTGTTTCAAGTTTTTCGTCGCAAAAGCCAGCGAGTGCTCATCGAGTCGAATCTTGGCGTAGGCCAGGTCACCGTCGTTTGGCAGAAGTAAATCTCCTCGATGGCGTCCTACCAACCCGGGAATCTCGGTCGTAGCGCCATCGATGTCTATCTCGAGGGCGTCAATACGCACCAGAGCGCCAGAGTGGTCGGTCGAATAGATTCCCACGCCGATTCGGTGGGGCCTCAGGGTGGGCCAATCAACCGGAGCTGACTGCACCATGTCAGCTCGAGTAATGATCCCCTCGGACGTGGTGTCGATATTGAGAGACAGGGTGTTGACCCCTGCCGTCTCCAGCCACAGGGCACTCCACCCGGCCAAGTCCCGACCGCTAGATTTCTCGAGTTCGACCAGGAAGTCCTTCAAAACCGCGTTGCCCCATTGGTGGCGGGAAAAATAGTTGTGAACTCCACGAAAGAAAGCCTCTTCGCCGACCCAGGCGACGAGTTGTTTCAGGACGGAAGCACCCTTGGCGTAGGTGATGCCATCGAAGTTCACCTGGACGTCTTCGATGTCGTTAATGGAGGCAACAATTGGGTGGGTGGAGGGAAGTTGATCCTGGCGATACGCCCACGATTTCTCCATCGCCTGGAAGGTGGTCCATGCCCCCGTCCATTCGGTGGCTTCAGCGGTAGCCAGAGTGGACGCCCATTCGGCAAACGATTCGTTCAACCACAGGTCATTCCACCACCGCATGGTGACCAAGTCACCAAACCACATGTGGGCGAGCTCATGGAGAATGGTGACCACGCGACGCTCGCGCATCGCATCAGAGACTTGAGAGCGAAAAATGTAGGCCTCGGTAAACGTGACCGCTCCCGCGTTTTCCATCGCGCCAGCGTTGAACTCGGGGGCGAAGATCTGATCGTATTTATCGAAGGGGTAGGGGTGGCCAAATTTCTCTTCGTAGAACGAGAACCCTTTTTTGGTCGTAGCAAAAAGGTAATCCGCATCCAGGTAAGGGAAGAGGGAAGCTCGCGCGAATACGCCCAAAGGAATGGTTTTGCCACTTGAGGACACGAGTTCGTCAGAGACCTGCTCGTAGGGTCCTGCGATGACCGCTGTGATGTAAGAGGAAATGCGCGGTGTGGGAAAAAATGACCAGGTTGCGCCACCGTCGGTTGCTTCCGTGCTTTCTGCAGCCTGATTGGAAATGACGCGCCAGTGCGAAGGGGCGTGGATAGTGAATTGGAAGGTTGCCTTAAGGTCAGGCTGCTCAAAAACGGCAAACACACGACGCGAGTCCGGAACTTCGAACTGGGAATAGAGATAGACCTCGTCATCCACCGGGTCGACAAAACGGTGGAGCCCTTCGCCTGTGTTCATGTAATAAAAATCAGCCTCGACTTCGAGGGTGTTGTCTGCGCGTAACGGGGCCAACGAAATTCGAGAGTCCGCGAAAGCTTCAGCGGGGTTGAGAGATTCCCCGTTCAGGGTGATCGAGTGAACAGCGGAGGCAATGGCATCGACGAAAGTTTCCGTCTGCCCTTCGGAGACAAACCTGATGGTCGTTCGGGTGCGAAAAGTGGGGGAGCTTGCAGCCTCGCGAACATCGATGTCGATGGCATAGGACTTGACAGTAATGAGTCCTGAGCGGGTTAGCGCTTCTTTCCGAGTCAGATTTTCTCCAGGCATCGCCAAACTCCTTGTTCTTGCTGACATCGGGTACGCCCCGGTTTAATGTGACCTACAGTGTAAAACCTCTGCGGAGAAGGAAGAATTACGCTTTCTTCGACTCCACGTCAATGGTCACGGGCATTGCCTCTTCGGGGATGTCCTCCGCGGTTGCTCCGCCGCTGGAAAGGGGCTTCGCTTCCCCGCCAAGTTTCGGCGGTGGGGTCATCGTGATTTCTAAGTCGACCTCGGTCACCGCTTGGCGCATCCGTTGCAGGTATTCGTTCAAGTAACCCTGCTGACGACGGACATCACTCAACTGGCTTTCAGTGTCCGAGAGCATGTTCCCCACAAGGTCCTCGGTCTCGCGTGAGATGGCGCGCGAGCGCTGCACGGTTTCAGAAATTAGGCGCTCGGCATAGCCGCGAGCTTCTTTGGTCAATTCGTCCGAGCGTCGTTGCGCAGACTCGAGTACGGTGTTTGTCTCTTGGCCGAGGTCTTGCGCGCGCTGGGCTGCGTTCTGGACGTGCTCGTCAGCTTGCTGGTAGGCCTTTTGCGCGTAGTTATCAGCTTCTTCGTGAATGGCCGCGCGGGCACGTTCGGCCTCATCGATTTGCTGACGAATACTGGAATCCGTTGCCACAGCACGCTCTTCAGCAGCGTGAAGGAGCTCTGAAGCTTCGCGCTTGACTTGTTCGACCTGGCGAGAGGCTTCAGCCTTGATTTCGGAAACTTGCTTCTCAGCTTGGCTAATCATGGTCGCTGACGCTCGCTCGGCACGAGTTCTCGTGTTGGTAGCTTTTGCGATTTCGTCTGCGGCCTGTTGGCGCAATTGTGCCGCCTCGCGCTCTGATTCCAGTCGGAGGTCTTCGGAAGTTCGTTGAGCGTCGGAGAGAATTTTCCGTGAGTCTTTGGCTGCGGATTCCCGAACCCTCGTTGCTTCGCTCCGGGCGTTGCCCAAAACCTCTGCAGCTTCTGCGGCTGCTTCCTGGGTGATTTTTTTGGACTGTTCTTCCGCGAGGCGAAGAGTTTCCTCAAAGGCTGAGCCCAGTTCAGCAAAGCTCGGTTTGGCGCGGCCAGCGCGATCGTTGGCGTCGGTTACATCGCGGTTCAGGCGTTGGATTGAGCGGGCGTTCTCTGCCCGCTCGTTCTCAAGGCGTTCGAGGCGTTCGTTCAGCTCACGGACGTACCGAGCAACATGATCGGTGTCATAGCCGCGGACAACGCGACGAAAATCGGGGACAGACATTTAGGGGGCTCCTTGCCAGAGGCTTTCCTCAAGGATAGGGCAAAAATGGCCCTCGCGGGGTCTGAAGCAAAATTGTTATACAGCTGCGGAGTCGCATGAATTTATAGACTGAAGTCATGCGCATTCATATCGCCACGGACCACGCCGGGCTCGAGTTCAGCCAGGATCTTGCCGAGCACCTCGAGCTTTCGGGTCACGAGGTAATTGACCACGGGCCCACTAGTTTCGACGAGCTCGATGACTACCCGAGTTTTTGTATCAACGCAGCCCTCGGAGTGGCCGCTGATCTTTCCCGAGGGGTACCTGCGTTGGGGGTTGTGTTTGGAGGCTCGGGAAACGGGGAACAAATGGCCGCAAATAAAGTCAAAGGAGTGCGGGCTGCTTTGGTGTGGAGCATGAATACCGCCGTCCTCGCCCGCGAACACAACGACGCGAACGTATGCGCCATGGGTGCTCGCCAACACAGCATCGATGAAGCGTTGCTTTTTATTGACACTTTCATTCGCACCCCCTTCAGCGGCGAGGAACGCCACATGAGACGTATTGCGCAGTTAGGTGAGTACGAAACAACGGGAGCTATCGCCGGTTTTCCGCTGGGTAGTTGATTTCCTATGCCCGAGGGTCACACCGTTCACCGCGTTGCCAACTTATTTTCTGATCTCTTCCAAGGGCAGGCTCTCAGCGCTGAGTCGCCGCAGGGCCGCTTCACAGAGGGCGCAAATCTGATATCTGGCGCCACGGTTCTCAGCTCTCAGGCGGTGGGTAAGCAACTGTTTATTGGCTTTGACAACGGTGCGGTATTGAGAGTGCATTTGGGAATTTATGGGGCCTGGGATGTCACGACCCTCAGCGGCGAAAGCGTTCGAGCGGGTTCCCCGGCGGCCTCCTCGCTGGGGGCGCCTAGAGCGACAAGACGACGAATCGGTGAATCTGACTCTTTGAGCGATCCTGATGAACCTTTTCCCCCGGCACCCAGGGGTCAGGTGCGCCTGCGTTTGGAAACAGCCGACGCGGTTGCAGATTTGCGTGGTCCAACGGCGTGCGAAGTACTCACCCCGGAGCAAGCGCAGCAGGTTAAAGACCGTTTGGGCCCAGACCCGTTGGTAAACACCGGCGTTCGGGGGGAACGTGAATTTGTCCGTAGGGTGGCAGCGACTAAACGTCCCCTGGGCCTGGTGCTGATGGATCAGAGTGTGGTGAGCGGGATTGGAAATGTTTATCGCGCGGAAATTTTGTTTCGCCACAACTTAGACCCCCACCGCCCCGCTTCGGCTCTGGAAACCACCAGAGCCCAAGCCCTCTGGAAAGACTGGGCGAAGCTGCTTGCACTCGGGGTGAAGACCGGCGTCATGATGACAAGGGATGATCTCACCGCTGCTCAAGCGGCCTCAGCGCTTCGCTCTTCAGCCAACCGCTATTTCGTCTACAAGAGAGAGGGACGCCCGTGCCGCGCTTGCGGCTCTCCCATTGCGCTAGAAATCATGGCTGCTCGTAAGCTCTATTTCTGCCCCTCATGTCAAACCTCCTGAAAGCCGAGCCATGATCCTCTCCCACGTCATCCGCGATTCTCACAGGGAGGATGGCCCCGTTGACATTGTTGTCGACGGGGGTGTGATCTCCGGAATTTTTCCTGCCGGCACCGCTCCCTCAGCCGATCACCGCGTGATTGACCTGGATGGCCGAATCGTGATTCCTGGTTTGTGGGATGAACATGTCCACTTTGCCTTCTGGGCGCAACACCGTCGACGAGTCTCCCTCGCCCGTGCCAATTCGGCCGCGGAAGCCGTGGCGATTATGGCTCAAGCCGTCTCAGACAACCTCCGGTCCGAGGACCCTGCGCAGATCGTCATCGGCACGGAATATCGAGATGGCCTCTGGAAAGACACGAAGTCTCTGACGCTGTTAGATGAAGCCACCGGCGCAACTCCGGTGGCTTTGGCTTCGGTGGATGTTCATTCGGGCTGGCTGAACAGCGCCGCACTCGCGCTTCTCGAGGTCACTGGTCACGATGAAAACGGCGTCATGAGGGAACGCCCGTGGTTTCAACTCACTCAACGGTTATCCCTGATGCCCGAGGACACGCTGGATGCCTGGGTGCTCGAAGCCGCCCAGCACGCAGCGTCCCGAGGCGTTGTCGGGATTGTCGATTTTGAGATGGGGTATTCCCTGCCCGACTGGGTGCGGCGCGACGAAAATCTCGAGGGCCCCTACCCCCTCCAGGTGGAGGCGGCGGTCTATCCCGATGATCTCGACCGCGCGCTTGCCGAAGGCATGACCAGTGGGGTGAAGCTGGCAGAGGCTATAACGGTGGGGCCTTTCAAGATCATTACCGACGGGTCCTTGAATACTCGCACCGCCCACTGTGTCGAGCCCTATCTGGCGGTGGAGAGCGAAGAGTACGGCGCCATGAACTTTCCGCCGGAAGAAATCGAGGCGCTGCTGACCAAGGCACACGCGGCAGGGTTTTGGCTAGCCGTCCACGCCATTGGGGATGAAGCTAACCGGATCATCTTGGACATTATGGAACGTCATCATTTGACTGGACGCATTGAGCATGCGCAGTTAGTGCGCGGGGCGGACTTCTCCCGGTTTGCCAAACTTGGCATTATCGCCAGCGTTCAACCCGAACACGCCATCGATGACCGCGATGTGACTGACGTGTACTGGGCTGACCGGGCCGATCGAGCATTTGCTTTGCGAACGCTCGTCGATAGTGGAGCCACCCTGGTCTTGGGCTCGGACGCGCCGGTATCTCCCCTGGATCCGTGGATTGAAATCGCCGCTGCCGTGACGAGGACCAGAGATGGCCGTGCACCCTGGCATTTGGCGGGGGGCTTGAGCTTTGATGAGGCACTGGATTATTCAACCCGGACGACCCTGGAGGTGGGACAACCTGCGAATATTGTCGCTCTTGATGCCGACCCTCGGTGGCTCATAGAAGCGCTCGGCTCCGACATGCCCAGGGTAAGTGATGCCCTTCGAGGAATGAAAGTTGCGCTCACCCTCAGCCGAGGAGTGGTCACACACGAAAGTGTGTAAAAGAGGGGATGACGGGAATCGAACCCGCGCCATCAGTTTGGAAAACTGAGGCTCTACCATTGAGCTACATCCCCGGAGGGAACTTCTTCAGCCCCGATGTTACTGCATCACTCGAGCACAGGTTTTCGAAAGGCGAGGAACCGGCTAGACTTTGCGAGGTTGTTTCACCGGGTGTGGCTCTCCAGGCTGCGCCCCGCAAAAGTGAAATGTGCCTGGCCATCGGGGCGTAGCTCAGCTTGGTAGAGCGCCCGCTTTGGGAGCGGGAAGTCGCAGGTTCGAATCCTGTCGCCCCGACGAAGACCACCATCACAACAACGGGAGAAAACGTTTTGCCAACGACCACCAAAGAAGCCCTCACCTCCACCCGGATCCGCCTCGTCATCACGGTGACACCGGAAGAGCTGAAGCCGAGCCTCGACCACGCCTATCAGCACATCGCCGAGGGAATGAACATCCCGGGCTTTCGTAAAGGCAAAGTTCCTCCCCCCATCATCGACCAGCGGGTGGGACGCGGCGAAGTTCTGAACCATGCTGTGAGCGAGGGGCTTGATCGCTATTTCCAGGCTGCCGTCCAAGAAGAAAAGATTCGCACCCTCGGGCAGCCCCAAGCTGATGTCACCACGTGGCCGTCAGACAAAGACTTTTCTGGCGACCTAGTGGTCACCATCGAGGTGGACGTGCGCCCTGAGTTCACGATGCCAGCTTTCGAGAAGTACACCCTCGAAGTTGAGCCGGTCGTCGTCTCGAAGGACGATGTCGAGTCTGACTTGGATGACCTGCGCGCTCGCTTTGGAAATCTTGTCACTGTCGATCGCCCCATCAAGAGCGGCGACTTTGTTCAAATCGACTTGGAAGCCACGATCGGTGACAACACGATTGATAGCGCTAGTTCGATCAGCTATGAGGTGGGCTCTGGACAACTGATTGACGGAATCGATGACGCCCTCGACACTCTGACAGCGGGAGAAGCGACGACTTTCGAATCAAAGCTTTTGGGTGGCGATCACGAAGGTTCGATGGCGCAGATTGCTCTCACGGTCCTCAGCGTGAAGGAGCGTGAATTGCCCGAAGCCGATGACGACTTTGCGCAAATTGCCAGCCAATTCGACACCATCAAAGAACTCCGTGAGGACATCAAGGCCCAGGTGGAGCGTCGCGGTGTGTTCAAGCAGGCGCAGCAAGCCCGTGACGCGCTGGTGGAGAAAATGCTCGGCGAAATTGACATGCCACTACCCCAAGGCGTAGTCGATGCAGAAGTCAATCGCCACCTCGAAGGTGAAAACCGCTTGGAGGACGATGTCCACCGAGCCGAGGTCATCGTGTCGACCGAAAAGTCCCTCCGGAGCCAGCTCATGCTCGATGCTTTAGTAGAAAAGCTCGAGGTTGAGGTCGGCCAGGATGAGCTCACCCAGTATCTGATGCAGTCTGCGAGCCAGTACGGCATGGAACCCTCGGAGTTCATCCAGAGTTTGCAGGAGAACAACCAGATTCCCTCCATGGTCGGAGAAGTAGCGCGTTCGAAGTCGCTCTCCGTCGCTTTGGCCCAGGTCAGCGTGAAGGACACCAAGGGCAAGAAGGTTGATCTCAGCTCCGTCACCAAGACAGGCGACGACTCTGTCGAAGCCGCTATCGCGCAGGCAGTTGCTGACAGCGCGGCTGAGGACGAGCACGACCACTAGGTCCCACTCTGCCGAGGGCGAACACGCGCGCGTGTAAATCACCAGCACCGGTACTCTCGAGGGACCGCGCACGTTGGCCATGGAGGAGAGCAACACAGTGACAATGTCTGAAAGCATGATGCAGCCGAATGTCTTTGACCGGTTGCTGAAAGATCGCATCATTTGGCTGGGATCTGAAGTTCGCGATGATAACGCGAACGAAATCGCTGCGAAGCTTCTGTTGCTTGCCGCAGAGGACCCCGATAAAGATATTTACCTTTACATCAACTCTCCCGGTGGCTCGATCACCGCGGGTATGGCGATTTATGACACCATGCAGTTTGTCCCCAATGACATTGTGACCGTGGGCATTGGTATGGCTGCCTCCATGGGTCAGTTGCTTTTGACGGCTGGCACCAAGGGCAAGCGATACATCACTCCCAACGCACGGGTGCTCCTCCACCAGCCCCACGGTGGTTTCGGTGGCACAGCGAGCGATATCCAGACCCAGGCACATCTCATCAACGATATGAAGAAGCGCCTCGCCCAGATCACCGCCGAAGCAACAGGCAAAACCTTGGAGCAGATCACCGAGGATGGTGACCGTGACCGCTGGTTTAGCGCGGACGAAGCTTTGGAATATGGATTCGTTGATCACATCCGGGCTTCCGCCAGCGACGTTGTTGGCGGCGGCGGGACCGAGCAGGGCAAGAAGAAGTAGGCGGAATACCCATGATGAATAACATTCCTACGGCGCGATCCGAGTTCCCGATGCCGGAAGCTCGCTACATTTTGCCCACCTTCGAGGAGCGCACCAGCTACGGCTTTAAGCGCCAGGACCCTTATGCGAAGCTCTTTGAAGATCGCATCGTGTTCCTCGGTGTCCAGGTTGATGACGCTTCGGCTGATGACGTGATGGCGCAGCTGTTGGTTCTGGAAAGTCAGGACCCCGACCGCGACATCGTGATGTATATCAATTCACCCGGTGGGTCTTTCACCGCGATGACGGCTATCTACGACACGATGCAGTACGTCCGCCCGCAGATTCAGACGGTCGTTCTTGGCCAGGCTGCTTCTGCCGCTGCGGTTATTTTGGCCGGAGGCGAGCCAGGGAAGCGTCTGGCGTTGCCCAACGCCCGCGTGCTCATCCACCAGCCCATGATGGGCGAAGCGGGCCGTGGCCAGGCATCCGATATCGAGATTCAGGCGAAGGAAATTACCCGCTTGCGCGAGTGGCTCGAGGACACTCTGTCACGTCACTCAAACAAGAGCACCGAGGAAGTCCACCGGGATATTGATCGGGACAAAATATTGACCGCAGCCGAAGCCCTGGAATATGGGCTCATCGACCAGGTTCTGAACACTCGGAAGTCCCCAGGAGTTGCTACACCTGCTTCTGGACCTGCCGCCGTTACTGCCGGCTAGTAGGACGAGACCTTATCCTTGCCAGGAAAATGGCGAGGATAAGGGCTAGAGCCGCCACACCAACTCCGAGGCCGATAATCCCAGCACTCGGGGCTCTCGAATCCTCGACGGGCATGGTGACAGGCGTCATTGCTACTTGTGTTTCTTCGGTGGGTGTTGCATTCCGGACTCCGCAAACGGGGGCGGAGGGAGTGCCCACAGCGACAGAGTGATCATTTTCTGGGGAGAAGGTGACATCGTAACTTTCGGAGACACTGTGTCCATCTGCTGAGACAAACTGGTAGGTGATTGTGTAGACGCCGGGCTCCCCCAGATCTACCAGGGAGTGCATGCGTCGCTCGCTAATGTCCACGCAACCGTTTCCGAAATACAGCCCGGCGCTATCCGTGACGGCGATGGCGAAGCCCCGGCTTTTCCCGCCTAGGTCAAGAAAATCGTCATCAGTGGCGATGGATACTTCTACAGGGCTCTGGGTCACGATTGAATCGGGTGCAGGAGATCGACTGTCCACCACGTTATGAGCCTGCGCGGGGCCGGCGACGCTCAGAAGCACGACGGTGAGGGCGGCAAACAGGGGATACCTGTGAATTTGAATGGGCCAGAGCGCTCTCACGATTACTCAGTGTATTCCCGCCACGCCAAGGGGGAGCTGTGGAAAATCCCTGAGGTGAGGGCGGTCAAAGGTATGCTCAAAAAGGTCTTCGAGACGCAGGAAAGGCTCCCATGGCACGCACCGGTGAAACAGGCGCGCTTCTGAAATGTTCGTTCTGTGGCAAAAGCCAGAAGCAAGTCCAGCAGCTCATCGCGGGCCCTGGGGTCTACATCTGTGACGAATGCGTCGAACTGTGTAACGAGATCATTGACGAGCGTCAGTCTGAGGGCACAGCGCAGGCCATCGGGGACTTCGACCTCCCTAAGCCCAAGGAAATTTATGGCTTCCTGGAGGAATACGTCATCGGTCAGGAAGCGGCAAAGAAGTCACTTTCGGTAGCGGTCTACAACCACTACAAACGTGTGCGTGCTTCAGCAACTCCTCATCCTGCCGGGCTAGACGACGATGTTGACATTCAAAAGAGCAACATCTTGCTGATTGGTCCAACAGGGTGCGGGAAAACCTATCTTGCCCAAACCCTCGCCAAGCGCCTCAACGTTCCGTTTGCCGTGGCTGATGCTACGGCCCTCACGGAGGCGGGTTATGTCGGGGAGGACGTTGAAAACATTCTTTTGAAGCTGTTGCAGGCAGCTGATTATGACGTCAAGCGCGCCGAAACGGGAATCATCTATGTCGACGAGATTGACAAGATTGCCCGCAAGGCGGAAAACCCCTCAATCACCCGAGATGTTTCCGGTGAAGGGGTCCAGCAGGCACTGCTGAAAATTCTGGAAGGAACTATTGCGGCGGTTCCCCCTCAGGGTGGGCGTAAACATCCGCAGCAAGAGTTCATTCAAATAGACACCACCAATGTGTTGTTCATTGTGGCCGGGGCTTTCGCCGGACTAGAGGAAATCATTTCCCAACGCGTGGGTCGCCATGGGATCGGATTTGGTGCTCCCCTGCACTCTAAGAACGCTTCCGAGGATCTCTTTAGCCAAGTGCTCCCCGAGGACCTCCACAAATTCGGTTTGATTCCCGAATTTATTGGACGTCTTCCCGTCGTGACGACTGTGACCCCGCTGGATAAAACAGCTCTGATTGATATTTTGACGACACCGAAAAATGCCCTTATCAAGCAGTATCAGCGCATGTTTGTTCTGGATGGCGTGGCGCTGGAATTTGAGCAGGAAGCGCTGGAAGAAATTGCCGCGTTGGCCGAAGTGCGTCAGACCGGTGCGAGGGGTCTCCGGGCAATTTTGGAAGAGGTTCG
>Ga0222648_1000931_pt1 | contig 11757 bp, 27 predicted proteins | sample AntAcemetagen335_FD_181021 | JGI IMG/M metagenome (GOLD analysis project Ga0222648, IMG submission 181021) | Saline water microbial communities from Ace Lake, Antarctica - #335 | ecosystem: Environmental > Aquatic > Non-marine Saline and Alkaline > Saline | place: Antarctica: Ace Lake... | reverse complement strand
GCGTCTTTCTCGTGCCGCCTCGATCCATTATCCAATGATGCGCCTCTACCTTGGACGTCTGCGTCAGGCCGTAGGTATCGCAGATGATGCATGGCAGTGACCGGACTTGGCCCATGTATGCCAGATTCGCCTGCCCCTGCGCGCTTGCCCGCTTTGCCGTGCGCTTTGCGGACACCTGGCGCATCGCATTTGGCTTGCTCGTAAACCCGGTGCGCTTCATCGTGCCTTTCTTTCCTTTTGCTCTGACCATGCAATGCTGTGCCGGTCGCCGTACTCCTGTATGACCGTTATCAGATCAGCCATATGTTTGACCGATAGTCTGCTTGATTTAAACCCGACAGGAAAAGGCCCGCTGCCGTCTAGACCGTCTGCAAACTGGCACTGGTGGCCCAGCGATTGCATGAATGCACATTTCCAAGTTTCAGGAACCCACTTGCGGCCTTCGGGCTTGGCCCTAGATACGTCAGACAACAAAACCCACATGAGCGCGTTCTGGTCTGCGTTGCGCGTTTCAGGCTTGATCGTTATAATTGCCCTATCCGGTGCCTTGGCGATCATGTCGCAAGCTAGACGGCGCTGGGCGTCACCAATAAGGCGGATCGTATGGCCGCTCATTTTAGCGTTTCCTTGCGCCGGTCCTTGGCTGCGATAACCTCCGGCAGGTGCTTGTATGTCACGCCGATATTAGTTTCCCAATATCGGCGCAGTTCTTCTGATGTGTCGCAGGCATAAATGCGACTTAATACGCGGGTTATGCCTGTTTGCGTGGTCATTAAAACGCTTCCTTAGCCGTCCACGAACGCACAACCGCGTCAGGAATATCCTTGTGATTGCGCGCAGCATAGGCCTCTGCAAACGCGGCCATAGCAGGCTTGTCGTTTGTCGCAATCCAGTTCACCAACGCCCGCATGTCTGCGATGTCGTGATAATGGACAGTTCGCATCCCCTTCACGGTGTCCTTTTGCGCGGCGCTGGCCGTCTTGCGGGCCTCCATTGCCGCCGCTTGCGCTTGTGCCACCTCGCGCTGGGCTTCGATGTTCGCCGTGTCCGCTGCTGCAGCCTTTGCGTTGGCTTCGCGTTCAGCATCTTGCGCCGCCTGCCATGCCGCCTTGCGTGCCGCTTCCTTTTCCGCCGCCAGTTTGGCCTTAAATGGCGCAACCGCAGCGACAAGCGTTCGTTGCAGCAGGTCAGCGTCGTCTGTGTAAACCCTGACTGCGGCAACCTCAGATTTCCACGCCTGGTGAAGCGGGTCGGTTCGCTCTTTTGCCGCCTTAGTCAGATCGGCGCGGTATGTTTTGAACCGCTTGATAAGTTCATCAACCGCGTTCATCTGCGCTTCGTCCGTAACGCTTTCGCCGTCGGACCAGTTTTGCGCCTCGCTGATTATGTCATCATATTGCGCTGTCAAAACTTCGATTGGATCGGGCGGGCTGTTTCCGCCAATCACTGCGCGGGTGTTGTCGGTCATTGCTGCTCTCCTTCGTCAGCCGCGGCGACCTTGGACAGCAGTGAAATCTCAGCCTTGCGGGCGTCCTTTGCGTTGATAACCGCCTGCGATGCTTGCACGTCCTTTGGAACGTTTGTCCATATCCGCTTGAGGTCGTCGAGGTCGTCAGCGCCAAACAACATGGCCGTCGCCTCTGCCACTGCGCCTGCAACCGGCTCTTTATGGGCTTGCTGGCGAGGCGGTGACTTTGCAGCTGCATTGCCGTCGTCGTCCTCTGGGGCAACGCCTGACATGCTCATAAGCCCATATCGGCGCGCGTATGTCACTGCCGATCCATAGCCCTGCATGTCGTTTTTTTGCACGATCAGCGGGACGCGGCATTTCAGGACTTCGCCGCTAGGGCCGTGAATTAGCATGGTCTCAACGTAGCGGCCCGTTTCATCTTCGCCGGTCGGCTGAATCACAGCTATGCCGGCTTCATTCAAAGCGGGCATGCATGCCTCAGTAACGCTGGCGAGGTCTGCATATTTGCTTTTAAAATGCGGGTTGTTTGCAGACTTCAAAGCCTTGCCCATCTTTGCCTGCGCAGATGCTAGGGCTGTGGCGATGTTGCCAAACACTTGCGCCTTTGCTTTGTTTTCTGTTATGTTGTTGTCAGTCATTGCGGTTCTCCCACCGTTCATGATTAGGGCCGGGACTGTGGATTTGACGATCCTGCCCGGCCCCTTCTTTGTCGCATACGTCAGCTATATATGCAATAGATTAAAATGGCAAATCGTCGAGGTCCGCGCTATCTTGACGTCTGCCGCTGTTGCCACCAGACGACTGCCCGCCGCCATTGCCTTGATCGTATCCGCCGCCAGAACCGCCGCCGTTGTCAGGCTTGCCGCCCATCAAGGTTACGTCCTGAACGTTCATCTCTAGATACGTCTTGCCGTCGTGTTCCCTGGTCTGCAATTCGCCAGACACGCAAACCTTGCTGCCCTTTGTCAGGTATTGCGCCAGGGTCTCGCCGCGTTTGCCCCACATCGAACATCCGATCCACTGCGTTTTTTTTCCATCCTTGACGCGCTGTTCAACTGCGACGTTAAAGCCGGTCACGGTTGTCTGCCCTGCGTTGCGCACCACGGCGTCTGCGCCGATGTTGCCTGCAATTACGGCGTTAAGCATGTTTAGTTTCCCCCTGCAATTGCGGTTTCATACATGTCCAGCAACGCATCAGCCTCTGCCACAGCGTCCCGGTCCTTCTTGCGGCGGGCAATTACTGCGTTAAACGTCGGCAGGTCGTAGCCAAACGATTTGACTTCTGCGTTTAGTTCTTTGATGTCGTCAGCCGCGTCGGTTTTAACTGATTCCAGCCGCTCCCGGCGTTCCACATATGCGGTCAGTTGTGCGTTGTCGGTCATTGTGTTGTCTCCCATTTTCGGCCTTGCTGTTTACATTGCCAATTAATGCCGTGGCGCGTAATATACGCGTTCAAGGCGGTGAGCTTTACGCCGAGCCGTCTGGCGGCTTCGGTCTGCGTTATATGTGCGTCAGATTGTGCCTGATACGCGGCGCGAATCTCCGCCAAATGCCGCTTGCGAATGGCTGGAATTGTCTCTGTCAAGTTTTGCTCCATATCCACATAGTGTTTATAAGTCGTGCGCTATAATTGGTCAAGCGGTTTTTAGTCAAAGCGCTTAACGCTGAAACCAGCCTCTTGCATAATTTCTGCTGCGCGGCTGGCGCTCACCCGGTCCAAGTGTTCATCGCTGGCCAGTGATGCTGCGCGGGCATCATCTTTGCCGTCCAGCGCAGACGCCAGAGCGATCCTCTTCGCAACCGCCTTGTCGCAAAACTCGGCCAGTTCCGCCCATGTCGGCCAAAATTTCCACCTGGAATCAAACAGCGCGGCCTTTACAACGTCAGCAGGATAGGCCCCCAGCCGCCGAGAATATGCATCGACACGCAGCGCGCCCGTAAATTCGTCCTCTGCCCGCCGTGCCGTGATGACGGACAACTCGGCCAGCCATTCCTCAATGCTATTTACAGGCGCTGGCGTCATCGCCTTGCGCACCAAATCCGCCGTCCAGTCCTTGCCGTCCTGCGGACCCTTCGCATGCCAGCCGACCGGCACAACTTTATTGCCTAGAAATGTGCCGCGCTCGTCATAGATCGGGCGCAACCTACTGCCCTCTTTCAATTCGACGCCGTGCGACGATGCTTGCGATACTAGCATCTGGTCCACGTCTGCCGGCTTGCGTGTAGCCAGACGGGCCGCGATTCTGATCTGCTGTTCGTGGTGCGCTAGTTCGGTCATCGTAATTGCCTTCCATGATCTTTGTGAAATTTTCCTGCTTGATGATAAAATCAAAACTTGCTGTGAATGGCCGATCCGTGCGGTTCGTTAGAAAACTTGACGCCTCGGCTTTGCTGATCGCTATTCCCCAGCCCTCCATGCCGCCTGCGTCTTTGATCCTTGCTCTGACTGCTGTGCGCCTTGCTGTGGAAATGGTTTGCACCTTTGGCCAGCCTGTGCGCATTGATGCCTCGTTGTATGCTTCGACAGCCTGTGCGATTTCATCGAATGCTTGGGCCGTGTCTAACAAGGATACGTTAGTATCCTCTTTCTTTAATGGTTCTGGTTCTGGTTCTGGTTGGCATACTTCTGGCATATGCGGTGGCAATGCCGTGGCATCATCACTGACCTTGATTTTGTTGCCTTTTTCCTCTTTTTTTGCCCAACGTGCGGAGGCGTTTTCTGACTGCTTTTCGCACAATTTTTGCGAAATTCCAACTTCTTTTAGTGCGCGTCCGTTCACAATATGCCCGTCGACGATCCGCAGCTTGCCAAGATCCACAAGCGCGGCAACCGACTTTCTAGCCTTTGCAGATGTGCAACCAAACCGACGCGCAAGGCGTTTGTAGTCAGCTAAAGGCGGCACACCAGTTGATGCAGTAAGCGCTACGATAGTAATCAACACCCCGCGCTCTGTGAGGTCTAGGTGTTGCGTTCCGGCTATCCAGTCGTCACTAAAAAAGCGAATGTATGGTGTCCCGCTCATTTGATGCCGTCAATTTCTAATCTAATAGAATCGATTGCGAAACCTGCTGAACAATTCAACCACTCACCCCTTGCATGATAATGCTTCAGTGAATCCTTTACGGATCTTTGAAAATCAATATGACTTGTTGGGCCGTCGCCAGTCGTCACAAAGAAAGCTAGTTTTATATCAAAGGGAGATGATGACAAAAGTCCGTCGTGCCGTGCCTTTGGCGCTGCGGTAGAACCAATTTTTATATAAGGTGTGTCAATCATGTCTAAAACGTAAACTCCACGCCCATAAACTTTTGCGTGATAAAAAGACCAGTCGAAGTATAGGAACTCAACAAAGTCTTGTGAAATGATTGGGAGTTTTTGCTTATTTTTGTTAGCCATGTTTAGCCTCTACGATTGGGCTATGCCTTGCACTGGTCCGTGCATCATGGTATCTAAGGCATAGCGATGTGACAGTTGCACGATACCCCGCCTCTCCGGCAAAAGCAAGGCCCGCTAGATCACTCTGGCGGGCCTTTGTTATGCGGTGCCGTCTCTGACAACCTTGGCAAACGCAACAGCTTCGTTGTCGTTGCGGATCACGATTGCATGGCCTAGCCAGTCCCGCAAGAATTCCACCTGTTTAGGCCGCATAGGTGCCTTGGGTCCGTCCTTAACCTCGACAAGGTATGTCCTGCCGCCGTATCCGACAACAGCGTCCAGCGGCAAATCTAAGGGGTATACAAACAGGCCGTGCGCCCGCAAGATTGCAAACACGCTTGCTTCGTTGGCGTCGCGCTTGGCCTTCATAGGCGGTCGCCTCATACCCCACCCCCTATCACGTCGAACACGTCCGCTGCGGTATCCGCCGGCGGGACTTGGTACTTTGTCATCTGATCCGAGCGCCAGGCAATGCCGTCCAGCGTGCGGTCGTGGCGGCTAACAACCGACACGGTGGCCGCGCGGCTGCGGGCAACTGGCGCAGGCGGGATTGCGAACGGGGCGGGGCGTAGAGTTGCGGGGGTCATAGCGTTGCTTTCTTGTGCCAGCCTTGCGCGGTGCGAAGTAGTTCGCCGTCCACGCGCCCCGCAAGAAACGAATCGCGGACGAAATCCGGGTCCATGCCCGCAAGATTGCAAACGGTGTGAAAGTCTTTCCCGGCTTTAGTTATCCAATTGATAGACGCTTTTTTTTCTCGACAGTTTTCCAGTGTGGTGCCGGTATACGTGGCGTCGATCATTGCTTGCATTAAAACTTTCTGCCATAGTTTGTTTTCCGGTGTCATTGCGGCTCCTTCAGCGCATAGCGCTTTGCTAGTTTGTCAATGGCTTCCCGCACGATTGCGGAAATGTCCTTATTTGTAGCCTCGGCAAGGCGGCGCGCCTGCTCGTGCTGTTCAGGTGTGACCCTGACTTGGATGTATGATGTTTTTCTCATGTCGTCACATTGTCATAACATTTGTATTGACGCAAGCGCTTTGACGTGCAAATGTCGGGACAGAACAAATCAACCGGAGAGAACCAATGAATACTATCCTAACCCGCAACTACGACACCCTTCTCGCTGAAGTAAAAGCGCATATCGCTGCCGATGCCGCCCGTGCCGCCTCCAGTGCCGCCCGTGCCGCCGCCCATGCCGCGTCGCGCCAAAACCTGATCGCCGCGCTGAATGCGGCTTAATTAACAAAGGAGAAACGACAATGAAAATCAAAGACCTTCTTACCGACCTTATCGGTGCCATCGCAATCTTCGGGGGCGGCTACGCTTTTCTAATCTTCGGATATGCGATGGGCTGGTCATGACATACCAGGAAGCGATGCAAGATCTGAACGAGGCGGCCTACGCCGCGTTGCGCGCTGCGGGGAACGAGGACGGGGCGCCTGTGGACGCCCTGTGTGATATTGCAGCCGAGGTCGACAGCCTGATCGACCACGGCGTCACGCGTGCGGAGATGCGGCACATGCTGGCCCTGTACAAGGGCGCGAAGCAGGCGGGGTTGGTCGGAGGATGAAACAGGAAACGATACAGGTTCTGGAGAGCGTTGATCCTGCGGATCATCCTGATCTGGCGGTGCTGTACGACGCCGAGGGCGGACTGGAGATCGAGTGCTGGGCCTCGGCCAGCTTTGCATCCAGCGACTACGGCGTGCCGGGTTCGCCCGTCTGGGACGAGGTGGACGACATCAGCATCGACGAGGTCACGATCAACGGGCAGGGCTATACATGGGACGAGGTCCGAGAAGCGTTGGGCGAGACCCTTGCTCTGCGGCTCGCGGATCTGTGCGTAGAGAAGGCGAATGCGTATGACTGGTCTTGATGACAACGTAACCCGTCTCGATGATCACCGGCCGCACGACGTCAGCTACGTGACGTGCATGGAGTGCGCGCACGACTGGGTCGCCGTGCAGCTGACAGCTGCCAGCGGTCCGCTGGAGTGCAGCAGCTGCGGCGCAATGGCCGGAGAGCGCGTACAGTCTGGCGACCCTGAGTGGTTCATCCGCTACATGTCTGGTCCCGATCCGGCCAAGCGCACAATGGTGCTGCTCAACGAAAAAAGGATGGCAGATGTCTGATGACCCGCAAGAGCGTGTTGGCCGCGGGCAATGGTTCAGCCACGACGGGCCGATCTGGATTGACACGCTGGGCGATGAATACCTGCTTAACTGCTACAAGACGTGCTTGCGCCACGACAACCCGAAGGCAGATGAACTGCTGGAGGAGATCAGAAACAGAAACATGGAATGGAGATTAGAGACATGACTGGATACCAACAAACATTTGGCCCTGTGGTCATTGAGTGGGACGACGAGCCGGGAAAGCTGGTGGCCAAGTGCCAAAGCGGACGGTTCGACTGCAAGGGGCGCATCAACAACGTCTGCGTTTGGAACAAAGGCGAGGACGGCAAAGGGCGTCAGCTGCCTGCTGACATGATGACGCCGGACTGGTGCCAGTACAAGGCTGGCGCGCTGGACGATGCAGAGGGGATGCGTGGATGACCAGCATTGACAGGATGAGCGTTGAGCGTCTGGCTGAATACATATCGCCCGACGTGCGGAGAGTGATGCTAGCACAAGCCGACCGCATCGAGGAACTGGAGGCCAAGCTGGCGAAGGCTGTGTGGGCTATAGAGAAAATGCAAGACGCATCGGATGCAATGATGCTCTACATCGCCCGCACCACCCTTGCAGAACTGGAGCAAAAACAATGACATCACTATACATAATCATATTCGCAATCGGCAGCATGGAAGTGGGCCACATCACAGGCAAAACGTCAGCAGTCTGCGATCAGATGCCCGCGCTGGTCGAGGCGTTGGAAGAACTCTGGGGCCAGCAAGTGGACGCATACTGCCGCAATACAGGCATCCCGTTCCTGCGTCCGGTGGCACGGCCATGACAGAGCAAGAAATCAACATCGTCGCAGAAATGCACAGGGCGGGTCGCAGCCATGCGGAGATACAAAAGGCAATTGGATTTGGTTACACCAAGGTCGTCCGGGCTGTCGTCATAGCACGCAAGGCAGGCATCGTCCCGCCCCGCACGATCAAAGCATCTCCTCGGCAGCAGGTCAAAGACCGCTTCCAAAATCACATGATTAAATTTGGAAACATCGGGGACATATTGCAGGTTCTAAGCAAAGACCAACAGGACTGGATCATCAACGAGGTCGGCAAGAACGAATACGCCCACGTCGCTGAATACATCACAGAACTTGTCCGTGACGCACATGCAGAAAGCACAATGACCAAATGACCTACAACCCAATCTACAAATCAGGGTCCGTCACTCGCTGGCACGCCAACCCAGACGAACCAGCCCGCTTTGCAGAATTGCGCACGGGCAAAATGGCAGAGCCTACCCCGCCGACTGTGTCGCTAGGCGTGAGGGTTCTGACATACGCCTGCGCCGCCGCTATTGTTCTGGTAATCATTGCGTTTATTGACCTTGCCGCACGCCACTAGCAAAATAGGCGGCTGAAACAAAAAACCCCGCCGCCCATTTAAGGACGACGGGGCATTTTTTGGCCTGCGTGAGTTGCAATTTCATGGGTGATTCGGTATAAAAACGGGGCGGAGAGGTTACAGCCTCTGATCCGCCCCTACAGCGAAATGGAGTTCGCCGATGCCCAAGAAAATACGCCCAATCCGTGTAGATGGCAATGTTGCTTACGTGACTCTGACGAAGGGTCTTGAGGCTATAATTGACGCCAGTGACGTGCCAAAGATCGGAAAATTCAACTGGTGCGCGAGAACCGCCTCCAACACGATGTATGTTGCTAGAGGCGGCTGGGACCCAGACACAAAAACGACAAAGCAGGTTAGCCTTCATCGCCAGTTAATGAGAGCGCCGGACAACATGGACGTTGACCATATTAACGGCAACGGGCTGGATAATCGGATGTCAAACTTGCGCTTGGCAACAAAGTCTCAAAATAGGTTCAACCAACGGCCTTTGATTACAAATACGACCGGGTTTCGGGGCGTAACCAAAGATAATAAAAGAGTCATGTGGCGGGCGAAGATTGGTCTAGACGGAAAGACTATTAATCTCGGCAGGTTCGACAACCCAGAAGATGCTTACGCGGCCTATTGCGAAGCCAACGCTAAATTTCACGGCGAGTTCGGTAGGGTAGATTAGCGGCCCGGCCGCCTATCGGTGACGGGGCCATATTAAGCCGGCAGTGGGGCAAGGTTTATTGTCGGAGTGCGGCGGCGTCAAAAGTGGCGATAAGTATTCGACCCGTGCGGCGCATCTCTGACACGTCGTCACTGCCAAGGCTGGCCGCGTGGTTTGTCATCAGCGGTTCAAGAACCGTTGTCATCGCGCTGTCGTTTGCCACGACGCCGCAAGAACTCGAGATCGCCGCTGCCGTCAGGATTGCCAGTGTCCGCATTGGTCGCCCTTTCAATGGTATCGGCGCGGGATTGCGCCTCTTTGTCTGTCTTGCTGGATCTGCCAGTCATATACGCCGCAAATATGCCCAGCAAAGACACCACGCAGCCGACGATAAAGGCGGTCACGTTGCGCCGCCGCGCAGCTTTGCATAGCGAGATGACGCGAACGCAATGCCAGCGGCAGCCAGGCCGCCGATCACGTCGATCAATGTATCAACATTGAGGGTTATTACGTGGGACGCGGGGTCATAGGTGCCGCCAAGCCATGCCGCGACAGGTACGGCGAAGATATAGACGGACATTCGGATTGCTAGAAACATGGACTATCCTTTCAGGTTGCGGGATCGTATTCGTTCGCCAGCAGGCGCATCGCGGCCACGCAGGCGGCAAGTCTTTCCTCAGCCGCTAGTTCCCCGCCGCTTCAACGGGGTGCACGTCAGGGCCGCGCGTCACCGCCGCTGTGGCGTCCATTAGCGCAGCGGCGCGCACGTCAGAAACGCGGCGGGTCCAGCCTTTGCTAAATGTTGACCACGTGGACAGGCGGCGAAGAAATGTCATGCGGTCATTGCACAGTTGATTGACGATCCAAGCCGCATCCATCGCCCGAATTTTGGCTAGTGTAATTGGCCCGATCTTGCCGTCGGGTGCAGCACCGACAATTTCTTGCAGATAAGTTGCCGATCTGAACGGCCCGCTGTTGACGGCAAAGTCAAATGTGGCGTGGTCAACCCCGTCCGGCAGGTCGTCAGCTTTCACGGCGTCCCAATACTGCGCTTTGTAAACGGCAACCGCCTGTGCTTCGGTCAGCGCCTTTAGGTCTGCGACTGTGCCTTTGGCGTTGATAAAATTTCGGTAGGTGCCGATTGTGATGCCGCGATTAGTTGCCCCGCCTGGGTCGCGCGGGTGATCGACAAAGCCGCCTTCATGGGCCAGCGTTCGGGGAATGCAGGTTTCAGCGCGGTTCATTGTTTGCGTCCTCTTTAATGTGATGTAATAAAATAGCCATGAGCGTTCACAATGCGCAGGACCAAACAGCGAAACCCACGCGGACCAGAACAGCGACGAATGGCGGCGCGAGTAGGCGCGGGCGCATAGTGATTGGTCCGCGTCACGAAAGCAAAGGCGATGTATCCTGCGCGATACTGTTGGGCGTGTCATACCCCGATACGAGCACGGCTTACCTCCCCTGCATCATGGTCCAGCACGATGCTAACCAGGCCGCGCCGCGCAATGTAGGCGTTGGTGTAGGCGTGGACGTCTTTAGGGATAATTGTGCCGCAGGACTCAAATGCCATGCCGCCAACGTCCTTTCGAGTCTCATTATGCACATGCCCGGACAGCGCCAGCCTATGACGTGTGCGGCCCCATAGCTCCGGCCACTCAGATGCGGCGAATGTCACCAGCCGTTCCGGTTTGGCCCGGTCGCCGTGGTGCAAAAGAACCATGTTCCGGCCAAACTCGTAGCAATAGAACTCGCCCGCGCTGGTGATGACTTCCACCCCCGGCGTGTCGCGGTAGTGTTCGGCCAGTGCCAAAGTGACGGCGTGATGGGCTGTGATGTCGTGATTGCCCCGGCACCCGCGATAGATCACTAGCGGATACTTGGCCCGCAGCGCGTCAATTGCCCATCGCATAGCGGCAACGGCGCGGCGCAGGATCATGAAATAGCGCGTGTCTGCGTCAAGCTGGTGGCCTGACTGTGGTGTGACGTTGCGCTGGTCGTCAGTGTGCGTAAGATCCCCTAGCTGCGCCAGCACGGCGACACCAGCGGCGGGCGTAACGCTGACCAGCCGACCGAACGTTGCAGAAAACACGGCCCCGGCTTTCTTGCTGTCCCAATCAACGCCCGTTTCCTCTTCATCCGCCAGCATCCCCATATGTAAGTCTGCAACCGGGAATATTGCGCACAACTCTTTAGCCGCCGCAGGGGCAATGATTGTTGCAGCAGGGGCGCAATCTTCCAGCCCCTCCTTGAGCGCCGACACGATGTCGCCCGGGTCGCGTGCATCATCCGCCGCGCGCCAATATACGCTATCGCTTGTGCCGTCTGCGTTCTTGACCTTACGCCAGCCAGCCTTGGCAATGCCAATATCTAGGCCGCTGTGCAGGATCGCCTCGCGCTGCCCTTTCGGCGCTTCCTGCCACCTTGCCGCGCGCTCTAGGCGACTGCGCAGGCTCTTGCCGTTAATCCCCAGCGCCCTTGCCGCTGCCCGCTGCGACCCGTGTTCTGCCACCGCGTCAATCGCCGCTTGCTGGTCTGCGGTGATCATGCAAGCTCCCCCGCCTTGAGCCGGGACACTGCCGCGCCGATCACGCCGTATAGCGTAATCAAGTCAGGGATGCGAACTCCAGAAATCTGCGTCTGCCCCATCAAAAGCGCAAGGCATAGGCTGTGCAGT
>Ga0222648_1000930_pt1 | contig 11758 bp, 22 predicted proteins | sample AntAcemetagen335_FD_181021 | JGI IMG/M metagenome (GOLD analysis project Ga0222648, IMG submission 181021) | Saline water microbial communities from Ace Lake, Antarctica - #335 | ecosystem: Environmental > Aquatic > Non-marine Saline and Alkaline > Saline | place: Antarctica: Ace Lake... | reverse complement strand
GCTATAACCTATAACTTTACCTTTACTAGCGCCCTCTAGTGACTTAACACTAAAGAGGCGCTTGTGTAGGTTGAAGTACACAAACACCTTCATGATTCACTCCTTATTTATTTCCAACCAGCTTCTACTTTACCAGTACGATAGTAGTTAGCTAGGCATTGTGCATACCAAGAGATTTTAGTAGCGTCTTGCTGTTTAGAATCTTTCTTCCCTAAGCGCATAGAGTACTTATAGATTTGACCTAATAGATGAGCTTCAACACCTGAATACCCTTCAAGTAGATCCTGCATTAACTCGATATACTGTTTACCAGCAGCTACACTTTTATAATGATCAGGGTTGATAGCATCTCTCTGTCGGTCTTGTATTGCATTGATTGTATTAATAGCTATCATAGCTTCTTCTGCTTCAGGGTCAAGATCAGGGTAGTTTAAATTAGCTCTCATTACTTCTTCCTTTTCATCATCAATAATAGGTTGATTGTACCATAAGTTAGCAGATTTTAACCACTTACTAGAGGTTATTTCGTCATAGAAATCAGTTTGAGCTGTAGACATCGCCATTCTCCTCAATTTTCTTATCTTCATACGGGGAAACTAACCTACGGTACATCTCAAGCTTACAGCTCTCTAAGGCACCGACTACATCATTCATTGTAGCATATCGCTCTCCTTTATTTGAAAGATAGTCTAGACAGACTATTGTTAAGGTATAATTAAGCTCACCTGCATCGTTAGGCATACGATCTCGGTAGTCAATTCTTACTTCTGCTCGTTGGTCTCTTGTTATGTATGGCATTTTAGTTCCTAAAGTTTTAGTTTCTTTTTACTGAAGATTATAGTGAATAGCATATAGAATGATATCAGAGTCAACAATACAAAGAAAAATTTCACAGATATTCCTCAATCAAGGTTTCACAGGCTTTATCTACAGTAGATCGCCACTCGGTAACTAACGACTCAAAGAAAGGGTGGATATGATCACTCTCTGCTTTGAATGCTACAACGGGCTTACCTAAGGTATGTGCTGCGTAGAACACTTCCATAGCTGTACCGTGTTTAGCCAGTTTTGGGTCATTGAGGTTTACTAATAGTATATCCGCTTCACGAATATCTCTTAAGTCTAACTCGAAGATACGTTTCATGTAACGTGTTTCGAAGTTATGTAACCTACGGCATGGGTCAAGGATATCATAATGATCTTGTAGCATAGACTTAGCTATGTTACGCCAACCACTTGCTTCCTCTATAGAAACATGCTCCATGCTTCCTGCTAGATATATAGTTCTCCTTTTATTCATTGGTATCATCTGACATATCAACGAACATCGTCATAGATAAGGCTTCTAAGACCCAATCAACGGTAACACCAAGGTGTTCTGCAATAGCCTCTGTTGCTGCTCCTCGTATGTGCATCTGATGGATTGCTAGGTGTAGGTCGCTCATAATACTCATGATTTTTCCTTAGCTAAAGTAAATTAGCAAGTTCATAACGTTAGGTGCTTGATCGTAAAAGAAATTACTTTCTAAGCACTCGATTTTAACCCATATTAGGGTCTCTTCTGATACAAAATAACAACCTGTTACGGTTTCTCCTATAGTCTCAGTGATTGTAACAGTGGTCATCCTATACTCATCTCATACGCTTCCTTAGTATCTCTAATAATTTCAGCTACCTGCTCTGTTGTAATGTTTTCAACAAGTCCTCTTACAGTTATGTCTTCTAACTTCCATTCGTTAGGTACATCTAATCGCTCTATGATCTTTTCATACATCATATCTTTTGGGTAATCGCTTAGCCATTGGTCTAGGGCGAAACGTTCTGATTTAGTCATATAGTTACCTTTAAAGCTTCTGGTGAGTTATATACAGCGAACAGATAGATGGTTGTTTGTTCTCCGTTTTCATGTGTTATTACAAGTTCTCTGCTCTGTGAGTTTACATTATTTTCACTAACTGATCCGAAGTCTACGTTAGTTACGTTGTGAAAGCTGATATCTATTGACATGATTAACCTTTAGCTGAGAAAAAAATACCTCAAGAGAGACTCTGTATATTTGTTCATATGTCTTCGCTCCCCCAAAGAAGACCGCGCATATCCACAGCGATACGCTCGCCTGTGTTCTCCTTTAGCCATACGGCTTGAAATGCCTCCTGCCACGCCCCATCGGGGTATGCCCAGAAATGGGCTGCTGCGGTGTCTTGTGCCGCTACAAGGGCTTGTGTTTGTTTTGTGGTTAGTTTTAGCATTTGGATTCTCCAGACAAAAGATTTACAGAAAATGAAATAGGCGGGGAGGCTCGTTGCCAACCCCGCCCAGAAAAACCCGCATTAGATAGTTTAGAACATTACGTCTTCGTCTGTTTCCGTTGATGCTGCAACACCTTCAGGCATTTCTTCATCAAAGTCCACAAAGTTAGTGTTCTTTGGTTCGTATTTAATCAACTCAACTACTTGTACAGCAGTTAGCATTGTAGAGGTACCTTCTTTAGTTACTTTACCGTTAGGAGATTTGATTTGGTATTCTTGTTGGAATACAATCACATTACCTACAGAGCCATTACCGATGGTCTTAGAGTCTATATTTTTCTTTGCGCAATCTACAACTCGTACCTTAGCAGCATCAGAGCCATCACGCTTTAAAGCTTTCTTTTTCAGTTGGATTGCTACGGTACCGGGTTCGAAACCAGCCTTAATCTTACCGAACATAGCCAATTCTTTCTCACGCTTTTTAGGAGCTTGGATCGATAATTCCCATTGGTCGGTACCGAAGGGTGATACTGGCTTGTCTAACTTAGCCCAAAAGAGTTTTACTTCTTTGATCATTACGTTAGAACCGGTGTTGTTTGTTGAATCAGTCATTTTGTGTCTTTCAGTGGAAGGTTTAATTTGCGAATAGTTCGCTAGATGGTACCTAATAGAGAATAAACCCTATTAAAAAGGAACCATATGTCAGGTGGAAAATCAAGAAACGTTAATTCATTAGCTAACCTGAAGCTCATAACTTCAGAGACAGCTAGGATTAACCAAAAGAAAAGCACTCAGTCACGACTAGCAAATATTCAAGCAAGAGAAGCTTTCAAATTCTCTGCTAAGAACTTTGCACAGGTCATGAAGGATTTACCAGAAATGTCCTCGTTGGATGTTATCAAAATGGCTATGCTGCAAGCCCTTCAAGAGGATAACATTGAAGATGCAGCTCGTTATGCTAGTATGTTAGCAGAATACCAAGCACCTAAGCTACAGCGCATAGAACAGAACACTACTACTAGAATATCTGATATGTCTGATGAAGACTTACAGAAGATTATTGATCAAGAAGGTCTTAAGAAAAACCTACCCGAAGAATAAAATAACAACAAGAGAATATATTATAAGTATATTCTCTTTTTTTATCGTTACTTACTGGAAACTCCCTATTAGGTACCGTCTATGTTCAAGTGTCAGCAGCACCTCCTTCATAAGCTTCAATAGCTTCCATTATCATATGAGCATCGATACCTACATTTGGCATATAATCCCTTTGTAGTTCTTCATTGATGTAGTCAGAGATATACTCTGCTAGTTTTGGGTAACTCATTTCCATTATGTATTCTCCAGTATGCTAAGTTGCTGTTCATCACACATGTCTCTGAATCTCTCGAAGTGGTTTTCTCCACAACATTGAAAGGTACTCTTTACTTCATTACAATAACAACAATACTCGGTATCATCGTCTAGTAACTCTTTTCTTATATCCATATATACTTCCTTACTAACTTGTGATCTATAGATATATAACTCAGCTAATAACTCAGAGTTAAGTCTACTTAACCTACTTATATCATCAACTCTATCTTCTAGAGTAGATTCTAGTAGAGTTATTCTGTCAAGGAGGGATTGGTAGTTACTTCCCTTATTTAGTTCTATCATAATATCTTCCCCTTATCTTGATATGTTAGGAGAGAGAGGTAACTACTACCCCTCTCTAGATAATACTCTCTAGATAATACTCTCAGGTTATATTCTCAGGTTATAGTTCCCTGTTAATAGTTCCTTGTTAATAACTATCTATTAATATTATCTATTAATAACTTCTTACCGGAAACTTCCTATTAGGTACCGGCTAATATTGACTCTACGTCAGTGGTAACGTCATCTAGTACTTTCTGTCGTGAACCTTTATAGCCTAGGTCTTTTAGTATCGCATAACTTGTACGTCCACTAGTCATACGTAGTCCTCGGATCTCTAGCCTCAGAGCAGTTCTCAGAGTAGCTAGTCGGTAGTTCTCTATCTGTTGTATTTGAGTTAGTATAGTCATATCTTTCTTTCAAAATCCTAAATTATCGGACAGAAAAGCCGATATTATCGGAGAATAATTCTTCATATCTTTCCTTTGTAGGTATTATTCAGTCCCCTGAATAGTGTGTTTAGGAACCTTTGTAGCGCTTCCATAGACTGTGCATCTTGGACTTTCAGAAGCTTTATATAAGAGTTATGTAGGTTAACGTCTGTTGCGTATAACTCTGAGGTAAACCGTTTAGAGGCACTTTCTAATGATATACATTCACTATCAAAGTAACTATCTAAGTATCTATCTAAGTATCTATCTATACTCTCGATACAGGACTGACATGCCTCCTTGTAGGTTTCGTGGGTATCAATCGCATTGTCTTGTCCCCAAGCCAATTCTGTCGCTCGACAATGCCCTGTGAACTTACCAGCTTTATCTAGCGAGTGGTGTTCTGGGTGGTACCACTCTACTGTGTAGTAGATGTCGCGGTGTGTTAGTTGTATTCCAGTTTGCATTCTTTGTTTCCTTCTTTGTTTAACTTTTGATACCCGTACAAGATTTACCCATAAAACTCTCATCTAGCCACATTCCCAGCCGTAATTACCGTGTAGAACTTACACAGAGAACAGCAGAACGGTACCCAGACGAGCTTTTTATGGGTAATCTATACCTGAGGTATTCTTTGGGTAATTATTTCAAGAGAACCTTATCTTATTGTACACTTTACCGTCGAGAACTTCCCTGAAGAAATTAGTATTACAGTCATTTTCTTCGAGTAATGACTTAAAGGCGATACTTACCTCGTTTATTGATCGTAAGTGACCTGCCCAGTCGTGAGGTCTCCCGTAAGTTTCCTCGAAAGCTCCGATTAGGTCTAGATACGCGTTGAGTAGCGCTTCTTGTTGTGCTTTATTCATTAGTTTACTCCTATTTCTGGTGTCATATCGTACACATGGACGTATTCTATTACACATCCGTCTATATCTGCTGTGTTACAGAGGTTTTCCAGTGATAATAACCGGTCTGATACAGCAAATACGTGAGTTACTCCTACATGGTCTCTCGATAGTACAGCTTTACAGGCAAATTCTGCTAAAGCCTCTATAATTTCCTCCTGTGTTACGCCAATGTTGTCTTCGCTGAGTGGTGTGAGTAGCATATACATGATAATGTTCCTTATATGAGCTTAAAGCCGTTGAGATAGTTAACAAAGCTGATGCGCTTACGGCGGAGAATAGTGGTTAGTAGAAACCCCCATACATCCGCGTCGTCTTTGTACGGGAACACAAGGTACCAAGTACCGTATACACGTTTTAGTTCTGTTTTCATCATAGTCTCCTTAGTAGATGATTACTTCGTATTGCTTAGGAGAGAACTCATTAAGCAACTTACTGTTGGTGGTCTTCGCTACTAAGACACGGGTCAAGCGATGGTAAATGAAATACATGATAGATCCTTAGATAGAGATTAAGCCGATGAAGTAGACGTCAGGAGAGTAGCTCCTCCCCTTCACACTACAAGAGTAGAAGATAGCTGTATTACCCACATGCTTCTCCATTCTTGCCATGATATCTGTGGTTGCCAACGTAGTACCGAAAACGTTGTTCACTGTCCTAGTGACAATCGCTCTGATCCTCTTATCTGAACAAGACACCATGATACGATCGCCCATATCGAATAACCCCAGTACGGTAGTGGGTTTTGAGGCTTGCGCCCCAGGAAGCGCTTGAAGGCGCTGTACATCTAACACCCGCTTAGGGCAAAACATCTCAGAGAGAGCCTCAGTAGAAGTATTGAGGAATAGGTTGCTGGTAACGGTGGTCATTATAGTCTCCTTAGTAATGACAATATCGAGCAATAGCGCTCTTGGAAGCCCTCGAAAGAAGGCAACCAGCAATGCTATTAGTCAGCAACGACCTCCAGAACACGGTAATCAGGGACAGGTTCCCCTTCAGGAAGGTCGGTGGCAGCGATATTCATCTCACACGCCACATACTCTGCATCGTGGCTAGTCAAGCCATCAGCATACAGTTCGTCTTCACCACTGGCGTATACAGCCCATACTTGATACATAACTATCTCCAACCCCAGAAACCCCTGAGGAACAGGTAAAGCAATAGCGCTCTCCAAGGGTCTCCGTAAAGACCTATGGGCAGTACTATATAAACAACTTATCGCGAGCAATGCCTTTTTAGATGAGCAACATTGTAACCTGTCTTGACAAGAAGCTTAATAAGGTCGTTGACGGCATTATCAGCATGACTACCTCCTTCCTTACCGTAAGTAGTGATAAAGTAGGTATTCCAAGAGATGAGAACATCATCTACAGGAGATCTCTTGTAACCAAACTTCTCCAAAACCTTTAGATTATGGCCAACACCTATCGCATCCCACCCACTACAAAGGTAGTTCTCTTTAGTGAACTTAGCCATAACATCTAAAGCCTTACAACGTAGGATGACACTCATAGGTATTAGACCACCGTCTGGGAAGTCAAGACCCTCCACAGAGTCATCGAATTTAGATGCCATAATACACTTAGTTAATTTACCAAATCTTTTCATTTTAATTCTCCTAGAACCGAGCAATAGCGCTCTTGGAAGCCCTCCGTAGAAGGCAACCAGCAAAGCTATTTAGAACACATAGCTAACCTCTATAGTCAGGCAAATACTATCAAACTCCCTAAGTGCTCTGGCTAGGATCTCACCACCAGTAAACAGCACAACACCACGAGCAGCTGCCTCTTGACAGGCATACACAGCCGCTGCTTCGTATGTGCGGAACGAACGAAGCGCTCGGCTATCGTTATCCATAAGGTCGTTAATACGGACAGACCACACAGTCAAGGCTACCTCGTTACGAGCAAAGTGGGAGTCAGCAAGTGACATCTCAGTACCTACATCGATAGCTAAAGAGTGCAAAGACTCTTCGTATTGACCAGCAGGTGTGTTTTTATAATTAGCATTCATTTTAATTCTCCAAGGCGGTTAAGCCCATTATAGACGAAGCAGACAAGAGTCCGCCACAAGAAACGAGTATGAGACATTCAAGCGCAGGGAAGTCGAACAAGGTAGCAAGGGCACCAAGACCGAGTAAGGTACAGCCGATAAAACCGAAAGCATTAAAGAGAAAAGACATAACGAACTCCAAAGAAAGACAGGACAAGAGCGTCCAACCAACCACCGACCTAGAGAGACAACGAACCACAAGGAAGGGGGGTACACCGAAACAGAGAAGGGGTATACTAAACCACATCTTTTATTCTTTCACACACAGAGACAGATACCCATCAACACTCTCTATTAAAACTCTATATATTAAAACTCTATACCTCCAGAAATCAAAGTAAGGGTACCCCCAAAACCTCTATCGAAAACATCCAAACTTAAAATAATAGGTTTACTCAAATAAACTTAATACAAAATATTACCTTTATATATGTAATAATAAGGATTAGCCGGTTCCTAATAGAAAATATATATTTTATATTTAAGGACACAAAACTTATGAACAACAAAGACAAGCTAGAAGCGCTGAGAGAACTCAAGAGGAGAGAGAAGCTAGCTGGGTACAAGAATAACTTTGAGTTATTCGCAGAAGAGCAGATAAGAATACTTCCAAAAGATTCTTCGCAGGGCTTTCAGCCATTCTTGTTTAACAGTGCTCAGAATATTGTTAATGAAGCGATAGAGAAACAGTTACAAGAGACAGGTAGAGTTAGAGCGATTATATTGAAAGCTAGACAGATGGGTTTAAGTACCTATGCTACTGGAAGGGTTTTTTGGAAGAGTTATTTTAATGCATATAACAAGTCAGTAGTTATGGCTCATGATACAGCCACCTCAGATGCTTTGTTTAGTATGTCCAGGAATACTATTGATAATATGCCTGAGCAGTTTAGACCTAAATTTAAAAGGTCTAATGCTAAGGAGATCATGTTTGAACATAATGATTCCGGTTACAGATTGTATACTGCTGGTTCGCCAGAGGCAGGAAGGGGAACTACACCAACTATTGCACACTTATCTGAGGTTGCCTTTTGGACTCATGATGAGAAGATTCTTGCTGGTATGTTCCAAGGTATTTCACAAGCTGAAGGTACAGAAGTAATCTTAGAGAGTACTGCTAATGGAGTAGGTAATGCCTTTCACAGGTTATGGTTAGGTGCCGTTAAAGGAGAGAATGAGTATATTGCTATTTTTGTTCCTTGGTTTCTTATGGAAGAGTACCGTAGAAAAGCCCCAGAAGAATTCAAGAGAAGTGATAAAGAAGAAATATTAGTCACTAGGTTTAACTTAGATGATGATCAACTATTCTGGAGAAGATTAAAGATAGCGGAGGGTGGCGAAGATAAATTCCGTCAAGAGTACCCCGCCACAGCTGATGAAGCATTTATTGTTTCAGGGGCTAGTGTATTTAATATTGAGAAGCTTTCTAAGCTAGTACCTCAACCTATATTAGGTGCTAAGGAGTTTAACTTCGACTCTAATATGATGGAAGATAACGAAAGAGGATCTATAGAGATATTTAAGTATCCTACCTTTGGTGATTCCTTTGCTATTGGGGCTGATGTAGCTTTGGGAGTAGGTAAGGATTCTTCTGCTGCTGTAGTTATTAATGCTAACAGAGAAGTATGTGCTGTATACAAAAACAACATGATAGATCCCTCTAAGTTTGGTGATCTTTTATTTTACCTAGGTAGATACTATAACAATGCTTTGTTAGCCGTAGAGTCGAACTCTATGGGTATTGCTACCCTAAACAGGCTAACACAGATGCAGTACGTTAATATGTACTATCAGACTAAGATAGCTAATGTATCTAAGGAAGAAGGTAACAGGATTGGATGGAGAACTACTTCATCTTCTAAACCTGCTATTATCGGATTCTTGAAGAACGCTATTGATAGCGAAGATATCTGGATCCCTTCAAGGATAATTATTGGGGAGCTGATGAATTATGTGGCAGATGACTCTGGCAGAACCAACGCTATTGTTGGTCATAATGACGATACCGTTATTGCGCTAGCTATTGCTCTTGAAGTTATCAGAACACATGGCGATAAGCTAAAGAACAACAATGTACCCTTCTCTCAGAGGATGGGTAGCTTTGAACAAATAGAAACTAACTGGTTATAAGGTATAATTATTATGGCAACTAAACAAGGATTGTACGACAATATTAATTCTAAACGTAAACGTATAGCTGAAGGCTCTGGAGAGAAGATGCGTAAGCCTGGAACCAAGGGTGCCCCAACCGCTAAAAGCTTTAAGGAGTCTGCAAAGACTGCTAAGAAGGGCAAATAATATGGCTGAAAAAGATTCTAGACTAGCAAAAGCAGGAGTATCAGGATATAATAAGCCTAAGAAAACTCCCAACCATCCTACTAAGAGTCATGTAGTTGTTGCTAAAAGTAATGATACAATTAAGACTATTAGGTTTGGTGAGCAGGGAACCTCTGGGTCTCCTAAGTCTGAAGGTGAGTCTGATGCAGATAAAAGCAGAAGAGAATCCTTCAAGGCACGACACGCTGCTAATATTGCCAAGGGGCCGCTATCTGCGGCTTACTGGGCTGATAAGGTTAAATGGTAAATATATATATATGGCTAAAGACAAAACACATTACTTACCAAATGGTAAAGTACATACTGGTAAGACACACAAAGAAGGTAATACCTTGATGACGGGCGAAAAGCATACGGCAGCAAGTAAGATCCTGACACATACCCCACCTAAAACTAAAAAGTGAAGAGGACAATTCTAATGAGAGAATTACCCGTACGCAACATGCGTAAGACACAGAACAAGAAACCACCTAAACCTAAGAAGTAATATGGCACAAATGAATGTACCTTTAACAGGTAAAGAAAAAGATCAATTTAAAAGCGCCCTGAAACCACAGGGTACCCCTAAGATTCTTAATCCTAAAGAAAAGATTGGTGAAAAGATTCCTAAGGATTTTAACGCCAGAAAATAAATAAGATAAAAGAAGAACCATGTCTAGAGTCAGTAAGATATGGCTGATACACAAATTATATGCACACCAGCGCCTGAGGTTATTCTTGATACGCTCGATGGTGAAGTGGTAATGATGATGTAACACACTTAAAAGATTTCCCTTTGTGTCAATAGCTGGTAACTCGTTATGGAAGAAAGTAGTTACACCTAATAAACAGCCATTGTTGGCTTGATTGAATGAATGACCAAGAAAGGTTTACAATGGCTATACGTACGCAGGGTTATAAAGAACCCGTAGACGACAGCGAACTTAAGGCAATGATCGACCAAGGAGTTATGAACTCTGTTGGTGACTTCCTTAATAGTTCTGACCTCGCAAGAGAAAGACAGAAGGCTACATACGAATACGGTATGATGCCGATAGCGCACCTTGCACCTCAGGGTGTATCTCAAATTGTTTCTTCAGATACTGTAGAAGCTATTGAGGGATATAGTGCTATCTTAGCTGAACTTATGTTCAACAACAATAAACTAGCTAGGTTTATTCCATCAGGCACTAAGCCTACTGATTACAGTAATGCTAAGATGGCCTCAGAGTTAGTTAACTATACTATCTTTAAGCAGAATCCTGGATGGGAAATCTTAAACACATGGGTTAAATCCTCTTTGTTATGGAAGAATAGTATTGTTCGTTGGGACTTTATTGAAGATTACGAATATACTTTTGAAGAGTATGATTCAATTAGTCAAGAGAATTTAGATATTCTTTTGTCTGATGCTGATACCGAGATCATTGGTACTCTTAATTACGATCAAGAGCTGGCCACTGATGAGGAAGGTAATTCTGTATACAACACAGTATACAAAGATGTTCGCCTTAAGAAGCAACATGACAAGACAAGAATTAAGATTGAGAACGTTCATCCTGAAGCATTCCGTATCTCTAGAGGCGCTAAGTCTTTAGATGATGCTGATTTTGTAGGTATTCAGATTGAGATGACTCGTTCTGAGATTAGAAAGTTTTACCCCGATATTGCAGAGAACATCGAGTGGGACGATATTGGAGATGGCAGCACTTATATGGCTGCTAGCTACAATGAAGAGCAAGCAGCTCGTAAACGTCTATCTGGTGAAGAGTACTGGCAGGGGGGTAATTCAAGTGGAATCTTTGAAACAGAAGCTAACAGACAAGTAAATGTTATTGAATGTTGGTTGAGAGTTGATCGTGATGGCGATGGTATTGCTGAACTAAAACACTTTATTGTTGCTGGTGGAACCGTCCTTCTTGAAGAAGATTGTGACTACGTACCATTAGCTACACTATGCCCGTTCGAGATTCCACACGAATTCTACGGTCTATCTGTAGCAGATATGATTCGACCATCTACATTAGCAACTACTGCTATTATGCGTGGCTTTGTAGAGAACGTATACCTTACCAACTATGCACCTAAGTTAGCTGACCCTAACGTAGTAGACTTCTCTGCTTTGCAGAACATGAAGCCTAAACAAATTATTGCTACCAAC
>Ga0222648_1000929_pt1 | contig 11769 bp, 10 predicted proteins | sample AntAcemetagen335_FD_181021 | JGI IMG/M metagenome (GOLD analysis project Ga0222648, IMG submission 181021) | Saline water microbial communities from Ace Lake, Antarctica - #335 | ecosystem: Environmental > Aquatic > Non-marine Saline and Alkaline > Saline | place: Antarctica: Ace Lake... | reverse complement strand
AGTCGCCTACCAGAGCGACTGCTCCACCACTGACGCCTTTAGCCTGGGTAGTGGGGGAATATGGGGCGATCTCGGACGCTTCTGTCATCACGCCGACTGGCCACGCTCTGTGGCCAGCCGCTTCTAAGCTCACCGTCACAGCATCAACCTGGGCGGGGTCGACAATCGCAAGCATCCCAATCCCCATGTTCCAGGTTTCTTCCAAGGCCTGCAGGGGGTACTTCCCGGCTTCCGCCAGCACACGCATCACCGTCGGGGGCGACCAGGTACTTCGATCAAGCGTGACGCCTAACTCAGGTGGAAGAACCCGGGAAAGGTTTTGAGCAATGCCACCCCCGGTGACGTGGCTCAACATATGAATCGCGCCGGGGTAGGCATCCAGTACCGACAACAACGCCCGGGTATAAAGCATGGTCGGTTCCAGGAGTTCCAATCCGAGCGCCCTCGAAAAATCCGGGTGATGCTCGGTGTAGGACCATGCATTGTCGGCCACAATCTTGCGCACCAGGGAATACCCGTTGCTGTGGAGTCCGCTCGAGGCAAGCGCAAGAACAACGTCCCCTGCCTGCACGCGTTCCGGGCTCAACATCAGCTCTGCTTCCACCACTCCCGTGGCGGCCCCCGCGACGTCGTATTCATGTTCGCCGAGCAACCCGGGGTGCTCCGCGGTTTCACCACCCACCAGAGACACTCCGGTCGCAGCACACGCTGTTGCGATCCCTTCGACTATGGCGGCAATTCTTTCGGGCACAACTTTTCCACACGCGATGTAGTCAGTCATGAAAAGTGGCGTGGCGCCGATCACGACAATGTCATCCACCACCATTCCGACAAGGTCAAAGCCGATGGTGTCGTGCTTATCCATCGCGGTTGCAATCGCTACCTTGGTCCCCACCCCATCGGTGGAGGTGGCCAAAAAAGGGCGACGATACTTCGTGAGAAAAGAGGCGTCATAGACACCAGCAAAACCACCCAGCCCACCCACGACGCGGGAAGAATGGCTGGCCGTGACGGCCTTCTTCATCATTTCCACCGCTGCATCGCCGGCGCTGGTGTCAACGCCGGAATCGGCGTAGGGCGAAGAAGGGCTCACCGCGCCATTCTACCGGGGGTGTGAATAACTTCTGCGGGCAGGTGCTCACCCTTCCTAGCCTTCTGGGATGAATTCCTCTTCCTCTTCTCCCGTTGTGTTTTCTGGCTGGGTCTCATGGCTTGGCGTCATTATTTTGGGCGCTGGTATCTCCAGCGCATCCCTGAGTCCCAGCCAGGCCGCGGGCCCTGCACTTTCCAGCGCCTCACTCGAGTTCTCATCTATCAACATCGCAGAAGGTGTCTTGGTGGGCGGAACCCCGGTGTCTTACGACACCGGGGTGGGGGGATGGACAAAAGAAGCCTTCGCCTCCCTCGGGCTCTTTGGTTTGGAGTGGGAGTCCATCGAAGGCGACACGCGTCGGATGACCTACTTTGGCAGCACCGAGAGCTCGTCCCTGACTGCCGGCGGGGCCTCTGGCTGGATCACCGCCGGCAATGTTGCCTCCAGCCCACGCGATTCAATTTTTATCCGAGAGACACTGGAAGTGCTGGGAAACACTGCTCGCTTCACGCTGGCACTCGAACCCATTGACGGAGACGTTATGGAAGGCAAGCGACTGTATTGGAAAGCTGACTTACCCGCGGGGTATCAGAGCGAATTTACCGGGGCAGGGAGCTCCACACTGGTGGTCTCTGATGGATCCCATGCTCACCCGACTCTTGTGTTGCATGCCACGAGCGGCGCGGGGGCGGTGACCTGGGGCGGACCGAATATCTATACCGACTCTTTGGCCCAAGGAGAGCTGTCTCCCACCCTCTATATCCACTCCACGAGCGAAGAGGATTTCACCGTGACTATCACCGTGGGAATCATTGACCGCGACCCCTGCTCCCCCGTGGCAGCTGCAACCTTTGCCAGCTCGCGGGCGGGATCCTTCGGCGAAAGCTGGCCCGCTAACACCTCCTGCCTGCAAGCGCCCACCTGGAACCTCGTGGCCGATGGTGAAGCCACAGATCTCATTCTCGAAACGGGCGTGAACACCAGTGGTCTGCCCGAGGGTCAGACCACCGAGATTTCGGTTTCCGGGCTGCCAGAAGGCGTGACCGCTGTAAGGGGGGTCGACTCAGGAACCACGGCAACGTTTGCTCTCACCGCATCGCGAGAGGTAACCCCGGGTTCCTACAGCCCGGTCGTTACTCGTGAGACACGATCAACTTCCGGCGGGGTGGTGACACTGTCTGCCCAGGATTCCCGCACAGCAACACTGGTGGTTACCGCGGGCGCTCCTCTCCCCGAACCAGAGGTGGCAGCGGCACAACCACTTCCCGCCCCCGAACCTGTTTCCAGCACACCCGCCAACTCCAGCCCACCGCAAACTGCGGGGGGCTCGCAAGCCTCCTCCCCAGCGGGGGAACCAGCACCTATCACCGTGGCGCCTCGGCCCACACCCCTGGTGATTGATCCGCTACCCGTCGTTCCTGAACCACCGGCCCCCGCTGAAGTTCCCGCACCCCCCGCGGAGCGGGAACCGTCTTTTCTTATCCCGGTAGAGCGTGAAATTCCAGAACCAAGCAACGCGTCGGCGTGGGTCGGACTGAGCCTCTCCGCCATCATGATCGCCGGGGGGCTGGTGGCGGCCCTTCGACGGCGCCGTGCCACCCAGGGCACAACAGACAACGCCTGGGGGTGAAAAGGGCTCGCGTATGGCGCGCTAAGCTGGCCCTAGACGCGAGCTTTTAGGCAGGAGAACAGCCCCCGAAATGTGTGGCATTGTCGGCATCGTTTCCTCCACCCCCGTCAACCAGCAGGTCTATGACGCTTTGGCGCTCCTGCAGCACCGCGGGCAAGATTCAACGGGAATTGCAACCTCGGATGACCAAACGCTGCACGTCCATAAGACAAAAGGACAGGTTCGGGAGGGGTACCGCACCAGAGATATGCGGGGTCTACCAGGCACGGTCGGTCTAGGCCACGTTCGCTATGCGACGAGGGGTAGTGCAAAAAAGGAGCAAGAGGCGCAACCTTTTTATGTGAACTCTCCCTGGGGAATTGTCTTGGTCCACAACGGGAACCTCACGAATACTCGGGAGCTCACAAAAGAGCTTCACCACACGGATCGCCGGCACCTCAACACCACTTCCGATACCGAGCTCCTGGTCAATGTTTTGGCGAGCGAACTGCAAAAAGCCGGTGCGACAGATTCCTTCAGCCCTGACGTCGTTTTCGAAGCCGTCTCGAGGCTCCACGATCGGGTAGAGGGCTCTTACGCCGCACTCGCCGTTATCGCAGGGCAGGGTTTGCTGGCGATGAGAGACCCCTTTGGTATTCGGCCACTCATTTTAGGCAAGCGCCCCGCTGGTTTGGTGGGGGATGAATGGATTGTTGCGAGCGAATCGCTCGTGCTTGAAGCCGGTGGGTACGAAACGGTGAGAGATGTCGAACCAGGGGAAGCAATATTCATTGCTCGCGATGGCACGATGACGTCACGGCAGTGCGCGAAAAATCCCCGCCTAGCCCCCTGCTCATTTGAATACGTCTACCTAGCCCGACCTGATTCAACAATGAACGGGATCTCGGTCTACGAGGCGCGGTTGCGTTTGGGGGAAAAGCTGGCGGACACGATTGCCCGTTATGCGCCGACCGACAACATCGACGTCGTGATGCCCATTCCCGATTCTGCGCGACCAGCGGCGATGCAGGTGGCACGAAAGCTCGGTATCGAGTACCGCGAAGGCTTTTACAAGAATAAATATGTGGGTCGAACCTTCATCATGCCCGGCCAAGCGCAACGAACCAAGAGTGTGCGGGAGAAGCTCAATGCCCTGCCCAGCGAATTCGCTGGCAAGAACGTGTTGATTGTCGATGATTCGATTGTTCGTGGCACCACGTCACGGGAAATTGTTGACATGGCCCGGGAGGCGGGCGCGCTGTCGGTCACCTTCACCTCCGCCGCCCCTCCCGTTCGCTTCCCCCACGTGTACGGCATCAATATGCCCAGCAAGAGCGAGCTGGTCGCGGCGGGGCGAACCATCCCCGAAATTGCGCGAGAAATTGGAGCGGACCACCTGATTTATCAAGAGGTCGAGGACCTTAAATCGGCCATCATCGAGGGCTCAGCGGTCACAGAACTTGACATGTCGTGCTTCACCGGGGAATACGTCACGGGAACGGTTGACGCGGAGTATTTGGATTGGGTCGAACATAACCAGGCTAGCTAGCCGGCCCTAATTCCCTTTCCATTTCCACCTCGCGGGCTTTTTTCCTCGAGATCGCATCAAGCGCGAGCCACAATACAATCCCCACCGCAACGCTCCCCGTGATGCCATAAAGCGCAAAGTAGGCAAAGAGAGCTGTGAAGCCGATGGAGGGGTCCGAGGGGAATAATCCCGTCACAATCAGAGTGCCAAAAAACCCCACGGCGGTGAATACCCCCACGAAAGCCGAAAGCTTGGGGGAACGCCTGACTCGAACGCTTTGACGGTCAGAGGGCGGAGTGGAAGTCACTGTGTCAGGGTAGCTGGGAAATTGGAAGCCACGCTGTGAGATCAGCCCGCTCGCCCGAGGCGGAAAGTGACCCTGAATCCCTCGCCTGAAGAAAGGTTTCGCGCCCCGTGGCAATCGCCAGCCAGGTCTCCGCGGACATTTCGATTACCGCCGGCGGAGTGCCACGGGTGTGGCTGGGCCCCTCGATGATCTGCGCTGCACCAAAAGGAGGAACGCGGACCTCCACGCTTTTCCCTGGTGCTTTTTCGCGGAGGACCTGGAGGCAGTACCTCGTGGCGGTCGCAATCTGCTGAGCTGTGGCGTCTCCAGCGCCCCACGCCCTCAGAGCTTCGTGACCCTCGATTTCAACGATTCGTTTGAGGGCCACAGCCACACGGTAGCAAGCTTGCGCGGGTACAGTAAGCGGGTGAGGATTTTGGTGGTCGGCTCAGGTGCCCGCGAGCACACCATCATCCAGGCTCTGGGTCGTGAAGGGGCGAGCCACCAACTCTGGGCGGCTCCGGGTAACGCCGGTATTTCCGCTGAAGCAGAGGTTGTTGCACTCGATTCAACAAACCCCAAAGTAGTCACAGAGTTTGCCATCACAACCGACATTGACATGGTCATCATCGGGCCAGAAGCTCCGCTTGTCGCAGGGGTTGCTAACCGTCTGCGCAAAGCAGGTGTCGCAGTCTTTGGCCCCGATGCAGATGCTGCAGCGCTCGAAGGGTCCAAAGCATTCGCGAAGGATGTCATGGCGCGCGCCGGAGTCCCTACGGGACAAGCGTGGACTGTGTCGGTCAGAGACGAACTCCTCCCCGCCCTAGAGGCAGCCGGTTCCCCCTACGTCGTCAAAGCCGACGGGTTAGCCTCGGGCAAAGGCGTGCTGGTCACAGAAGACAGAGAAAAAGCCATCGAGCACGCCGAGTTTTATCTGCAACACGGCGACGTGCTAATTGAAGAATTTTTGACCGGCCCAGAAATCTCGCTCTTTTTTCTGAGCGATGGCAAGACCGTCATGCCGCTCACACCCGCCCAGGACTACAAAAGGGCTTTTGACGGTGACCAGGGACCCAACACGGGAGGAATGGGCGCCTACTCCCCTCTCCCGTGGCTCCCCGAAAACTTCGTCGCGGAAGTCCAGGTGAATATTGCCGAGCCCACCATCCGTGAGATGGCTAGGCAAGAAAAGCCCTTCATCGGTCTTCTCTATTGCGGCTTGATTATCACCGAACAGGGTGTCAAGGTCATCGAATTCAACGCGCGCTTTGGAGATCCAGAAACTCAGGTGGTACTAGCCAGGCTCGAGTCGCCGCTGGCGCCGCTGCTCTTTGCCGCGGCCACCGGAAACCTCGCCCAGATGGAAGCGCCCCAGTTCTCCCGAGACGTTGCCATCACGGTAGTCCTCGCCAGCGAGGGCTACCCAGAGGATCCCATCACTGGCCGGGCTCTCGAAGGCCTCGACAAAGCTGCCGCCCGGGAAGGCGTCCACATTGCCCACGCCGCTACCGCGTGGGACGGAAAACAGCTACTCGCCACCGGCGGGCGAGTTGTCAGCGTGGTCGCTCTTGGATCAGATTTCACGACAGCGCGCGAACACGCCTACGCCGCTGTGGGGGACATCCAATTGGAGGGGTCCCATTTCCGCACCGATATTGCCGCGGGATTGGAATGACCTCTCTTTCTCAGTGGAAGCCTGTCTATACCGGCAAAGTGCGAGAGCTATATATTCCACTTTCAGCATCTAGTCTGGCGGAGGCCGAATCGTTGCTGATAGTAGCGAGCGACCGCATCAGCGCCTTCGACCACATCCTCTCCCCGGACATACCCGGCAAGGGTGCCCTCTTGACCAAGCTCAGCCGCTGGTGGTTTGAGACCCTCAGCGACTTGCCCCACCATATGCTGGCCATTGCGCCCCCTCCGGAGGTCTCCGAGCGAGCCATGGTGGTGGAGCCACTGGACATGTTCCCCGTGGAATGCGTTGTCCGTGGCTACCTGTATGGCAGCGGTTGGAAGGAATATCAAGTCTCCGGACGTGTGTGTGGCATTGCCCTTGCTCCGGGTATGGCGGAGGGCGACCGTCTCCCAGAACCCCTCTACACGCCAGCCACGAAGGCAGCCGTGGGAGATCACGACGAGAACATCACCTTTGAAGACACCGAGCGGTTACTGGGACACGAGGATGCAACACAGCTGCGCGAACTCAGCCTCGAGCTCTACACCCGGGCCGCTTCGATAGCCGAGGACCGTGGACTTATCCTTGCCGACACAAAGTTTGAATGGGGTCGCAATCGCCAGACCCGAGTGATCACGCTGGGCGACGAAGTCCTGACCTCCGATAGCTCTCGATACTGGGATGGCGCAACATATGCCAAAGGAGGAATAGATTGTTTAGATAGCTTCGACAAGCAACTGGTTCGGAACTGGCTCCTCGAGAATTGGAACTTCGAGGGCACACCTCCCGAACTTCCTGACGACCTCGTCCGGCACACGCTGGAGAGATACCAAGAATTGTTGACGAGAATTACCTCCCGCTAACCCCGGAATTGACCATGGCCATGCATCCACCTACCCACCCGTTGACCCCGCCCACTCTTGTCCAGCTCTTGGCGTGGCCCGCAGCCATTGCGCTTTCCCCTTTGCTTCTGAGGCAGGGCCGACAGGTTCGACGTCTCTTTCCTAAAATGCCACCAGCGCCGGGCCCCGGGGACGGTGCGCTCGCCGGTCCCGATTCGCTCCATGTGCTCGGAGTCGGCGATTCCACAGTCGTTGGGGTGGGGGTTAACGACACGGGATTAGGTTTGATTCCACAGTTTTCACAGGCGCTCCACGACCACTTCGGTCGGGGGGTGTCCTGGCGATCGGTGGGAGAGTCCGGAGCGACTTCCAAGGACGTCCTCGCTCAGTTTTTGGCCGAGGCCCCGGGGGAAAGTGCCAACGTCGTGTTCGTCTCTCTTGGCGCCAACGATGCCAAAGACCTGAAACCGCTCCCCGCGACGATTTCGCGCTTTGAACGACTCACCGACGCTTTGCATGCGGCCCACCCGGAAGCGACAATGCTTTTTTCTTCTTTACCGGCGTTCAATCAGTTCCCCACGCTGCCGCAACCTCTGCGCGGGTTGCTCTACGCCCATTCCCAAGCAATCGAGCGCTCCCTGCGTCCCCGGATTGAAGCCCGCCCCTACGCCCTCATGTCGCCTCCACCCGCGCAATACAGTGAAGGGTTTTTTGCCCCGGATGGATTCCACCCCAGCATCACCGGTTACCGAGACTGGGCTCAATTCGCCCTGAGGGATGCTCTTCAGCGCGGAGCGCTCACCCATCTAGCCCGCCGATAGACTTGGCTAACACTTAGCAAAATCCACCCCGGGAGCGTGAGAAATGGCCATCATTGTCATCGAGGTGATGCCGAAGAAAGAATTGCTCGACCCTGCGGGGAAAGCAGTGCTTGGTGCATTTCACCGCCAAGGAATGAGCGACTTCCGTGAGGTTCGCATTGGGAAAAGATTCGAACTTCACGTCGAGGGTGATGTGACTGACGCCCACCGCGAAAAGGCCAAGACGTTGGCTGAAGATTTGCTCTCCAACGGCGTCATCGAAGACATTGTCGATATTCGGGTGGAGGACTCTCCGGCATGAAGGTTGGGGTCGTTACTTTTCCCGGCTCTCTCGATGACCGTGATGCTCTCCGAGCAATCCGTCTCGCCGGGGGCGAGCCGGTAGCCCTGTGGCATGGAGAACATGATCTTCGCGGCGTCGACGCTCTCGTATTACCCGGTGGCTTCAGCTACGGCGACTACCTCCGTTGCGGGGCAATCGCCGCTCACTCGCCGATTATGGCCGAAGTAATTGAAGCCGCTCACAAAGGGATGCCGGTACTGGGGATCTGTAACGGCTTCCAGATGCTCGTGGAAACAGGTTTGTTGCCTGGCGGCTTGATTCGTAATGACCACGGCGACTTTATCTGCCGCGACCAGAAGCTCCGGGTAGAAAACACGGACACCCCTTGGACCAGTGGCTATCGCGAAGGACAAGAAATTACTATCCCGCTGAAAAATGGCGAAGGGGGCTTTATCGCGGATGAGGAAACCCTCAAGCGCATCGAGGGGGAGAACTTGGTGACCTTCCGATACGTCGAGGTGAACCCCAACGGATCTCTTCACGACATTGCGGGGCTTCGTAATGACACGGGCAAAATTGTCGGTTTGATGCCCCACCCCGAACACGCTGTTGAATCAGGTTTCGGGCCCGACACCGCCCAAGCTATGAAATCAGGTACCGATGGTCTCGTCATGTTCCAATCCCTCCTCCGTCAAGTGATGGCTGCATGACGAAGACACCCGCGCGGCTTTATCAAGTCCTCGCCACCGCCGAAATGCTGACGTGGGCAGGTCTTGTTGCCGCCATGATTTCCCGGTACGGGTTTGGCAACGAAGTTCAATGGTTTTTTGTCGCCGGACTGTCCCACGGCATCGTTTTCCTGGCATATGCCCTCACCGCCTTGGTGATTGGCATCAACCTCCGCTGGGGTTTCGGCCTCACTCTGGTTGCCGTAATGGTGGCCATTGTTCCCTTTGCCACTGTTCCCCTCGACCGGTGGTTGCTGCGCAAAAACAAGCTCGAGGGCGAATGGGCAACGATGGCCACCGCCGAGCCTGCACCAGCGGGTTTCCTGGACCGCTTGGTGCGCTTCTGGGTGGGTCATCCCGGATGGTTCTTCGCGCTGATTGTGGTCGGCATGGGGGCTTTGCTCACCGTGTTGCTCACCCTCGGTTCGCCCACGGAATGGGGAAATGGGTGAGCCTCGACAGCGTCAGCCATGCCGCGGCAACACCGGAGAAGGACCAGCCCTATGAGGCTTTGGGCCTCAAAGACAACGAGTATTTACTCATCAAGGGAATCCTCGGGCGTCGCCCCACCTCCGGCGAACTCGCCATGTATTCGGTGATGTGGAGCGAGCACTGCTCGTATAAGTCTTCCAAAATCCACCTGCGTCAATTTGGCGCAAAAGTCACCCCCGAGATGACCAAGAACCTCCTGGTGGGCATGGGGGAAAACGCTGGTGTGGTCGATGTGGGCGAAGGCTGGGCCGTCACCTTCAAAATTGAAAGCCACAATCATCCGAGCTTCATCGAGCCCTTCCAAGGCGCCGCAACCGGAGTCGGCGGGATTGTTCGCGACATTATTTCGATGGGCGCACGGCCCGTTGCCGTGATGGATGCGCTGCGTTTTGGTGATCTCCACCATCCCGACACCGCCCGGGTCGCACCGGGCGTTGTGAGTGGGATTAGTTTTTACGGAAATTGCCTCGGGCTGCCCAATATTGGCGGGGAAACCTGGTTCGACCCGATCTACCAGCAGAACCCGCTCGTCAATGCGCTCGCGGTGGGAGTATTGCGCCACGAAGATCTCCATCTCGCCAGCGCTAAGGGCGCTGGCAACAAGGTGGTCTTGTTCGGGGCCCGAACAGGTGGGGATGGAATCGGTGGGGCGTCGATTCTGGCCAGTGAAACCTTCGACGAGGGTGGGCCTACTAAGCGCCCAGCCGTTCAAGTCGGTGACCCGTTCGCAGAAAAAGTTCTGATCGAGTGTTGTCTCGAACTCTTTGCCGACAAAGTTGTCGAAGGTATCCAAGATTTGGGCGCTGCGGGAATCAGCTGCGCAACCTCGGAGCTGGCCGCGAATGGCGGTTCGGGAATGGAGATTTCCCTCGACGCAGTTTTGCTTCGTGACGAGACGCTCACGGCAGAAGAAATTTTGATGTCGGAGAGCCAAGAACGCATGATGGCGATTGTGGCGCCCGAGAAACTCGAGCGCTTCATGGCCATCATCGACAAGTGGGAGGTGGAGGCCAGCGTCTTGGGAACCGTGACCGACACCGGGCGCCTGATTATTCATTGGAAGGGTGAAACGATCGTCGACGTCGATCCCGCCACCGTCGCTATCGACTCCCCTGTCTACGAACGCCCCTACCACCGGCCCTCCTGGTTAGACGCTCTCCAGGCAAACACCACGGATAATCTTCCCCGCTCAACGAACCGTGAGGAGGCCCGCGCAGAAATTCTTCGAGTGCTCGCCTCTCCTTCGGTGGCAAACATGGAGTGGATTACGAATCAATACGACCGTTACGTTTTGGGAAATACTGCTTTGTCCTTCCCCGATGATGGCGGCATGATCCGCGTGGACGAGGCTTCCGGACTCGGCGTGGCTCTCGCCACCGATGCCAACGCACGCTTTAGCTACCTTGACCCCTACCGCGGTGCCCAGCTGGCACTCTCTGAGGCCTACCGAAATGTTGCGGCCACTGGGGCAAACCCCGTCGCAGTGAGTGATTGTCTAAACTTTGGAAGCCCCGAAGACCCCGAGGTCATGTGGCAGTTCGTCGAATCTGTGGGCGGTCTTGCTGATGGGTGTTTAGAGCTTGAAGTGCCCGTCACGGGTGGAAACGTAAGCCTCTATAACCAAACGGGAAACACGCCGATTTACCCCACCCCGGTCGTCGCGGTGATGGGAGTTATTGACACCGTCGAGCGCAGACTACCCAGCGGTTGGCAAGACGATGGAGAAAACCTTTACCTCCTCGGTGACACCCGAGCAGAGCTCGACGGGTCGCTGTGGGCTCAGGTCATCCACGACCACTTGGGTGGGATGCCCCCCATTCCTGACTTACCCGCAGAAAAGGCTCTCGCCGGACTGATGGTAGCTGCTGCTCGCGACGGCATTGTCACCAGCGCCCACGATGTCTCTACCGGTGGCCTTCTGGCCACCCTCGCCGAAGGGGTACTCCGGCGCGGAGTGGGGGCTCGGGTGTGGGTCGGTGACCTCATGGACGCCACCGAACTCGACCTGACCCAGATTCTTTTCTCGGAGAGTGTTGCGCGCATGGTCGTGTCCGTTGCGCGAGAGGACGACGTGAAATTCCAAGGCCTCTGCCGTGGACGGGGAGTCCCCGTGACCCGGATTGGCGTAACTGAGATGCCCTCTGGCGCGCTAGAAATTGCAGAGGTGGGATCCTTCTCCCTAGAAGAGCTCTCCCGCATCACTCGCTCGACAATTCCTGACGCCCTCGGTCCTGTGGTGGGCTACCAGCCCGCTGGCTAAGGCGGGCTTGATGGTCACCGGCAGCGGGTACGGTAGAAAAAGTCATGATTGAGTCTTCCCGTTTTCTTGTCCCCTCTTCCGACTATCAACGCTGGCTCCAAGTTCGGGCAAGTGGAGTTACGGCTACCGCGGTCTCTAAAGCGGTAACACCG
>Ga0222648_1000917_pt1 | contig 11824 bp, 7 predicted proteins | sample AntAcemetagen335_FD_181021 | JGI IMG/M metagenome (GOLD analysis project Ga0222648, IMG submission 181021) | Saline water microbial communities from Ace Lake, Antarctica - #335 | ecosystem: Environmental > Aquatic > Non-marine Saline and Alkaline > Saline | place: Antarctica: Ace Lake | collected... | reverse complement strand
TGAAGCACCACCAGGGGATGGGACGCGTCGTGAAACTGCTCGGTCAGGGTCGAGGTAACAGAACTAACAGCCTCGGTGGTCGCGTCGCGCGCGTGTTTCGCGAGCAGGCCGGCTTTCCAAAAAGAAGAAGCTCCGGTTCCCTCGCCGGCGCCTTTGCCTTTCCCGGAACGTACCGATCTGCACACCGCGCGAACCCGCACCGCGTTTACGCCGATCGTGGCACACGACAGCGCCTGGAACGCTTTGTTATCCGCGAACACGCGCACGCAAAGCACGCCTACCCACGGCCCTACCCTCGTCAGGGAGAACCTCCCGGTCGCGACGAGCGCCGCAACACCAACCTTCGCGAACCCGGCCGCGGGTTTCGCGAGCTTGGCGAGTAAGTTGTTGTTTGACGTCGTCCTGTTTGCGCCTTGCTTTGAATCCCGGGGTCGCGGTCGTCGCGCGCGTCGCGCTTTCGGTGGCTCCGGACCCTCATCCTCGCCGCCCCTCCGAAACGGCCGCATCTTGAAACGCACCGGCCCGATTCGGGTCTCCGCGTAGTCTTCGGCGGAGACACCCATCGCGACGAACGCGGCGTCAACCAACGGTCGCGCGCGCGCCACTGAGATTGCATGTTGTTGACACGCACGTCCGAATTTGGAGCCTTGGATTTCAGGCGCGGTATTTGAAACACAATCGAAGCCAAAACGAAACACAACGACGCGCGCGCACACGACACCCGGTCCGCGATGTCTTCCGACGCGACGCTCGGTGTGGAAACTCGCGCGCGCAAGCGAAAGCGCGAAAAGCGCGCACGCGATGCGAACGCGGGCGAGGCCTTCCCCCGCCTCCCCGACCACCTCGTCGCCGCGTACATTCTCAGATCTGAGCATTTCGACGATCCCGCAGATCTGGCACGGCTCCCAGCGGTGATCCACGCGATGCGGGATGCGGTGGCGTCGACGGGGCTGCTGTTTGAGGAGCTTGACGAGCTTGACGCCGTAAATCGTGGATGTGTAAGCGCGGTGCAGCGCCTGCAACGGGGAGGTCGCCTGTCGCGTCGAGAACTCCTTTGCCAGGCAGCGGCGAGGAGCGGACAGCTCGAAGAGTTGAAGGTGTTGCGTGCGGATGGCTGGCCGTGGGACCGGGACACGTGCTCGGCGGCGGCTTTGGGCGGGCACTTCGAGGTGCTGCAGTGGGCACGCGCGAATGACTGCACGTGGGACGAGGAGACGTGCGCGAACGCGGCGCATGGCGGGCATCTCGAAGTGCTGCAGTGGGCACACACGAATGGCTGTCCGTATGACGAGAAAGAGCTGCACATCGCCGCTGAAATTGGTCACGAGGCGATGGTGCGGACGCTGATCGAGGCGGGCGAAGCCATCAACAAAACTGTGGATGAGTACAGCGGCGCCACGCCGCTGTACGTCGCCGCTAAAATCGGCCACGAGGCGGTGCTTCGGGCGCTGATCGAGTTGGGTGCGGACATCAACAAGGCGAAGGAGAATGGCGTGACGCCGCTGTACACCGGCGCTTATCACGGCCACGAGGCGGTGGTGCGGGCGCTGATCGAGGCGGACGCAGACGTCGACAAGGCGGATGATGAAGGCACGACGCCGCTGTACGTCGGCGCCCAAGACGGTCACGAGGCGATAGTGCGGGCGCTGATCGAGGCGGGCGCGGACGTCAACAAGGCAATCAATAATGATATCGGCGTGACCCCGCTGCGCGTTGCCGCTCATAACGGCCACGAGACGGTGGTGCGGGCGCTGATCGAGGCGGGCGCGGACGTCAACCAGACAAGTAATGAATGCGCGACGCCGCTGTACGTTGCCGCTCACGAGGGCAACGAAATGGTGGTGCGGGCGCTGATCGGGTTGGGTGCAGACGTCAACAAGGCAGTGAATGACGGCACGACGCCGCTGTTTATCGCCGCCCAAAACGGCCACGAGGCAATCTTTCAAATTCTCAGGGATGCCGGCGCGGCGTGACGACGGAAACGCCGGCGCGTACTGCTCACACCAATTATTTTACTACTGACTACCTCGATTATCACACGGGTTTTGGCACCGCCCGACGGTCGCCACTACCTCCCACCCGCGGACGCGAACCACGCGCCTCACACGTACTACACTACAGCGGAATCAAAAGCGCCTGCCTTTCGGAGCGATCGCCGCGTTTGTACCGCGACCGTCTCGAGGCTCTCGGCGCGAGGAGCTGCTTGGCTATTTTCGCGCCCGCCAACCCCACGCCGCCGATTGCGCAGAGTGCGATTGCAATCGACACGGCGTCGATGCCGCCGTGGAAGCCGCCGCGCTTCGTGTCCGGTCCCAACACCGCCCGGGCCGCCGCGGTGGTGTTTTGGGCGACGGGCGACGGCGTGGTGGGCGCCGCCGGTTTGGCGGCGCACGCGGTGTCCACGCCGGGCGCGGCGTCGCGAACGGCGGTTCCGTCTGACCCCACGTTACGCGTGCCCACCGGGCACGACACGCACGTGTGTCTATACACGTGATGATTCACAGGGCACACACACCACGTGTTCTGCCCGGCAACGGCGTCGCCCGCGTCGGAGTGCGCGCCCGACGGGCGCGCCACGCACGCGTTTGATTCGACGAAAAAGTCGGCGTCGCAAACGCTCGCGCTCGCGCAGTTCGCGCCCTCGTACCCTACGTCGCATGACCCGCACGTGCAGTCCGTAGTGGTGCCGCCAACGGTTCCGCCGTTGACGCAATGAAAAATGCCGTCGCTCCCGGTCTTTGTCGAGTCCGTGGATGCAGTACACGCGCTCGCGCCGGCGCAGCCGTCACCCTCGTATCCCGCGCCGCACGAGCACGTGCACGACCCAGCGGTGCCACCAACAGTGCCGCCGTTGATGCAGTGAAAAGTGCCGTCACTCCCATCCTTGCTCGAAGTCGAGGAGGCGGTACAGGCGTCTGCATTCTGGCAACTGGTACCACTGTATCCGGCGTTGCATGAGGTGCACGTACACCCCCCCGTGGTCCCCCCAACAGTGCCGCCGTTGATGCAGTGAAAGGTGCCGTCACTCCCGTCATCGCTCGAATCTATCGAGGCGCCGCAAGCGCCGAGTGTCTGACAGCTCACACCACCATATCCGGCGTTGCATGACGTGCACGTGCACGCCCCCGTTGTCCCCCCAGCAGTGCCGGAATTTATGCAGTAGAAAACGCCGTCGCTCCCGTCCTTGCTCGAGGTTGAGGAGGCTGTACATGCGTCTGCAGTCTGGCAACTGGTACCACTGTATCCGGCGTCGCATGAGGTGCACGTGCAAGAGCCAGTTGTACCACCGGCAGTCCCGCTGTTGATGCAATAGAAAACGCCGTCGCTCCCGTCCTTGTTCGAGGTTGAGGAGGCGGTACAGGCGTCTGCAGTCTGGCAACTGGTACCACTGTATCCGGCGTCGCAAGTCGTGCACGTACACAACCGGTACCACTGTATCCGGCGTTGCATATCGTGCACGTACACGCCCCGTTGTCCCCCCAACAGTCCCGCCGTTGATGCAGTGAAAGGTGCCGTCGCTTCCGTCATCGCTCGAGTTCGTAGAGGCAGTACATGCGCTCGCAGAGCATGTCGCGGCGGTTACAGTACCGGCACTGCATGTAGATGCTCCAGAAACCGTGTATCCATCGTTACACGTGGGCTGGCACGTTGACCCGCTCGCCAGATTGCTCGTGCAGGTGCCCACACCGCCGTGCGTTGGCTCCGCGGACGCGTCGCACGGACTTGGAGAGCATGTCGCGTCGGTTAGAGTGCCGAAGGTACATGATGCCGGTCCAGATACGGTGTATCCGTCGTTACACGTGGGTGCGCACGTTGCCCCGTCCGCCAGTGAGCTCCCGCAGTTGCCCACGCCGCCGTTGGTGGGCTCCGCTGGTGCGTCGCAGTTCGAATCAAAAGTCCAGATGTTTCCTTGGTAGACCACGGCGGCGAGTTTGCTGCCATCGCTGGAGGACGTGATGCCGTACCATTGTTGCGTGGTACCTATGCCTGTATCCCCGCCTGTGACCTCAATCCAGGTGCCTCCATAGTCCAAAGAGTACCAGATGTTTCCACCTTTTACAACGGCGGCGAGTTTGCTGCCGTCGTCCGAGGACGTGATGCTCCACCAATTTTTCGTGCCAACTATGCCCGTACCCCCGGCCTCATTCGAGGTGACCTCATTCCATTTTGCTCCATAGTTCGTGGAGGTCCAGATGTTTCCACCCATGGGAACGGCGGCGAGTTTGGCGCCATCGCTGGAGGATGTGATGGCCCGCCAGACCTTTGTGCCCCCCACGGACGCGTCTTGAGTCCAGCTCTCTCCAGAGTTCGAAGAGGTGTAGATATATCTACCGGAGACAACGCCGGCGAGATACATGCCGTTGTCCGAGGAGGTGATGCTTCGAAAGTCAAGCCCCACGCTGTATCTTTCGGTCCAGGTGCCTCCCGAGTCGGTGGAGGTGAAAATATCGGATGCACCCGAGTTGACCACGACAGCGAGCTTGGTGCCGTCGCTCGAGGAGGTGATGGCCCGCCAATTTTTATCGTCCCCCGTGCTGGGCGTATTGTCAACCCAGGTGCCTCCAGAGTCGGTCGAGGTCCAGATGTTTCCTTCGCCAACGGCGGCGAGCTTGGTGCCGTCGTCCGAGGACGCGATGCCCCGCCAGGCTTTCGTGCCACCTATGTTTGTATCCCCGCCCGTGACCTCAATCCAGGTCACTCCACAGTCCGTGGATGTCCAAACGTTGCCGCCCACGACAACGGCTGCCAGTTTATCGCCGTCGTCCGAGGACGTGATGCTCCACCATTGTTTCGTGGCCGCAACTGAGTTGACCTCGACCCATGAGGCGAACGCGGGCAACGAGAACAGGGCGAAGAGCAGAACCCGGAACACGCGTCGGCGGAGCATCGCGCGACCGGTGGTGCACCGTTCGGGCACCGTCCGGCGCGGACCACCGGCAACAGTTCGGGCACGTCACGCGCAACGGCGACCACCACGATTGGCCAACTCGAGGCGCACCAGATCACCAGCCTCCTGGTTGATTTGCGCAAGTGCGGTCCGCGGATACGCACTCCAAGGAGACGCAGCTCGCGGCGGCAGGCAGCGATGGAAGCGCTGGCGCGCGTGTGTCCCACACAACGAAGGATGTGGCGTGGGTGTGGACGCGTGCGTCCCGCGTCGGGACGCGGCTTGTGCGGGTCGGCACCGCTTCGTGACCAGCAAGAGGGTGTTGTTTTCCGAGAATGTAAAACGCTTGGAAGGTCCAAAACGGGATTTCATTGGCGCAGGAGGAAATGACGCCTTCTGATTGGCGGGTCGAACGGCGGTCGAACGCAAAAATGAAAAACCTCAAAAACTTGAAAACGTTGCAAAGCTCCACGGGATGACGAGCCGTTCCTTTCTTTGTGGATTCGCGGTACTATGTCGGCATAGATACGAATCACAAACGTGTCTGTGACGCACACACACACACGTTTCACGTCTCAGGCTCGGGCGCGGCGCGTACCAGGTCCTGTTCGTCGCCCGCGACGTTCGCGACGTTTGTTTTCGAGGAAAGGGCTGCCTGCGTTTTTTCGTCGGGGTCGTCGGGGTCGCCGGTTTCGCCAATTTCCGGCTTCGCATCATCATCTTCCAAACCAGTCGTCCCCCCTGCAACCGCCACGACCCGGCCTTCCAGTTTAGCAGCCTTCGCGGACCACGCGACGTACCTCGGGCGTTGCATGAACTTGTCAAGCTCGGCTAAATTATTTTCGTCGGTCATGTCGGGCCCGTCTTCGGGAACGGGCGGCGGCGACGGCGGTTTCGCTTTTTTCGGCACATCCGTCGACGGTTCGTTTGTATTTTTCGCAAACTCGGTCGGACCCTTCTCGGTTTCCCCCGAATCCGTATCAGTCACAAGGTCGTCGACATCTCCCATCGCGTCGGTATCTTCCGTGGTGTCTTCCGTGGTATTTGCCGCGGTGTCTTCCGTGGTATTTTCCGCGGTGTCTTCCGTGGTATCTCCAAAAGTCTCCTCCAGCCCCGAATCGACTTCAGTGTCTTCCTCGTTTTCCCCCGCGGCGGGGGTCACGAAAGGGGGAGAAACCGCGCTCCCTTTATCGCCGCTCGTCGCGAAGTTCAAAGCCTCCATCATCTCCGTCGTGTCGTTCCCTGAAGCTTCCTCCAGCATCACCCCGAACGCGGCCCGCGCTTCTGCGTCGTCGACGGTTTCGTTCGGAACGAGCTCGAGTTCATCCTTTGACGCGTCGGTTTCGCCGTCATCGGAGCCGTCATTCGACTCGTCCCTCATCCCGACCGCATTCTCGTTATCGTCCACGGAACGACCTTCCATCGCCAACTCCGTGTCCTCAATCTCAAATGGAACGTTCCCGACGCGAACGTCGTCGCGTTTCGGTAAAAAAACATCCGCCGAGTTTCCCAGGTGCGCGTCGTCGCTCCCCGGTTTCGTCGTATCAATCGGAACATCCGGTGTCCCGAGTACTTTCGTGTTAGGCACGTGCTCGTGTTGTGTCTGCGTGTCCCTCAAACCAAAATCGCCATCAATCAAACCTAACCCAGGCGGGTCGTCGAACCCACGTGAAGCGAGGCGAACGTTTTCGTCGCGCTCCGCGGATTCGGCATTAGCGGTTTCCGACCGTCCTCCAACAGTCTGGCTTCCCGACCGTCCTCCAACGTCGTCGTTGATTTCATCGGGAGACTTGCGTACTGACAGCGCGTCGCTAGGTGCTTGTGTTGACGCGTACGCGAACATGTTCGAAACGTCGCCGCCCGCGATTCGCGGTTTTTGGAAACTGGAAGGCACCTTTTTTTCGGCACTGCCATCGTTGGCGCGATCGAATCGGTCTTCGCCGGTACGTCCAGGTTCACCGTTACGCTCGTCAACTTCCTCGCGTGCATTTCCGCCACCGAACCCCCCAACCACCGAGTTGACCATAACCGCGGTGCCGACGAGCCCGAGTAACAACCCCAGGCGCTTGCACGCGGCTCGCGAACGGCTCCACCGCCTTTGGCCGATGCCGACTCGGTGGGTATTCAGTGACCGGCCAAGTGCACGCGATCGAACCGAAGTCGGTGCAGTACCTACCGTCGCACCACGACCACCACCGCGACTTGGGTTCGCCAGCTTAGCCGGCCCAGGCACCCACGCTTCCTCGTCCCCGCCCCCCCAAGTATCGTCCCCGCCCCAGGATACATGCCTGGCGTGCGTGTTGTCTTTGTGTCCGCCTGGCGTCGGCGCGCCCGCGCCCACGCTTCCGACCGAACCCGCGCGTTCCCCTAACGACCCAGCGGACCCTGATGAGCCACTCCCAGACCGAAACGCAACCGCCGTGCCCGTCTCCCAACCCTCGTCCTCGTCGCCGTTGCTCATCTCGTCCCACGTATCCCCGGGCGCCATCGCGCCGAGACCCGAGCGCGCGCCGGAATCAGATGAAAGGTCTGTGAAGTACAATTACAATGTACAAACTCTTCTTCGGCCGAAAGAAACAAGTCGTGGTTTCCCGTCACCGTGGCAGGTGGCACCACACCACTTGCCCACACCGTCGTGCGCTTGGTTGTGTGTGAATCAAGCATGGCCCGCGCGGCGACGCTTCGCGTTCCGACGGTGCGTCCCTCCACGTGTCGCGTCGCGTCACGCCGCGCCTGTCACGCGGTGCCGTCTGCAGTTGCAAGATGTGACGTGTCGTCTCTTCGAGCGAACCACGCACGTCGCTCCGTTTCGTGGTGCATCACACCCCATCGCTCGGTCCGCACACGCGCCGCCCGCGATGAAACCAATTCACGGCCAGAGTTGACAGAGGAAACCAAGCCAAGTTCCAAAACCACGATATCCGCCCTGGACGCGTTACTCGGGTCCGCGGCAGCCCGGGAAGAGGAGATGGAAACCGATACGCCAAAACCCGTCGTTGCGGACGAAAAACGAAAAAACGACGAAAAAAATACGCGCGACGCCAAAGCAACTGTCTCCGCGCCCCCGAGTTCCGTGCGCGCGGCGTTGCAAAGGAACCTCGATGGTGACGAGGGCAAACGGGGACAGACTTCGTATGACGAAAAATCCCCAATCGAGATGTATGACCCGGAATTCGACCCGCTCAGCCTCGGCCCGCGGTGGGTAGTTCCCTGGGGCGGCCCCACGGTTTTGTTAACCTTGCTCGCCGTGGAGTCCGGGTTTTACTTCGCAGGCGCGCTGGCGCCAGCGATCGTGTACAGCAACACACGCGCACCAGGCGAAATCCCGCTCGACGACCCTGACGCGTTCGCCAAGGATTTGCAGAACGTGTTCGACGACCCGAAATCCTTCGCCGACATCATCGTCGTCGCCGAGGTTGTTCAGACGATTTTCGCGCTAAGTGTGGTGTGGGCGGTGGCGAATTCGAAATCGCCGCTGCCGCCGGGTTGGTTCCAGTTCAGCGTTTTCGGGGACGACATCGACGTGGACGCTGGGTTTCCGCTTGACGAGAGCGAGCGAATAAAAGCAAAGGGCGGTGTCGATGCCGGTACCACGCCTGCGTCGAAGGAACTGGCGAGTAAAAAACGAAAAGCCATGTCCGCGCAACGCGTGAAAAGCAACGACTGGTTTGGCGAGGCGTTACGGGCGATGGGTTTGACGTGGCTTTTAGTTGGCTTAATTACCTGGCTGGCGTACGCGGTGGGGTTACGGGGGGACGACCTCGGGTCCTCGAGTAACGGGGTGATCGAAAAAGGTACGTGTTGCGCGTTTCCCAAATCCCGCCTCCCTGTTTTACCGAAGCTGGTGACTGTTGTCCATACATCGCGATATACTCGTCCTGCAAAGGGACGTCTTACCTCTGCCCTGACTGTTTCTCCATATATCGCGATATACTCGTCCTGCTAAGGGACGTCTTCCCTCTGCCCTGACTGTTTGTCCATACGTCGCGATATACAAGACTGACGCTTTGTTTTACCTATCGAAAAAGGGTTCGCCGCCGGGCCGGGCGGCGCGGCTTCGTTGTTTCTCACGACGGTGGTGCTAGCCCCCGTGCTGGAGGAAACTGTGTTCCGGGGTTTTCTTCTCCCGTCGCTCACGAAGTGGATGGGCACGGGAAGCGCGGTGGTTGTTTCCACTGTGATCTTCGGTACGCATTGGGCTTTCCCAAATCCTGACCCTGTTTACTGCCCCTCTTTGACTGTACTACTAGAACAAGTGCACTGATATAATCCAACTCTCTTACTGTTTGCGTATACTCACCGACTCAAGACTGACACGTTTCCTTCACAACCTCAGCCCTCGTGCACGAACACAACACCGGGGACACCGCGCAGTTGCTCGCGGTGGGCGCCATGGCCGGGGTTTCGTATTCGCGCACGCGGAACTTGGCCGCGTCGATAGCAGTGCACGCTTCATTCAACCTGATCGTGCTTGTTTTGTTCGCGCTGTGGACGCGGTCGTAGGGGTGTTTGGTCTGGTAGGGGGAGTAGCAGGGTCACGACACGCGGCGCAGGGTAGGTACCGTGTCACGTCGAACAGGATACTCGTAAACGCACGGAGTACGTCCTCCGGGGATGAGTATTTAGGCGCCTCAAAAGCAACTTCAATCCAATTTAAAGATAGCGCGGCGTTGTTTCGGTGGTTGTTTTTGAACACGAACGAGCGGTTCGTCACCCCCTTGGAGTGACGTAAGTAACCTCCCCGAGTCGGTTTCAACGAAGGGCGTCACGGCGTCGCGCGTCGCTGCGTGAATGTTTTCAGTCCAAACCCCGAAAGGATTCACCCACTGGTATCCACCCACTGGTATCCACCCACTGGTATTCACACACTGGTATTCACCCACTGGTATTTACCCACTGGTATCCACCCACTGGTATTCACCCACTGGTATTCACCCACTGGTATTCACCCACTGGTATTCACCCACTGCGTTCACGCTGGCACGAGCGTGCGCGTGCCAGCGCGTCCATATGGATGATGTGTAACGAGCATAGACTAGTATGTATGCTTTTAAAAGGGTGGTGCGCCCTCTGGGCAGTCGTTCGCGCGTGCAAGTATTCCAGCACCTCGACGCGCTCGTGGGGTATCACGAAAAAGCACGCCTCTGCATTCCACGGACAGCCGTTCTCGTGTGCCCACTGCAGCACCCCGAGGTGCCCGTCCCACGCCGCGTTTGTGCATGTCTTCTCGTCCCACGGACAGCCGTTAGCGCGCGCCCACTGCAGAATATCGAGGTGTCCTTGCCACGCCGCACTCGAGCACGTTTCCTCGGCCCAAGGGTAGCCGTTCGCACGCAGCCACTGCAGCACCTCGAGATGCCCGTGCCACGCCGCACCAGAATAACGCGTTCACGGACCTCGGGCAGCCGTTCGCACGCAACCACTGCAGCACCTCGAGGTGTCCGCCCTCCGCCACGGGCCCGGACAAGTATGTCGTGTCCAGGCGACCTCTCCGTTGCAGGTGCTGCAGCGTGCTCTCCAGCCTTCGCGGCGCTCGCACCATCGAGTTGATTTATCTCACGTTCTGTCGCCGCCACCGCGTCGCGCATCTCACGACACACCGCCCGAAGCCGTGCGAGGTCAACTGGATCTGAGATAGAGCTGAGGACGTGCTTGACAACGACGTCCAGGGGAAGGTACGGAAGCGCTTCCGGCGAGTCGGACTGGGGCGCGGCGTTCGTGGCCGCAGCACGCTTTTTGCTGTGCCGCGTGGCGCCACTTTTCTTCTAGGATATCGTTGAGGGTGTGTGGTGGTGCGGTCATTCTGTGCGCGTGGTTGTGCGCGTGGTTGTGACGACTTTTCGTTCGTTGTAGTGGCTTTTTTCCTGGGACGTTACGAAGTCGACAAACAATTCGCACTCTGTCTGAAAAACCCAGACTTCGCTTCTTTGTACAGAACGTCGAGTGCCTCGTCGATGTGCTTGTCCAGAACAGGAGGTGGAACAGGAAGTTTCAGCGACAACGCCGTCATCACCATATGCCGAGGAAGGACATCCGCTAAACGTCGCAGGTCGGTGTCGTCCAGGTGTACCGCGACCTCGCGTCGAAAAACAAGAGGAAGCTCTTGAACGAAACGACCGAGAAGAGGCGAGGACAAGAACGCGTCCTCTTGCAGCTTACGTCGAGCGCGTTGATCGCTCAGAGACATGTTGATGTTACGTGTTCTTGCCGAAGGTTGGAGTGGTGTTGTTGAGGCGCGTGCGCAGAAGAAGTGAGCGTGCGTCTTGGCTTTTTCCAATAAAAGCTTAAAAGTCGCTGCCTCGGAAGTGTCGACAGTTTCACAAATTTGTTTATAACTCCGTACTCGACAGAACTCTCCTCTCGTTTGTGTTTCATCGCACTCACTCATCCGGCGCTAGCACGATTTTAGGCTCCGGTTTCGCCGGCGCGCATCGCTTGTCGGGGTCTTCACGGGAATTCGGGTCAACTTCAGGAGTTATCCACCCGAACGCTTTCCCGCCATCGATTGGGCCCCACTCCCGTGTTTCCTTTGCGGGTAGTTCAGTCGGCGTTTTTTGTTCACCAACCCGGACTCCCTTGGTCGCGAACTGCAACACCGTTCGGTCAAACGACCCGGCGGTGATTAACCGGTCGTCGCCCGCGGTGAATCGTACTGAAACCGCGCGCGAGGCGTGGCCTTTGTACGCGCGGTACGGCGCGTCGTTGGCGACGCACGGGTAGTTGAACAGCTTAACCGTGCCGGTCGCGTCGGAGGTGACGCAGAACCCGGCGCTTCGCACGTCCCGGTCGCCGGGTCGGGTCGTGGGTTGGTTGTTCTCGCCATCGCCGTCCAAGCACGGTTGGCCCACGGATGCGGCGTCCAGGGCGTTGACGTCGTGGGCGTCGCTTCCCTCGGGCCAAATCCCCATCACCGGGAACCCCCTGGTTGACGTGTAG
>Ga0222648_1000916_pt1 | contig 11833 bp, 7 predicted proteins | sample AntAcemetagen335_FD_181021 | JGI IMG/M metagenome (GOLD analysis project Ga0222648, IMG submission 181021) | Saline water microbial communities from Ace Lake, Antarctica - #335 | ecosystem: Environmental > Aquatic > Non-marine Saline and Alkaline > Saline | place: Antarctica: Ace Lake | collected... | reverse complement strand
GCGCGGACATCAACAAGGCAAGGGATAACGCCGCGACGCCGCTGCTTATCGCCGCTCAATTTGGCCACGAGACGGTGGTGTGGGCGCTGATCGATTTGGGCGCCGACATTAACAAGGCAAAGAATAACGGCGTGACGCCGCTGTACATCGCCGCACAAAATGGCCACGAGGTGGTATTGCTGGCGCTTATCGAGGCGGGCGCGGACATCAAAAAGGAGGATTATAACGGCGTGACGCCGCTGTACATCGCCGCTCAAAATGGCCACGAGGCGGTGGTGCGGGCGCTTATCAAGGCGGGCGCGGACGTCAACAAGACGAGGGATAACGGCGGGACGCCGCTGCTTATCGCCGCTCAACAGGGCCACGCGGCGATTATCCAGATTCTCAGGGATGCCGGCGCGGTGTGATGACGGAAACGCTGGCGCGTATTGCTCCCAAACCGGGTGGATGCATTCAGCGCACGTTGTGACGAGCGCGCGATTGTGACACTCTCTTTAGAAAAGGCTCTATTTATGTTCTATTCGTACCTGATGCCGTTTTCGCGTCCTGTTTTTTCCTCCCCTTCGGCTCCTGCTTCTGTTCCGGAATCGGTGCGCTGCTGCAGCACCAGCAGCACGTGGTTTCTTCCTCGACGAAGGGAGATTTCCCGCCGTTGTCTTTCCCCGAAGCCTTGAACGAGCTTTTCGGGGAGATGGCCATCTCCGCCGGCGGCGTCGTGGCGTCATCCAGCGTCCAGTTCAGCACGGACATCTGACTCGTCAGAATTTCTTCTATCGTCAGCAGGCTTTCACACGTGTCGTTGAGCTGACTGAGCCTCGCCACCGGCGGGCTCTTTTCCTTTTGACTCGTCGGAGACAGCAGACCGAGTCCGGAAAGGAGACTGGCCAAAGGATCGATGGGAATCTGAATATACTCATCAAGGCGCTTGGCCGAGTATCGGAGCTCTCGGAACATCTCATCCGAAACCTTTCCATTTAGGATTTGCTGTGACCCTGGCAGGTCTTTCATTTCCATCACGCACCGTAACACCTCCGTCTTTCTCTTTTCAAACTCCGCCAGCGGTGCGGGTAACTCGTGTCCAGCCTGCTTCGTTCGCCTCACCGCGAGGTCACAAAGCGCCTCGACATCCCTCAGCCGTTCGAGATACCCACTCAGCGTGTCGTCTCTTTTGAACTTCCTCGACGCTGCTGACTTTGCAGAGCCGACACTCGAAGCACTGGGAGCGCGCGTCCAACTCTTGTCTAGCGGTACCCGAACCGGCGCAGGCATCCGTAGCGGCGACGAAAGCGACTGAATCTCTCCAGCCCCGGCTCCGCGAACGAAATCCCGGGACGTCCCGGACCGACCAGAACGACCGGACCGTGTTGACCGTGCATCCGGGCGCGAGGGCGTGCTCTCGCCACGAGAACGCTCCCGTCGCCCTGAGCTCGACGGCACACCCGGATCTCGCTCCTTGCCGCTCATGGCGCGCGCGCCTGCCGAGTGTGGTGCAATGTACCTTTCGTGACACAACGAAGGGCAAAATCTGGAAAACGCCCGACCATGCGACCTACAAATCGGAAAAAAAACAATAAATCAAAGTAACCCTGGGGTTGATGGTCTATTTGCCTCGATGCAGAGAAAAAATTCACCTCCACACTCTTGCTGAACCATTAATTAGAAGCCTTTCCGAGACGTGAAAGAGCGCCAAAAATGATTCAGAGGTAGAAGGCGCGATTGTCTAGCGAACACGAGAAACGACACACAAATTAATGCGCTGAATCATAACCAAAGTGCCCGTGTTACCCCGAGCCTTGAAATCCGCAAGATCCGCGGTTTTAACGTCCTTCTCGAAAGATGCGAAGTGACAAATTACCTTCACCAGGAGTACGGAAACATCCAGAGGAACCGATTCATGCAAAATAGACGGTGGATGCGAGTAAACTGCAATACCTTTGAAAATTGAATATAACGCTTTATCAGGTGATTTAGCCGTGGTATGGTGCCCATATCGAGCATGGTGGTACGTACTGCGTTGTCTGTCCATATCTGTAGGATGTATAAAAGAATTCCAATCGCGGGGATCAAGATGACCGACTTTGTATTTCTCCGGTTCAGGCAGTTCTGAAGTGCCAGTCGTGAAACAATCAGGCAGTCATCAACGCCGTAGATCTTCAGCGCAAACACACCATCTACGTGAACTGGACTTCGACGTGTGTCAATGTCGAGCACATGCTTGCAGAACTTTCGAATACGCGCACGTCATTGACGGTTTCCGATGCAAAGGTCCATCGACCCAAAACTCAACGAACAAAAGATTCAAGTAAAACGCTCCTGAATTTATCTTACAAGCAGAGAAACACTTCTTTTCTAAGCGCTTTGAATTATTTTCTTAGCCCTTTCCTCGTCTTTCTAATATCATTTGAGTGAGCGTTTTCCATAAGCGCTTGTCGAAGTCTTTCGGATGTCCATACACGCATGCGAGTTTGTCGCCAGGTCATGGAGCTCACGGGTGGTTGTCCTTGCAACGTCAACTCATCGCTGTCCATGGATTGCGTTGCATGCTACTATCTCGTGGAGCGTGGAGAGCTTCCTCTTGTCTTGATGATACGGACATTTTTGTTGTTGATGTCGTCGCGTGATCTCAGCCGGAGCTCTTCGCGCTAGCTAAAGGAATCCCAGCCTACCCTTTATCGATGCACTTAGTTCAGGGGTCATGGCCACAACATCGCTGAAGCGTGATTTGCAGGTTCCACGTTGGTGCGCACCACGGTACGTTAGCGACACTTGTCAGTCCTTTGAATGCACACGAGAGACCGTGTCCTTCTATATCTTCTGAGGATGATCTTTTATCGACCCTCGAGCGTTTCCTCGACAGTCCTGAAGAGGTTGTCTCGATTGGCGTTGCTGCTCACAACGCGTGCGAGGACTCGTCCAACCAAATCCAGTGGATTCGGCGCTTTTACCGCGCCTTTGCCATCGTCGGGTGACTGTTAAACTCGCGGAACAGGTTTTGGAATTGACCATCCCAGAGAAAGATAAGTGGCAGGCGCGTATTTTTGGCTTACAGTTTCCCGAGGGTTCGGGTATGACTGAGCACAACCACACAAATGTCTGACGACGGTGCGAGCATATTGTTTTTTTTCGATGTTATGATTCTTCGAATTAGAAAAAAGGTAGTCAGTGCGAAGGCACTTCCAAGCTATATCTACCCCCACCCCCTACGATTACACCAGTTTGTCCATTATACTCGAGTTGGCCTTCTCCAATTTCATTAGATTATCGTACACGCCCAAGATCTTTTGACTGTTAATCTCTAGTACCAGCCCGCCAACCACGGTCTCGTCGAGCACGGTGTACGCCTTTGGCGAGTTGAAAATCAAGTCAAGCTCGCACACGTTCTCGAAGACTCGATCGAGAGTTTCGACGTATACCTGGATGAGATCGAGCATCGCCAGCTCCGACTCCGACCTGTCACTGAGAATGCAAAAGTACAGCGTCGCGAAGTGGCGGTACACGAGTTTGGTATCCGGACCGAAGGTTTTCTCGTCATCCACGAAACTACACAGGTGATCGGGGCGCCCAGTGACAATCTTATACACCGTCTGACACAGCTCGGTCTGCTTGTCCACACCTAGCTGCTCGTAAAAGCGGCACAGGCGGACCATGGCGTGGTTGTTCACCACGATGAATGCTTTGATCATGGTGGCTTTCTACGTTCGTCTCGAATCACAACGGAGAATTACCGAAGAATGCGCGCCCACCTGAAACGTAAGAATCGCTGGCCAGAGGATTGGCGCAGAGACTGGCGCTTGGCTTGCGATGAAGGGCGCCGAGGACGGTCCGTGTCTACGTGAGAAACACACGCGGCGCGTCTGTTCCGAGCGCGCGGGTTTATCCGCGTGCGTGGATCAGTAAGCGTCGGAAGGCAACGGAGATGTCATTCCAGGCCGCGGCCCGCTGTTTTGATATTTTGTTTTTGCGTTCTCGCCGATTTCGGGATTTCGTTTTCGCTTCGTCACTTGATTAGGAGATTCAGCCCGTTACCGCCAGCTCGTTCTCCTCGCGCTCCACTATCCAACGTGCACGCCCACCGTTCGTTTAATCATGGGTGCTACTACGTCGCGATGCGAGGAAGCTGAGGAGGCTGAGCCTTTCGAGGAGGTACGTTCTGCGAGTGAATATCTTCGACTGCGCGTCTCGATTTCGCGGTTTCCCCAGTCACGTTTACCGTCCCCGTACAGGAGAAATGAAAGAGCCCTAGCAAGACCCCAACCCTAACATTCGCACCCTTTCCCACGTCTTCAGGTTGAGGTGGAAGAGCCCGCCGCGGAGGAGGAGGAGGAGGAGGAAGCTGCCGTTGAAATTAAGGTGCGCATCTGCACTACGCGTGACCGCGCTCGCGCAAAACCCAAAGATCGAGGCTTTCCGATCCCTCCCGCGCCTAAAGATATTCTGGCTAACTTCGTTTCTTCCACCCACAGATTGAGACGGCGCCCTTCGACCCTCGCTTCCCCCAGACGAACCAAGCTAAGCATTGCTACACCCGTTACAACGAGTTTCACAAGTGCGTGCCCTCTGCTCCCCGGCGTCATCGACGGCACCAATCAAAGACTTCCTCAAATCACCCCGATTGCATGTTGGTTCCTGTCTCAGAATGCTGACAAACTTCTTTCCTCCCTCCGCCCGCTCTGCTCTTCCTTTTCTACGTCTCAGGTGCAAAGCGCAGAACGGTGAGGATGACGAAGAGTGCGAGAAGTACGCCAGGTACTATCGCTCGATGTGCCCTACTGATTGGGTGAACAAGTGGAACGAGGAGCGCGAAGCCGGTACCTGGCCCGGACGCTACTAAGGAGAGACCAGACGGCGATGTACAACAAACCGCGCTGGTTGTGACTAGCTAGACCTTTCCTGCTTGTCCGTAAAATTAAATACGCTACACCCGCTCATCTCCCGCGAAGCCACTCGCCTGAAAGCGTCCACGAACCCTGGACGTAAACGCGGTCCCAGAGGTTTCCGAAAGAGTCCAGCGCCGGCCGAGCGTCGAGGTGCATGGCAATTGGCGAGCGCGGGTCCAATGATTTCGCGTTGTAGAAGTCGATGACGTATCGCACGTCCACGCCACATCGATCGACGACCCAGTCATGACGGTCAAAGGGCAGTTTGAAGCCAAGAAAGTTTAGAAACCTGGCTTTCGGGCTGTAGTCGCGCGGTCGTCCGCGAAACTTGAGCAACTTTGGACAGTCGCACTCCGCGGCGTGCAGTCGCTCCCACTTCAGTACCTCTTCCCAACACCGCTCGTTGACCGCGTTGTGTATGGAAATGACGTTGGACATGTCGTCCTCACCTGGGTTCCAACCCTTGCGTACGATGGCGTTGTAAAACATTTGTTCGCTTGGATACCGCCACGTGCCCGCGGCGCCGCGTTGGTGCTCGGGCAGAGCTTTGTTCCTCTCGCTAATCGGGATCGTCGACGACACCCTGTCTTTTGACAGCTTCCCACTCTGTTGCAGCGCTCGTGTTTGATCTAGGTCGGGCATCATGTTGCTCGGATTCACAGATGACGGCGAGGTGAGATCGTTCGGGGCTTCGGCCGAACCAGATCCTTCGCACGCCTTTCCGCTCGCGATGCGTGCGAAAAGCGAACTTGCTTCATCCTGTGTGATAGGAGGCTTCGATGCCTTGCTGGCTGAGCCCCACCCGAACAACCCCATGATCGCGTCCACTCACCCCTAAGCGCGTGCCCGGCAAGCCGTGTGTGCGTGCGCGAAGCCTGTGTTCCCTCCTATGAGTGCACTTGCGGATTTCGCAACGTCGACAGTTGTCGAAAAAGAGAGCAGCAGTTTTACGGTTTTCGCGCATTCGTCGATATTAACGCAACACGCATTCATCCAGAAGGCCGTGTTATTCGTCTCGCCGTGATGGTGGTACACTATTCGTAAGCTCTTTGGTAAAATCTGGGGCGCGAGATGATGAGCTCGAAGTTGCATTCATCCAGAAGGCCGTGTTATTCGTCTCGCCGTGATGGTGGTACACTATTCGTAAGCTCTTTGGTAAAATCTGGGGCGCGAGATGATGAGCTCGAAGTTACGTACAGGTGACGTTGTGTTTGATTCTATTCTCGTGTTTTACATAAGTTAGTTAATTCATATGATGCAAAGACCCTCAGAGTCTAAGCTCCATACAGTCGGCTACTCAGTTGATTAAGTTTTTCGGAGCTTCATTTCCAATCCAACTTTGACTGCTCGACGACGTATTCAGCCAAACCCCGCACCTCTTCGTCGGATAACCTCGCCCCGAACGTGCACTGACCTTTGGGCTGGCAATCCTGACTGTATCCTGGCATTTTGTTCTTGCCTCCGTATATCAGGTTGTAGATGGTATCCGCGTCGTTCACTCCATTTCGCTGTAAGTCCATCGGGAACAAGGATTTTCCTGCACTGACCACGTTTCCCCCAGCAGCGTGGCACCCAGCGCACGTCTTGTTGAACGTCTCGGCCGAAGTGTCCGCCAGCGCAGAGCCTGCGCTGAGTGTCACCGCCAAAGCTGCCGCGGTGGAGAATAACACACGTTTCACAGCTCCTGTTTCATGGGGCTCATGCGCCCTCCCGATGCTCGCCCAACAAAAAACCCGCGAGGCATCCTGCGACGAAACAGCAGTTTCGCGGTTCCGAATGACGGTGTAGGCCATGCAGCCCCCCACAAGGCGGCTTCTGTCAGCAATCTTTCTGTGACATCCAGAGCCATCGCTATCCCTAGGAATAACCCCCCAAGTTCCTCGTCGACACGCTTTTCCCGCAGTCGCCGACTTCTGGTTCGTCGAAATCAGCGTCGTCGAAAGCATCAGTGGCATGGCCATTGATGTTGTGTCGAGGCCTGCGCAGGCTAGGAGTGGACAGCCGAGAAATGTTGAAACGTGATGAGGAGCACTTTCTCGCGAGCGAAAATCCCGGCACGTGGCAAGCTCTCTGAGTGGTTGAAACAGGCCGAGGAATCTCGCCACTTCAGCGCGCGCGCTCAGACCCACGGCAGCTCTGAACGAACGCGTGTGACCTCATCGTGTTCTGAACGTTAACGTGTTAACCGTCATGTCACTCGCGACCGCCGCTTGCACGTCGACGGTCACCCGTCCGGCGTTCGCCGGAAGCGCGCGGCGGTCGACAGGTAAATCTAATCTCAAGAACGCCCGTGTGGAAACCGCGTCACCACGCTCCGGACGCGTGGACCTCGCGGCTCCGCGACGGTGTGTCCGTCACCGCAGGGGTCATTTGCAAACGTGCGCGAGTGTCAATCTTGGTGACGCGCAGTGGTACGTCAACCAGGGAGTCGCCGCGGCTGTTATCCTCGGTGGCTTCGTCGTCACGGGTGGGCTCAAGGAGCTCGGTTTTGGTGGAAAGAAAGAGGAAGAGAGAGATTACCGCGAGGACCCGGACGAACCGTGCAACATGTGCGAGGGCACCGGCCGCGCGGTGTGCGCGTGTACGCGGTGGTCTAACGACGGCGAGGGATGTGAGACCTGCGGATACACTTGCGTGACATTCTGCCCCGCCTGCCGCGGCGGCGGCAAAGCCATGCGCGTGACTCTGGAGATTCCCGTGGAGAACGACGAGTTGGCTGACATGGCTCGGGAAAAAGGGAACCGCTTCCAAGGTCCGTCTCCGTTCCTCGCCGCGATCGCGGCGCCGCCCTCGTTCAGCTCTGCGTCAGAAGAAATCGGACGCGTGGCGATGGACGGCCCCGTCTTGCACGCCGTGGTTTCTGAGCCAAAAAACTCTGAAGGCGCGCCGGGCGGGGAAAACGACGGAGGAGACCCGTCGTCGTCCAAAGACGATGAGTTCTACGCCCAGTCCGGCGAGGCGATTCGCACGTTACGTGAAGACTACCCGACTTTGCTCCAGAAACAGATGTCCTGGGGTATCTACCGCGAAGACGTCGGGCTGGTGGACGAGACGGAATCGTTTGGGCACGTGCGCGGGCACGTCGTGGCGAGCGGCTTGAAAGACTACAAGCGATGCCACAAGTGGCTGCGCACCGCGGCGGCGGTGATTTTCAGCCACTCGGAGGTGCAAGTGACGCGGATCTGGAGCCCACTGGGAATGAGCGGCGACCGTTCCATTAAAGTGCGGTGGAGTATCAAGGCGCGGCTGCGCATCGTGGGCGGCCTCACCGAAGAGGCGCACTTTGACGGCATCAGCGAGTACAAGCTGGACAAAAGCGGATTCATCTACCAACACACCATCACGGATCTGGACTGGGACTTGGCGCAAATGCGCGATCGCATCGTAGATATGGGCAACGTGCTAGGCCAACGCGCTCGCGAGCCTCAGCTCGGCAGTGGACAGTGGTTCAGGGATCTCGTCCCGGCTTGGTTTACGAACAGATCGTGAATGCGACTAGAATACTGTATCAAAACATACTAATCACACACGCCGCAAAAGAAGCGGCGATGTCTAGAGCTAGAGCCTGTTGTAACACCTAATAGACTACATTCAAGTCGGTCGAGTCACTGCTAGGAAAGAATCGCCTTGGTAGGAGCGAGGGTTATTATGTCAGCGTGAGTCCAACTTTTTTTTTTTTGAGTCCAACTTTTTCGTGTCAAAAAAAAAGGCGAGTAGAATCGTGGCCGAGAAAAACACGGAGCCTCATGCGTCAAGGCGTGCCTTGCGAGCATTATTATCGACAGGACCAGGCGGCCTAATTACCAGCGTGCCAAAGTCATCCGTTAGCGATACTGAGGGGCATCATCGGCTCCGGGAAATAGCGTGTAGGGAGGTGGACACACGCGGTGTCGAACGCAAATCGGAGAGAAAACCTCGGGCTTGGCGGCGGCTGCAAAGTGGGGAAAGACCACGCGCAAGGGCAATTACCCGGTGTTGCTATCGCCGTTTGGCGTCGTTCATATCCGTGGCACCATCGAGCCCGGTGCGGTACCCGTCGTGTCGACCGCGCCTAAAGTTCTGGCGCGTTTGGCACAGAGCGCGCTTCTCGAAGACGATGATTTACGATAGAAGATTGATTCTGTCGCGTTTTTTGTCTTTTTCTGCAACTTTTTCGTTATACAAGAGCTCAATCCTCTATCGGTAGATGTGAATGCGGCCGCTCGCAGTACCGGCGGCGATGATGTTCCTGGTGGGGTGCACGGCCATGCGCGAGGCGATGGCGGTCATCCGCTCCGCGTCCGAGAGTTTCGCGGCGAGGCTACCCGTCGCGGCGTCGAAAACCTCGACCTCGCGCTTCATGCTCCCCACGACGACGCCATCCGCGCCCGGCGTCCACACCGCGCGGAACGGCAACACCCATCGCCCGGTTTGGTTGTTGTGGCGAATCCGGAGCGCGGATTTCGGATCCTCGTCAATCGACCCACCCTTTGGTCGCCACACCCTAAGCAAATCGTCGTAGCACGTCGTGAGAAGGCTTCCCTTGCCGTCTGGCGAGAAGTACGCGGCTTGGCACGACTTTGAGTGCTGCAGCAGCGACAGTGGCTTCGCGCCCTGGCCCGTCTTACGCACGTCCCACACGCACACGGTTTGATCGCCGCACGAAGTCGCTATGGTGCGCTCCGCACCAGGCTCCAGGTGAATGGTGTTGATTTTCTTTTGGTGCAGCTGCACCGCGGGAGAGGCGATCTTCCCCGAACGCGCGTCCACGACTTGGTAGTTGCCTCGGTTGTCCGTCAGGTGAATCGTGCGGCCGTCAATCGAGACGTCGCACGCGCTGAACTCGTCCTCGTCCTCGGTGGCGAAGAGCTCGACGAAACTTTTCTGTTCGATGTCAAGCGCGCGAACAGCCCCGTCGTACGCGGCGGTGATGAGCTTACCTGCAAGACCGCCTCTTCCCCATTTCAAGTGACACACGTACGACCCGTGCGGTTTGAAATACAAAACGCCGTCTTCGCTGCCGTCGCCGTCTTCCTTGGCGGCGCCGTCGCCGTCGTTGTCCACGCGCCAAAGTCCGATGTTCCCGTCTTTGTCGCCCGCGCCGACGAGAACCGGTCCGCCGGGGTCGTAAGGCGCCATGTCAAGGTGAGTCACGCCTCTGGGAACAACCTTAGCCACGGACTCGTTCATCAGCGTTAGCTTTGACTTTGACACGCCGGCCGCGGAGGTTGGGGGAAACGCCAGTTCTCCCTTTTTCGCGTTTGTTTTCGACACGGAGTCGAAGGATTTGTTGAACGCCCCAGCGGTGAGGAACGTGCCTGTTTTGAAATCACCCGATTCTTTAAGCGGTGCGCCGAGGTGGTCGCGAAGAAAATTGATGAACGCCTCGTCCGCGCTCTCGTCGCCGTTGATTGACGCCAACAAAACCGGTCCCTCCGGTCGCGACAGACCTCGCTCAATCTCTCCGTTCCACCCACCCGTGCTCGTGCCGTTCGCGAGAAGCACGGTCCCGTCCCTGCGTTCGAGGTCGATCCCGCCCGCGAGATTAGGGTCAGGTGCTTCGTTCCGGACGCGTCCGCTTCGACGCAACGGACCGGGTTCCGCTTTCGGCGCGGCTTTGCGTTTCGCGCCGATGCCTCGCTGAATGGGTCCCGTTTTCGTCGCCGCGGTTTCAATTTCCGCCGCGAGGGTTCCGATGTGCAGCGCTTGCATGCGCAGCTTGTTCCGTGCGATGTGCGCTTCCCTTTCGCGCTCGAACTCGGTCAAGCCGTCACCGGGAGGGCTTTCCGCGACAGGCGCCTTGGGCGTCGCTTTCGCCGCCGGGGTGCCCACCGCCGCGCGGGCGCCGCGCGTCGTTCGCGCCAGCGTCAACTCAGTTTTGCCTCCCGCCTTGTTTGTCGTTTTCGCCAGCGTAACCTCCGCAACCGATACGCTCGTTCTTTGGTTGCTTCGTTTGGATCGTTTCTTCGCCCCGGCGTTCGCGTCGTCGTCCACACCGAGCGCGGTAAACACCTGCGCGCGCGTTTCGTCGTCCAGATCTGTGAAGCCTTTTATCTCAGACACACCGCCGAAGTCATCAACAGCGTCGAGTATCGGACGGAACGCATCGCCCAAGCCACGCAAGCCGTAAAACGTCTTGTGATCCTTGCTGCACAAGGCGAGCCTCACGTCGCCCTTGGCGAATGGTTCGTCCGTCGCCTTGCACTTTCCTCGATTCGCAGGCGCAACCTCGAGAAAGCAGTGTTCAAGAGCGCACTTTGGATGTTGCCACGTGTCCGCGACTCGTCCCGCGACGAACGCCTCGATGCCAACGCGAAGCTCGCCAACAGCGATACCTTCGCCACAACCGCGGCAGGTGCTTCGACCGGTCTTGGCGTGTTCCAGCTTGGGGATCGTCATGGTCCTTTGCGGTGCGAAGTGACGAAACGTCGTTTGGCGCGATTGATGACGTCGTGGCCAAAATAATGGCATCGAGTTGGCAGTGGCAATGAACTACGCCGAGGTTTACAGCAATTTTCGGCAGTCATCACGAACACCACGACGTGATGGGCGCACAAGTTGTTATACAGTGTCGGGATCGTTACAACGAGCGCATCAAGTCGGTTCCTCTCCCCCCTCTCCACTACTCGAATTTCGTCTTCTTCCCCGCGGCTTTGACGCTGCCCCACGCTTCGTTCGCGGCTTTGCGTTTCGCGGCCCACGCGGGATGCGCCGCCGCCGCGGAGTCGGCGTCGTACTGCGCTGGAAAATTACTTTTCTTATCGTCTCTCCCTTTCGAGTCCTTCTCCCGGTCCCCCGAAGGACCCATGGGTTGCGTGACCTTCCCAACAACCTCGCCCGTGCCTTTGATCTCGCCCACGTAAAGCTTCTTCGCCCGGATGGCTTTCTCTTTCTTCGGCTTTTCTTTCGCGGGTTCGGAAGGCGTTTGCGTTTTGTGGCCGCGATCGTAACCGCCGCCGGCGCCGCCGCGACCGCCG
>Ga0222648_1000914_pt1 | contig 11842 bp, 27 predicted proteins | sample AntAcemetagen335_FD_181021 | JGI IMG/M metagenome (GOLD analysis project Ga0222648, IMG submission 181021) | Saline water microbial communities from Ace Lake, Antarctica - #335 | ecosystem: Environmental > Aquatic > Non-marine Saline and Alkaline > Saline | place: Antarctica: Ace Lake... | reverse complement strand
CGTCTTCAAAGTGGTGGTCTTTAGTTCTGGGTAGCTGTTACGAACAACAACAAAGCGCGTGTACCTAATACCGTCTTTGGGGCTGGGCTTTTGCTTTACGGCGCGCATCATAACCTCAGCCGCACAAACGTAGGACTTGCCGCTACCCACCGGCCCCATCAAGCCGCGTACAAACGCATTGGTTTGCAAGAACTTGAACGCAATGGGCGAGCCACGCAGATCAATATTCATGCTTGTTAGCTGGTGTTCACTCATTGGTGGTGGCGTCCTCAATGTCAGGGCCTTGCACGTTGATGCCAATCACCGACGGCTTTTGCCCATCGTCAGGCGCGTCAAGTAAACCAGAGGCTTTGGCCAAAATGCGCAGCACTTGCACCTTGTCGTACAACTCAAGCTCAATAGTGGCCGCGCCGTCTTTATCAACACGCTGCTTAATCGACTTGATCGACTGGATTGCGTGCTCAGGTATGCGGTTGGAGGCCTTGACCTTCACATTACCCATGTCGTCCCACTCAAAGATGTCTGTAATTTTGGCGTTAGCCATTGTCAGCAATGAGTAAGCGACAGCCTCGCGGTTGGCAACAATGGTTTGGCTGCGCTCAATGCGTTGTACAACGTTACGAACCCCGCCCCAGTTCTTCATGCTGGGGACAGAGTTGCCTTTCATGGCCGCCATTAGAATGGGATATCGTCGTCCAAGCCGGTGACCGCGGCGGGCGCTGGTGCAACGTCCTGTCGCGGGACCTTGGCTTTACCGCGGGTAATCTTGAAGTACTTACTGCCAGACTTGCTGCTGGTGTTTAACCACGCATTCAGGTAGTACTCAGTGCCATCGTCGTCGGCCCAAGTGCCGGTGTAATCGGGATGAGTCTCAGACTCTTTTTTGGTGTTCTTCATCAAGAAACCGCTGTTCACTCTAACTTCCATTTTGTAATCCTGTATATAAAGTTGATTGACTGCTGGCGCGTGTTAACTCTTCTTTTTTACCGGCTTTGCAGTTTTAGCAGATTGCTTAAACGCAGCAGCAGTAGGCGCACCTTTACTGCCCACCGGCCTCATCTTCTCCTTACTGCCAGCGGCAATACGTTCTTGCTTGGCGTTGATGTTTGCGTACAGACCTTTAGATGGCATTATAAAACCTCAATTTGTAAAGTGATGAGACCCAGATGCTATCACTATTAAACAAGGTCAGTCAACAAAAATATACGCAAACGCTATTGCAAATACAGGCCGGAATCGGTACATTAACTGGTGGGGCCATCACCCAGCCCTCCAGACGGCAGGCAGCTTACCAACTGGGATAAACGTGACGAATCGGCCGGTACTCAAGTAGCAACAGCGAACAGGTCCAACACAGTCGAGCGACTTAGTAGTCTAGATAAACAAGGTGCTGCAACGCTTCTAGCGTTAATACACATTTTTTTATGTGGGTGCCTGTACTCGTCCAAAACACAGCAGCCATCACCTAGCAACAGCCATTCCCCGCACCGCTGATTATTGAGAAAATTTTGAGTAAGGTCCCCCCTCGGTATATGGCAGGGGCAGGGGGGCAAGGGTATACCCTTAGCGCAGACGTATTACAGAACCGCCAGCCCAGCACCGCCTGACAGCGCGCAAATAGGTACCCCCCCTCCTCTCGCGAGCCGAAGGGTACCGCATACTTAAGGCCTACCTGCACAACGCGACTTAACATAATGGTCATTGTGGAATATGTAGTTGCGGGGCATAGCAGTATCAAGGTACTACTCGAGCAGCCTTCGCAGTTGCGCACTGATCTGGTCTGAGGTTAGCTGATCCTTGCTGATGCCCAGCCGATCTGCCGCCATCTCGACCGCCATCGCCAGCAGCGCCGGCTCCACGCCAGCGAATGAGTGGTCTGAGAGAGAGCCAATTTCGACTAGCTCCCTATTAACATCCCTGCTCTTAGATAGCGGAACACTATCAGGTATCGCCGCTTGATTACCTTTGTCTATCGGGGGCCTACCTCTGCGCTTAGGCTGCTTCATCTTTTCCATGGTTTCCATCTCCTGCTTGTGTAGTTGATACGGTGCTAACTCGCCGCTGATTGTGGCGGCTTCGTCTGCGCTGATGTCTTCTCTGAACACGATTTGTCTGGTGTGCGCTCTGATCTTGCGGTAGCCAAAGCTAATGATCCTGACGTAGCCTTTGTCCACCAGCGCCTTGAGTAAGTACGCTGCGCGGCGCTGGCCTACGCTTAGGTCTTCACCTACTCGCTTAGTGCCTACCCATGTCAGGCCGCCTTTGTTGCTGTAGCTACCTAAAACCAATAAAGCCCGTAACTCCATTGGCCGCAGTCCCCTGTCCTTGGCTGCGCGCAGTGGCACTACTGTCAGTACGCGCTGGTCCTCGATCTGTTCGCGCTTGACTATCTTCGGCGCTTTGCCGAGCTTGATCGCCACAGGGCTGCCATAAGCGCTCTTAACTCCATCATGGCCGGTCTGCCTCTGCGGTCCTCCACCTTGATTAGATACCCGCTCTTGCTGGTCTTCCCACCCGGCTTTGCTTTGTCCGGCAACTTCTCGATTACCCATCTTGCTTCGCATTCCAGCATCCATTCTTTTGAGTAGCTGCTGACCACCCGGCCATCAATTAACGTCACCGGCTTGGCCCCTTTGTGATGTTTGTGGCAGGCGTGGCACAGCAGGTTGCTATCGGTAGTGTCCGACATTGTCTGTCACCCAGATAAACACACTGGCGTACCCGGCAAACAAACACACCGCCAACACCACCGACATGACCTTGGCAAACGCTGCTATATTCTCCAGCCAATGCAGCGGTATGTCTATACGGTAATCAATGATCGGCTTGTCTGGCTTTGGCATGCGCTTTGGATTGATGCGTCTGCGCAACCATGCGTTGGTGCGTCTGATTTCTTTTTCTGCGCTCATGTTTTTCTCTTGTGATATTTATAGAAAACGTGGAAACCAATGACTTCAGTCATCTTTAATCTATTTGCCCACTGCGGGTAAACAGCTATTGTGTGATAGTGCGTTGACCTTTGTGTGTTGTCCTTTAGCCTGCCTGCCATTGCCTTGGCCACTACTCGTTGCACCTTCTGCGTGTACGCCACCAGCTTTGGGTTTCTAGCCCTGTAATCGTTTGCCCAGCTAAACTGCTTGCGTTGATAAACAACTTTGCAGATAGAATTCGGCCAGCGCTTACTTGCGACCCTGTTTAAGACTACGTTAGCTACCGCTCTGATGCCCGCCAAACTCTCGCCACGTGCCTCGTAGTGCAGATTGTCAGCTAAACATTTAGCTTGCTTAGAGTAAGGCACAGCCAATGCCGATGCCGGTAGCATCAACACGGCCAGCAGTAGCTTAAGCACTGCCTCTTGCGCGGATGGCTTTGGCACACCAAGTCGCCAGCACATCCTCGCCGTCGTATTCGGCGTCAATGTCGTCACACACCTTTGCACATGCCTCACGCTCTGCTTTCACAGCATCTTCAATACACACCCGCCACAACTGCGAGTGCTTGTTGTTGTAGTCGTTCCTGACGAGTTCGGCAAAACGTTCGAGCTGCGTTATCACCCCTGGATGCGGAACTCTCATAAAAGCATCCGCAATTCCAGCTTCTCGCGCCAGCTCAATAACTTTTTCTATGTTCATGTCCTCATCTCCCGTTCAATATCCAGCAGAATCTGCTCTGCTTGTTTAAGTAGCCAAAGCACATCCGGACCATTGGCGCGATTAGACGCAAAATACAATGAGCCGTCGGCCTCGTAGCCAACAATGACCACTTCCGTTAGCTTGCCCACTGCTCCAGTGAGCGCCTCGTCGGGGTCAAAGTCAAAGCGAGACTCGCCTTCATTAAGGCCAATGGGAAAGTCGATTAATTTAGCCATTGTTCTTCTCCTTCTTGAAAAAACTCATCTTGCTCATCTTTGTTCATCTGAGCAAAGGTCTGAAAGTGATTCTCACCGCAACAGTGAAACCGCACCTTTTCTTGTCCGCAGTAGCAACAGTACTGTGTACCGTCTTCCATCATCTCTTGCTGTGTCATTTCACATTCTCCTTATCGTTGATAACTTTTGCCTTCTTCGACCTCAGCACATCGCGGACAATACGTTGCGACCTGTCTAACTCACCCACCGTCACGATTTCTAATTGCTCGTCGTGTAATTGCATTGCCTCGTCCAATGTTTGCATCTCAGCACCCTTCAAGATGTAGTGGTCTGTCCTCATACCGCGTTTGCAGACCTCTAGAAGCGCGTCTAAGCCGTTTTTTGCAACAAAAGCATACTCAGTACCAAACCCCATGAGAACAAGCGCCTCGGAGGTGTTTAAAGCGTTTATGAGCACGTCTAGCTCTTTGCGCCCAGCTTGACCTTTGACAAGCATGGCCAAGGCGTTGTGATTCTTCAATTTCAACGTCAGCAGAGAGCCTTCGTGCTGGGCCACTGGGGTTACGCTTTCCACCACAAAGGCCAGCGGGTTGGCCAACATTGGTTTTGGTTTGTACTTGCTCTTTTTTCGCATCATTTCCCCAATGCTTGTTTGATCTGAGCGCGTATATGCTCGGGCATGGGCTTGGCAGCCTCACGGTCTTGATTGATTCTGGCAAGCACAGGGTCAATCCCCGGCTTGGATGGCACTGTAGACCGAGCAATGTCAGCGGCCTGCTGGGTATAGTTTTTCTTCTCAGCGACCCACTCGGCTTTAAATGAGGCCCAGCCCCGGACTACCGTCTCAGACAGCGCTTGCTCAAGAGTCCAGCCAGCTTTCTCTGCCTCGCGTTGTATGCCGGTAATTACCAGCTTGCTTACGCGTGCTTTCTTGCGCTTGCGGTGCTCAACAAACTCTTGCCAAACAGATTGAGAGACGCCTTCAGGCGTAAAGTTGTCTTTAACTGGTTTATGGGTCTTGGGTATTGGGTATTGGGTATTGGTAGCATTGCCTTCGCTATGCGTTCGCATTGCGCTTGCATCACCCTTTACTTTTCCCCACCTAATTTTGGCAGACACGGACGCCTTGCTAGACTTTTCAACCATTCTGGCGATCTCTTGGTCTGCGCGAGTAGACACCCAGCCCGCATCAGTCTGCTCAAAGAACTCATCCAAAACGACTGCTATGCAATCGCTATGCGAACGCATGCGTATGAGCCTTGCAAGCTCTTGCACGTTGAGGGGCAACGGCTGCTCATGCAAATAGTAGGCGTCAAGCAAACGCCTGTAGGCTAAGTCTTCCATCTCATCAAGATGGCTTGTGTGCGACGTGTAGTCGCCAATGTGAAACGTGTAGTAGTGCATAAAGCATCTCCGCGTAACTCCCAAAAAAGAAACGACAGCAGGCGGGGAGTTCGCTTTTCGGTCTGCTCATGACTTCAGACCTAGCCGTGTTTCAAACTAGTATACCTAAAAAACGACCTCGATCATGGTCACCTCTACGCAAGGGTGCATGCCGTAGCGTTTGCTGACGTGCAGGCTAACAACTTGGCCATCATCCGTGTACAGAATGCCATTGCAGGCGTCTAGGATGCTCTTAGCGTGGTTGTCTAAGTCTTGCTTATTGGTAGGTAGAGTGCGGCCCTCTAACGCTTCCTGCGTCTTTTTCTTGGACCACGACTTAGCTATTGGCAACACCACCACAATGCCAACGGCCACCGGCCACTCAACCGGCGCGCTGCTGCCCATTGCGTCACGCGCTGCTTCGGCCACCTCAGCTTCCCACGACTTGGTCTTTTCTGGTGTGTATGTGTGTATGTGGCTGCCCCTGCGAGAAAACCTTGGCCTGCCCTTGGGGACTGGCACCCCAAACGCTACAAATTCCACTGTGAATGCCATGCTGCTGCTCCAATTTGGTATCTGATAGGTCGCCTGTCATGTACAGGGCTTTATTGATGACAAATGCGCTGTAAATGTCACCATCTCTGACGCGGTCCAGCAAGGCTTTAGCGGCTTGTGGTGTCATAGTGGTAACCGCTCTGGTTGATCATGGCGCTAAGACGGTCTTGCACGTCGCTGTACTGGCCAAGGTGAGAGACAATCAACTCCTCAACTAGACTGGCCTGCGACCTGCGCTGCTCTCTGGCTGCACGCATCAGTAGTTCTTTGGCCGCAGGACGTACCCGCACAAGGATGGCAATAGGTTTATCGATCATGGTTTGGATTATAGATATCTGCATGAAAGCAACGCATCAGTGTAAACCCCTATACCGCTACCCTTTTATTTCTGGCGTAATTGATTTCAGGGCGATATCAGTCACCCTGTTTTTAAATCATCCACTAGGAGATCAAAATGAAAGTTTTTACATACGACACAGCCACCGGATCAAAAAGCGAGCAAATTGCAGACATCCAGCCGCCCTGCGGACTGAGAAGCCTTAAATTGGCAAAGTGCAGATTGCCATCTGCGCGCAGTGGCACGCAGTGGGCAGTGGCAACAGCCGCTGAAGACAAATCAAACAACCCAATTGAGTTTGACCAAGCAGTTTGTTTTTGCCTTGGCCAATTCACAGCAGGAACAGACACACATTGGCAGTGGTATGTATTGCTGCCACAAGATTAATAAACCAACGGGGCTTCGGCCCCTTTCAGGAGAAATTTATGTCGGTCGATCTTTCAATACACAACGTTACAAAAGTAGAGCTTGGCCCTACCGTAACCCATTCAAGCAATGGCCAAGATTATGAGTTAACAACACGCGACATTTTGATCACGCACCAGAATGGCCAAGTGTTTACCTTGGCTTTGTTTACGCATTCCGACAACCAACCTTTAGAGGTATCTGTATGAGCCACCGTTACCAGCCACCCATCGAGCGCAAGCCGGCATCTAAGCTTCGCGCCATTGTTTTAGACTGCCTTTTTGCTTTGGCCTTGGCCTTGGTTTTAGCCGGTGGAACCGTTGAATATTTGTCGAGGTAACTATGCCCTACTCAACCAACCCACTTCAGCGTTACGCGCCACCAATCGACGGCAACGTCCACCGCGCTTTGTCCCACCTTATTGCTAATGGCGCGTCTAACATAGACAGTGTGTACGCAATCAGCCACCGAACAAACCAAAGCCGCGCTAATTGGCGCTCTGAATCTCTTGTGCCGTCTGCCCAAAAAGGCTTGATTGAAATAGACGATTTAACCATTCGGTTAACCGACCTTGGCCGCGAGTTTTATTGGTACCAAGAGGGCCGCCGCAAGGTGCCATCTATGCCCAAACGCGATTACACCAAACTAATGGACCGACCTACTTACGACTTTGCCGAATTAAACATTAAGCCAGCGCGTGTCGGGGCCATGGACTTTATCAACTTGCCTAGCCGGATAAACAACCGACGCGAGTACCGAAAGGACGCAGAGCTATGAAACTATTTGGCATCGACTGGCGTAAGCTTTACCGCAGGACAGACCCACACACATCAATGGAGGCCGCTAAAAATGTAAACACCACCAAGCTTGAGCGCATTGTCTACGACGTTGTTTGCTTACACCCCAATGGCTGCATACAGGATCAGGTGTTGGCTGCGTTGCCAGGCAAACCGTACAGCAGCGTAACCGCTCGGTTCTCAAGCTTAATCCGCAAGGGTTTGATTGAGCCAACTGGCGAAACAAGAACCGGCAAATCTGGCCGTCAACAACGAGTACTTAGGAGCACACCATGCCAAAATTAACATCAGATACCACCCTGTCATGCTCACAACTGCCATCAGTTATGGGACACAGTAAATGGTCCACACCTAACGACACCCTAAATTTCTGTGTAACCGCCTTAGACGGTCAAGATCCACGCACAGAGGCCGGCGAGGCAGCAGACTGGGGTAACCTGTTGGAAGAAAAAATTCTAGGTGTGATGGCCCAACGCCTTGGCCTAGAGTCGTGGGTCATTCCAGAGGAAGCCTACGCTCACGCAGATCTGCCGTTGGCCTGTAGTCTTGATGGCATTGGCCGCCCAAATGGCGCCGTGGTGATCAAGCACAATCCGGCTGCCGGCATTTACGTCATGGACGGCGACGAAATCGAGATCAGTGGCGATGGCATCTTAGAGTCCAAGTTGACGCGTGGCTACCCAGAAGACACGCCGCCCCTGTACCGCGGCCCTTTGCAAGTCCAAGGCCAGATGATGTGTACAGGTTTGCAATGGGCGGCTATTGGCACGCTGTACTCAGGCGTTGAGCTACGCATCTACCTGTACAAGCCACACGAGGCCACACAGGAAGCCATCTGGCAGACAGCAGAAGACTTTAACCTCCGGCTTATTACATACAAAGAGACAGGCGAGATCGAGTGGTACGAGCCAGCAACATCTAAGGACGCAGACCGAGTCTGGGATGATGCCAACGACGCAGACATTAATTTGGGTGAAAACTTTGAGTCCATTGCCGCTGCCGTTGTTGACCTCAAGGCCAAAAAGAAAATATTAGACGGGCAGGTTACTCACCATGAGCTTGAGCTTAAGAAGGTTATGAAAGACTTCAGCAGCGCGCAAGCTGGCCGCTACAAAGTTAGCTGGCCTATGCGTCACTACAAGGCTTCGCCTGAAAAAATTACACCAGCAAAAGAGGCGTACTCAATTCGCCAGTCAACACTAACCATTAAGGAAATCAAATGAACAAGATAGCCGCGGCTTTTGTAGCTGCTAAAAAAGAGTTTGCTCCTGCTTTAAAAAGCAGCACCAATCCACACTTTAGAAGCAAGTATGCTGACCTTGCTGGCTGCCTCGAAGCAGTCAATGATGCATTGCTAAACAATGGCATTGCTGTCTATCAAGAGACATCAGCAGACCTCGATGGAGTGACCGTAGAGACTGTGTTTATGCATGAAAGTGGCGAGGTCCTGCGCGGTGGCAAGCTGCATGTACCCGCTGCAAAGCAAGACCCGCAGGGATACGGTAGCGCGCTGACATACGCTAGGCGTTACAGCATCATGGCGGCGTGTGGCATAGCAGCGGAGGACGACGACGGCAACGCTGCTTCAAAAGCCAAACCACGCAATGCTTTGGACAATGTGCAGCCAGCAGTGCAGGGCTTACCATTGATGCTGCCAAACAATAGAACCTACGCCGTCCTTAAGGATTCTGGCCAATGGGTTAACGAGCTAGTGGGGTTGTGTACTAAAGTCAAAGAGTCCGGCAAGTTGTCGCAAGAGGATAAAATTCTAAAGCTTTCCGATATTGGCAAGGCCAACGAAAAGCAAATTAGCAAACTGGACTTTGAGTTACAAACCCACGTCTCACTTGCTTTAACCACCAAACCCAAAGAGGCTTAATATGGACACCACTAATTGGCAAATGGATTGGACCTTGCTTGAAGAAGAGTATCAAAGATATTGCATCAAATGCCAAGACAATAAGGTGGTGCCAATGTCTTTTGGGGATTGGTTTATGGTCGAGCCGCGTGAGCTAAACGACTAAGCCATTTCAAAATGAGGGCCGTCGATAAAGGGTCGGCGGTTCTCAGTTCTGCGCGTGTCAATGTAGTGATTCATTGCATCTTCCATGGTGTCTGCCCATTCGCAAATGTCGGCCACGTTCCACGCAGCGCCCCATCGCATTGGCATGCCAACCTCACGCGCAGCTTGTGCCATGGCATCGGCAATGTCGTCGTATAGATTAAGCTCCCACGAAACGTTTCCATCGACGTAGGCAACCAGGTCTACAGCCTCGCCAACCAGATGCTTTGATTTCATAGTTTTGCTTTTGCCGGCGGCCACATACTTGCGCTGTGTTTCTTCGCTACGCAACCCTTCAGACACGCCAAAGTCCACCTTGGTAATCTCAATGGCTCGCAGGACCACAGCCTTTAGCTCAGGACGTACGCCGTCCAGTCGATCAAGGCTGCGTTGTGATAACTTAAATGTCATTTAGATGGCTCCTTGCCGGTGGTGTCGCTTGCGCCTAAGAAAAAGTTCATTATCGTAGCTATGACCGTACCTAGCAAAAAGCCTAGTATCGTGTCAGCGAACCGCACGTTCTCTTTTGGTATATCTAAAAAGGTCACGCAGGCGATATACACCACGGCAAAGGTAGACCAGAAAGCCGCTAGGTAGTACACGAACCGCTTAGAGAACACATCGCTTTGGTTCAGCGCGGCTGTCTGCATAGCTCGTGCGTCGGCTCGGTCCGCTAAAACCGCTTTGAACTTTTCGTGCTCCAACTCGCGCATCTTTTGCGCAGCCGCTGGGTCAGCTTTAATTGCCGCAGTGACCGCCTCCAACTCGTCAGCAACCCCGAATTTGGCAGCCAGCGCGCTGACTGCCAAACCGCCCAGAGGCCCAGTAAGAGCAGTAGCAATCGCAGGTGCTGCATTTTTAAGTAATCCCAATAATTCGTTCATTGTTGCCCGCCTTTAGTTACAACCGCCCAGATGAGTAGCACAATGACGCCGATGCCGGTAGCACCCAACAGAAACACGGCAATGCCTGTTATTACATCTTTAACCGCCTTAATGCGCTTGCGCTTTTTGAGCACTATGGCACGGCTCTCAGCCTCACGCTTTTTACGCGCCTCAACCTGAAACGCCAACCAGTCATCCCACAGGCCCCCGCGCCCCTGATATATCATCAACTCTCTAAGCTGCTTTTCATTTTGCTTGATTGTCTCAAGCGCGAAAAAGGCTTCTGAGTCTGAACCTGATTTTGTGGCTTTGGCCGCTATCTCTGTTTTGCTGTCAAAAAATTTAAACACGGCTTGGCCAGCCGACATGATTTCGTTGCCAGATTGCACAGCCTCTTTGATAACTGCAAACGCGGCGTTCGCGGCAGCAAGCTCAAGTAACACGTCAACCCATCTTCGACAATACTGTCAGCAATAGAACCATAATTGTCCCAGTGGCCGCCAATAGGATTGTCTCCAGCCGCTTCACACGACCAAACAAATCCTTAAACTGAATACGCACCTCTGTCTTGATTGCAATGACTTCTTTTTCTAAGTCATCGATTCTTCTGTGCGCTGTCTCGACGTTGCGTTCCATTTGTTACACCTTATCAGCCGGGGCTGGTTTGTTGCCCTCAGTCATTTAGGATACTTAGCTTTTACTGCCAGACATTCATCAATGTATGCCTGCGCTTGTGCTGTGTCGCCTTTTACTATTGCGTCTAAGTAGTCAGCCGCTGGAGGATATGCTGAGGCACGTAACTCTTGGTAGGTTGGTGGGATAATAGGAATAGGTGGCGCAAGTACCCGCAACTTTGTTATAGGGTCGCGGTAATACTTCCCTGCATTGTTCACAGCATCTTGCCACTCAGCCTCGGTAATCTCTACTGCATTATCAGGAACTGTTGGAGTTACTTCGCTATTGTAAAAAGCAATGATTGAACCATCTATTGCATTTAGTTCGTAGTATTTTTGCATGGTTAGTATCCTATGGCTATATAACGAAGGGTTAAATTCTGTGTTGTGGTTGTGTGAACTTGCGCTGTTACTGTTGTAGTTGTGATGGCGTTAACGTTTGTTGAGCGTACATTTGCTGTGTCGTTACCTATAGCTTGAATGTTACATACACTAAATAGACCCGCTGTTGGAAACGCCATAGGTAAGGTAGTGGTAATATTTGTATTCGTGCCACCGGTTATAGATGTAACAGCACTGGTACACCATTGAATAATTAACCCGCTGGGTAGCACTTGATAGCCTGCTGCTGTCAAAGACTTAGTAAACTGCGCCAACCTTACTATTTCACTCTCCACCCCCGCATCATCCTTGTAATAAAGCAGCTTATCATCTTTAGGATAGAGTACAGTCTGCCCTGCCGATGGAGTGCCGGGTATGCTAGCGCCTGAAGTGTTATCTAAGGTTAAGTCTGTACTAGTTAATGATGCAGCCATTATTTAATCCCTTGTTGTTGCGCCGCTTCCCAGCACTCTTTTAATAAGTCTTCGTAGCTGTC
>Ga0222648_1000912_pt1 | contig 11845 bp, 7 predicted proteins | sample AntAcemetagen335_FD_181021 | JGI IMG/M metagenome (GOLD analysis project Ga0222648, IMG submission 181021) | Saline water microbial communities from Ace Lake, Antarctica - #335 | ecosystem: Environmental > Aquatic > Non-marine Saline and Alkaline > Saline | place: Antarctica: Ace Lake | collected... | reverse complement strand
ATTAGCGTATCAAAAAACCCTTACAGTTTTTTCAGAATAAAATCTTTTGTTTTAGCTTTTGTATACTGTGTTTTAATATCAACCCATTCAACGTTAACCCAGTTTAATGTTTTAACTCCAAGCTCCATAGACAGATAAGAATAACTAGTACGTCCATCTGGATATGTACCAATACTAACTGTAGCTTCATAGGTTACCGTTGATCCAGAGCTTGTGGTTAGCGTTATTCTTGGAAGTGTTGTCATACTTTCAGTACCGTAATTTATATTTGATTCCAAAGCAAAAAGATTAAACGAAATAAAATCAAAATTGCCAGTACTAGCAGTAAGTCGAAAAGTGTTTTCTGAATTTCCTGAAATTAATTCTGTAGTGCCATAAAATAAAATTCCACCTTCGTGCGCTGTTTGCTTTGTGATTACAAATGGAGAAGCATCAATTGATCCAGCATCAATATATTGATTATAATATGTAAGTTTATTGTAGTTAGTTCCTGTTGGTTTCTGGTCTGTATATTGATCTAGTATGGTGTAAGTCCCTGGTGTTACTGAAGCTGAAGCAGCACTAGCTACACTTGTACCTATGGCATTGGTAGCGGTAACCGTAAATGTATACCCAGTACCATTGGTTAAACCTGTTACTGTAATACTTCCACTTCCTGATTGAGATACTGTACCTGTTAAACCTCCCGGGCTTGAAGTTGCTGTATAAGAGGTTATTGCAGAGCCTCCATTACTTGATGGAGCTGTAAATGAAACTGCAACTTGTGCATTACCTGATACCACTCCTGTAATTGTGGGAGAAGAGGGAGATCCCAATGGTGTTACTAAACTTGAAGCAGCACTAGCTACACTTGTACCTATGGCATTGGTAGCGGTAACCGTAAAGGTATACCCGGTACCATTGGTTAAACCTGATACTGTAATACTTCCACTTCCTGATTGTGTTACTGTACCTGTAAAACCTCCTGGGCTTGAAGTTGCTGTATAAGAGGTTATTGCAGAGCCTCCATTACTTGATGGGGCTGTAAATGAAACTGTAGCTTGTGCATTACCTGATGCCACTCCTGTAATTGTGGGAGAAGAGGGAGCTCCCAATGGTGTTACTAAACTTGAAGCAGCACTAGCTACACTTGTACCTATGGCATTGGTAGCGGTAACCGTAAAGGTATAAGGTGTACCATTGGTTAAACCTGATACTGTAATAGTACCATCTCCTGATTGTGTTACTGTACCTGTAAAACCTCCTGGGCTTGAAGTTGCTGTATAAGAGGTTATTGCAGCGCCTCCATTACTTGATGGGGCGGTCGGTAAATGAAACTGCAACTTGTTCATCACCTGATACTACTCCTGTAATTGTGGGTGCGTCAGGCCGTTTCTCTGTAAAGGATAGTGTACCCCATTCTGTTCCGTCATAAAACATAAATCTACCTCCAACAAAATCTGTAACATAGACCATTAACCCTGCAACTGGGTTTGAAATAGCTTGGCGCTGAACATTGGTCATTCTTGGTATTAATAATCCCTTTGTTGTAGAGGTAATGTCTAAGGCTGCTGAACCGTCTGGATTTGTTGTGCCTATACCCACTTGGCTATAAGTTGCTGCAGTTACTAATACTGCTGCTAAAAATGTGAAAATTTGTTTCATTTGTTTGATTTAAAACTTGTCGCTACGCGAATCTGTATTGAATTAATAAATAACTAAATTATTAAAAAGACCGAACTGATTTTAGATCAGTTAGAAATCCTGTGAAATGGTGGCATAGTAAGTTGATCCGTCGTAGATCAGGGTAACTATGTCCGTTCTATCAGCAATGGTAGTAACCGAGGGTACTACTCTTCCAGACCATTTCCATTTCTCTGGGGAGCATCGATCCATCAACAAGTAATAATATTGGATGATGATCCCAATCCATTATCACTGAAGGTTTAAAACGACTCCGCATTTATTCAGTTTCCAAATATTTTTTTGAATTACACAATTAGTTGTGTTATTAAAATATATCTCTTAACGTAAACTATTGTATTTTATTTAAATCCCAAAATCCACCTTTTTAGTCAAAAAAATTACAATAAATGGATTTTATTTATTCTTTAACAACTCTAAAAGTTGAAGAACCTTTATCTGTATTTAGCTTCAAAATATATATTCCTGATTGCAAATTTTTCACCTCAATTTTATTATCACCAGAGACTAACTGTTTCTTTAAAATTATCTTTCCACTAATATCATAGATCTCTAATTTAATAGGAATAATACTGTTCATAATAAAGAAGTCTTTAAAAGGGTTTGGATAAATCTTAATATTATCTATACCATAACTTAAAGCATCCAGAGTTATACTCATCGAAATCGTTGCAATATTACTTGTAAGTTCTCCATCGAAAGCACTAAATTTAAAATGGTCTCCTCCAACATAGTTTGAGTCTGTAAATGTATAAATTGCTTTATTTCCGTCTAAAGTAACACTTCCAAATTTAGGTTGCTCTACAATTAAATATGTTAAAAAATCATTCTCTATATCGGTTGCATTTAGCTGTATAATTTTAGAATTTCCTTGTTCTAAACTGATGGTATCATCCACTGCAATTGGCGCATCATTAACGGCTGTTACTGTAATTGTTAAAGTACCTTCATCCGTTTCTCCATCAGATAATGTGTAAGTTACTATTTCCACTCCGTTAAAATTAGCCGCAGGTGTGTAATTAATTTTATTGTTTACAATTGAAACGGCTCCTCCTTTATCTGAACTCACAGCAGTCACTGTTAAAATATCTCCATCCAAATCTGTATCATTTGACAGAACATCAATATCCAACAAAGCAGTATCCTCGAAAACTGTTGCTGTATCCGCTTGAGCAATAGGTACATTATTAACAGTAATAGGATCTATCCAAACAAGGCCAAGTCCATATTTTTCTCCATCAAATACCTTAAACTCAAAATAATCACTTGTCGCACCAGCAAAACTGGTGTAAAAAATAGCGCCACCACCGAAATCAGGTATAACCTCCCCAATTATTATTTCTTTACCGTTTTGAGTTTTTAAACTTCCATTACTTGGTGCTTTTGAAATAAAATAGGTTAGCTCAGCACGTTCTATATCATTAGCAAATAAATGTACATCTTTAGAGATTAATTGTTTTGCACTTCTAATAAACTGATCCTCTGGTTTAGGGGCAAAATTAATATCTTGAATTTCAGCGGCATTATCTATTATTAGTTTGTACGCCATAACTGCAGATTCCCTTTTATCACTAAAAGGTTTAAAACCATTCCATAAGACTGTACCATCTTTACTTAAAGCAACATTGCTTCCGCTCTTAGGGTATCGCTCAGAACTCAATTGCCCATTATTACTTGTTAAATTGATTCTTGACCACATATTGTTTTGTTTGTTATATTGATAAACAATCGTAAAAGTTTCTAAATTATTACTTCCATCAGAATCAAATGTTGGAGCGCCAACACTAATAATATCACCAGATCCGTCAATAGATACTGAATGACCGAACATTAAGTTGGCATATGCACTCTCTATTCTACCATCTAATGTTTGTCCTTTTAGCTCCCAGTCATTTTTAATTTGATCAAATATGTATACTGAAACATAGCCAGCAATTCCTCGTTGAGTAGGTTGTTCTAGTTTAAAGTCTGCACCAATAGCAATTACGTTTCCAGCATTATTGATAGAAATGGACGCTCCAAATCTGTCGAAAGCTTCTTTAAGTATTGATTTTCCTTTTTGAACCCAAGAAATACCGTTGAATTTGAAAATTTTAACATTTCCGGCCTTTTTATAACTAAAAGGGTCAAGTGGTTCAGAAATTGCTATTACATCTCCAACTGCATTTAAAGATATTGCTGTACCTAACCCCCCAAATCTTGTTTTTCCCTCAAATTTGTCACCTAACAAATTCCATTGATTATTATTTTGGTCAAATTGATACACCTCCACTATTCCTTGACCATAATCGGTAATTCCTTTTCGAGGGTTTCTAATAGCTAATATTGATCCATCGGCATTAAGATCTAATTTTAAATCAACGGATGCGCCACCTCCTTCATATGTGAAAGTTTGACCAATTTGATTCCAAATTTTAGATATTTCATTAAATTGATATATTTTAATGTAATCAGTATTCCCTTGAGCATACCCTGTAACTTTGTTACTTGCTGCAGCAAGTATTTTACCATTATCACTAAGGGCAATGGAACCCCCAAATTGATCCAAGGCATTATCACCAAATATTTGATTACCTAATTGTTTGTAAACACCAGTTTGTGAATCACGCATATAAGCTACAACATGTCCTTCAAAAATAAAAGGATTTACACTAGGATCAAGAGCTGCTGAAGAGGCTACAATACTACCATCAGCACTTATAGCAATACTTTGATTAACAGGATGGCCATGCATAGAGCCTTCTAACATAAAACCTGGTTTTGTATCTGTTTTAAAACTTGTAAAAACTTTTATTTCTATAGTACTTGTAGTTACAGTTTGGCCGTCATTTACAGTATATGAAAAAGTATCTAAACCAATATATCCCTGATTGGGCGTATAAAAAACCTTTCCATTATCATAAGACGCTGTTCCGTGTGATGGAGAACTTAGACTAATAGTGGCAATATCACTTAAATAAAAATCTATAATATCCAACGTTAATTCTAATGGAGTATTCACCGGAGTTGCAGTATAAGACGGTAAAGGTTTTGGCGTTTTATAAGTTCCTATATTATTAAGTATAATTATTGCTGGTCTACTGTCATTAGTTTGATCATTTACGCTAAAATAAAAATAATCTACCCCTAAAAAAGTATCTGATTCAGTACTTTGATAAATAAGCACATTAGAATTTACGACTTCATTAAGTGTTAATAAAGAATTATTTGTGCTGTTAAGTAAATTACCATGCTCTGGTAAGCGCGTAATTGTAACATTAAAACCTGAAATGGCATCACCGTTTTGATTGGTTGCCTTTAAGTCTATTGGGCGCATTTCTTTACCAAAAACATTTTTTGTTTCTGATATGGCTAAGGGTACATAATAATTATCACTTGCTTTTATTTTTAAAGTCACATCATCTAGGTAAATGCCTTCATTAGTTCGATTTAAAATGGTTAAAATCCAATCGCCTTTAATGCTTTTTCCATTAAAAACTGATAATGGTTCTTCTGGTATATATGAATTAGTAATAACAAATGATGATGCTAGTTCTATCTCATCTGCTTGATCATCTGCTTCGGCATTTAACCGTTCAGTACTAAAATCTGAAGCAAAGGCATTTGATAGGTTTATTTCGGTACCATCTGGCCCTTTTAAATTTAGAGTAAAAATACCTTTACTAGCCCCTGTAAAAGAGGTTAATACGTTTAAGTCTAAAAGTGGTACATCATCTTTTATATTAATTATAAAGCTTAGTGAACCAGAGGGTATTTCTATATTTTTTATATGCGAAATAATAGAAAATTCTTGATTAAATGCTTGCAGGGTTGTAAAACTAAAAGGGGCGCTAAAAGCATTTTCTAAACAATCATTTACGCCTGCAATACGCCAATAATATGTGGTATTGGAGTCTAGATTACTTAACTTATAATTTGTATTATACACAAAAACATCTATAAGGGGTGATGTAAAAGATGCGTCTTTAGATACTTGTACCCGATATTTTGTAGCATTATTATTTATTTCCCACTTCAATTCAGTATTCAATAAAACGTTAACAGAACTAATTGTTGGAGAAGATAAAACCGTTGCAACATCACTTGCATTTACAACAATTACTTTTACACTTGTTGAAATAGTTTTAGAGGGTGCTGTAGCTAAAATGTTTACAGTATATGAACCTGGAGCTAACGAATTCTCTGATTGAAAATCAATACTAATTTCAGTTCCAGATACAGACACAGTATTTTGGCTTAAGGTTGCTGTTAACCCAGCAGGTAACCCTGTAATGCTTAAGGCGCTTGTTTCTGAAAAGCCGTTGGTGGCTTGGTATTGAAATTTTGTACTAAAACTTTGCGCTGTTCCACCACAATTTACAACTTCTAGGTTTTGATTCTCAAAAAACAATACTATATCTGAAGATATTATGTTAAACGACCCCTGGTTTATAGCAAAGAATATTTTATTTACAGGTTGTATTTTTATACGTGCATTAGTAGAACTTACATTTGGAAAATGAAGCTGCTCTATACCGTCATTGGCAACATTTTTCGCTAACGTAATAGGAAAGGTAAAACCACCATCAGTTGACAAAAGAATATTTACAAGATCAGCACTAATAGGAGCTTTGTTTGTATTACCCACCTCCCAAGTTAACGTGGTCGTCTCGCCAGCTGTAAAGTTTTGTGCTGCCAAACTAGAAGTGATTTTAAAAGGCTGTGTATTTTTAACTACTACCACACTAGTACTATCTAAATACACCCCTTTTATAAAACTAGGATCACGAACCGTGAGACCAAAGTTTAATGTTCGTGCAATTGTTGGTAAAGTTTCGTAAAACCCAAATGTATTTGCATCTGGATTATAGTTTGTATAACTATTAAAGTCATTTGTAAGTTCCCCATCAAGTATTGTTTGTAATGAAGGAAAATATCTTGTCCTATTGTTTGAAGGTATAGTAGAACTAAACAATGGACCAGACACCAATTTCGGACTCCATAAATTCATATTTTCTGTTAAACCATAATTTAATCCTTCCCAGTTATATTGATATGATGGGTCAGAGCCTGTTTCAGGTGCTTCTAGATAAAATGCGGTTCCTTTAGGTACATAAAAGACAGGTGTTAAGTCTGTTAGGGAAATTTGATTTGCGTAAGTAACAACAGTCCCTAACGAAACATCAAAAGGATTTAAATAAAAATGATTTAATATTTGATTTATAGAATAATAGTGATAATAAAAATGATCTGGACCATAACTCATAATAGTTCTACCATAAAATGGTTCTACTTGACTAAAGGGATAATCTGATTGAAATGAAAACGTATGGGTAGCTCCTAATTGATGCCCAGCTTCATGTAAAAATAATTTTAAAAACCCTACATTACTTGCCACATCTGGTTGTGACCAATAGTTCCATGCCGAGCCTTTTTCTGGTGTACCAACATTACCAATACCATAAGCATTACCAATACCATAAGCATTATTACCATCTTCATCGCGAGCAATGAACAAATGACCTAAATCATAATCTTCAAAAGGAATTATTGCATCTATAACCTCTTGGGTTTTAATATTTAAATAGTTGCTACTTGTCCTTACACCGTATGCTTCTATATCGTAAGGATCAGTTGTTTTATCTGTAAAAATAAGCTGGTCGTTTTTTGCAATCAGTTGCAAAACAATACCCAAGTCTTCTTCAAAAACACTATTTGCCGAATTGATGGTATTGTTAATAGCTGCTAAAGCAGTTTCAACAGTTCCGCCAACAAGCTCTGTATATTCTCCAGGAGCCACTACTGCTATCCGCAAAGTGCGTAAACCTTGTGCGTTATTTTTGGCAGTTTTTGTATTACTTTTTTTTGCAGAAATCGACTTGTTTAAATTACTTAATGCTGACGTACAATTAAAATCATCTTTTTTATTTTCGCCCTCTTTTTGCAAATAAATTAGGTACTTATTTGCTGAAAGTTTGGTAATAGATACAGCTGGTTGATTATTATGGCTCACCATTAATGCTGACAAACCACTTGTAGAAATTGTAAATGAAACATTTAAATTTTTATCTGATGCAGCGAAACCCCTGTATGATTTAATTGAAGCATATTTAGCAGCTAAAGAAGGTGCCATATTTGACTTTTCTTGAACCTGAAATGCCATAATTTTACCCTCTAGATTTGGAAAGTAAACTACATGTGAAGTACTGCCTGTTTTTACACTATTTTTGAAGGCTAGCTCATCAAGTTCAAAAATTACATATTTATTATCTTTAACACTATTTTTATTGAGCGCTTGTTTTGATACACTTTCATTATTTTTAGTCCAATAGTTGTTTTGAGATTGAATTGAATTGTTGGCTAAAATAATTATTAGAAAAATGATAAGTTTAAGTTTCATTATGTTTTTGTTATTAAATTTTACTGCTGTAATTTTTTTAAAGTAATGCAAATTTAACTGTTCAACGCTTTTATAAAATACACACTACCTGTATAATTATATGATTTAGCCATTTCTACACAACTTTTTGTTATTTTGAAACAATGTTTTTTTAAAATTTTGTGATTTTCACACTTCTTTTACTATATATGACACCTAAAAAATCTGTGATTTTTATTTTATTAGAAAAAAAGGCAGCACAAGTCATATAACTTTTAACCCATTTAGATATACAAATAAAAATAGGTATTATATAATTAAACTTTTTAATTGTTAATTGTTAAGTTTCACAAGGTTGTTGTTTAATTCCTTGTGTTATTTTTGTAAATTTATTAATTTATTTTCAAAATCGATTGGTTTTTCTTTAAAAATTTCAGGTTCTAATTCATACCATTTATAAACTGCTTTCAGAGGTGTTTTTACGTTGAGTTCTTTGCGTAGTCCAGAATGCCTCTTGACTGTGTTGTAAGTTGTCAAAAAGCGGTCTAAATCTGCTTTCATTTGTTCTAAATCATCATACTTATTTATTTTTATCGTGTTGTCTTTTATGGTTTTATTAAGCCTTTCTACCATTCCATTGGTTTTTGGTGTAAATGGTGCTGTTAATCGATGTTCAATATTTTTTTCTTTGCAAATTTCGTCTAACAAAGACGCTTTTTTACAAGGTTCCCCTTTTTTTGATTTGATTAATCTATTGGTAAACTCTAAGCCGTTGTCGGTCAAAATATGCGTGATATTGAAAGGTAAAAAATCCATCGCTTCAAGGATAAATTCTTGAGTGTTTATAGCCGTTTTATTGTCATAAATCTTATAATACATAAGCCTTGTAGCGCGGTCTACAACAACATAAAGGTATCTTTTTATTCCATTAATTTTAGGCAAATAAGTAACGTCTAAGTGTAAATAACCTGGTGAATATTCTTTAAATTTTTTGGCCTGTTCCTTTTTTTCTTGAGGAATTGTATTGATCTCATTAGCTTTAAATAATCGATAGACAGCAGAGCGTTTTGTCTTTGCATTATCGCCATAAACGAGTTCTACAATCTCATCTAATGCCCACCAAGTAGAGCTTCTAAAATGAATTAAAATTAATTTTTCATCATATGTCAGACTGTATTCTATGGTGTCTGGTCGAGAACTTTTATCTTCAAAAACGGTTCGGTTTTTCCATTTTGAAACTGTATTTTTGGAAATTTCAAATTTCTTTGACAATTCTAAACTTGATGAACTACTGTTGTGAATTATCGAACGAAAGTGTACATTTGTTCTTGCGTTGGAATGGTTTTCTTGCTTCATTTTTTTGTTTTTTTGTGATTACAAAAATAGGCAAGGAAGCGTTCTAACCAATATCAAGTCTAAACTTCTTTGTTTCGCTAAGCTTCACAAAGAAGTTTAGACTTGATATTAAAAACAATAACGTTGTGAAACTGGACAGTTAATGTAACTTAAAGCAACCTATTTTTATACTGTAACATATGTGTAGGTATTTAAAAATAACAAACTCAATAGTGCGAATTTGTAACTTATATCTGTTACAGAGTAAATAGATATATTTTAGTATTCTAAAAAAAGAAAAGTCCTAAAGTTGGCGCTCTAAGACTTTTTAAATAAGGTTACGCTAAAAGAAGCGATGTTTATTTTTTACATAACAAATGTACATAAATCTTTTAGGCTGCCAAAAAAAATAAAGGTAAATTTTAATACTCCTAAATACACTAAAAGGAGATACCTAAAATGCCATTTAATAATTACACCACACACCAATAAAAAATTAGCCCAATACAGCAGCGTTGCATTTAATGTTTTATTTAAGTAGCCTGAACAAGGAATATTCCATTTGTTCATTTTAATAATTCTTGATAATTTGTTGATAAAAAAACTTCTTTTTTAACCTAAATGATTTTTGTTGTCATTACATTTGTTGGTATACACAAACTTTTAAAGTTGGCGCTCTAAGACTTTTTAAATAAGGTTACGCTAAAAGAAGCGATGTTTATTTTTTACATAACAAATGTACATAAATCTTTTAGGTTGCCAAAAAAAATAAAGGTAAATTTTAATACTCCTAAATACACTAAAAGGAGATACCTAAAATGCCATTTAATAATTACACCACACACCAATAAAAAATTAGCCCAATACAGCAGCGTTGCATTTAATGTTTTATTTAAGTAGCCTGAACAAGGAATATTCCATTTGTTCATTTTAATAATTCTTGATAATTTGTTGATAAAAAAACTTCTTTTTTAACCTAAATGATTTTTGTTGTCATTACATTTGTTGGTATACACAAACTTTTAAAGTTGGCGCTTTAAAACTTTTTAAAAGAAGGTTACGCTAAAAGAAGCGATGTTTATTTTTTACAAAACAAAAATTACACTTCTTTTAGCCTACCCAAACAATGTAACCATTAAATTAATTGCATACCTAAATGTATGCTAAAGGGAGGTTCTATGCCATAGACTAATTACAACACACTTCTGCAACAATAATTGTGGCAGAATAGCAGTACCAAAATTCGCGGTGCTATTGATTTACTTAGTAAAGGTGTATTTTCTTAAAGCGTTTTATTTTTTACAGGGTGCTAGGACAACAGCCCATTAAATAGTTGTTCATTTTAATATTATAAAAATGATTAAGTTTAAATTAGTTAACAAAGTGAACCCACAAGATATAACAGCGGTTCAAAAGTTCTATGCGGTAAAACAACCTCAAGAGGTGCTTACCTTACGTGATTTCGCAAAGCGAATCAGCAGAGAAAGTACGGTAAGCATGATGGATACTATGGCGGTTCTTGAAGGCTTACTACAAATTATACCTGATGAAATTGTGAAAGGCAAAATAATTAAATTAGGTGATTTTGGTACTTTTAGAACTACACTGTCTGTAAAAGGTGCCGAAAGTGAAGCAGAATTTAGTGCAGCTAACATTAAAAAGCTGAACATTAGATTTAGACCTGCGCGTGAGTTTGTAGATTTATTAGCAAGTGTGAAATACAGTAAAGTTTCGTAAACACTTTTTTTAAGGTTATGTTAAAAGAGGAATCAATATGATTCCTCTTTTTTTTTGCTATGTTTTACATTTTTGCTGCTTTGTAAATAAAAAAAGCGCATTAGTAAATATTATTTGCTGCTTAGTAAATGCAAAAAGCTCCTTAGTAAATAAAATAAGTAAGGGTGTACCTGTTAAAATTGCACTTTGTCTTCTTAAAATATCCCTCTGTATAAAAAAATGTCTTGGAACCTGTGTTGCTTAGTGCTACAATTTAACTTAAAACTGAATCATAAATTTTCTATCGCTTTTTATAATCTTAAAATTATTTTTTTGTTTAACTCTAATTTCATGGTAAATTAGCGTATCAAAAAACCCTTACAGTTTTTTCAGAATAAAATCTTTTGTTTTAGCTTTTGTATACTGTGTTTTAATATCAACCCATTCAACGTTAACCCAGTTTAATGTTTTAACTCCAAGCTCCACAAAATAATAAGAATAACTAGTATCTGTAGATCCATCTGGACGTGTATAAGTATTAGAATCAACTGTAGCTTCATAGGTTACCGTTGATCCAGAGCTTGTGGTTAGCGTTATTCTTGGAAGTGTTGTCATACTTTCAGTACCGGAATCTATATTTGATTCCAAATCACTAAGATAAAACGAAATAAAATCAAAATTGCCAGTACTAGCAGTAAATCGAAAAGTGTTTTCTGAATTTCCTGAAATTAATTCTGTATATTCATAAAATAA
>Ga0222648_1000897_pt1 | contig 12026 bp, 13 predicted proteins | sample AntAcemetagen335_FD_181021 | JGI IMG/M metagenome (GOLD analysis project Ga0222648, IMG submission 181021) | Saline water microbial communities from Ace Lake, Antarctica - #335 | ecosystem: Environmental > Aquatic > Non-marine Saline and Alkaline > Saline | place: Antarctica: Ace Lake... | reverse complement strand
AAAGCCGTTGTCGCCGCGAGCGCCGCGTCCATCACCACGTGGTACGTCTTCCTCTTCCCCGGATCCGCGAGCATGACGGCTTTGTCGTCCGACAAGTGCATCCCAAACGGGTTCAAATCCCAATACCCATCCACGGGCTTGAAGTTCGTGCTGACCATCTGTTGTAGGTTCGCCATGAACGGCCCTTTGTCGCAAAGCCCCGGCACGACGCCGTGCATGTTGGGCCGGCCGGGGAAGACCTGTGCTAGTAAAAGACAAGTGTCAGTCTTGTATGGGCAACAGTCGTTGGATTTGGGAAATGCAATACGTACCTCGTGCACGAACGCGCACCAATGCCGCGCCACCACGTGTTACCGAACTCGGACTCGTCGCAGCCGTCCAGTTCAGCGGAGTACGCGAGCCCCACGTTCCGGTCCAAATCCTTGATCCCCTCCACCCCCCCTCCGCGTTTAATCCCCTTACCCATCGCCGCGGCCATGGCTTCCAGATCGGCGGTGTCTGGCCCCGTGGTACCGGCGTCGATCTTCACGCCCTGTCGCTCCGACTCCGCGTCCGCCGCGAGTTTCTTTTCTAAGCGTTTAGCGGCGTCGCGCTCGCGTTTCGCAATAGCCTTGCCCCGCAACACCGTCGCCTGCGCGCTTTTCTCCATCGCGTCGAAGGCTTCTTTCTTGGAGGCGGTGCTGGGTGCGCCGAATTCCGCGTTTCTTTTGTTGCGCTCGTCAATCTCAAAGTCCATCGACGTTACGATGTTCACGAAATCGATCTCCATCTCGATCTCCGAGCCGACGTACTCCCACACCGCGTACCACGCCGCGTGGTGCGGCATGTCGTCCGGTGGGAACTTGTGCCACGGGTCGATGACGCCTTCCACGACCGTGGCGATGAGCTCGATGCGGGGTGAGCGAGGAAAAGAAAACGTAGCTTTCTTGTTGATACCCTTCCGTGATCCGGAGCATCAACCGTCGCGCCCCCATGACGAACAGCTTCGCTTCAGCGCCTTTGATCTTACCAATAGCTTCGAACCCCACACGCATGTTCGCCATTTGCGACTCCATCTGGCCCTGCATATCGACGCTCAGCTTTTGAAGCTTTTGCATCATCTCACGCATCCGTTCCGGGGTTCGCGTCGTCGCCCAACTTCAATGACATGGCCATCGTCTTCATCGCCTCCCGTTTTCGCGCCTCGAACTCCGGGCCTTCATCGATCGCCCCGCTCATCACCACGGACATACCAAGAAGCACCTTACTCGCACAGCATTTCTTGAACTTCGAGCCGCTGCCGCACGGGCACGGATCATTTCGCGCGGGCGCCATCGCGTCACGGAACGTGTGGACAAGCGCGTGCACGTGTGATCGCGTCAAGAAGCGTACGTGCAGTGTCGACAAGCGCGTGCGCGTGTGACGACCTCGAGGAGGAAAGGGCGCGAGGGAACACGGGAAAAATCGAGCGAGCAAGATTTCGGCCACTCGCTTGTGATTTTGCCCGGTTCGAGCGTTACGATCCGTTGAAGCCAAGCTGGCTGCTGGGAGGACTTTCGGAAGAAACCGTTGGTTTCGTCCCGTCCAACGTGTCGCGACTTCGCGACGCGCACGCCGTCACAGCGACGCACACTAGACAGTGCACTCGTGCGGTGTGTTTGGTTCGGACCCGATGTCGTCCAGCGCTTCAAGCTGCAACACCCCGAACATCGCGTGCGAGGTATCCCTGGCTCCCATCGCGTGCCCTCGGAACCCGGGCATGCCGAACGGTGCGTTGCGTCTTGTGAAACGAAGGGCGGACTCCGCGGCCGCGGACCCCGCGGGCGGGTTACTTGACGCGATGACCGAGCTGGAGGAGTGCGTGGAGGGGGTGCTTGTTGATGGCGACGGTGCTGTGGCGACGACGTTGTTGGCCGCGAGCGGTGGCGTGGAATCCAAACAAGCGTCCATGGCATCCCCGGGGACGTCTCGACAGCCATCCCCAACCTCCCCACCCAAAGTCCAGCGCGCGCGTGTCGAACCGCCCGCGATCGCGCTGAACAAGGCCGTTGCCGAGGAGGATGCGGACGCGGACGCGGCTCGCTTCGTCGCCGCCATCATGGCCTACGCCCACGTCTCCGCGGAAACCGTGTCGGGCAACGGCCACCGCGGCGGCGACTCACTCCGAGAGATGCGCGCGGGGGTGGAAACACATCTGTTGGACGTGGTGAACGGCGCGGCGTCCGACGAAAACGCGGAGACGTGTTTCGTCCCAGGCACGGTTCCCACTTCGATTGCTGAAAATGATCACGAAAGCCAGGTTGCCTTATCATACAAGAGCTTCCCGAAGCCCTCCCCTACCGAAGACGCCCGGGGGGTCACGACCGCGCGTCTCGATGGAGAGGCGACCGAATCAAGCCTCTCGATTACCAAACGCGAAACCGACCAAGTCGTTTCGGCGACTCACAAGAGTTTGAAACAAAAAAGAAGCACTAACCCCGGTGCGGTCGCGGCGTGCGCGTTCGTGGCCGCCGTTGCGGTCGCGGTCGGCGCGGGTCTGGCGCGGCGGTTGCGAAAGGAAAAGGAGGACGCCAAAGACGACGAAACGGAAATGACGGTTTCGGTTTCCAAACGGCTGACCGTGGTGCGCCGCAAAGCGGTTCGCGCGTCTCAAGTGTGCGTCCGGAAAGTCGTGGTTTGCGCGAACAGTTTGGTGCGTTTCACCGGCCGTGTATGCCCAGAGTCATTACTCATACGAGTGCGGAACATCGCACGGGGGTTACCGTTCAAACGGCGCGCGTTTGCGGCGGAGACGGGCGAAGCGGAACTTATCGGCGAGAATGATGAGGTTGACGAGATTGAAGAAACGGCCGTGGCCTTTGATACAAACTCTGAGCCCAACACACACGAAGAGACCGTTGAAGACCAGCAGGTGGACGACGATTCCGACCCCGACGAGGCTATTTTCGCGGAAGCGCAAAAGATCGGCGCTGATTTGATCCGGGGTTTGCTTCCCACGCCCCTGATGCTGTGCGGGACGACGAAACCGCGGTGGGCTGAGGGCGACTTGTCCCCGGCGGTCGCGGTTCCAATCGCGTTTTGGGACGCGGCCGTTGATTCACCGTCCGGACACATTTCCAAAGAATCACCTGGAACGCCTCCGATGGATGAAACAGACACACACCGAGTTGGTGTTGACTCGAACCGGCCGGTTGATGACGAGCGTGCGGGCGACGCGGAGGAAAACGAAAGCAGCGACGAGCTTTCCTCGGGCAAAAGCGAAACCTCCGACGACGGCGCCGGCGAAACCGACGACGGCGATTACGACAGCGATGCCAGCGATGACGACGTGTCCCAGGTTTCCGGGTTCGGGCCTGGAATGAGGGCGGTGCCGGGCGCGACACCTGCTTTCGGTGCGGTGCCGGGTGCAGCGCCCACTTTCGGCGCGGCGGGGCGCGCCGCGGGATTGTTTCAAACCGGGTTTGGAGGAACCCCGGGAAGCGCGGGTCCTCAAAACTTTTCGCCGTCCACGACGTATCAACCGTTCAACGGAACCTCCCCCGAAGTCGCCGTCGCTGCGCACGCGCTGGCGCAGTTCCAGCAGTTCCAGCAGTTCACGCAGTTCACGCAAATGCAGCAGTTCAATCAAATGACGCAGTTCCAGAGCATGGCGCAGGCGGCGCAGACGAATCAGTTCCAAGCGACGCCGCCCGCCGCCGCGTCGCCGACGTTGAAGGAACTCGCCAAGATCGCCATGGCGCACAACCGCAGAGGTCTCACAGGTAACGCTCTGGCGCGGTGGCGAAACCTCGCGAAAACGGCGAGGAGGGAGAAGAGCGCGGAGCGGCGCGAGCGCCGGCGAAGCGCTGTGCGGGAGAAAAACAGCGGCGAGAAGGAGAGAAAAAAAAGCGCGTTGAAAACGGCGTCCGCGGAAAAAGAAAACGCGTACGTCAAGACGCGGGTTTTTGAAATCGAACAACGAACCGCCGCGGCGGCGCTGGCGCTGGAAACCCGTGCGTCGCCGTCGCGGGGGTAACATGCGAGATGGAGAAGGATTGGTAAGAAAGAGTAAGAAGGCGATATTTAATATGTCTGAGAATCGAGAAGAAAAATATTACTTTTGGTAAAAACTTTTCCGATTCCCTACCCAACCACGTACACGTCCGCGCCGAGTGCTTTTTCGATTCTGTCCAGGGCTTCTTTCAGGGTGTCATCGGATGCGGCGTAGGAGAGGCGTACGCACTCAGGGTTCCCGAACGCGCTTCCAGGCACCAGTGCTACCTGGGCTTTCTCTAGCAGGTAACGACACAGCTCGTCGCCGTCGGTAACGGGGCCGAATCCCTCTGCCGTCACTGTGTTTGGAAAAAGAAAAGGGTCAGTCCCTTCCGTCTCGAGTAATAGGTATAAGGTATGGGCGTACTGTATGGGTAAACAGTCTACTTGTGATATATTTACGTACCGTTTTCCCCGACAATCGCCGAAACGTCGGGAAACGCGTAAAACGCGCCCGCCGGCGTTTCCAGTTTTATTTCCCCGTCAGGTCGCATTTTTCGGAACCGCCCCACGACGTAGTCCCTTCTCTTTTGGAACGCGGTGACCATGTCTTGCACGGGCGCGCCTCCGTTCTTTCCAAGACACAGCGCCGCCACCCCCGCGTGTTGCGAGATCGAGGACGGCCCGCTCGTGGTTTGCGATTGAATCGCCGCGCACGCGTTGGCGAAGTGCGCTGGCGCCGCTAAATACCCAAGCCGCCAGCCCGTCATCGCGAACGCTTTGGAAAACCCATTAACAGTTAGGGTCCTTTCCCGCATACCAGGAAACGTGGCGAATGACACATGCGCCGCGGGCGGGTAGATGATGTGCTCGTAGATCTCATCCGCCAGGACCAACAAGCGCGGGTGGTCTCTGACCACGTCCGCTATTTTTTCAAGCGCTTCCTTCGAGTAAACAGCCCCTGACGGGTTGGAAGGCGAGCACAGGATGAGAAGTCGACTCTTCGGATTCAGGCTCTTCCGCAGCACCTCCGCGTCCAGCAAGAATCCATCCTCCGCGGTTGTTTGAATTATCACCGGCGTCGCGCCCGCGAGCTTGCACATCTCGGGGTACGACACCCAAAAAGGCGCTGGGACCAACACCTCATCCCCAGGGCCGCACGTCGCCATCACGCCTTGCGCCACGCTTTGCTTGGCGCCGTTTGACAGGACGATTTCGCTTGCGGTGTAGACAAGGCCGTTTTCCACCCTCAGCTTTTCGCAAATCGCGTTTCGCAACTCCGCGGTGCCCGTGTTCGGGGAGTACCGCGTTTTCCCTCCCCGGATCGCGTCGCACCCGGCTTCAACGATCGCGGCGGGGGTGTCGAAATCGGGCTCGCCCGCCGCGAGGCCGATCACGGGCAAACCCGATTCCTTCATGGACCGGGCCAAGTCCGTCAGAGCCATGGTTTTGGATTCGCGCAGGCTCGCGACTCGCGGGTTCAGGGTCTGGTCCACTTCGAACTTTGCGTCGGACGCGTTGATGGCGTTAACGGAAACGCGACCGTGATGATGATGTACCGATGATGAGCATCGGGACACCGCGACCCTCGTGCGTTTCAATCGAAGCGCCCTTCGGTCCGCACTCGGGGCGAAACACGCAACCGACACACGCGTGAGCAACGTCATGGCACGACCGGAGGCCCGACCTAAGGCGTGCGGGTGCCTGTGGGAGCGTGGGGTATCCGCCGGGATGGATATCGGACGCGTTTTCGACAGGGTTTCGCAGTTTCGAGCTGCTGCTGAAGTTTGTTATTGCGAAAAAGCGAGGCGGCGGCGCCGGTGCCGGGTTGCCACAACGTTTCCACGCGGTCGGTCCGGAGCGGGTTCCGCAGAGTCATGCCTCGCTCGGTGGCGGGTAAGACCGCGCGGGAGCAGAAGCTCAGCGCGGCGACGGCGTGGAAGCGCGGGCACACGGGTGGCCGCGGGAAGGGCAAGTTTCGCGGCGGTGGAAGAGGCGGGCGCGGTGGGGATGGGGATCGAGGGTGGCACCAGGGCAGAGGCGGTGGCCGCGGTGTTGGTGCGCTTGACACCGGCGCAGGTGCCAGCGGTGCTGCAGGATACGACTCGAGTGATGACGACCGGCCGGTCGTTGCCGTGAATCCGGGAGATGCGTACCAGGCCCTCCTCGCGTCGCTGGTGGGTTCGGGGGATGGCGATGGCGACGACGAGTTCGCGGACGCCCTGGCCGCCGGGCAGGAAGGGTCGGACGACGAGTCTTCCGAGGATGAGGAGGGCGAGGGTGACGAGCAGGATGAAACAGAGGATGACTCTGAGGATGACGAAGTAAATGCCAAAAATTCAAAGAGCATAAAGACTAAAAAGAAAGGAGTGGCTCGCGACGACGCCGACGCCGACGGTTCCGACGACGACGATGCCGGAAATCTGGACGACGAGAATCTCGAGGACAACGAGCCAGCCTCCGACGACGAAGCCGGCGCTCTTTCCGGGGACGAGGAGGACTTAGTTGGCTCCGGTGATGACGAGGATGGGGATGGGGAAGGGGACATTACCACTGAAACAAAACAAACTCCCGAAACCGGGGATGACGCCGCCCAACACGGGTTAGCGCTTCACCTTTCGCGACCGGTCGATTCGGTGAAAATCGCACAGTTAAAACAAACCCCGTTCAAGTTCAAACCGGTGAGCAAGTTTGAACAGGTAAGAAGTGCGGTGGGTGGGGTATCGTCAGGTGGTGGCACTGCATCGGATGTCAAGAAATCCAAAGAAAAACACGCAAACGAACCCGGTCGGTGGGAGTTTGATTCGACGGCGCGAGGCGAGGCGACGATAGGTTTGCGGGAATTTCTCCCCACCGCTCCATGTGATTTACCGACCAAGCTGAAAGAGCGGTGGAACGCGGTGTGCGACCCTGTTTCGCATGGCAAGTCGCAAAAGAAAGCCAAGCTCGATTTGAAGCAAGCCACTGTTGCGGCGAAGAGGCGGGGCGAAGGGTTGAGAGTGGCGGTTGAGAGCGAAAAAGCCAAAATCGCGGAGCGGTCGCGAACCGCGGCGCCCGCGAAGTTCGTCAACAACCGCCAGCGCGAGTTTTACGGCGTCCTGAACACGTACGCGGACGTGACGTTTACTGAAAGGCAAGCGCCGGGGAGCACGGGTGCTGCGGGTGCTGCTTTGTCCCGGAAGGATAAATCCTCTTCCGCGCGGGGTGACGCCGACCAATCAAAAACAACCAACGTCGCCGACCCGATCATGGACGCGTACCTGCTTCACGCGATCGCGCACGTCATGCGCACGCGGAGGCGGATTACGAAAAACAACGAAACCCTGTTGCGCCGGGCGAAAGCAGAGGAGTGTGCGCGGGATTTGAAAAAACACGCCGAGAGGGTGGCGCGAGCGGCGGCTGAGGTGGAGAAGCAGGCGCTAAAAGACGGCACTTTACACAAAGTCGAGGGGGCCGCGACGACGGAGACGACGCCGACTGCGACCGCGATTCCGTACAAGCGAAAGAACCTGCTTCCAGGTATGAAAAACCGGGTGATGGTGCAGGACGACGTGCCAAGGGACCAGGGTTTCGCGCGCCCGACTGTTTTGATTTTAGTGCCCATGCGGAACATCGCGGGCCGCGTACGTATTTCCCACCCACCACATTCCGTCTCCCTGATTGCCCATACTCGTACCAGAAGGGACTATTACCTCTGACTGCTTGTCCATACATCGCGATATACAAGACTGACACTTTCTTTTATTTATCGTAAGGTGGTGCGGCGGTTACTGGAACTTTGCCCGGCGGCGCACGGCCGCGCTGATTCGGTTTCCAAAATGGACCGGTTCGCGGATGATTTCGGGCACGGCGACGGTTCGGATGACGAGGAAGTCGAACAGTCGCGACGGCGCAAGCGAAAGAACTTGTGGGTCCCGGACGACCACACCGCGCTGTTTAAAGGGAACACGGACGACCACTTCCGGCTCGGGATGAAAATAACCAAAGCTTCGGTGCGGCTTTACGTGGACTTTTTCGGGAGCGATATTTTAATCGCCTCGCCGCTGGGTAAGGGGTGGTTTTTCTTCTTTTTGTCTTTTGGTTTTTCGGTCTGTTTCTGTTTGCGTTTCTTTCACACGAACGTGGGAGTCTAAGTACTCACATAGTACTCAAGTACTCTACACGTGGTACTTTAAGTACACTCACATAGTACTTACAGTACTCACGCGGTACTCCAGTAACCAAACCCCCCTCGCCGGTGACGACAACATTTTAGCGTAAGGGTCTTACCGACTCTGTGTGGCTGAACTTTATGTTCCCTATTGGCCCGAGGCGAGGAAGGGGTTTGTTTTTCTTGTTTGTATTTTTTTATCTTTCCGCACGTCGGTGTTTGGGTGTTTTTTACACAGCCCAATTAACTCAGATCCTTCCACCCTTGCACCCACCCCACCAGGCCTCGCCACGAAGCTCAAGGAAGCCGGCCCCGCCGCGAGCGACTTCCTCGCCGCGATAGAGCTGCTCGTCGTGGACAACGCCGACGTCATCGCGATGCAGAACTGGAGTCACCTTCAAACCGTGCTTGAGAGTTTGAACCAAATACCTAAAAAGAACACCGACGTGGACGTGATGCGAGTCCGTGAGACGCACTTGGAAGGCTTCGCGAGGCACCACCGGCAAACCGTTTTTCTGTCATCGTTCGCGAGTGCCGAAATCAACGCCCTGTCCCGGGTTTCGTGCCAAAACGTCGCGGGAAGGGCCCGGTACCGAGTGAACAGCTACCCTGGCGTGTTGGGCAGGGCGGCGGCGGCGAGCGGCGGCGCGCGGTTGCGGTTCGACCGAGTTCCTGATGCCGGGGATGAGACTTCGGACGAAAAAAAAAACGCCGTCGCCGAACACGACGACGCGCGGTTCAAGCACTTCGTGAAGTTCGCGTTGCCCCGACTCCGGGAGAACCCGCGGGCCGGGAGCGTTGTTTTCGTGCCTTCGTACTTTGACTTTGTGAAAGTGCGGAACTTGTTGACGGAATGCGAGGTGTCATTCGCGGTGGCGAGTGAATACACGCCGCCCAGGGACGCGGCGCGCGCGCGGACGATCTTCGCGGATGGCCGGAAAAGAGTGTTGTTAGTCACCGAGCGCGCGCACTTTTACCACCGCCGAAAAGTCAAGGGCGTCAGGGAGGTGATTTTCTACGGGCTTCCAGGTGCGGGGCTTTCCCATGTACCACATTCCGCCTACGCGATTGCCCATACAGCACTGACACTTTTCTGTTGACAATCAGAACACCCCGAATACTTCGCCGAGTTCGTGGAGTTCGCCGCGGCGAGCGGGGGGGATACACACGGCGGGGCTGGGTTTGTGAAAAACGCGAGCGACACCACGGCGACGGCGTCTTTTTCGCGGTTGGACGGCTTGCGGTTGGAGCGCATCGTGGGGACGCAGCGGGCGAAGAAAATGCTCGCGCCAGACGCGAACTCCGCGTTTGTGTTCACGGCGTGATACATGTTTCAAGTCACGCCTGATCTGTTATACACAAGTCACCAACACCAACACCAGGTACCACCACGACTACCCGGTACCGTCGTCAAAGCCCTTTTTACGCTTAATCCGAATTATCGCAGACGCGAATCACTTTCCCGTTTCAACTTTCTTTTTCTCACGCGGCGTCTCGTATTCCCGTCCCTCGTATGCCTAGTATTTCGCATCCCTCCTAATCGCCCGTGTCGTACCCTTCCTCCATCTCGGGCTCTTGTTTGATATCGGGCTCTTCCTTGAGGCTCGGCGTTTCCTTGATTACCGGCGAACTCGGATGAAAAGTGCGAGATGACTTGCACGCCGCGCAGTTTTGTTTCCGATTGCCGTGAGGGCAGGGGTTGCACTTCACGCAGGCGGATTTTCGCTTGCCGTGAGGGCAGGGGTTGCACACCGCACAGTTGCCTTTCAGCTTGCCGTGAGGGCAGGCGTTGCACTCCGCGCAGTTTCTTTTCACCTTGCCGTGGGGGCAGGGGTTGCACACCTTGCATACGTGTTTCTGCTTTCCGTGCGAACACCGCTTCCTGATCATGATCCACGCGCGCTCTCCCGTCGCCTTTCCCGTGCGCACTCCTTCCTGTAGACGCGCCGCGCACCGCGATCTGCGACCGACGATTCGTTTCCCGTGCCGGGGTAAAGTCGGGAGACGGGCATTTTGGTTTTTTGGCGAAAAAATAAAAAATAAAAATCCCAAATCCTTCAGATGAAATGAATGTGATCCATCCGGGGCTCGAGGCTTCAAACCCTCGTTGCGCCCTTCCACGCGCTATGTCCGGCGCGACCGTGGACGCGGCACTTGCGGTGGTGCCCACCACTGTTGGCGACGCTGCGGCGCCCGCCCCAGACCAAGTGGAGAACCCACTTCCAATCGTAAAAGCCCCAATCGTTGCCCTGGAGGATTGGCCTGCTTCTGATGATTTCCTGCTCCGCGAGGCGGTGGAGGCGGGCGCCGCGTTGGGCGCGATCGCCCGGGGCATTCTCCCGTTTTCAACACCCAGGACGCGGGAGGACATCACGGAACGGTGGAGGGCGCTGCTTTACAACGAAACGGTTTCACTCCCCGCGGCGAGACGGATGGCGCAGTACGCGCTAGATGCGAAACCGAGAGTCGCGCCGTTGCCCACGACGATTGAATTCAAAGACGCTTTTGTTAATGGGAATGGGAAGGGAACTACGGAAGGGGATGAAATGGATTCATCGGAAGGGAAGACAGGGGGTGATACTACGGATACTACGCATACGAACGACAAGACGGGTAACCGCGATACTAAGGTCACGACCGGCCTCGTTTCTATTCCCCCGTTCGCGCTCGCGGAAGCCGCGGTTTTCGACATGCCGCTTTTGCCGTCCTTCGCGCAGGTTGATTTTTCGGCGAAGCGAAAATCGAAACAAGCGCTGCAAGGTACGGAGTGCACTTACCAAGTACACTGCATACATCACATACGCACTGTTCGGCCCGATTACTTTCCCAGTGCACTGTGGCCGGCCCGATTACTCGGACCCCAATTCCCCATACAGTACACCCGTACCCCGTACATCGCCCAACACGGGACTGACCTTTTTCTTTCACAAAAACAAACAGGCGCTCTGGCGAAGATCCGAAAACTGGAAGCCAGCGCGCAGGCGGCCACGGCGCGGAACGCGACTTCCGTGGGGGCAGTTGGCGTGCTGCAAGGCAATAACCACCGGTTCTTTTTAAAAAAACGGGAAACCGCGGTTGGGCGCAACACGGAGGACCAGCGGGTGGACGTGGTAAGTATTTCCCAATCACCACATTCCGCCGACTGATTGCCCATACGGGACTGACATTTCTTTTATTTCAATCAGGATATGTGTCTTGAGGGGAACGCCAGCAAGGTGAGCCGGCAGCAGTGTTTCATCAAGCTTCGGTGGAACGGGACGTTTTGTTTGCGGAACGTCGGGCGGCGGCCGGTCTGGATCAACGGCTTCGCGGTGGAGAGCGGCAAGAGAGCGAAGCTTAACTCGCACTCGCTCATCGAAGTGGGGGGGATGCGGCTTTTGTTTTTGCCAAACCCGGCCGCGGTGCGGGCGGCGGATCCGGAACCGTTTTAGGGTTTTTTTAGGGTAGGGATGCTGGTTATAATTCGGACGATGGGGAGGCGTTTTTAAACAAAGTAGCACCTATGTAGTCTATCAATATGCCGTACCTTGTATCAATGCGTACTTCCGCCTCGGCTCCTATGTTGGGAACGCCATCGACGAAAAAATGCCCGAAGATGAAACCTAAAAACATTTTTCCAATTTCGGAAATCGTAACGCACTTTCTCGGAAGCCTCGACGCACAACGACGCACACGACACGCAAACGCCACCCTCCGCGATGTCTTCCAACCCTACGCTGGGTATGGAAACTCGTGTGCGAAAGCAACAGCGTGAGCGTCGCGATGCTAACGCGGGCGAGGCCATCCCCGGCCTTCTCAACGACATCGTCGTCACGCACGTTCTCAGATCTGAGTATTTCGACGACCCCGCAGATCTCGCACGGCTCCCAGCGGTGAGCCGCGTGATGCGCGACGCGGTGGCGGCGACCGGGCTTACGTTTGCGGA
>Ga0222648_1000894_pt1 | contig 12040 bp, 10 predicted proteins | sample AntAcemetagen335_FD_181021 | JGI IMG/M metagenome (GOLD analysis project Ga0222648, IMG submission 181021) | Saline water microbial communities from Ace Lake, Antarctica - #335 | ecosystem: Environmental > Aquatic > Non-marine Saline and Alkaline > Saline | place: Antarctica: Ace Lake... | reverse complement strand
CGCCAGCCGCGGTTTTTCCGATTCCGCGCATCTGCACTTGAAGTCGTCACCTTCGACCAGACGCATGATGCTACCGGTACTGCTTCCACGCCCCCCGCGCAACAGTCCGACGCGCAAGAACTCGTCCCCGGCCTCCCCAACCACCTCGTCGTCACTCACATCCTCAAACCTGACAATTTCGACGACCCCGCCGATCTCGCACGGCTCCCAGCGGTGAGCCGCGCGATGCACGACGCGGTGGCGGCGACGGGGCTTCGGTTTGAGGAGCTTGATGAAGAACGTGCTGCGGAGCTCGGATGTTTAAGCGCGGTGCTACGCCTGCATCTGGCAGGTCGCCTGTCGCGTAAAGAATTCCTATGCAAGGCAGCGGCGAGGAGCGGACAGCTCAAGGAGTTGAAGTTGTTGCGAGCGGGCGGCTGCCCGTGGGATGAAGGCACGTGTTGGGCAGCGGCGGAGGGCGTGCACCTCGAGGTGCTAAAATAGGCGCGCGCGAACGGCTGCAAGTGGGGCGTGTATACGTGCCGTGGGGCGGCGGAGGGCAGACAGCTCGAGGTGCTGCAGTGGGAGCACGCGAACGGCTGCCCGTGGGACACGCCGCTTTGCAACGCCACTATCAGGGGCGACGAAGCGGTAGTACGGGCGCTGATCGAAGCGGGCGCGGATGACAACTTTGCCAGAGATGTCAGCGCGACGCCGCTGTTCGTCGCCGCTCAGAACGGTCACGAGGCGGTAATGCGGGTCCTCATTGTGGCGGGCGCGGACGTCAACAAGGCAAGTTATGCTGGCTCGCCGCCGCTGCACATCGCTGCTCAAAGCGGCCACGAGGCGGTAGTGCGGGCGCTGATCGAGGCGGGCGCGAACTTCAACAAGGCAAACGATGACGGCGCGACGCCGCTGTTCATCGCCGCTCTAAAGGGCCACGAGGCGGTGGCCCGGGCGCTGATCGAGTTGGGCGCGGACGTCAACAAGGCAAAGGATAACGGCGCGACGCCGCTGTTCATCGCCGCTCTAAAGGGCCACGAGGCGATAGTGCGGACGCTGATCGAGTTGGGCGCGGACATCAACAAGGCGGATGATAACGGTGTGACGCCGCGGTTTATCGCCACTGAACATGGCCACGAGGCGATCGTTCAGATTCTCAGGGATGCCGGTGCGGTGTGACGACAGAGATGACGCGACGCGTACGCGTTGCGAGAGCGAGTCGAGACGAGCGCGCGATGGTAAAAAGACCACGGAATACTAAATCCGCGGTCGACGCGCGAGGCGCGCACTGTGCGCATCGCGCGCACATATTCCGCTCCCAAGTTGTACCAGACCGTCGAATAGCACTCTCTATCACCGTGCACCACAAACAGATGCGTCTGGTCGAAGGTGACGACTTCAAGTGCAGATGCGCGGAATCGGAAAAACCGCGGCTGGCGGAAACGGCTCGGGCCACGATTTTGCGATTTGGCAAAATATCGTGGTTCTTTTGTAACGTCCGAGAAAGGACGCGCCATTACGTCGCGCACAGCGCACGACACCAACCAAACCACCTACCCCGACCGCGATGTCCTCCAACGCGCATGATGCTACCGATACTGCTTCCACGCAAGAAGCCTTCCCCCGAACGACCTCGTCGTCGCGCTCATTCTCAGATCTGAGCATTTCGACGACCCCGCCGATCTCGCACGGCTCCCAGCGGTGAGCCGCGCGATGCGCGACGCGGTGGCAGCGACGGGGCTGCGGTTTAAAGAGCTTGGTGAAAAAAAAGCCGTGATGCGCGGATGTGTAAGCGTGTTAAAGCGCCTGCAACGGGGAGGTCGCCTGTCGCGTCGAGAACGCCTTTGTCAGGCAGCGGCTAGGGTTGGACACCTCGAAGAGTTGACGGTGTTGCGTGCGGACGGCTGGCCGTGGGACCGGGACACGTGCTCGGCGGCGGCTTTGGGCGGGCACCTCGAGGTGCTGCAGTGGTTGCGCACGCACAACTGTCCATGGGACGAGGTGACGTGCAGGGCGGCGGCAAGAGGCGGGCACCTCGAGGTGCTGCAGTGGGCGCGCGCGAACGGACGCCGTTGGGACGTGAACACGTACTCGAGCGCGGCGGCGGGCGGGCATCTCGAGGTGCTGCAGTGGGCGCACGCGAACGACGCGCCGTGGAACGAGATTACGTGCGGGAAAGCGGCGCAGGGTGGGCATCTCGAAGTGCTGCAGTGGGCGCGCGCGAACGACTGCCCGTGGTACATCAGGACATGCGAGGCGGCGGCGTAGGGCGGGCATCTCGAGGTGCTGAAGTGGTTGCGCACGAACAACTGCCCGTGGGACAAGAGGAGATGCGAGGCGGCGGCGCAGGGCGGGCATCTTGAGGTGCTGCAGTGGGCGCATGCGAACGGCTGTCCATGGGACGAGAAAGCACTGTTATACGCCGTTCATTTCGGCCACAAGAATGTGGTGCGGGCTCTGATCGAAGCGGGCGCAAACGTCAACATGGTTAGTCTCGGCGAGACGCCACTGTACATAGCCGCTCAAAACGGCCGCGATGTGATGGTGTGGTTGCTTATCGAGGCGGGAGCGGACGTCAACAAGGCAATTAACAACGGCCAAACGCCGTTGTTCATGGCCGCTCGAAACGGCTGCGAGACGGTTGTTCAGGCGCTGATCGAAGCGGGCGCGGACATCAACCAGGCAAGTGATATCGGCAAGACGCTGCTGTATTTCGCCGCTCAAAACGGTCACGAGGTGGTAGTGCGGGCGCTGATCGGAGAGGGCGCGGATGTCAACTTAGCGAGGGATGACGACGAGACGCCGCTGCATAATGCCGCTGAAGGTGGCTACGAGGCGATAGTGCGGGCGCTGATCGAAGCGTGCGCGCACGTCAACAAGGCAAACGATGACGGCGCGACGCCGCTGCGCATCACCGCTCATCAGGGCCACGAGGCGATAGTGCGGGCGCTGATCGAGTTGGGCGCGGACATCAACAAGGCAAACGATGACGGCGCGACGCCGCTGTACATCGCCACTGAAAAGGGTCACGAGGCGGTAGTGCGGGCGCTGATCGAGGCGGACGCGGACGTCAACAAGGCAAACGATGACGACGAGACGCCGCTGTTCATCGCCGCTTACGAGGGCCACGAGGCGATAGTGCGGGCGCTGATCGAGGCAGGCGCAGACATCAACAAGGCAAAGGATACTGGCGCAACGCCGCTGTTTGTCGCCGCTGAAGAGGGTCAATAGGCGGTTGTGCGGGCGCTTATCGAGTTGGGCGCGGACATCAACAAGGCAAAAGATAACGGCGTGGCACCGCGTGTTATCGCCGCTGAAAATGGTCACGAGGTGATTGTTCAGATTCTCAGGGATGCCGGTGCGGTGTGACGACAGAGATGACGCGACGCGTACGCGTTGCGAGAGCGAGTGTTTTGAGCGCGCTTGTGTAAAACCGACTCCTAAAATCCGCGGTCCTGATGACCCTGACCAATAATGCCCATACGCTTTCCCGCTTTGGTTTTCAGGTTTGCCCAGGCCCCGCGACGGCGCGGGCCCCCGCCAGATCACAGCGCGCCTCGCCCAAGTGACCTCGTCGGATACGCACACCGCGACGCACGCCTCGTTCCGGTGATCGCCGGTGCGTGTGACTGTTTGTCGGTCTCGTGAGACGCGCGTTTCGCGGCTGTGAATCGCGTTTCGCGAACCAACCCACAAAGATGCTTCGCCGTGTGGTGCGTGAGTTTTCCATGATGGCGGCGTCGTCGTCTGGGTGGCGCGCCACGTGCGTCACGCGGGTTCCTTCCGTGTCGTGTCGCGCGTTCTGCGGGTCCGCGGGGACGTGCTCGTCGTCCGCAAACTCCACGTCATCCCAAGACACGGACACAAACACGACTTCGTTCCAGCCAAGGGTTGATACGTACGCAGAACAGCGGCGGGTGTGGAACAATGAGCTGAACGCGAAACGAAAAGAGTGGGCCGCGGATTTCAAACAGCGCGCGGATCTAAAGGCGAACCAGGTTGTATCGGAGCGCGCCAGAATCGAAACAGAGAAGGCGGAGAGGAAGGCACGGAAGCTTATTAAATCCGCCGCCCGGGCGGTGGAAGTGGCGAAGGAAGAAAAGCAGCGAGTCCGGCAAAAGGAAACCGGGTTGCGCAGGAAAGCGGTGGTCAGGGCGCAGCGCGATTTCGTGGCGCACCTGCGGAAAACCGCGAGGGAAGAAGAACTCCTGAAAGCCTCGCGGGGTTGGGTCACGTCAGAGGACTTGGATGAGCGCATTCGCGTCGCGCTGGAAAATCCGAGGCCGATGTACTGAGGGGGTGAATGGAGAGAGAGGGGGTAGAAGACGCGCATGTGTTACTTGCATGTTCAATCGAACAAAAAATCGTCGCGTCATAAAAATCCTTCGGGAACTCTCAAGAAGGTGATCCAGGGAAGCCTCTCTCTCGCCCACCACTCTCCTCTGCGCCATCAGCATCAGCATGTCATGGACGACGTCGGTAGCTGCTCCCGTGGTGCCCCTGGCCGGTGCGTCTCGGGGCACGACTTCAGGTCGGAACAATGGCCGAGCCGTGTCCCGACCTTACCCGGTGGGTGTCGCCTACGCGAAACACGCGGTTTGTCGAAACGAAACGCGTGTTCCTCGCGCGCGTGCCGTGCCAAAACACGGCCCTGACACGGTGCGGCGTCTCGCCGTTTCCCGCCACACCTTCGCACGTCTCGGCCGCACGAGCGCACGCGGAACAAGACACACAAAGTGCGGCGCGTACGCCGCCCCCCCCCCCTCCGCAGCGGGCGAGGATTCGGATTTCGTGGATTGGGGCGGGCTCTTTGAAAAGCTCAAGCGCGAAAAGTGGGACGCACCGCCCAAGCCGTGGCGCGAGTTCTGGGCCACCAAAGTCGCCGCCGCGGTGCTTGAGGTTGACGTTGAAACCGAAACCGTTAACGCCAAGGAAGTGGAGGGTATCGGGTTGAACACTCCTAAAGATAAAACCGAAGCCGTCGCGCGGCTGAAACACAACCTGGTGATTTACCGGCAAAACTACGCCGTAGCGGTTTGGTGCGCCTCGACGCTGTTCGCGGCGCTCGCCAACGAGCTCGCCCTGAGTTTAGCCCTGGTGTGTTTCGCGTGCTCGCTGGTCACGAAAAGCGACACCCTACTGGGTGAGCTCTCACTCGCAACAAACAACGCGGGTTTCACGTGGAACAAAACCAGAGTGGCCGGCGTGGACCGGGCTTCGGTTCACCTTGTTTCGAAAATCGCGTGCGGCGTTTGTGTCGCCGCGGGGCCGCTCCTCTCGGGCCAGTGGCTCGGGTTCCTTGTTGGTTTCCTGGAGCGCTTTGTTTTCTGGGGCCTTGTGCCGTGCGTAGCGCACGCGGTGCTTCGTCCTATTGACCTGAAAAGCACGTTGACTGACTTGTGGAACGACGCGAAGGGAGTGCAAACGAAGGAGCAAGCGGCGGAACTGGCGCGGAAAGGCGTCGAGGGAATGCGAACGTGGTGGAACAACCGCCGGCCGAGCGAACGGACGCCGGTGGTGATGTCCGTGAAGGGAAACCCACAGGAAGCGGCGTACCGCAACGCAGGTGCTTCTGGCGCGGGCGGGTTCAACGCACAGCAGCAACGAAGGGACGACGCCGATGAAGCCGCGCGGCGGCGACGGAAAGCACAGGATGACGAAGGTGCCGTGGACGCCGAGGGGTGGACCAAGCCGGATACCTTCGGCGAGCTGCCAAAGGGAAGAAAGTAGCGTAACCGATCGTGTAAGGGGAAGTTTCGAAAGTAGCGTAAGTAAACGGAACGTCCACGATATTTCCAAGAAATCGTGTACCCGTCACATTATTCTTTCATGCCTCTGTGGCTCAGTTGGCGACGAGCGTCGGTGTCATAACACACAAGTGTCCAGTCTGCGTCTCGCAAATTGTCTCACATCGAAACAGTTCTAGCATCCACACCGAGTAAGTCAAAACCACACCCGTACATCACAGCTCCGCTTTTTCGCCATCGCTCTCGACATCTGAGCCTCGCACGGGCAGATAAACCCCTTCTTCCGCGATCCACAGGTTGTTCCCGTCCTTCGTCGGCGCGCCGCACACTTCGTGTTGCCCCGTGATGGGCCGCGAGTATTTCTGGTTGTGCGAGTGCAGGGCGACGCCGGTGGAGGCGTGCGTGAGTCTTACTTTTTTATCCCTGGTCCAGCTAGTATCCCCACCTTGTAACTCCACCACCCAGTTATCATCGACGTTGCTCGTGTCATCATCCCCGAAACACGAAACCTCCTGGTTACCGGAAAGAGGCGACTTGTGCAGGTGCGAGTGCAACCACCGCTTGGTGTTGACGTGCTGCAGCCTGATGTGATCGCCGGTCTTGACCACATCACCCGCGACGCACGTTCCACCGAGCGCCGCCCTAACCGTCCAATACGAGTTCCCGTCGTTCACTTCCTTCACACCCGTTACGCTCTGCTGCCCGCTCCCGCTGCCGTACGCGATCTCGTGGCTGTGCAGCTTCGCCTTGGTGTTCGCGTGACTCAACTTGATCGTGCTGCCGCAGGTCACTTTCGTCGTGTCGGGCTCTGCCACGACCACGGAGGCGCACGCCAGAGCCACACACAACGCGAGCGCGACCGCGCGTCGACGAAACATGATTCACAGGGGGTTTCGGATCGCAAGGGGAGTCCGGTTACGTGCGAGGCGAGTATCCCTCACTGGCGCCCGCCTGTGCGCGTCGATGTCTCCGCGGCCTCGATTGAAATCCGATCGTGTAAAACGCGCTCGGCATTCGGCGCCGACGTGGTTTCTTAAAAAATCGTCGCCGGCTGAGGCCACTCCGAGCCGAGCAGCCTGCTGTGCAGCTCGGACCGACGATGCAGAGCCTTCTGTCGCCCAGCCTGATGCTGCGCTCGGCGAGCGTGGCGCTGTGTCGAGGCGTCGGGTGCGTGCCGTACCCGGGACGCGGCGTGCTTTCCCACGACGCCCCTTCTTGGATTTCGTTCGCTCACCTTTATCCTTTCTCCCCGTCTATTCCCACCTGCACACAGGTTCCGGCGAAGCGGCGTGCTCGCGAGCCGCAAGGAGGGTGTGCTCTCTGCGAGGGTGATTCGCCCTGTTGGCGCGGTTCGTGATGTTTCCACATCAGACGTGACAACCGAGGATGCTGCTTTAAAAGACGCGGACGGCAAAGACATCAGCGGCGCTGGGATCCGGCGTCGTTTCCTGGAGTTTTACGAACAAAGAGGGCACACAAGATTGCCCTCGTCGTCGCTTGTTCCGGAAGACCCGACCGTTCTGCTCACGATCGCGGGGATGCTACAGTTCAAGCCGGTGTTTATGGGCCAGGAAGAGAGGTCTGTTCCGAGCGCCACTACCACTCAGAAGTGCGTCAGGACCAACGACATCGAGAACGTCGGCGTCACGGCGCGGCACCACACGTTTTTCGAGATGCTTGGTAACTTTAGCTTTGGAGACTATTTCAAAAAGCAAGCCATAGTCTGGGCGTGGGAACTCGCAACCAAGGAGTACGGCCTGGACCCTACCCGCGTGTGGGTTTCCGTGTTCCGCGAAGACGACGAGGCGTTTGCCATTTGGAGGGACGTGGTTGGGGTTCCTGACGAGCGAATCAAACGAATGGACGAAGCTGACAACTTCTGGGCCGCCGGCCCGACCGGGCCGTGCGGACCGTGTTCGGAACTTTATTGGGACTTCCACCCCGAGCGCGGCGTTGGGCCGGAATGCGACCTGGATGACGACTCGAGGTTCATCGAGTTTTACAACCTGGTGTTCATGGAGTTCTCACGGGGGGCAGATGGAAAAACCACGCCGCTGGCGCGGAAAAACATCGACACCGGCATGGGGCTGGAGCGCATGGCGCAGATCCTACAGGGAAAAGAAAACAACTACGAAACCGATTTGATTCGCCCGATTATCGACTGCGCGGCGCGGATGGCGGACATGCGGTACGACGACGCTAGTGCAGCGGAAAAGCTGAAACTCAAAGTCATCGGGGACCACGTGCGCGCGGTTGCCTACCTCATCTCGGACGGGGTGTACCCGTCCAACGTGGGCCGGGGTTACGTGGTGCGGCGGTTGATTCGCCGAGTGGTGCGGTGCGGGCGGCTTCTCGGTATGAAACCCCCGGATGGCGAGTTCGCGTTCACCCCAGCGATCGCGAAAGTGGCGATTGGTTTGGGCGACGCGTGTGACCCTGCCATAGCGAACCGCGCGCAGAAGGTGTTCCACGAGCTGGAAAGGGAGGAGCTGCGGTTCGCGGTGACCTTGGGGCGGGGCGAGGAGATTCTGGGTGATATGTTAACAGCGGCGAAAACCAGAGACCCGAAAAACCCGAAACTCACCGGCGACGAAGCCTTCGCGCTTTACGACACGTACGGCTTCCCGCTGGATATCACCACGGACGTGGCGTCTGAGGCGGGCGTTGTGGTTGACGTGGGCGGTTTCGCTGTGGCGATGGAAACGCAGAGGAACTTGTCGCGAGACGCGCGTGTGGCGGTGGACGTGACCGCCGGGGATTTGCTCGGGAAAATCGCAAACGAATTGACCGCGCCCACCGAGTTCACCGGGTTCGTTTCGCTACGCGAATCCGGGGTCACCGTGTGTGCGATTTTGAAAAACGGACAACGAGTAGACGAAGCCTCTCCTGGCGACTGCGTGGAAATCGTTTTGGACAAAACGCCGTTCTACGCGGAGGGGGGGGGGCAAATCGGCGACAACGGTTTGATCGTAGCCGAGGAAACCGGCGCGGAGCTCACCGTGACGGATTGCGTAAAAGCCGCGGGTGGGCGGTTGTGGGTGCACTCGTGCGTCGTGACTGGTGACTCTCCTGTTCGCGAGTGCGACACGGTGACTGCGGCAGTCAACCAAGGCTCACGGCGCAGAGCCAAAGCCAACCATACTGCCACGCACCTGTTACAATCCGCGCTGAAGAAAGTGCTCGGCGAGGACGTGAGCCAAGCCGGGTCGCTCGTGACCTTTGACCGGTTGCGGTTCGACTTCAACGCGCCGCGAGCGCCGACGCCGGAGGAGCTGGTGACGGTCGAAAACCTGGTCAACGGCTGGGTTGGCGACTCCGTGTCCCTTGACGCGCGGGAAATGCCAATCGCAGACGCCAAAACCAAAGGCGCCACCGCGATGTTCGGCGAGAAGTACGGCGACGTCGTGCGCGTGGTGGACGTGTCGGGCGTGTCCATGGAACTGTGCGGAGGCACGCACGTTCTGAACACGTCGGAGATTGGCGGGTTCAAAATCGTGAGCGAGGCCGGCATCGCTGCGGGCGTGCGGCGCATCGAAGCGGTGGCGGGGCCAGGAGTGGTGGAGCTTTTAGGCGAACGAGACGAAACCGTGCGCGCGCTCGCGGGGGCGCTGCGCGTGCCGCCCGGGGAAATCGCCGCGCGGGTCTCGTCCCTGATGGACGATCTGAAAACGGCGCAGAAGGAAGCCGAGGCGCTGAGGGGCGAGCTCGCGGCGGCGAAATCCGTGACGCTCGCCGCGGACGCACTGACGACTACTGGTGGCCAGAAAGTGCTAGTAGCGCGCCTGGACGGCGTGGACCCTGTCGCGCTGAAGCAGGCGGCGGAGAGCCTTTTGGTGACGCTTTCTATGAACGGCGCCAACGCCGGCGTCGCCGTGGTGCTCGGGTCGGGAAGCGCGGACGGCAGCGTCGGGCTCGTCGCCGTGTTTGACGACGCCGTGCAGAAAGCGGGCGGGCTGAAAGCTGGGGCGGTGCTGGGTGCCGCTGCGAAGACCTGCGGCGGGGGGGGAGGAGGCAAGCCGGGGTTCGCGCAAGCGGGTGGCAGAGACGTGTCAAAGCTCGACGCCGCGCTTGACGACGCGAGGCGGGCGATCATGACCGCGCTCGCGGCGAAACCGTGACCGCGTTGCGTTTGTCCCAAAGGAGTTTTAACAAGTTTCGTCTCGAGTTCTTATTCATAAACCCACCTAACCTAACCCCCCAGCGCTCTTAGCGCCGCGCGCGTCGCTTCGTCCCGCGCGTGCGCATCGCCGAACATGAAACAGTTCCGCGCGCATCGAAACGGCGCGCGTTCGTCGAACGGCGCGGAGTCAAACGAGTGCGGGCACGCGCACACGGGGGGTATATTCGCGAACGTCAACCCGAGTCTGGCGAGCCAAGCCGCGACGTCCGCCGAAGTTGGTTTTCTTGGAGCTTTTTCTTCCACGAGTTCGGTTTCGGTCACGTGCGTCACAGGATATGTCGTTGATGTCGTCGTGACGTCATCCACACAACCCCCTTCTTCTGCGGCAGCCCTCGCGCGCCAGTGCGCTGGGTGGTTTTCCGTCGTGGCGAGCACGCGGCGCGACGCGTCTCGTCGTTGCGCCGTCGCCGCCGCGCGCCGCGCGTTGGCCACGCGTTGCGCTCGACTCTCCGCGACGTCGAAAGGGAGGCTCGTCGTCGGCTCGTTGGTTTCTGTGTCCCGTGCGTCTCCTTTGACCGCATCTCGCCCATACTCTCCTCCTTTGACCGCATCTCGCCCATACTCTCCTCCTTTGACGGCATCTCGCCGACCTACCTCTCCCCCGAACGCAGCAGGCACGATGGATACGAGTAACCTCCTGTGGCTTTCCCGCGTCGTCGCCGCCGACGACGCCAACAACGCCTCCAGCGGCGAAAGCGGATGTTGTTTGGAAGAAAGCGTCTTGGCCCTCGCGCGTGGGTTGTCTTTGCTTCCCCTTGGGGCGGTCGCCACCGCCCGAGCGATGTTGGTCACGTTTTTTGAGTCGCCACCGCCGGTTCGCTCGGACGCGATACGTGCCGCCACGCGTCTGCGTAGGTTCGCCTGAAAGCCATCCTGGGCCTTTTTTTTCTCGTCCTTGACGGACGCTAAAAGCTCTGTGACCGTCGCCGCGTTCTCCACGGCATCGTCCACGTCGCACGACGCGCTCGGGTTCCGAGCACCTCCGGCGGCGACTTCGTGGCGGCGCACGCTGTGTCGCACCAGGTGCAGGGGCACGTGGTGTAGCAGATCGTCGGTTGGAGCGCCGACTCTTTGCAGGATCGACGATGCCATTTCGGTGCCCCCAACCCAAGTTTCTTTCGGCCGTGAAATCACCGAAACGCCACGACAAGACGAGGCTCCCAGACCCGCGCGGTTCCTTTCTCGTCACACGCCGCGGAGTCCGGAGACGATACGCACGGGTGACGCGATGTCAGCACCTGGTGCGGGGTCGAGTCGGGCGGACTCGTCGCAACCACTCGTGTGATGAGAGTTCCGCACGTCCTCAAGTCACGAAAGGGGTACCCGCAAATATTTCCCTCGAGAGCCGTTTAAAAAGCGTTTCGAACTATTTTTTTTAATTTTTTTATATATGGGGGATAACTCAAAGAATGGAGGTCTAAATCCAAAAAACAGCAAATTCGGTCAAGCGAAGGCGAAGAATTTAATCGGTTTCCAAATCAACAAAGCGGCCCATGCGCACACCAACGTACGATACACCATTATCTTCACAGAGAAGAACACATTTTTATGAATCGGGTGACTTCATCATGGTGTTAATGAATGATGTTCCAAAGCATAACGTGTAATTTGTGGTCATCAAGAGATAATTCTCCCTGTACCGCTCGGCGTACATCGGCGAATGAGGTGCCCACTTCGCGAGATTTTCGATCACCTTTTTCGTGTCCACCACAAGACGTCGAGGGTCATCAAAACCGGAATCTTGACTGCATGATGTAATTTTTTACCACGTATCCGGGATCCTTACATGGTCTGCTGTCACTTAAACATTGCAAACTCCCGGGATATCGTGGTCTTTCCCTGGTAACATGCGCGCACAACGAAGGTACCCTCCCAAAAGCTCAAAATAAAAGAAAAAAATAAAATAAATTGAAAACGCGATGAGTTTTGGCCGACCAATACAGAAAGTCGTTTGGATGCGGCCTCCGTGGCCACTGCGTTCGGCACGACCGTTCCGCCGCCCCGGAGACAGTTAAACATGCCGCAGATTCAGTACTCCGAGAAGTACTACGACGACGTGTACGAGTACAGGTACGCGCGCATCCTCGCGCGACGTTTTCCCGCGTCGCTGTGCGCGGGATTTCAGGTCCCG
>Ga0222648_1000892_pt1 | contig 12065 bp, 6 predicted proteins | sample AntAcemetagen335_FD_181021 | JGI IMG/M metagenome (GOLD analysis project Ga0222648, IMG submission 181021) | Saline water microbial communities from Ace Lake, Antarctica - #335 | ecosystem: Environmental > Aquatic > Non-marine Saline and Alkaline > Saline | place: Antarctica: Ace Lake | collected... | reverse complement strand
TGAATCCCTTGGTTTTTGGAAGTGCCAACCACCAAGCACATCCCGGCGGGAATAACAGCCTCGGGGTGGCGATACGCGCCCGCCCAGTCGCTATGCTCGCCCAGCAAGCACAGCCGACCGCACACGAACAGCTCGACCGGCGCGGGTAGGCCGCTCAGGGACGCACCCGAAGCCATGGCAGGGGGACGCGTCGAACCACGACGTCGGCGCGCCCTGAGACTGACAATCGGAGAAACGAACAAACGACCGGCCGATAAAAAATCTCCGACACTGTACGACGCACCAATGCTTTGGGTTCGCTCGCTGCTGGGGTTATACGTGCCTCGCCCGTACCACCACCCCGAGTTCGCGCACAAGTACCGCGCCGTTTCCATTGGCACGGATGAGAAACTGCGTCTACAGGTTTCGTCGGAAGACCCCTCCACCGCGAGCACGGATGTGTGGGATCCTTCCGTGTACGGTAAGCACATGAAAATCATCCAATCCATGAGCGCGATGTCAGGCGCAAGGAGCGTGTTCTCGTTCGGCACCGCCGGGGACGTGTGGTTCCAGCTCGTGCACGAGATTCGCTGGCCAGCCTTAATCGCGTTGGAAATTGCGTTGGAGACGTTTTTGATAGTGGCGTGCGGCGCCGCGCTGACAGCGGTAGCCTTGGCCGAAGGAAAAAGCGGAGACGCGGCGTCGTTCCGGGGCAAGATATTGGTATCACTGACCACCGTGCGCATGGCGTCTGATTCGGTGTGTCGGGTGGCAAGTCAGTGACCCGTCGTCGCCGGCGGAGATATTCGTTCTGGCGTGTTTCGGGTGGGGCCATTGGTTGTTGGTGACCATCGCCAGCGCGTTGATTGTGGCGCGTGCGCTGCGACCGCAGAAATCCTTGGTCCTGGCGCCTGACATGGTCGTCACGCCCAACGACGGCGTGCAGATTCGGTTCATGGTGGTGCGGGGGGGGGGGCACTCGATGGAAGGGATGCTTTATGAGGTGGAAATAACGGTACAGGCGTGGGACGATTACGGGGCGCTTCACGACGTGCCGCTTGTTCGGAACAAATACGCCGTGGCCGTGCCGTTCGACATCATCACCATTCGACACCTCGCAACGGGCGACAGCCCGTTCAACAAAAACAGACCGGGCGGCCAGAGGAATGCGGAGATGTGCCAGGTCACCATGAAAGCCCTGGACGCGGACGGCAACGCCGTGGTGAGTCATGTGACGTACTTCGGCGAGGGGAACTTCATGGACGCGGCTGTTCTCGCGAAAGCCCGGCCGTACCCGCGCATCTTACACGCCGTATTCGTGGATACGTACGAGCGGGTGAAGGACCCGGTGACAGGCGATTCACCGCGAACCGCGCCGAAACTCGTAGCCAACCTTGATAACTTCGGACGCACGAAACCGGCGACGCAGGACGAGCGCGTGAGGTTCCCGGAAAACTAAACCAACTTTACTGACGCGCGAACAGAATATTTCAATCTAACAATAGCTCAATCAAACAAGCGCCTCTTGCGAATCGTATCTCGACTCCGTCGCGAGCCCTAGAGGGAGCTCTAGTCTTGAGCTTTAGTCCGCTCGCATACCAATCACCAAGCCCGAAACAAACCCTGTTTACTTGTCATTGTTCTTGAACGTCTCGTCGTAGCTCGCGCTGGGTTCCAGTTTCTTCGCCTCGACGAGTTTCCGCACGGCTGCAATAAATAACCGAAAGTGTCAGTCTTGTATGGGCAAACAGGGAGGCGGGATTTGGGAAATTATGCACGTACCTTTCATGAAGTCGTCGTGCACGACGTAGTCGCGCTCGTCCCTGATGGCGAACATCCCGCCTTCGGTGCATATGTTCCGCATATCCGCGGCGTTGAAGTCATCCGCGATCTTCGCGATGGCTTCGTAATCCAGATCCCCGTGCTTGTTGATTTTCGCGGCGTGGATCTTTAAAATCTCTACCCGGCCGGCTTCGTTCGGGAGGGGAATTTCGATTTTCCGATCAAGGCGTCCGGGGCGCATCAGCGCCGGATCTAGGACGTCCGGTCTGTTCGTGGCCATCACCATTTTGACCTTGCCCAGGACGTCAAACCCGTCCATCTGGTTCAACAGTTCCATCAACGTGCGTTGGATCTCTCGGTCCGCGCTCGTGCCTTCGCTGAACCGCTTTCCTCCGATGGCGTCGATCTCGTCCATGAAGATGATGCACGGTTCGTGTTCTCGCGCGTACCCGAACATCTCCCTGATCATGCGCGCGGATTCGCCGATGTACTTGTCCACGATCGCGCTTGACACGACTTTTAAAAAGTTGGCGTCGATGTTGCTCGCGATGGCCTTCGCAAGAAGCGTCTTCCCGGTTCCGGGCGGGCCGTACAACAAAACGCCTTTCGGGGGCGTGATGCCCACGCGCAAGAACAACTCGGGGTTCATCAACGGCAGTTCGATGGATTCGCGCAGTTCCCGGATCTGCTCGCCCAAACCCCCGATCGCGCTGTAATCGACGTGCCCCGGGCTCTCGTGAAGCATGTTGTACACCACCGGGTCTACTTCACGGGGAAGCGAACGCATGATCGTCAACGTGGTCATGTCAAGCGCCACCCGCGTTCCGTTCACGAGCTTCTCCTTGTCCAGCTTGGTGCGCACGCCAACCACGTACCGCGGACCGGATGACGCTTTGACGATGACTGTTTTTTTTTTGCGCGGTGGGGGTTGGGTAGGAGTGAAGGTCAGTATACTAGGTAGCCTCGTGAGGTGTCGGTCGCCAGTCTCGTCCGGTGTTTGTGTTTGCGACGTGGAAACTGACGCCGCGCGCCGTCGTCGCAGCGCCGCGTCGAGAAAAAGATGAAGGAAGACCTGTAGATCGATCGGGTGCCCGTCCACGCACACTTCTCGTCATCCAGCTGTCGCAGCACCTCGCCGATGATCTGCCCCATGCTCTGCAGCGCTTTCAAGTCATCCTCGGTTTTGTCGAACGTCTTTTTCGTCTCCTTCACGTCGTCGCGAAGCCGTCGGACCTTAGCGTCCAGTTCCTGCGCGTGAACGAGGTGAGCGGTGGGACGAGTTTGAAGCGACGTCAGATTTGCGCGTGCCCTAAAGCCAAGCCAACGGGAGGACACTTTGGGCGACCTGGCCAACGGGGTGGGAGGGAGCTGAGTTTCGCGTGGAAGTGGAACGCACCTTGTGTTGTAACATGAGTTTCCCATACTCGTTGATCGCCGCGGCCTTCGCGTCGATGTCCCCGTCCACCATGGTGACCGGTTGTCGTCGTCGACAGTCGCCTCACTCGAACGTCGGTCCGTTGATCTGAGGGGCCAACCGAGTTTTCTCAGATCTGGCTCCTCGAAAGCTGCGGCTCTTGTAACAGGGCTAACCTCCACGCAACGAACAACTCGTGTCGATCGCTTCGCTCGCGACAACCACACGAGATCCCTCGCGCGCGCGCGGGTGTGGCAAGGCACGAGCTCACCACCGGACGTCGCTCCTTCTTTTCAGTGTTTCTAATCGGGTTTTTCATATTCGTGGCATCGTGGGCTTTTTGCCTTTCGCAGAAACCCTGCAATCTGATGACGAGGCTCATCAGAATGCATCGTGCCCCCCACTACCCGGCTCGCGACTCCGAGAGGAACCACCCGTTTCCGTACTCGCAACATGGCGATGGTGCGTTTCCGTTTCAGGCGTGCCTTTTCGTCACACCGCTGTCCTGCCCCGCGATCCACCATCACAACACACGCGTCGTGACGCGTCAAAACAACATTCGCACAGTCGGGAACGTGATTGGCAATCTGTGTGGAACACCACTGACCTGTCCACCTCTTCACAAACCTCAACCACACCTCACCATGCACAGAAGAACCACTTCCTGACGTTGCTCAAGATCGTCCCCTTGGCGCTTTACCTGCGCGCCGCGGCGTGCAAGTTTTCAATCCCCGTGCTCGGGTGCGACGGGGCGTTGTGCCCGGTCGCGATTGGCAAGAAAGGCGACTGCGTGCCCACGGCGAACACCGCCGAGCAGATGGCTTGGTGCGAACACGCGTGGACGCCTTGGACGAACGGTTTGTTGGCGCAAACGCCGTTTGATTACAGGGTGAAGTGCAGCGCGAAGGATAACTTCGAGTACCTCAAGATATTGGGCGCGATTGAAGTCGTGGGGTACGTGCTGCTCTGGGCGGCGCCGCAGTTAGGCGCCTTCATGCTCACCGCCGTCATGACCGGCGCCACGCACTTCCACCTCACGTTCCTCAAGGACAAACCGGAAACGCTGTCGGTGCAGTTCGCCCTGCTCGCCGCGAGCGTGCTCGTGTTTCTGCTGTCAGGGAACGAGCCGGTCAAGAAGAAGGCGAAGAAGCACTAGAAAGGGTACTAGAAGTAGTACCTTCAAGGTACTAGAAGTACTCCTACAAGCGTCGGGGCACGTGACATCATGTGACACTCGTCGCGAGACATTCCCGAAAGCCACGCGAGAGAGCCTTAAGACTGTTGAAGTGAACTATTTTCATTCTTACAAACACACCTAAATCACACGGGTCTACCGTACCTTCTTAGAAGGACCTTCTTGGAAGGGTTTTACATCGGTCCCCGTGCTCGGTCGATTACTCGGTAAAGTTTTTCGCGACAAACGAATCCGCGCTTTCGGGCGCGTTTCCCGAGCTCGGCGCCAAGATATCCGCCAAGCACTCCATCACGTCGAACAGCTCCATCGCGCAGTTCGCGTCCTCCGCTTCCTCGAGCCACTCGTCGAATGTCTCATCCGCGTCGCGGCCGCCCAGGCTGGCCAGGGTTTGGCGCACCAAAGCCCTTGTTTCTTGTTCTTTCGAGGAATTTAACTTCATCTCGTCATCCTCTTTTTCTTTTTTGTCGTCGTCCGCGACAAATTCGCCACCCGCCACGGCCAACCCTTTGCCGTCGCGGCTTCGCCGCCGCGAAGGCTGCAGCGCGGCGTGCATTTTATCAATCAGGCCGACGAAAATGAGCGCCGGCTTGACCGCGGCGAAGAAAACCGAGGGCGATGAGGTATCGCCATCAGCCGTCGGAGACGAAAGTTTCGCCTCCGGCTCCGTCGCGCCGATGACCGAAACGCGGTGGCGCGCGGCGTGCGTGATCGCCGCCGCGCAGACGTCGCGCCGCGACGCCAGCCACACCGACCACGGCGTGATTAACAGGGAAAGCACGAGCGCGGCTGGTAAGTTGACTCCGTAGGACACTTCAGAGACCCGACCCGAGCCCGAGGTCAACTCGTGGAGCGCTTTTTTCTCCGCGCCCGCGTTTTCCGAACAACTCCGCTCGAGTTCGGAAAGCGCCAGCAGAAGCATCGCCGGTACCGCGCGCGCGTTGCTTCGCCGGCCGCCCCCCTTGGCGTCGCGCGAGAAATCGCCGCCTGTCGCGAACCTGCCGAACAACAAAGCTATGTCGTTCAACGTAATTGTGAGTCGTTGGGAGGGGTCGATTGCGTTGCCGGGTCCACCGGCGTGTGCGTGACTTGTTAGTCTGGCGGCTCGCGAGGAACTGCCAACGGGCGCGCCTCGTCCGGACGACGCGCTCGCCGACGATACCGCCGACGCGCCAACCAACCCCACGCGGTCCCACCACTGCTCCGTCGCCGCGACCACCGCGTCGATTGACACCGCGCACTGCGCCCCCGCGGGCAGCGGCAGCAGGTTGTTCGCGAACGTCTCGCCGTTCCGAAGCGACGCGCCTTCCCACTCGCGCTTGGGTTTGCTCAACGCCGCGTCCGCGGCGCGCGCGCGCTCGTGACACGAAAAGTGAATCGCGTTGAAGTGCGAAACCGTGCTTACCTGTTTGCCGTGCATGCGTGACCCGCTCGTCAACGACGATTTCCGTGACCCAAAGTCACGCACCTGGATGCAAAACACGTACACCCCGAGCAGCTCGGTGGGCTTGGAGGCGTACCCTTCGCGGCACACGCGACACGCGGGCGCGCACGCGTCGTCGTCGTCGTCGTCGTCGCCCACGAGCTCCACGCCCCGCATCGACGCCGGCGACGCGAGCACGGCGATGAACTCGCCGGGCGACGTGCCGAGGCTGACGCCCAGGGGGGACGTGCCTGAAAACCCCGGGGAGGAGGCGAGAGGACCCCCCGCACTGTGCGATCCGTCGGGCGACCCTCCGAGCGCGGTCGGCGTGAACTTCTGCGGAGACCCCGGCGGGGACGGAGACACCCGGGTCATCCCCATGGACTTGAGCGTCCGCTCGCGAAGCTCCATCGCTCTTTTCAAGTTGCCTTCCCTGGTTGTCTGGCGAAGGCTGGTGATTTCGTCCCGCGTCCGCCCCGAATCGTCCGCCTCCTCCATCGCGATAATCACGGTCTCGGAAAGCGTCCCCACTTGTGCCAGGGAAACGGACTCCAGCGCGTGCAGCAGCGGAGGTAAACGAAGAGCCTGTTCGGTGGAGCTTGAAGCCGCGGACTCCGCATCTTCCGAGTCGGCAACAGCGCTCTCGGCGTCGCGCGCGCGAACCGCGGCGTCGCGGTGGCCGATTACCAACCCGCGAAGCGCGGTGAGCGCCAGCGCGACCGCCGGCCTTTGGATCGCGGCGGACCACCCGCCCGAGGCCTTGTCCAGCCCACGCGCGCCCTCCCCAGCAAAAGCAACGTCAAGCAGGTACCCAGTCACCGAATCCACGGCGCCGCACCGTAACAAACGTTTTTTCAACTCCTCGCCGTCCGCGTCGCCCGCGATGCCCTCGGCGAGCGACGCGCAGCACCGCAACGACATCTGGAGCGAGGTATACGAGGTATTCTGGAGCGAGGTATCCGAGGTATCTTTCGTACCTCCGGTGTCTCCGGTATCTTTCGTATCTCCGGTATATCCAGCAAGTTCATCCAGCGCGTGCAATTTCTGAAACGTACCCGTGACGTGCTTGGCGAGCGCGGCGGCGGCGACGTCGTCGTGCGCGGCGAGCCTCGGGAGGACCCTGGCGAGGGTCGCCGCGGCGGCGACGCGTCTCTTCGCCTGAGACGACCCGGGGTGTTCGCCGACTGAAGAGACGCAAAGCTCGGCCAGGGTGGAGAGGAACACGCGCGTGTGCCTCGCCGCGGGTGAGGTGCTTTTGGGGGTGGGGGTGGTAAGAGTGAACTCGCCCGCGACGTCAAGGATGGCGGCACTGTTTTCTCGTGTCCCCGCGGCGGCACCGCCTTCGCCACTTCCAGCGGTATCATCCACGAACGCGTCGAGAGAGGGGAAGGACCCGAACGGCGCCGGCGAGGACGGCCGGGACGGGGACTTCGAAACCACAGCGGACCACGTTTTCGTTTCGGTCGCCGCCGAGGATTGGGATTGCGCGAACGCCCCCGAAAGCGAACGCGTAAGACCGCCCGGTTTGAGCGTTGCGCTTCCGCGAGGAGCCTTTTCCGAAACACCCGATGATCCTTTTTTGCCAAGGTCGTCGCCCAAAACCACCCCCCCCCGCTCCGCACACTCGCCCGCCACCGCGATCTCTTCGCTTAGCAGTTTTTCAACCAGAAGCAGCGTCTCGACGCCGCGCTCGCGCGACGCCGCGTTCGCCGGCTCGCGCAAGCTGGATGTCAAATCGCCCGAAAACAACCGAGACGCCTCCGCGAGAAGCGTTGGAATCGCGTTCAAGTTTAGCAACGCCCGGCGGTTTTCGGGAAGCTGCGCTACGCCGGCGAGCAGCTGCGCGAGTGCCTCTGTTGTTTCGGATCGGCGAGAGTTGGGGTTGTCGAACGCGCACGCGCCTTTGCCGCTCAGCAAAGGTGTCAGCGCCAACAGCGCTTCGACGCCGCGCGCTTGCCGAATAAAACACGTGGTCCCGAACACAACCTCCAGATCCTCCTCGTTTTCGTCGCCCTCGTTGGCGTCGTCACAAATTTCACTCACGATGTCCTCAGTCGCGTCTCCGTCCAGGCCGGTGAGGCGGTAGGTGATTTCCACGGGCGTGGTTATGGGTTGGTCGCCTGGCGAAACACTTTCTTTCTGCCACACGCCTCGGTACACGTCCGGCACCGCGAGGTCCAGGGCGATGATTTTGCCACGAACAACAAGCTCCATCCCGTAGTCGTCGTCGCACAAGCCGTGCATGTCCAGCGTACGGCAGATGAAGTTCTTCACGTCCCGCATTGTTTCCACCTTGATTTGATGCGCGTCGTACGGGTTCCGCGTCATGGCACCGCGAATGAACTCCTCCTGCGTGTGCGACTTTAACAGGCGCATTTGGGTTGACACGTTTTGCGTTTCCGCGTTCGGCGCGGGGGGGAGGGCCAGGCGGCAAAGCGACGAGAGGACTTCGCCGGCGTGCGCCGAGGTGAGCAACCGGTGGTTGTTACCGGTTGCGTTGCCAGAAAGTAACTCGGAGTTACCGCCAGTCGTGACGTCGCCCTCGTTGGTAATTACCGGACCCTCGAGGCCCGCCACGACTCGCAACGCCCTCGTCGCGACGCGCGTGGATTCCTCAAGCCCGGTTCGGTTCGAACCCGCGACTCTGTGAATCAAGTCGGTGAGTTTTTCGCTCGCGCAATTCGTGTCCACGCTCCGTGCGTGTACCAGCGCGCGCAGCGCGATTGAAACGTGGAATAGGGTGTTGAGACACATCCCGTCCGGGGACATTTCGCGTAACACAGCCGCGAGTCGTGCGTCAACAACCGAAGAAGAAAACTTTGTGTTTTCAATTTCGGCAAAGGCATCGTTAATCGAGGAAGCGCTCACCTCATCCTCGACGTCCTCGTTTCCATTGGCCAGCGTTTCCAACACCCCGCAAAGCACCTCCACGCCTCGGATCAAACCCTGGCCGAGGTCGGGATTGAGTTGAGACAATTTGTTACTTGAAAAATCGGTTCCGGAATCAGCCGCACACAGTTTCTGTGTCGCCGCCGCTACGGATTCGAGTAGTTTCAACACGAAGCCTCGTTCTTTGAGAAACAACGTTTTCGCGAAATCGTAAGCACTGTTGGGGTGTAGAGTCGACCCACTCCTTTCCGTGAGTACCGATTCCAGAACGTCAAAGTAGGTTTCCCCGAGGTCTCCGGAAAAGCCAGTGCGTGACGTAGTCGTCTCTTCGGTGGCGAGCGAGCCACTTGTGTTTTCATCGCCGAACTTGCCTACGAGCGAACTCAGCAAACAAAACGCGGCGCCGTCGGAATCGCGCGCGAGCGTACGTAAAAGCTCACCCGCTTCCGACCGAACCGCGCGGGATCCGCTCGCGAAGGCCAAACGCAACGCCCACGCGCCAGCGCCGCGCATCGCGGCGAGGGCATTTGCATCGCAAGTCGCTTCGAGAGCATTTTTTTCTAAAGAAACTTGATCATGCGTTTCTAAAGAAACTTGCTCTGTTCCAAAAAAAACTTGATCGTCTGTTTCAAACGAAACCCCCGGTCGCGTCGCGAGCGCGGCGCGCGCCGTCGCGTCGCGAAGCTCGGGCGGCGTTCGCGACGGCTCGGTGAACAAACGCAGGGTTGGCAGATAAATTTGTTCGCAAATCGTGACGTCGGCGTCGGCGCCGGCGAGCGCGAGCGCGAGCGACGCGAGGTGGAACAAACGCGCGCGAAGCGAAACGAGCGCGTCTGGTTCGGCGGGTGGAACCCACCCTGACGTTTGACAACTCGACAACGTCTGTTGAGTTAGGGTGCGAGCGAAAGCAACCGCGACGCTCGTCGACGCGGCGCGCAGCAAATCAACAACCGCGCGGCACTGCAAGCCGAGCTCTACACGGGCCTCCGGTTGCATCGCGCGGTAGTTTCTCGGCGCGCGCGGGACGCTTTCCAGAAGCGCTTTCGCGCGCGCGTACGGGACGTCGCTCAGCGCCAACGCCGTTTCCGGCGACGACGCGCCAGCCGTGCTCGAAAGCAGTCGCCGCGCGTCGCCTGTGATGGTCTCGTCCAACGTCGCGTGCGACGCGCGTAACGCTCCCGCGAGTGTTCCGTTCGCCACGAGCTGATTCGCCACACTCGCGCCGCCTTTGTCAACCAGCGAAACGCACAACGGCAACGCAAATGTAACAAAAGTAAATGCGCAGCCGTAATCGTCCTCGGCGGGTACCGGCGGCGGGACGAGTGGGAAGGGAGACGGAACGGAGACGGACGTGACAGACCCAACCCCTGATTCGCTGGAGCCTCCCGAACTCGGAATCGCGTTTCGGTGTTGCGCGAACTCTGTGAGAGAGACGCGAAGCGCGTGTTTCCTTCTTTCCGACGCAACGAGGTCGCCGTACGCCGAGGCGCAGGCGGCGCGAGCGTCGGCGAGTGAGGAACCGTAGGACCCAGAGGAACCAGGGGCGGCTCGTTTCGGTCGCGCGAACGATCCTGTGCGAACGGCGGGCACGACGTAACCACTCGTTTCCTCGCCGCCCAACAGTTGCAGGCAAAGCGCGTCGCGTCGTTCCCGCAACAATTCGCGCGCCCGGCTCGCGATCGCGCTTTCTTGCTCCAGCGCCACGAGCGCGCGCGCGGCGTCGTCTTCGTGGACAAGCCGGGGCCGCTCGGTAATAGTATGTCCGTGCTCGTACCCGGAGTCAAGCGCGCCCCGCATTTCCCTCGACGTGAGTTTCACCGTGACTCGCGCGTACCGCGAGTGCCCGCACTCGTTACACAGAAACGCATCCGGGCGTTCGTAGTTGATGTTCCGGCACCGCCGGCACTGGTGCGCGTTTTCCCTGCAGTGCGAACACACGCCGTGCCTGTCCGTGACGTGCCTGGTGCACCGAGGGCACCTGGTTGTTTCCCTGGCCCTTTTGTCGGGGCTCACGAGGAAGGACTCGAAGCGCACCGCGATTGCGCAGAACGTGACGGGGGTTGGAAAAACCACGGCGCACTCGTGTTTGTTTGGCGCCATCGTACATACCGCGATTCTGAGATAAATAAAAGAAAGTGTCAGTCTTGTATGGGCAAACAGTGTTGGGATTTGGGAAATAAAATACGTACCTGGTCCACAAAGCGTTTCCGTCAACTGAACCCTCAAGCGACTTCGCTTTCAACGTCGCGACGTCCACAGACGGGTCGTCACACAGAAACACGCTGAATCGCGAGGCGCGAACGGCGCGGCTGCTGGACGCGAACGGCGGCGCTGACACTAAAATTTGCGAAACGCGATTAGGCGCGCGCAACTTGGCGGAAATCGCGCAGTGCGTGTGCCACAAATCCGTGGACAGGGACGTGTCCAAGCTGGCGCGATTAACGCCAAAAGTGTCAGTCGGGGTATGGGCAAACAGGGAGGCGGAGCGTGTTGGGCGGGAAAGGCCCTTACCTTCGCGTCGCGAACGCAGACGTCTTGTCGTCATCACCAATCGCCGCGCAGCGCGCAGACGCGAAGACACTCGGCGTGGTTTCTAACGTGAAAAAGTCATCCGCGCTTTTCGGAGGTTCAGCCGCGGAAAGCCGGGACAGCGCGGCATACACGGACGCGTTTCGGTGCGTTCCAAGAACCTCGATTCTGGCCCGATTAACGCCGAAAGTGTCAGTCGGGGTATGGGCAAACAGGGAGGCGGAGCGTGTTGGGTGGGGAAGGCCCTTACCTGTTTGCGACGCGCGCGGCGAGCGCGGACAGAATGTCTGATTCCACAGAAAACAAATCCTGGAAATCGGACAAATCGCCGTGCTCCAAACACCACCGCGCGAAATGAAACGCCTCTTTAGAGTTGCCCCCGAGCGGCGCCAACCACGGCAGCGCCGCGAACGTCGCGCGCGCGATTTCGCGCCGCGCGTTTGATCCTGCGGGCGACGCGCGCCACGCCGCTCGGGCAACCGCTGATGCCGCGGTTCGCATCGCATCTGACACTTCCACGGACCCGATGAAGCAGTTGAAGAAGAGCGCGAAATCGGTGCCCACGACCAGGTTGGTGGCCGCGTCGAGGGTCTCCGATATCGCGTTTTCCAGCAAACACAGCGCGTCCAGCCTGGCGGGTTCAGGCGCCCAAACCGCGAGGCGCGCGATCGTGGGCAACGATTTTTCGGTAGACTCGGCAACGAACGATTGCCAACTCCTCGGTCGTGCTTTCGCGACGACACACGCGGCGGCCAACACGGACGACGACTTGAGCGACGCGGCGTACGGCGCTGAATGTAAAAAAATAAATGTCAGTCTCGTATGGGCAATCAGTCGGCGGAATGTGGTAAATGGGA
>Ga0222648_1000872_pt1 | contig 12238 bp, 14 predicted proteins | sample AntAcemetagen335_FD_181021 | JGI IMG/M metagenome (GOLD analysis project Ga0222648, IMG submission 181021) | Saline water microbial communities from Ace Lake, Antarctica - #335 | ecosystem: Environmental > Aquatic > Non-marine Saline and Alkaline > Saline | place: Antarctica: Ace Lake... | reverse complement strand
GTCGGCCATCAACAAGCTGGCGCTGGGGTCAAGGGGGCTTGGCTTCAGAATGAAGGTGTTGCCACAAGCAATTGCCACTGGGTACATCCACATGGGCACCATCACTGGGAAGTTAAACGGCGTAATACCTGCCACCACGCCTAAGCTCTGGCGCATGGTCCAGTTGTCAATGCCAGTGGAGACTTGCTCGGTGTAATCGCCTTTGAGCAACTGCGGAATACCGCAGGCAAACTCCACAATTTCAATGCCACGTGTGACTTCGCCTTGGGCATCGGTAAATACCTTGCCGTGCTCGGCCGTAATAATGCGCGCCAACTCGTCACGGTGGGCATTGAGCAACTCCAAGTACTTGAACATCACCCGCGCGCGGCGCAAAGGTGGGGTGTTGGACCAAGCAGGGAACGCCGCTTTCGCCGCAGCAACGGCGGTACCTACATCGGCGACGTTGGCCAGACAGACTTGTCCGGTGACCTGTCCGGTTGCGGGGTTGGTCACATGTTGACGGCGCGCGCTTGTGCCGGTGGTAGCTTGGCCACTGATGGAATGGCTGATGGTGGGTATGTTGGGCTGGCTCATGACTTGTATGTCCCGTGGTGTTGAATCAAAAATGCAATGCCTAGCTTAACCATTTGCGCACAAAGATGCCGTAACAGACCGGACAAAGACGCCGCGCCGCCCGGTGATTGCGCACCACACACCGCAGACGTATTGGCCACTGCCCCTTTGCCCACCTGCGGCCCAGCCTTCAGCCATGTCAGAGCCGCCAGCCCCATACCGGTGGCACACCAAGCGTGCCAAAAGAACTGCAATGTGATATGCAATGCAGTCGATACATGTCTGTACCCATTTAACTGTCAGCGCGTTCTACCTCTACCGGAACCCGTTGGGCAACCGCGCACATCAGCTCATAGGCAATGGTTTGAGCGCTCAGGGCCACCTCATCGGCGCACAAGACTGCGCCGCGACTGCTGCGCCCCCACAGCACAACCTCGGTACCCATGGCGGGTATTGCGCCGCGCTGCGCAATGACCGGACCTAAATCAACCGTGAGCATGTCCATGCTCACCCGCCCCACCAACCGGGTGCGTATGCCGTCTACCAATACCGGGGTGTCGGCCGCGTTATGCCCAGGCGCATGCCTGGGATAGCCGTCGGCATAGCCGCAGGCCACCACGCCTATATGCATGGCGTGCTCGGCGATAAACGTAGAGCCGTACCCCACAGTGTCGCCTGGCTGTAAGTGTTGCACCGCCAACAATTGACTTTTAAGCGTCATACCGGGAAGCAAACCCCACGACTGCGCACTGCCCTGTGGACAGTCAGGTGCGCTGCCATAGAGCGCAATACCGGCACGCACCCAGTCAGCGCTGAGCTGGCCGTGCTGGCCCTCGCCGGCCAATGGTGCATTGGCATGGCGCAGGGTCGCGGCGCTGTTGCACAAGGCGCGCGCGCCAGCCAAGTCATGCGTGGCACGCTCAAACGCTGCAACTTGGTGGGCAATGCCGCGCTCGCCATCCGCATCGCTGAAATGCGTCATCAACGATATTTCATCTACTTGTGTCAGCGCATTGAGGCGTGTCCAAGCCGCACGGAAAGCGTCTGGCATAAAGCCCAAGCGGTTCATACCGGAGTTCAGTTTTAAAAACACCCGGTGCCCGACTTGCGTTTTATGAGCAGCCAACCAGTCAACCTGCTCGGTGCAGTGCACCGTGTGCCACAGATCTAGGCGCGAACACAGTTCAAGATCACGTGCCTCAAACGCCCCTTCTAGCAACAATATGGGGCCACGCCAGCCTAGGGCACGTATGCGCTGTGCCTCGTCCAAATCTAGCAGGGCAAAGCCATCTGCCGCACGAAATGCGTCAAACGCGTGCGCCACACCGTGGCCGTAGGCGTTGGCTTTGACCACGGCCCATACTCGCGCATGGGGGGCAGCCGCTTTCATACGGGCCAAGTTGTGACGCAGGTTCTCTAGGTGAATAACAGCGCGAATAGGACGGGGCATGGGCAATCACAGATCTGTAGGTGTTGCTTAGGATAACGCCGCTGTAGCAAATGGTGTTGTTGACTCAATCTGAAGCCTTGTTTGACGCCCAACCCAACCGCGTTATCAAGACATGCTATAACCAGCCGCGGGCTGTCTTGTTGAACGCTCATTTTTTGAACCCCACACAAACACCCATGAAGCGCGGCTTTTTCACCATCATGGCAGCGCAATTCTTCAGCTCCTTGGCTGACAACGCCCTGTTTGTCGTCGCTGTTGCTTTGCTGCGCAACACCGGTGCACCCACGTGGCAGGCTGCCGCTTTGGTGCCTATGTTTGCCTTGTTCTATGTGCTCTTGGCGCCTTGGGTAGGCGCCTTCGCAGATGCAAGACCCAAAGGCCACGTCATGTTTGTCAGCAACGCCATCAAGGTGGTGGGCTGCCTCATGATGCTGTGGGGCAGTCACCCAATCATGTCTTATGCCATAGTGGGTTTGGGTGCCGCGGCCTACTCGCCCGCCAAATACGGCATTCTCACCGAGCTGCTACCTGCCTCGCAGCTGGTCAAAGCCAACGGCTGGATTGAAGGCCTCACCATTGCTTCCATTATTTTGGGGGTGGTGTTGGGCGGTCAATTGGTGGGCCCTGTGATCGGCCCTTGGCTGGCGGCTATCGACGTGCCCATGCTCAACATGCACATTCAAACGCCCGCCCAAGCCGCTATTGCCAGTTTGGTCGTTGTGTATGCCCTGGCCGCTTGCTTCAACACCCGCATCCCGCATACAGGTGTTGCTATGCGCCCCATGCCGCGCAAACCGTGGGTATTGATACCCGATTTTTACAACTGCAACAAACGCTTGTGGGGCGACAGGTTGGGACAGATTTCACTGTCCACCACCACGCTGTTTTGGGGCGTGAGCGGCAACCTGCGCTACATCGTGTTGGCGTGGGCCGCTGTCGCACTCAACTACTCAACCACAGAGGCCTCAAAGTTGGTAGGCGTTGTGGCCATTGGCACGGCCGTGGGTGCGGTCGTTGCTTCTATGCGCATGCGTTTAGACATGGCCTGTAAAGTGATGCCCTTGGGCGTGGCCATGGGCTTGCTGATACTGCTGCTCAATGTCATAGGCAACGTGTGGGTGGCGATTCCGTTCTTAATCTTACTTGGCGGCTTGGGCGGGTTTTTGGTAGTGCCTATGAATGCACTGCTGCAGCACCGCGGCCACAACCTTATGGGCGCTGGGCGCTCCATAGCCGTGCAAAATTTCAATGAACAAGCGTGTATTTTGGCTTTGGGCCTGATTTACAGCTTTGCCACGGGCGCTGGGGTAAGTTCATACATTGCCATTGCGTGTTTTGGCTTGATCGTAGCGGGTGTGATGTACATCATTCAACGCTGGCACGCGAGCAACCTGCGCAACCACCCTGACGAGATGGCCAAGCTGCTGGCCATTGCACGCGACGGTCCACATCGCGTCGAACCCTAAATCTGTATGACTGTTGTAGAACAACGCTGGGCGGTTATTGGCTTGGTGATCAACGCCTTTATTTGGGGTGTATCGTGGTGGCCGCTTCGCGAGCTTCAAACAGCTGGCTTTCACCCCCTGTGGAGTACCTTGTTGGTGTTTGTGCCAGCCCTGCTGTTTGCTGGGATGTGGTACCGAGCGGCTTGGCGCGGCGTGTTGTTTTCTAGCGGCTTGTGGGCACTGGCGCTGGCAGCGGGTGCCACCAACGTAGGCTTTAACTGGGCCGTGACCACGGGCGACGTGATACGCGTGGTATTGCTGTTTTACACCATGCCCGCCTGGGCAATTCCATTGGCCTGGTGGTTGCTGGGCGAACGTCCCTCCACGGCCGCGCTGCTGCGCTTGGTGCTGGCCTTTATTGGCGTGTGGCTCGTGCTGTGGGAGCCAGGCACTGGCTGGCCAGTGCCCAAAGACTTGGCCGACATATTGGCCTTGGGTTCAGGCTTTTTATTCGCACTGAACAATGTGTTGTTGCGCCGAACCCACCAACACACAGGCGGTGAGCGCGTGTTGGCCATGTTCTTAGGCGGCGTGGTGCTCAATGCCTTGGTCGCTGGAGGCGGCTTGGCTTTGGGGCTGCTGGCATTGCCTGAGCCTAACTTCATGGCCTCACCCAACTGGCCACTGGTGGCCGCGGGCTTGTCAGCGTCATTGGTTGTGGGCAACTTGGCCTTGCAATTTGGCGCCTCGCGCCTTCGCAGCGCCACCACCTCCATCATCATGCTCAGCGAACTGCTGTTTGCCAGCGTATCGAGCATGGTGCTAGGTGCGGCTGTGTTTCAAACGCGCATTGGCTTGGGCGCAGCCTTTATCGTTGCCGCTGCGGTCATGGCTTCGCTAGAGCGCGCGCCGAATACCGCAGCTAAGCATCACACCAACGCCGCCTGAACAGCATCGTCCAAGACTTCTACCCAGTGACGCACAGGCACATCGGTGCCGCTTTGTAAGTGACTGATGCAGCCCACGTTGGCCGACACAATGGTGGGCGCGCCAAGCTCGCGCAAGTGGCCAAGCTTGCGGTCACGCAACTGCGTTGCCAAACCGGGGTTGAGCACCGAGTAAGTGCCGGCCGAGCCGCAGCACAAGTTGGACTCGTTGTTGGCCACCGCGACTTGAAAGCCCAAAGCCCCCAAGTGCTGCTCCACACCGCCGCGCAATTGCTGACCGTGTTGCAGGGTACAAGGCGGGTGGTAGGCCAGCATGTGCTTGGCCGCCACACCAGGTTTTAGCACCTCACGCAGGGGTTCAACCCAGTCCGGCAACAACTCACTGAGGTCTTTGGTGAGCGAACTGATGCGACGCGCTTTGTCGGCGTAGTGGGCGTCATCTTTGAGCACGTGGCCATAGTCTTTCACCATCACGCCGCAGCCTGATGCGTTCATCACAATGGCCTCTACAGGCTTGGCGCCGTTGGCGGGCTCAATGTACGGCCACCACGCGTCTATGTTGGCGCGCATATGGGCTCGTCCGCCGTCGTGGTCGTTCAGGTGGTACTTCACCGCACCGCAACACCCCGCACTTGGGGCTACCACGGTTTGCACGCCGACCGCATCCAAGACTCTGGCGGTGGCCGTGTTGACGTTGGGCATCATGGCCGGCTGCACGCAACCGGCGAGCATCAGCACTTGGCGTGGGTGTGTGCGTGTTGGCCAGACACCGGCGTTTTGCTTGGCGGGCACCTTGGCCTTGAGAGCAGCAGGCAGCAGGCCACGCACCGACTGGCCCAGCTTCATGGCTGGCGCAAATACCTTAGAAGGCAGACCCTCTTTCAGCGCGGTGCGCACAGCGCGCTCTGCCCAAGGACGGGGCACTTGTGCGTCAACCAGTTTGCGGCCAATGTCCACCAAGTGGCCATACTCCACCCCACTGGGGCAGGTGGTTTCGCAGTTGCGGCAAGTGAGGCAACGGTCTAGGTGCAACTGTGTTTTACGCGTAGGCGTGTGACCCTCCAGCACTTGCTTGATGAGGTAAATTCGCCCGCGTGGCCCGTCTAATTCGTCACCCAGCAATTGGTAGGTGGGGCACGTTGCGGTACAGAAACCGCAGTGCACGCACTTGCGCAATATGGCTTCGGCTTCTTGGCCATCAACTGTGTCTTTGTAGTGGGGGGCTAGTGTGGTTTGCATCGTGTCTTTAACGCTTGTGTCGTGGAGAAAGGTGCTGCATAGGCACCCGTAGTTGCGGCTGAAACTGCAACTGTCGGTAGCTTGTTGTGCACTTACATGCGCCCGGTGGCAAACACACCACTGGGGTCTAGCTGCTGCTGCAGGCGCTCTCCTATTTGCGCCACCACCGTTTGTGCAGCATGGAACACGCCTACGCGCTTGTCAGCGTCGCCGCCAGACTCACTCACCCTGAACAAAGTGGCATGCCCGCCGCCGGCTTGTGCCGCCGCGCGTATGGCTGGCGCTTGGCTGGCAGGTGCCCACAACCAACGCTGCGCACCGTGCCACTCGACCAAGCAGTCATAGGGCAAGTCCAACACAGCGGTGGTTTGCGCCACGCTCACCCGCCATAAACACAGGTCTGGCGACGCTGGTTTAAAGAAACTGTGCGCATGGTCGCGCCAGCTGGCCCACACACCGTCGGCCTGCTCAGTGGCCACTTGCTCACAAGCCACGTTGTGCGCTGCGGCTTCGGCTGACAGACGTGTACACGCCGTATCAACTGCAGCTTTTGCGCCCCGCAAACGCACGTAAAAGACGGCTTGGCCTTGCTCTAACAACCAGGTGCTGGCGTTGAGTGGCAAGGGCTGACCACCCCATTGGTTAACCAGGGTGAGCGCTTGCGCTTGAGGACATTGCAGCCTCAGCGTTGCTTGTGCTGTGGCAATCGGCAACACTTTCAGTGACAACTCTGTGAGCACGCCCAATGTGCCCATAGAGCCCACCATCAACCGGCTTAAGTCGTAGCCAGCGACATTTTTCATGACTTGGCCGCCAAAGCGCAGCGCTTCGCCGCCTCCGTCCAGCACCTCTATACCCAATACAAAATCCTTCACCCCGCCCACGCTGGCCCGTGCCGGGCCAGCCAAAGCACTGGCTACCACGCCGCCTACTGTTGTGTCTGGCCCAAATTGCGGCGGGTCGCAGGGCAGGCACTGGTGATTGGCGCTTAACAAATTGTTCAGCTCCCGCAAGCGCATGCCCGCACCAACCGTGATGACCAGCTCGGTAGGCTCGTAAGCCACCACGTGGTCGAGTCCCGCTGTACTTAACACCTCACCCGATAGGCTGTTGCCGTAAAAATCTTTCGTCCCCCCACCGCGCACGCGCACGGCGGTGCCTGCCTTGCGGGCAGCCTGTATGGCCTCGGCCAGCGGAGCAACGCGGCTTCTATGCAGCTGCTCAGGGGTTGGGTCGGTGGCCAATGCCGGCGATGGTGGTGTATGAACTTGCATAGCGTTAATGGTAGCGGTGGGCTTACACCGTTGGGATGAATTTTTAGAACGCTCTGACACCAATTATTTGTTGTCGCCCAGCCCTGCTGACCCTGCATGGACGAAAAAGCGCCGCAACCCAATCAAGAGTTGCGGCGCTTTTGTCCGATGTATCAAGCCCTGCGACCAGGTTGGGCTGGGCCCAAACTGGCCACCACGCATGTTACATGTGGTAAGCCGTCTCGCCGTGAGCCGTCACGTCCAAACCTTCGCGCTCGTCTTCTTCACTGACACGAAGACCAATCACCATGTCGACCAGTTTGAACGCTATGAAGGCAACCACACCCGACCATACGATGGTGATCAGCACGCCTTCGGCCTGGATCATCACCTGGCTGGCGATGTTGAAATCAGCACCAGCGGTACCGCCCAAACTGGGGGCTGCGAACACACCCGTCAGGATGGCACCAACAATGCCGCCTAAGCCGTGAATACCAAACACATCCAACGTGTCATCAGCGCCCATCATGCGCTTGAAGCCCGTCACGCCCCACAAACAAACAAAACCACATGCCAAGCCAATCATGATGGCACCCATAGGGCCAACCGAGCCACAAGCGGGCGTGATACCAACCAAGCCTGCAACCAAGCCAGACGCAGCGCCCAACATAGAAGCCTTGCCTTTGGTAATCACTTCACCGATACACCAAGCCAATACAGCGGCAGCTGGGGCCAACAAGGTGTTAATAAAGGCCAAGGTTGCGCCTGAAGTGGCCTCTAAGTTAGAGCCTGCATTGAAACCAAACCAGCCCACCCACAACAACGCGGCACCGACCATGGTCAGTGTCAAGCTGTGAGGCGCCATGGCTTCGCGGCCGTAGCCAATGCGCTTGCCCAGCATATAGGCGCCCACCAAACCAGCGACGCCAGCGTTGATGTGTACCACTGTACCGCCTGCAAAGTCCAATGCACCTTTGTCTAACAAGTAGCCACCAACGCCCCACACCATGTGCGCCACTGGCAGGTAAGCAAATGTGAACCACAGCGCACTGAACAACAACACGGCAGAGAACTTCATGCGCTCAGCAAACGAGCCAACAATCAGCGCGCAAGTGATACCAGCAAACGTTGCTTGGAAAGCCACGAAAATGAATTCGGGGATTTTGACGCCTTCGGTAAACGTGTCTGCCAATGAGTCAGGCGTGATGCCCAGCAAGAACACGCGGCTGAAGTCACCAATAATTAGGCCCTCTGCACCAAACGCCAGTGAGTAGCCGTAAGCGGCCCACAACACCACGATCATGGAAAACACCACCAGCACTTGCATGAGCACTGACAGCATGTTTTTGGTGCGGACCAAGCCGCCATAGAACAATGCCAGACCTGGCACTGTCATCATGATCACCAACAAGGTTGACAGCATCATCCAGCTGACGTCGCCTTTATCAACCGTGGCGGCAACGTCTTGCGCAAAAGCGCTAGCGCTGACGCTCAGTGCAAGCAGCGGCATGGCGAGCCACTTTAGTAACGATGAGGGGAGTGAGAAAGTCATTTGTAATCCTCTTTGAATATCAATGTGTAAAGGTGTGCAACGCTTGCGTTACAGCGCTGATTCGCCTGTTTCGCCAGTGCGAATGCGCACAACTTGCTCGACAGTGGTGACAAAAATCTTGCCATCGCCAATTTTTCCAGTCCGTGCAGCAACTTCAATCGCTTCAATGGCCTGCTCGACCAGCGCGTCTGAAACGGCGGCTTCCAAACGAACTTTGGGGAGAAAGTCCACGACATACTCTGCACCGCGGTACAACTCTGTATGACCTTTTTGACGACCAAAGCCTTTGACCTCAGTCACAGTAATGCCCTGTACGCCAATGGCTGACAAGGCTTCACGCACCTCGTCTAACTTGAAGGGCTTGATAATGGCGGTGATTAACTTCATGGCAAATCCTTTATAAAAAAATTAGATCTGACCATGTACTGCACAACGCGTGCCAAGTGCGAATCATGCGCATCCAAGCCCAATCCAGCCCCAAATGGGCACTTAATTGGTGCAACATGTGTATTAAAGTGTGGTGCACAATGCCCCAAAAGAAGGCGCGCACCAAAAGCGCCCATGCGCCCGGGGCTTAAAGGCTCGCAATGGCGAGCCCATGAAAATACTATAGGGGTACTGATTCGCAGCGCTGCAGCGAACTCGGTGCGTCGCCCGCCCAAAACGGCGACAGAGACCGAGCAACAAGACATTGCTCAGGTCTTCACATGGGACACCTGCTCACCAAAGAAACAAGGCCAGTTGTTGTGCCCCAAAGCGCACAACAACTGGCCATCAAAAAAGATCACCGAGCCTTAATGCGCAAATGCACAAAGGCTTGACGTGCTGTCCATTTTTTACTGGGCTGGCACTTCGCAGTTTTTCTGATTCATTTGATTGCTCAAGTGGACTTTGCGGGTGTTCGCCGCGGCAATAGCCTCGTTGGCGTTGGCCGCCGTTCCTAAAATGGCGGGCCAGAAAAACAGTGCTCTCACGACATTGCCGCCGGTCACCGTTTTCTCCTTCTCCGCTTCAGCGCGCAACTTCTCGGCGTCTGCAAACTCGTTTTGCAGCTGCGCACAGCTCAGACCTGAGTCGCCAGGCTTGACCGTTTGTACGACAGTTGGGCTTGCACAGGCGGTGAGTAATACGGCTGCCACAACGATAAAGCTGTGTTTAATTTTCATTAATTATCCCCTAGTAAAAGATCTATATTTTAGTTCTAAATAGCTCTTATATAATTGTAAAAGCGTCTCTTATTATTCATAAATGGAGAGTTCCATGAGCTTGGCACGTGTTCACACCAGGGCCTTGACAGGGCTGTCGGCCAAGCCGGTCACTGTAGAGGTCGACTTGGCCAATGGCCTGCCGACATTCACGCTGGTGGGTTTGGCCGATACCGAGGTGAAAGAGGCACGTGAGCGGGTGCGCGCCGCCATTGTCAACAGCGGCATGGCGTTTCCCAACAACAAACGCATCACGGTCAGCTTGGCACCCGCGGATCTGCCCAAAGATTCTGGACGCTTTGACTTGCCCATTGCCTTAGGCGTGTTGGCCGCCGCTGGTTTTATTGACCACGCCCAACTCGCCCGCTATGAGTTTGCAGGCGAACTGTCGCTCAGCGGTGAGCTGCGTGCCATTCGTGGCGCTTTGGCCGTGGGCTTGGCGATGCAAAGCTGCACCGACCCAGACCAGCGCATGTTGGTACTGCCGCCCACCAGCGCCGAAGAGGCCGCTTGGGTGCCTGGGCTCACAGTCATTCGCGCTCAACACCTCAGCGACGTGGTGGCCCAGCTGCAGCCCGACACCCAGCGCGCGCAGCAAGGCCTCGCGGCAACAGACGCTGGCTGGTGTGTGGTACAAGCCCAAACACCAGCGCCCCCCACCAATGGCCCCAATATGCGTGACGTGTTTGGCCAGCATGGGGTCAAACGGGCGCTTGAAATTGCCGCTGCTGGCAGGCACAGCGTGCTTATCGTATCACTTTAAGACCCTTTATTCCTTTACTTAGACTTCAGCTATGCGGGACTTCCGTGAGGTCTGCGAAGCCCTTGAAATTGAAGCCCACAGTTTTGTGGCTTATTACCTTGCGGGTAATGTGTGAGGCCCTTGAAATAGATGCCCCCAAATTTGGGGAGATGTCTATCTTGCCGGTAACGGGCAGGCCTTCGAAATAGCCCACCACAGTTTTGTGGCGGGGTATCTGGATGCCAATGGACAAGAGCGCCAGATGTACGTTCTGCCCAAAGACCTGACCACAACCCGTGCTGACACCATCTGGTTTGCTTCCGAGAATTTGGCGTATTACGCCGAATCCTTGGATGGCGTCAGCGATCCCATTGAAGCCCAGCGCATAGCCTCTGACCAGCAAGCCATCCTAGAAAACTCCAATCCAGTTCTTAAGGAAGGCCCTGTGCCTGTATGGAGTGGCTGAGAAATATACTAAAAATCCGAGGGGCTATCACGAGGAATCACCACAGCGGCGCCCCCCCTTGCCACCTCTGGGCTTTTCAAAATGAGCATGGGGGGGGTATGGCTGGTCTTGTGGTGTCCCGCTGGGTTGATCACTGCGCTCAGTTTTGAGCTGAGTTGGGGACTGAGATCCTGCCGTGATGGATGGTCAAGCAGACACAGAAAAGAGATGGTATAGTATTGCCTAACGAGCGTTACTCAATTTAATACCCAAGGCAAACCATGTGCAAGATCGTCTGTTACCTCCGTGTATCCACAGCCCGTCAGGGTTCCTCTGGCCTTGGCCTTGAGGCACAGAAGCTGGCAGTGCAGCAGTTCGCAGCCTCTACTAACTCAGACATCATTGACACCTTCACCGAGATAGAGACAGGCAAGCTGAACGCTCGACCAGAACTCACCGAGGCTCTGCACCTTGCCAAGGTCACAGGAGCCACGCTGGTGATAGCAAAGCTGGACAGGCTCTCACGGAATGCCTCCTTCCTGATGGCCCTTCAAGATGCTGGTGTGAAGTTCGTAGCTGCCGACCTTCCTCAAGCCAACAACCTGACCATTGGCATCATGGCACTGGTGGCACAGCAGGAGGCAGAGGCCATCTCCAAGCGTACTAAGGAGGCTCTCCAAGCTGCCAAGGCACGGGGACAGAAGCTGGGTAACCCTAACGGGGCAGCTGCCCTCCTCAAGGCTGCCAAGGGGAACACAGCGGCAGTCTCAGCCATCAAGCTGAAGGCAGACAACCACGCTATGAACCTCCAGCCAGTGATTCAGGCCCTGAAGGCTCAAGGAATCATCTCACTGGGTGGCATTGCCAAGGCATTGAATGAGCGGGGGATGCTGACTCCCCGTGGTGGTACTTGGCACAAGACCAGTGTCAGTAATCTGATGTCGAGAATGCCTGAACTAGCCTGAATTGACCAGCCGCAAACCCGCGCCAGTAAAGGCTTTCCCCATAGGGACACCTTAGGAGAATTCTACGGGTTCCCACTCAAGCCATCCAATGACATTCAAGCGAGTGTTGTTCGATGGCTTTTTCACGGCTGATCACTATTAACTGTGTTTATTCACAGTCTGTATTTGATTAGCTGTTTCCACCCAATTTCCATTCCGGCTCACACCACCGTGGGCCTCCCCTTTTCAAACTTCCATTGGAGCCTCTTATGAAACCCATTCCCGACAACACTGGGAAGGTACACACACGCCCTGTCCGTGGTGCTGGTGCAACCGCCCTGACCTTGAACCTGTCAGCGACTGAAGCCCTTGTGGACCTAGACAAATTAATAGACAGTCGAGTCCTCTAAAGACTGGTAGTGTAAACGCTCAAACGCTGCTGGGCTAAGCCAGCCGTTGGT
>Ga0222648_1000868_pt1 | contig 12288 bp, 9 predicted proteins | sample AntAcemetagen335_FD_181021 | JGI IMG/M metagenome (GOLD analysis project Ga0222648, IMG submission 181021) | Saline water microbial communities from Ace Lake, Antarctica - #335 | ecosystem: Environmental > Aquatic > Non-marine Saline and Alkaline > Saline | place: Antarctica: Ace Lake | collected... | reverse complement strand
ACGATTTGGGCACGCCTAGCCCAGATATCCGTCCAGTGCGGGTGCGTCGAGATCGCGCGTTTGGCTTCCGCTACGACGCGAAGGCGATTCGTGGAAATATCCTCCGCGACTACTCGCGTCGATTTATGGGACACACACACCATCTCTGTTCCGAAAAATCCAGTCACGTGTCAGCGCATACGCCGTGATGTCGTGGAACACGTCTGCGACGCGACGCTCCGGGCAGCAGCGAGGGGTTTGCTCGTCTCGGCGGAGGTGCTCGCGGCGACGAAACTTCCCAACGTTGGCGAGGTTTCCCACGATTTTGACAACATTCAAGGCGACCGCGCGCCTCTTCCCGAGTTAAGAACACCGAAACACAGAGAGTTTCTGGTAAGGCTGGATGTGGCGAAACGGTGTTTGCTCGCCATGGAACTCGCGGTCTATTCCGGTGACCGGTTACTGACTCAAGAATGCGGGTTGAGGGTCGGGAACGCGGTGGCCGGAATACTGGCGGCGTCGCGGCGAAAACCGAAAGCCGCAATCGCGGCGCTCGTGCAAACCAGTGGTAAGTATTGCGCCTTTCCCTGCAATCCCGCCTCCACGTTTGCCAGTACGGCCGACTGACACTTTGTTTTACCTATCGTAAGTGTTACTGGAAACGTGCGGCGCGGCGAGAAGTGTCGCGTTGGCGCGATTCGCGGTGTCCGTGAGTTTCGAGTTGGCAAACGCGCTGCGGGCGTGCGGGGAACGGAAAGGGCTTGTGGTGGCGGCGCAGGCGCTGAACTCGGCATCGCTCGTCGCGCCAAACGGCGTAAACAATCCCGAACTTTTGAAGTTACAGGAACGCCTGCTCTTCTTTCCCGAGTGGAGAAGATTTTCGAGTGAAGTGTTGCAAACGCGAGCGGCGGCGTCTGCAGGCGCTGACGCCGGTGACCCCGTAGGGGCGGTTTTAAGTGCGCTCGGGATTGACCAAGACGGGTCGGCCGGAAAGGGTCCTCCAAAAGCGTCGAGCGGCTTCGATGCGCTTAAGTCGTTACCTCAAGAAACCGTGTCGACACACCCGGGACCGTACATGCGCGCGTTCGGTGTGGTTGTGGACGTGCTGGTTGGCGAAGTCAAACAGGATACAGGGGACCATTGTGTTGAAAAAACCTTGCAAACTTTAGCCGACTGGACAGCGGACGTTTTCGGTAAATGCGACGCCGCGAGTAAACCGCTGACAATCGCGTTTCCCGAAAGCACGGGGAGGGACGACGATTACGACGGGACTTGTTTGGAAGATGACGTGGAGGCTGCGATTGTTTCGCTCGAGGGCGAGATCACGACAGAAATGCGGTCGGTGTTCGGAAAAGGCGAACCAGCTCCGGTTGGGGGCGACGAGCTGGGCGACGAAGCGAAAGCGGCGTACGCGCAATCCGTTGCCGATTTTCAAAGCGCAAAGGAAACCGTAGACGCGGCGTCCAAAGCGCGAGCCGACGCGAGTCACAACGCGCAAATTCGGGAACGCGCGGCGCGGTGCTTGACCCGACTCGCGCCGCCGATGTTCAGGAGAAGAGCCGCTTTACGGAGCTCAAGACAAATCTGCGACGCGCACAGACCTTGGAGGTCCAAAGCCTGCGTCGCGATTGGCCGGCTGGCCTGGGAAGCCGGTGAGACGAAATTTGGAGCGTCTGCTGATTTGTCCGCGGCGGGTCCCGATTTGTATCCGGACAACGCGGACACCCCAAAACCGGCCGCATGTAGCCTTTACGCCCTAACGCACCTCGCCCGCGGCGTGGAGCTCGCGGGGAGGGCAAGCCACTACGGCAGGGTACTGGAAGCCGCCCGGGCGATGCTCGACTTGGCGCGGTCGCCAAAACTCGGTTTTCTTGCCGACGAAACGTTCGCCGAGGGCGGCGGCGCGCGCGTAATGGCGGTCGCGGCGGGCAGAGTGCTTGAGCAACTTAGATTTTTAAAACAAGGGAAGCGGGCGGGAGGGTTGGAGGATGGGACAGACAAAGTGGTGGGTGATGACTACGACTCAGCGTTGGCAAAGGACCCGACGCGGGATGAAAACTTCGCTGGGTACTTCGTGGAGGACGAAAAAAAGGCGTCCGCCTCGTCCGTGAGTGCGACTGATTCTTTTCCCGGAACGAAAAACACCACCGCGCCGCCCGACCTGCGCACACCCGGCATCGCGGTCGTTTCCGGAGGCCACAGCCGTGGCCCCCTGGTGCGAGCCACGTTGAGAACTTCGCTTTTGGCCACCAAGAAACGACAAAAACTACTTCCCCCGCGCTCCGCGTTCCCGTTGTTAAAAACCGCGTTCGCGTCCGAGACGTTTCCGCCGATTGACGGGGGAACCGAAGCGTGGTTTTGCGGGAAGCCGGGGTTTCGAGTCGAGTTCGTCACGAGGTTCGTCACAACCGCGATTGAGGTGTGCGTCAAAGCGAAACACCACCACCGCGCGTCGGAACTGGCGTTGGGACTGTGCGATGTTATCGATACCGACCGCGTCCGGTTGGACGTGTTGCCGAAAGTGCAAAACTCACTGCGACTGTGTGAAGAAAAGGACAACACGGTGCAGCCATTTCTCGCGGACGCTGTGAACGCGTCTCTGGCGCGAGCCACCGCGAACGTTCCGGAACACGTGCTTGCACTGCGCGCGGCGCGGGAGAGTTTCTTTCCTGAAACGGCTGACACAGCTGGAACGGCGAACGCCAAGTTGGCAGGTACAGTAAGCACTCATGCAAAATCAAACATGGCGACGCTTTGTTTGTACGACCGTGCGGTTCGCCTCGCGAGTTCAACCGGCGACCGCGTCGCCGAGTCGCAAGCGCGTTTGGAGTATGGCGACGCTTTGTACGCCTCCGGTGACGTCGAGTCAGCAGTGCTTGCCTGGAGCGCTTGTTTGGATCGCGTGGTCGGGCGGTTTGACGTCGCGTTTGACAAAAACTTGGGTGTCTCGTGTTTGCCCCCGACCCCAGAAGCGGCGTTGTCCATGTTTGGCCTGAAAGGGTGCCTCCGGGCGGCGGCGGCGGCGGCGAGGCTGGCGACGCGAACGGTGGTCGCGCCGTTTCGAGTCGGCGACGCGTCAAGTATCGCGATTGACGACGTGTCGAGTGACAACGCTTTGCATGACTCACCTACTGGAAATACCACTGGAAATACTGATCAAACTTCTCAAACACAACCCTTGCTCGGCATCGGCCAGAGGATTGCGGTCGCGGAGGTTTCCGCTAGGTTGTACGAAGCAGCGTATCGCGCCGGCTTCGGCGACGACCGGTTTTTCGGAGGCGACTTTTACGAAGGAGGCGGATGCTCCAGTCTTTTGTCGTCGTCGTTGTTTTTGGAAACCGGTAGCGATGTGTCGTGGGAGGGCTTGGGTGATTCAATCGTAACAGGGTGGGACAGCGGGTACACGTTCGACATAAACGGGGTGTTCAACGATGTGTCCCAAATTTGTGAGGTGTTACTCAACTCGCCCGGGCGAGCCACTAGCGCCGGGGTTTGCGCTTCTTTAGGCGAAGCGCTCGCGTCGCGGCGGCTGCGCTGTGTCAAAAAGACGGTGGATTGCAAAGTGAAGCGCGTTTGTTGTTTGGTGGAGTTGGGGGCGCTGGGGCCTGCTGCTTCTTTGTTAATCGAGGTAATGGAAGGCACCAATGTGCCGTCAATCGCGGGAGGGGAGGGGGGGAGGTCACTTGCGTTGACTCCGGACAGGGGCGACGACAAACCGGCAGACGGCGGCGCTAAGGGTGACTCTGGCGATACGTTCCCAGAAACAGGACCGCCTCGTTTCGTTGATTCCGAGCCTTTGTGGAGTAAAGGAAACCAGCGCGTGACTAAATACGTGTCATCCTGTGAAATTGCGCCTTCCACAAGGACTGTGTATGGCGAGCAGCTCACGCATGTAGTCGAGCTCGCGCGAGCCCGGTGGCTCGTCGCTGTCGCCGCGGCGGCGGCGCCGATCGCGACCGGCGCCGACGCCGACCGCGACGAAGTTTTCTTTCCGTCCAAAACAAGTTCTTCAGGTGACGCTTCAGGTGACACTACGAATGCACCCGATAGCACTGAATCGACCTCCACGGAACCTGTCGGCAGGGACGAGTGCCTCGCAAATGCGAAGAAGACTTTGTTGTCAGTGATTGACGAGGTGGAGATCGAAATCGCGGCGGTCGCGGAAACGGGCCAGGCCGAGGTTGACGCGTCGATTTCGAAAATCGACAACGAGGAAACGCGGAACAAAACGAAGCGCGACGCGCGGGAACTTTCGGTGAAGGAAAAGAAGGAACGGATTGACAATAAAAACGCGAAGAAAGCGTTTGACGGGGACTGGAGCGATACCGAGGAACAGGCTGACAAAGAGAATGAAACAGAAGGGACAGAGAAGGAGGACACGCGTGGCGATGGCGAGGACGACGAGGGGGAAACCGACAACCAATCCTGCCAACCTAAACCTCGACGACCCGAGCGGTGTCACGGCGAAGGCGTGTCGCCTTGGATCCTGTCCTCCCCCGAGCGCCTAAAGGTACTGCTGGATGCGCATTTGATGCTCGCGAGGTGTCTTTCCAAACAAAGAGACATCTCAGGGGCTTTGAAGATCGCAAAACACGCCGCAGATGTGGCGGACGCGATGGCGTGTGCCTCGCCGGCCGGGTGTGTCGTCGGCGGCGACCGAGCGCGTTTCGCCGCAATTGTCGCCGCGCGCGTCGGCGCCGGAAAAAGAATCGCGCTCCGGGTTTTCTTTGTCTCCACGTTATTCACGGCAGGCGCGCCCCACGACGAGGTTCTTCTCGAAGCAGCCGAAGCATCACGAACTGCTGAAGCTTTCGGTGACGTCGACGCAGTGCGGAGGCTACGGTTTGTGGTCGCCCAAGCTGAGGCGGTGAAAGGGAACGTACTAGTGGCCGAGACCAAATTGCAGAGCCTTCTCGTCGACACCTCAGGAGGGTACTCCGTCGGGTCGTCACCAAAAGCGAGTCCTGCATTTCACGCCGCCGTGGCACAACGTTTGGCGAAGCTTCTGGCGCGGAGGGGAGACCCACAAGGCGCGGCGACGTCGTTAACAGCCGCGGTCGCTGAATGTCGCGCCGTCGCGATCGCGAACGGGGGGTTCGGCGTACACGGGCTAACTTTACCGCGACGCGAAGGTAACGGTTGCGTAACGCCAAAACCAGAGCTCGTGCACGCGCACGCGTTGTCGTCAGTCAATTTCGTGTCAACCGCGTTGGCATGGTGTCAGTACACGTTGGCATCAAGAGGCTCTGCATCTTCCGATCGGGCCAAGTTGAACGACGCGACGCGAGTCCTGACGGAAGCGCGCGTTTTAACAAAACACTCCGCGACTGTGTCGACCTCGCTTCAATCCAAGGTTGAGCTTCTGTTTGGGTTTTGTTTATCGCGGCTGGCGTTTGAATCGCTGGAATCGCGACGTTCGCGTGGTACAAGGAAGAACGAGTTATTACTCTCGGAATCTTACCCCCAAAATAACCACGTTTCTGTCATCGCCGAAGCGACAAAGTCGCTTCGTGTAGCGGGAAGGTTAGCGCACAGCGCCGCGGCGGGACACGATTTGCGCGTCATGCGATGCGCGGCTTTGGAGCTGTGTTCGGCGTTGATGGTGGAAAACGCAATGACGAATGATTCGATACCCGACGCCGAAGGTACTCGACTCGTGACCGTTCTTAACGACGGGCGCGAGACGGCGCACGATCGACGTTTTTTCGTAGACAAGTTGAAGCAGTGCTTGCGCGACTCGTCAACGCTGACCGAGATCGACGGACTCCTTACGGATGTTACCAATCGCGCCGAGCTTACCGAGGGTCTCGGGACCGGCGAAGCGTTCGGCCCAAAAATCGTGGAATTCGTCGACGCCGAAGAGAAGTGTCGCGCATCCGAAAACACCCTCGCCTCCGATCCGGACGGAGACAAAACTGCTTCGCTGTCAAGACGAGTGTTCGCCACGCGCGCCCGGCTCGCTTCCGTGAATGCCGCGGAAGTTTCCGACGTGTCGAGCGATACATACACAGCAGGCTGCGCTTCAAACGAGGCGTTGGCGTTTCTGGGGGACACGCACTTAGCGGCGCTGAAATCGCAGACGTACTGTGAAAAGTTTTGCGTTGTGAAAACGCCGAAGTGTTTCGTCGAGCCGAAGGACGGGACGGAAACAACGGAAGATGCCGATGCTGGTGCCGATGCAGATGCTGAAAATTCCGCAGATGCGAATGACTCCGCAGATGCATCCACCAACGGCACCGCAATCGTCCTCGCGCAGTGGCGCACGCCGATTTCGTGTCCCCCCTCGTGGCGAACCGACCGAGGGACGAAACACAAAACGCCTGCGACGCTTTCGTTTTTCGTGCGGACTCGCGCAGACGCGAGTTCTGGAAGTTCGAAACACGCGGCGGCGGGTGGCGTTCGCGACGGCGAAGAAACTAAAGACGCTAACGACGAAGCCGAAGAGAAGCTATCGGCTGTTTCGCAAAACAACACGCCCGTGTGTGTGTTCGGTGAGGTGTATATCGACATCGGCGCCGTTCGCGGTGCTCAACGCACGGTGCGTGACGCGAGGATCGCTTTGCGGGACGTTCTGACCGTCGCGGCGGACGGCGAAGACGCGGACGGCGAAGAAGGCGACACGTCCGCCGCCGCCGACGACAAAAAAAATCTTACCGGCGAGGCGAAAAAGCAAGCCATGGCAAAAGCGTTCGAATCCCTTCGTCTCGTCGTGACTTTGTTCGCGCCGATAACGACAGGTTCCGATGCTGCGTTGACCACGAACAGCGCCGAAACGAAAACGGCGATAACGTTCCCGACCGAGAAAAACGTCACGGTTTCGTTTTTGGAAAACCTGGAACGGTTTTGCTCGCCCGAACTCGGCGTCGCCGTGGACGACGCCGACGCCGACGCGCTCGCCGATTTCATCACGCAGGTCCTGATGCAGACGTAAATAAGTAGCCGGCTTGTATGCTAAAATCTATCTATCGGGAGTGATAAACTAAATCGCGGCACCCGGCAACGTCTCCCGCGCGTCTTTCCGTTCTTTCCGTTCTTCAAACACGCCGACCGCCGATTCCACCGCCATCGCGATCAACACCCCCCCGCTCCCGACCCAGACTCGCCAGGTGGGCATCTCCCCTACTGCGAGCCACACAAGGGTTGGGCCTAGGAAAATCTCTATGAGCATAATAAGGGAAACTTCCGCGGACGGTACGTCCTTGGCGCCGACTGTTAACAACGCGAACGCGATCGCGACAGAAACGGTTTGTCCGATCAACGCGAGAAGCGACGTGCTGTTGTCTTTTTCCACCGGAAGCAACGCGTTTCCTTGTCCTGCCCCGAAAACCACACACGCCGCGATGGTGCTTCCGATGAGTCCGGAAAGCGACAGAGAAGCGATCATGTCGTTCTCGGGTGACGACTTACACACGGTCCAGAACAAAGCAAGCGCGATTGGAACCAACAGCGCGATCGTGTTTCCGAGAACATGCGTGCTTGTGGATATTTCGTCCCCAGTATCCCCAGTATCCCCAACATCTCTATCCCCGACAAAAGAGTCGCTGTATATCACCGCGACGCACACAGCGCACGTCCCTGACGCGATCCACGTGTGCTTTGGTACGTGTTCTTTCAGGAAAACCTTCGACGCGGCGGCGGCGAACAACGGACCTGTGGCCAGAATGGCCAACACAGAAGCTACGTACGTGAGATTCGCAGCCACGATGAACGCCATGTTTTGAACCGTGTACAACGCCGCGCCGCCGAGCAAGCGACGGTACCCCACGCGACGCGCGACTTGCGTAAACGCGTTCGGGGACGCGCGGTGCGCGAGCATCCAAAGCGGCGGCAACAGGAGCAGTCGTCCAGCGCCACGATAAAACACAAACGAGAACGATTGATGCCACCGACTGGACGTTTGCATCTTCGTCAACCTCATCAGCATCGTGTCCGGCGATAAAACCAACGCGCCCGCGATCGCGGTCAGGCGCGCGCGAAGGGGGACGGGAGGAGGCGCCATGCCGCCTTCCCCCCGGCCCCCGGTCCTCGGGGCGAGGAACGACTGAACTTCGAAGATGCTGACGAAGCACTTTTCACGAAAATATTTGAGGTCCTCTTCTCAAACCTAAAACGAAGGGCGTCACACCTCCCCGCGCGCGGAGAATGGGCGAGACCGCGGAGGAGCGCAAGGCGCGCCTTCTCGCGCTTCGCGAGGGCGCTGCTGCGACGCAGAACAAGGAACTGAAGTTCCGAAACTACCTTCCCAACGATGAAGTGTTGCAAGCGGGACAGGTGAGAGTGCCGCCTTTTTTTACAAACTCCAAACGCCTCCGTGAACCGCCAACTGCCATCGAACGAACACATCACTCACCTCTCTTCTCCCCTCGACCCAACTCAAAAACACCCCCAGATCAAAGCCAGGGTCGCGCCCGAGATCGAGATCCCAACCGTGGAGCCCGAACGGGACGGCGTTGAGGATTCCGAAACCGCGGTGAACGTGCTTCCACCCAAGGCGAATGCGGATTTGAAACGAGACGTGGAGCGAAAGCTTTTGCGGCTTGAAAAGAAAACGCGCCGCGCGATGATCGAGCTGACGCGCGAGGAAGACGCGAAGCGAATGGCGAGCGCGTAACTGGTTAGGGATACGGGGTAGAGCATGTGTCCCAATAGCTATAAATAAGGAAAGACAACTAACTACCTGGTTTCGATCCATTTCGTGCCGCCGCCGATGGGTTCGCCGCGTGTGTTTGCGTCTTTTGACACACGCATTCTTTCCCGAAACGTTTCGTCCCCGCATCGGCGCATTTTTTTCAGCGCGGCCCACCCCGGTTTTTGCGTCAGCAGCAGGTACTGTTCGTTGCTTTTGTCTTGAGACGCACTAAACGCACCAAGCACCACGGAACAAACCAGTCGCGATTGAATCAACGTCGGTAACACTCGACGTTCCGTTTCTGTCAACTCGAATTGCGATTCTGAGCGCAAACGAAAAGTGTCAGTCAAGTATGGACAAACAGTCACCAGCTTCGGTAAAACAGTGCCTGGATTTGGGAAATGCAACACGTACCGTACCCGGTGACGATTTCGCAACACGCCCCAACCGGGTCGTCGTTTCCCAGCGAAAAGTACGCCGCCGCCACCGCGATTTCGTTGACGATCCAGGTCACCACGATGTCGCCGAAATCGAGGACCGCCCACGGTAACGCTTTTTTCGAAACCGGCCTTTGACCTGGGGAAAAAAAATCATCCGCGACGGATGGCGACACGATCGTCACCAACACGTTCTGGTCGTTCAAGTCGCCGTGGCAGCATCCTCGTCGCAGCGCCCGCGCGTGCGGCGCCACGATTCGCTCGAAGTCGTTAAGAACATTCAAAGCGACTTCAAGGTTGGTTTCGTCCTTAATAACACCGATGAAACGCTTGACCTGCAACACGTTGGCGTTGTCCCACAAGTGCGTGCGCTCGGCGCCCGGGTGGTGGAACGTTTCGAGCGCGACCGACAGCTTCCCAAGAAACGCACCGACGTCACGAAGAAACTCGGGGCTGATTGTAAAAAGAAAGTGTCAGTTTTGTATGGGCAATCAGTCGGCGGAATGTGGTAAATGGGAAATACTTACCTGTGTGGCACGTCATCGCTCCGCTCCGCGAGCGTGCCCTCCACGAAGCTCAGGACGCGCACGGCGTGGAACCGAGTTGGGTGTTCTTGAGAATGTCCATTGCCGTGTTGGTGAGTTTCGCGTCCGTCTTCGGAAGAGGTACCCTTTGTTAGTGACAGAAAAGCGACGTCGTTGATTGGTTTTTTAGAACGCGCATCATCGTTGATCGATCCGATGTGGGTTAAGCTTTTGTCGGTTCGCATCGGGACCGGGGCGACGACGCCGTGTCGCGTAAGGTGCCTCATCATCGCCGTCTGCGCCGCGAGCAGCCCCGAGCTTTGGCTTTCCAGCCCGTTGTGCACCTTCAGCACGTACCGGTGCGTGCCGTCGGTGGTTTCCGCGAAGAAATTCAAGTCGTCGTACGAATTCAGCGCACGCACCGAACTCAAAGCGATGGGGCCGCCGGGAAGGGTCCAGTATTGATTCACGAAACGCACAACCGCCGCCGCGTCGCAACACGGTTTCCCAACCTTACGCCGAGCTTCGTCATCCGCGCTCATGCGGGCCGGTCGAGGCGGACGGCGCGAGGAACACTGCGTGGAGGTCGACGTGCGATGCATTGTATGCATTTAGGACGACAAAGCACTTTTGGCAATTTTTTCGGAAACTTCAACGTCGCATTCAATTTCTCGCCGCGAGCGCCTTACCGCTTTCACTCTTCGTCCCACTACTCGCACTTTTAGACGACGGTTCCGAAGCTACTTCAGAAGCCGTGGCGCTTTTCCTTGACGTTTCCTGAAACCACGGACTTGTTTTCACCTTGGTCACGCCGGTGCGGTTTAGATTCCGCGAAACCCCGCCGATGGGCGTCGGCGCTTTCCACTCGTTGAATCGCGTGGGCTGGACTTTCTTGGAAAGCGTGAAGTGTTCCTTCGTGGCTTGCTTGACAATTGCGTCCCGTGTTGAGTCAGCCGCTCTTTGCCTTTGCTTGTCAAGCACCGCGAATCGCGATTCCGAAAGCGCGTTGCAGGTCACGCTCCAACGTTTGTGCAGGTGCGCGACGCATATTATTTCGTCGCCTTCGTGGAAAACATCGCCGACGCACTCCGCGGGCTTGTATTTGAGCTGCCCGTACACCCGCTTCCCATAACGCGGGTCCCACAGTAAACCGTCACGCGCGCGTTTGAACAAATCCAACGAATACGGGGCGTGTGCGTGGGGGGGAAGAGACGACAACAACCTGTCCGCCGCGGCCTTGCACTCCGCGAACGTCGCGCTCGGGTCACAGCGCCACCAAATCGGCGGGTCTTGCGAGCGCGGGTGTCTGAACTTGACCCGCATCCTTGGTGTGCGTGGTGTTTAGGGTGTAACCCTCGCAAACACACTAGATTTAGGGGTAACCGTCACACACACAACGGATACACGCTGGTGAGTGCGTGCTTTGACGCACGGCGCGCGCGAGGTCGAGCGCGTCACGTTGTGCCCGCGAAGACAGCATTTTCTTGGAACGACCGTTTTTTTCGTACCCCCGCCTGAAAGTTTTGTAAATCGTCTCCCCAGACATGGTCGCGCTCTCATCAGGCTCGCATGCTTCGCGACAAGATCCCCCCCCCGTCAGGAATGACCGCCCATGTGGACTGGGGTACCTGGGGTGGTGAGCCTGGGTTCGACGAGGGTAACGGTTTCGGACTCGAGGCGACCGGAGCGGACGAAGGATGCCGTGGGGTGCCAAAAAAGAACACGAACACGTGTTCGTGTCCCATTTGCAATCTGGATCTCACCTCGTGGACGATACCCGACCGCGAAACGCACGCGGACGCGTGCTACGCTTGTATGGTCAACGGGAGCTCGACATCGCGCACGCCGCACGATGCGTACCACGCACACACCAACGCACCTTTGGATGTGACCGTGGCCTTGGCGATGACGTCGGACCCAACAAACTACAGGTTTGCGGGGTTGCCAAACGCATGTGCCTTTTCGAATGAAAAATCTTCCAGCTCTTCCCCCGACGCCTGGCTCGCCGCACACGGGTTGGCACGTCACACGCGTTCCTTCACGCGCGAATGCATCCATCACGACGACCTTTTCGGACTCACCAAACGCGAGCTTACGTGTTTTCTCGGGATGAGCGACGTGGACGCGGAGGTTTTTCTGGACGCGGCGGCGAGGGACTTTGCCGAAGCGTCGAGGACCGCGAAACGAGGCGCGAACCGGAGTACGAAGAGGAGCGCCGCGGGTAACAACAGGAGTACCCCTGGTAGTACCCTTAGGAGTACTACTGGAAACTCTGGAAACTGCGGAAATCTGCATTCTGGAAAGACTCACGCCGAGCTTCAATACGAGTCAATGGAACAGCACGACGACGAGTGGACGCAGTTGGCGATGGCGATGTCGGAATCGGCGCGGGACGCCGCGATGGCAGCGCCGACAGCAAACGCAACAAATGATGGAAATCTCGTTTCAATCGACGCACGGCGTGACACACCGCGTGGCGTGGGTACAGCCACAACCAACCTTCGTGAAAACCAGGAGAACGAGCCAGTTGCACATTCTCCATGTATACAGGGTATACAGTGTTATGCGCAGAAAAATAGTAACCGCAATGGAAATGAACACGTCGCGCCTGACGACGGCTGCGACGAGATTCAATTCGTCGCGGAAACTTCGGCGTTGGCGGCGGCGCGTGTTTTCGGGAGACGCAGTGTTCCGTCCACGTTATGGGGGGCAGCAGGGC
>Ga0222648_1000866_pt1 | contig 12306 bp, 8 predicted proteins | sample AntAcemetagen335_FD_181021 | JGI IMG/M metagenome (GOLD analysis project Ga0222648, IMG submission 181021) | Saline water microbial communities from Ace Lake, Antarctica - #335 | ecosystem: Environmental > Aquatic > Non-marine Saline and Alkaline > Saline | place: Antarctica: Ace Lake | collected... | reverse complement strand
GATACTTGCGATCTGCCTCTACACCGAGAGGCGCGGGTGGGCGCGTGTGGTTTCTTCGTCGTCATGGCCTCCACGTCCGTGCCGACCCCTTCTTCCAGGGGTTTCACCCCCCACGACTCGTGTACCCGGCTGCGACGGTTACAAAGTGTGGTTGGTGAGCTTTCCGGGACTGCTGCAGTGGATGGGGTTCTTTTCGTGGGAGGCGTGGATGGGAAAAACAACCTCGGATCGATCCACGGGTTGAACTACCTGTTCGGTGGGGTGCACGGGTACGAGCTCCTTGAAAAGCAAAGCCTCGCTTATGCATGGCTGGAAGACGTGGTGCTTTGGATAACCCCAAGCTCAGTGGACGTGCACGTCGGCCCGGAGGCGTACGAACTCGTCCGGCAGTTCGCGGCGGTGTGGGCGGGGAACACCAACTCGAGCGTCACCATTCGCGCCCTGCCCCCGAAACGAGTCGCCGCGGCGCAGAGGGATTTGGAGGCGAGAGTTGAGGCGAAGAGGGCGGTGGAGGTCCAGCGGCGAATGAGGCGTGTGGAGGGCATTAGGGATGGTTCCGAAGAAGACGAGGAGAACGAGGAGAACGATGACGACGACGAACGACGTACATCGGATGACTCCGAATCAGACGAAAGTTCCTCCGACGAAGACGAAGACACCGCGCAGGATTTCAAGCTCGAGAGTTTCGTGGAGACCTTCACCGGGGTCAAGACGGTTGCGCTTTCGCTGGTCCAGGCGTACGATGATTCGACTGATGATGATTCAAAGGATAATGATTCAAAGGATGATGATTCATTTGACGAAACCCCGAAGGCGCGACCCGCGCGAAACGCTAACGCCAGCCGTGAAATGGAATCCTGGCCGTTGGTGCAGGCGTACGGCTTGGAAGGTATCGGCCGCGGCGGGTTCTTCACCATGAGCTTTTCGGTTTTTGAGATTGGTGAAGTGCTGAAAAGGAAATGCTACAACCGTCTGGACCGAGCTAGTTTACACTGGGAAATTCGCAACCCCGTCGCGCAGTTCACGAGGCACTACAACGAAGCGATTGATTCGCTCGGGGAGGTTTCGTCCGCGAAGCGGGAAACGTTTGTTGAGCAGCACGGGTCCGTGACTAACAAGTCACCGACCACGGCGACGCAATCGGAGGGGTTCGAGTCCGTGACTAACAAATCACTGACAACAGAATCGGAATCGATTCAATCACCCGAAGAGTCTTGGTACGCGCCTCTTTTCGATTTCTTCGACTACGGCTCGCATCGCGCCGCATTTGGAGTGAAGCCGGTGGACACGAAAAAAGATGCGCCTGAAATTCGTATGGCCACCGGTCACGGCACAATAGAAGCTTGCCACCCGAAATCGCCGGGGGTGCGATGCGCGCGGACGTTCTTTTTTACAAACGGCCGGGCGAAGGCGAACGGGTTCGTCGATACGTGGAAGGAATCCGAAAAAAATATAACCGAAAACGAAAAAACGGAAACCGAACCCAACATCGCGACGACGCTTTTCGCGGCGCACGCGGGGGTCGTCGCCGCGACACGGGTTGTGGCGGGTTTGCTGCTGGGTGGTCCAGGTACTTATAAAGATGTTACGAAAGACGTTACGAAAGACGAGAAAGCCGTTACGACTGAAACGGTTTTGATAGCGGCTCGCGCCGCGTTTGTGTACGCCGCGACGCGAGCCGGGTTGGGGGAAGGTTTGGCGGATGTTTACTCTTCGCGACTTCTTTTGGACGTAACGTCGACGTCGAATTCGAGGGAGACTGTTGATTTACTGGATCCGACTAATTACCCATACGAAACAGGGTCAACGTCATTACGAGACATCGCGCAAATCGGCTCGGCCTTGGTGTACGTCAAGGCGTCACTTACGGTGGACGAGACCACTGACAAAGAAACAACGCGTCACCCCCCCATTAAACACGGCGATTGCTTCGCGCCGCGCGGTTTCGGGAAAGAACCGCTCAACGTGACCGAGTCCGTCGCGACTTCGAACCGTTACCCGAGCGGTTCCGAAGAAGCGGTTTGTGAGTGGATGAACGAAAGTTTCGTTCGGTTTCTTCGGGACGTGAAAAGTGAACGACGGTTTAAGTACGTGACTAACAAGTCACTGGCGACGGAATCGGAATCGGGTAAACGCGCCGCGGAAACGGGAAGCGCGCTACCCTTGAAAAACGTGACGCTTGAAAAAGCGCCCGGTTCGTTTGAAAACCCCCTGGTTGATAAAGAAACGAACGACGAAACCGAGAACGACTTTTTCATGGACCACGAGCTGGCCAGTGACCTGGAGACGAGCAGCGATGAGGATGCAATAGGACGTGTTGCCAAAGAGAAAGACGACGATTCCGACGAAGACACGACCGCGGGGACGTATCGGTTTACGGTGGACCAAAGCGCGAAAAAGTCGCTCGGGTCGTTGCTCTCGGTTCGGTCCCAAAAAGAGGCCGACCAGGTTTTGGCGTTTCCCGTGTTTACCCAAACGGACCCCCAGTCGGACGATTCGACCGCACTGGAAGCGTTTCGCGAAACGGTTTTACCTCAAAACGGAGTCGTCTCTGGCAAGTGGTTTCTGTTCGAGGGCGGTTTAGTGTTCACTGCGAAAAACGTTGCTCCGGTGCTTTTGAGGTTCGGCAAGGACGTCGTCGGGGTGGACGTTTACGATAAAATGGAAAAGAACAACGAGGAAACCACCTCGGGAACTGTAGTGGTGTGTCGTTTACGAAGCGGATACGAGGCTTCCTTAATCTCTGGTACCTCCAAAAACATTCCACTCGAGGCGATTTGTTTTTCCCTCGCGGCAGTCACAGAAAAGTCGCGAAGGGTTTTTTGGAGACAAGTCCTTCCGCGGTGGAAAGGGTTGTGGAACACAAGGGTTGACGGGGAAACATGTACGGCGCAATTAGTCACGACGAAGACACAGCCTCTTTCTCGAAACGGCATCGCGGACGTCACGCGCCGCGCGATCGTTAGCGCCAACGACGCCGGCGCGCCGAGCGCTTTGCAATTCGGGTTTGGGTTTGGCGTTCCAAGAGCCGGCGGAACGAGTTCTTCAATGACGAATTCACTCGCGGTGGTGAGCGCCTCGAAATTCGCATCCACGGAGCCCTTGGTGCAGCAAGGAGAGCACTTCGCTGAAGACTCCGAAACGCGTCTGGATATAGCGTCACTCGACGTTTCTGCAGAAAACGAATCGCTCGACGCTAAAACTAAACCGGCCACGGTCCCGTGCGTTTTACTCACGGGCGCCCCGGATGGGTGCCAAGCCGTGGTGTTCGAGTCCCTCATGATTGGCGCGCCGTACGCCGCGAACTGGGTGGAAGCGTCCGTTCCTTTTGGTGTGTACGGAGCGGGCTTTCGTCTCGACGAAGCCGCGTTTCACGAAACTTTGAGGTCGGTGTCTTCGCAGGTTGAAAAACGGTTATTGACGCAGTCCGTACCTTGCGTGGTTGTTTTCGTGGTGCGCACGTACTGCGGCGCGGCTGAGGTGTCGCGGATACTGACAGAAGCGCTTCGTAGCTATGGGCAATTACCCACCAACGAAAATGTGATGCACGCAAACAAGTATACCTTTGCGTTGCGAAACGTCACCGCCTGCGTCGCCGCGTCCGGTTTTTTCGCCCAAGCCGAGCGGCGAATTGACGCCGACGCGATTTTGCGTTTACGCGGCGCGCACGTCGTGGTCGTGCTTCCCACCGGAACCACGGAACACGGTAGCACGGTCAGTGGGTTCGTGGACGGGCACGGGTTGCTCAATACCGCAAATACCGCCGCCACGGACACAAAAGACCCGGATGCTGAAACCAACAGTGAGCGCCACGACGATTGCGTGGCGTGGGTCAAGCTCGCGCTGGCGAGGGAAACTTCCAAAAAAGAAGTTGACGTTATCACGTCAAGAAGTCGCTTGCGCCGCGACCCCACGGCGTGCGTGCCTTTTCTTTTTGAGGAAGAAGGGGTGACACCTCGGTCGACGGGTCAGTCGGTCGGTGGGATGGGTCAATCGGTCGGTAGTACGCATCACGAGTCTGTTCATCGGTCAACCCCACCGGTTCCTTTGACCGGACGACGAATCGCGGTGACCGGCCGGTTGAAGTTGAGTTCCGTTTTCAACTTCACAAAAGAGTTGTTCAAGCAATCCCGCAAGCCGCCGGCGCCGAGCGCGGAGACGTTGAAAGGTTTATCACCCACCTCCCGGCTGGAGCGACAACTCGTTCGGTTCCGTGAAATTGATTTGATTTCGAATCAAGCGATGTGGAGGGTGGATCACGCGCTGGTTCGTGTGGTACGTGTGGCTGACGACGATGCTGCTAATGCGACTGCGAATGCGAACGCGAATGCGAATGCGAACGCGAATGCGAATGCGAATGCGAATGCTAATGCGAATGCGAATGCGAATGTGAATGTGAATGCGAAGGTAAATGCGAATGCGAATGCGAATGCTAATGCGAACGCGAATGCGAACGCGGACGCGAACGCGAACGCTAACGCGTCTGAAAAAACCAAAACGTTCTCCTTCAACGCCTTCACGGCATACCCGTTCAACGGCTTCGAAACCGAAATCGAAACCCCAACGCCGGAATTATTTATCGACTCGGTTGAGGTACTCATATTTGGCGTTCGCGTGTCCGCAATCGACATGAGCGTTTTGCCTGGTGTGTGTTGCGATTCCGGCCCGAAATTGCTAGTGTCGCGAACGATGGAATCTCTTTCTTTGCAGGAACAGAACCGTTTGGAAGCTTTGGCGCAAAACGACGAAACCGAAAAAGTCCCCCCTGGGTGGTACCACGACGGCGTGAAGTGGGTCGACTTCGACGGGGCGGTTTCGTTGCCGCACCCGTGTTTCGTTGGGAAGTGTGAAGCCTTCTTGTCTCGTGAGAATGAAAAGATCGAGGTGGAAAACGAGAAAAGGAAGCGGACGCGCGACGCGACGCCTGCCACGCGGATCGTAGCGGACGAAACTATTATAGTTAGTGTCGAAGAGTAAGGTTGCGGTAGTTTTTGTTTACAAAAGAATAGCCTAGTTCTAGCTCGCTAGGTTGTTTGATGTGTAAAATAACCCCGCGAATAACTTCCGATCACCACCTAACCTCCGTGTCCGCCCAGTCCACGAACGTCCCGGTGTGTTCTTGCGTTTTTTCGCCTATTATTTTAAGCAACTGCGACGCCGCGCGTTCCGCCGAGAAAAGGTTTTCAGGAGGGACGTTTTTTTTAAACGGCTCGCTCAACGCCGTGTCCACGGTTCCCGGGTGCAGCAGAATAAACGTCACCGGAAACTTCTTCCGTGCGAACTCAATCGCGCAATTCACCGTGAGCTGGTTCAGCGCGGATTTCGACGCCCGGTACGAGTGCCAACCCCCGAGCTTGTTGTCTCCGAGGGACGAGACGCGGGCGCTTAGGTTGGCCACGATGGCGTGCTTGCCTGTGTTTTTTGTTTCGCCGTCGCCGCTGCCCTCTTCGCTACCCGCCAAGCTCAACTTCGTGCCGTTCGTGAGCAGATCCGCGAAGTGCTTGGCGACTAAAGTGGGCCCCATGGCGTTGACTCGGTACGATTTCATCATGGCGTGCTCGTCCAGCCGGGCGATGCTGGTTTCAGGGGCCATGGAGAACGACCCAGATTTCACGTGGAGCACCGCGGCAGTTTGGCAAAGCACGTCCACGCGGCCCAATTTTTTTTTCACGAATTCGGCGGCGGCGGCGATGGATTCCGTTTTTTCCACATCAAGCTTCACTACTGACAAGCGGGTCGGGTGTTTCTTTAACAACTCGGTGAGCGCCAACGAGCCCGCCGGGTCACGACACGTCGCCACGACGTGTCCGTTCGCCGCGTTCGGGCGGCCGGGCAACCCGGCATCCGGCATCTCCAGAAGTTGACGCACCATCTCGAACCCGATGCCTCGGCTCGCGCCTTGCACCAGCGAGACGTGCTTGGGCTGAGGTGTTACCTCCGTGGGTGCGGTGTCCGCGGATATCATCGCGTAGAGTGAGGTGTGCAAACACCGTCGCCGCGCGCCGAAGACCTGGGTGCTGAATGACGTCAGCTTCTGCTTCGGCGCGTCGTTGGAACGGGTGCCGACACTGGGCGACGACGACGTGGGTCCTCGGAACACGCCGCGCCCGACCGGGGCAGACACACCAACAGGGGAGGATGAGATGCGCAGCATCGCACGCGCGAGCATCGCGGGAAGGAAGGCGAGTCGTACGCTTGGATGCGGGTGGGTGGGCGAGGGCGCGTCCTGACAGTGACGTGGTTGGCGATGACGTCATCGGAATTTTGCGTGGACGAAAAAAATATTTCCAAGAAACGATGTCCGAAGCACGAAAACATCTCCCCGGATGCCTCACAACCCGCGACACGGTTGGCATGACGTGAGAGTCGCCGCGGGGGTTTGCGTTGAGGATTCTAAAGCGGCACGGCATGAGCAGGAAACGGTGCTCGCACGGGAAGGAGAAACGCTACTGTGCGGAGTGCACGCCGTGCCCTCACGGCAAGGTGAAATACATGTGCGCGGAGTGCATTGGGTGTCCCCACGGCAAGCGGAAACACATGTGCGCGGAGTGCAACCCCTGCCCTCATGGCAAGGTGAAATACGACTGCGCAGAGTGCATCGGGTGTCCCCACGGCAAGCGGAAACACATGTGCGCGGAGTGCAACCCCTGCCCTCATGGCAAGGTGAAATACGACTGCGCAGAGTGCATTGGGTGTCCCCATGGCAAGCGGAAACACATGTGCGCGGAGTGCAACCCCTGCCCTCATGGCAAGGTGAAACACGACTGCGCAGAGTGCATCGGGTGCCCCCACGGCAAGTTGAAACGCAATTGCGTGGCGTGCATCCCCTGCCTTCACGGCAAGCGTAAAGACAGCTGCGCGGAGTGTAACCCCTGCCCCCACGGCAAGCTGAAAAATGACTGCTTGCAGTGCAGCCCCTGCCCTCACGGCAAGCTGAAACGCAGCTGCGCGGTGTGCACCCCCTGCCCCCACGGTAAGGTGAAAAGGAGCTGCACGGAGTGCAACCCCTGTCCTCACGGCAGGCAGAAAAGCAGCTGCAAGGAGTGCAACAAGTGTCCCCACGGGAAGCTGAAATACGGCTGCGTGGCGTGCACCCCGTGCCCTCACGGCAAGGTGAAAAAAAACTGCGCGGAGTGTAAGGCTCAGCGCGCGTGAATAGAATTAGCCATTGATCACGGAACACGAGATCTGAAGGAGCGTCAAAAAAACGTACAACAGTCTACGTGCTATTACAATAAGTGTCTAAGTGAACGTCGCTTTCGTTTTCGCGTGCGTCTGGGAACCGCGAGGGTTCGTCTGTGACGGAGATGAAAAGAGGCGTCAGTCGGGTTGGTCGTGGAGTGAACAAAAACCAATCGGAGAAAATCAAAAACAAAAAAAAATGTAACAGTCGCCTCAGACATCCAAGGAAGATAAACCTGCATTAGTTCTCAACTGGGCATCCAGACGAATCTGGCAGGTTAACTCTGAAGTTCGGGCACTGCGAATGGTGTTTCTGAGAAACGCCCTTCTGTAGTAGCATCACCGGCGATTGTTTTACTGTTTTTTTTTGTTTTTGCGTTTTCGCGGGTCCCGAAATAAAAAACGAAAGGAGGCTTTGCGCGAAAACCAAAAGCGCGCGCGTACGTCTCGCGGGCCGCGTCGCGTGTCGGTTTCTTTCACAGTCTTCTCAATCACGTTTTCAATCTGAGGGAATCCGAATTTGTGTATGTCTTCATCCACGACGTCGCGGACCGGTTTTTCGCGCGAGCGGCGCGCTTTTCGAGAGAAAAGAAATCTGGCGCGTTTAACAAACGCCACGCACCTTTCGAGCAAACCGCCCGGACTAAAAATACAACGAGCCCACCTCCGTTAACGGCGCCTGAGGACTAACGGAACACGGACCAAAGGAAAGTGTCAGTGCGCTTTTCACGAAACATACCTTGGAAGAAACTTCTTTGCAGTGACAAAAACAAAAACCAAAACAGCTGCCCGCCGCGTCTCGCCCCGCCACCGAAAACACGACGCTTCAGAGTGTGTGTAACAAAGGAATGGGTATCGGCACCGATTGCTCTTGGAGAAATCCGCTAATGCGTTCCTCATTAGCGCGTGGGGGTTACCGGGGGAGAGACGGGGGCTGAGGCGCGGGGTGTTTGCGAGTGAACGGGAAAAGAAATACGCGCGAAAAAATCAAAAAAGGCGAAAGAAAAACCAAACCCGAACCTCTCGAAAAAGCGTCAGTTAGAGCTAATACTTGTGAATCAACACGCGATTGCCGCCGAGCCGACCAAGGTTCGGCGGCGTCTGGCAGTATACGGTCATCCCTCGCTTTTGCGGATTCGGGTCTTTCGGAGTGTTTCTTCCCACTGAGTCGTAGTCCGAGTCTTCCGACTGTTTAGTGCAACACCGATCTTTAGTCTCGCGCTCGCGATTGAAAAAACAAAACGTCCCGGTTCAAAAACCGCCCATGCGTAGGAAAAAGTTAATCAACACGACGCGCTGGCCACAGCGCGCTCAGCCAGGGATAACAGTTGCTCGTCACTCGCATGGGTTTCTCTTCGGGTTTCACGGGTTTGGGGACAGGACGGGCTTAGGGGTTTGTGTGGGCATTTAGACACGTACCTGGGGTGATGCAAAATCCAATCGACGCATCCATCCATCCATCAAATACAAACTCCAACCTCCACCCCTCAATGTTTCGCCATGGCGCTCGCATTGAGCGGGTTCCGCGGGTCCCGCGCCGGGTAGTTCTTCAAGGGCTTCAACGCCGCTGTCTTCACCGCGATCCAGCGTAACACCCGCTCGTCGGTTCGCATGTCGTGCTTCAGCTCGCCAAGCACGGTAGGGGTTACGTTGAACGTGAGTTGTACTTGGTGCGCTTCGAAGTGTTTTTCGCCCGGCGAGCTGAACTCGTAGGCTAAACTCCGGACGCCGTAGGATGTGACATCGGTGATCACTCCTCCCGCGTTGAGAACCTTCGTGCCCGCTCGGCGTAGAATATCCCCAACCTGTGACTTAGGCACCGAGGACTTGACGATCACGAGGAAGTCGTACAGGACCATGTTTTTGGTACGCGGGCCCCTTGCGTGCGTCGGAGCACCGCGTCGCGTCCTGCGCGGTCCCGTAGCGGATCGACAAAAAACCCCGATCCCTTCGGATGAGACCTAGAAACCCGGAGTGGTTTGTCGGCGGGTCGGTCGGCCACCCGAGTTCGTCCCTGTCGCAGCACCAGGCCTTCGTCAATCTTGGTACGCGCGTGACACCCGTGTTCTCGCGCCCTCGGCGTCAAAAACGCCCAGACACAGTCGCGGAACCGGACACCGCGTGCGTCCGGGCGCGCGTGGGTGTGACAGGTGCTTCGCGGCCGCCACGGAAATGGCGAGCCGTGAATTAAAAAACCGCTCGGATGTTTAAAAAAAAAAAGTGCTGTCCATTTTCGACGACGAGACGACGACTTGCTTTTCAAGCACAGAGTCGACCTGCACGGGGTGCCCCGCAGAACCCGCTCCTCGCCATGTCCATCATGTCGTACAACGGCGCGGCCATCATCGGTACGTGTTGGTTCTTACGATAGACGAACCCCCGGTTCGATCCGAAGGGAAGAGCGGTTTTCTTTTGTCGACTCAAGCGTCGAGGCGAAGCGGATCTGACGCGACGGAATGAAGACGCCCGTGTTGGGCAGCAGATCTGACGCGATGGTCGCGTCCCGGATCTGCCCACTGTCTTTCGTGGCGCCGGATTTTGTCGACGTGCGACGCGCGCGACAACTCGCACACACACAACTCGTCGACCGCACAAACACACGCTCGGTCCACACCACCACGCTCCGCCCAACGCTGACCGCGTTCCTCCCATCATCTCCAACTCCGTCGTCCTGATGTGTTGCCCCTCGATCAAAACCTTTCATTTGGTCATCTCGTCTGCTCTGATCAATTTTCAACCCACCCAACCAACAGCGATGGTCGGCAAGAACTGCGTCGCGATCGCGTCGGACCTGAGGTTCGGCATAAACCAGCAACAAACCACCGCGGTGGACATGAAGAAGATCCACAAAATACACGACCACCTGTACGTCGGTCTTTCGGGGCTTGCGACGGATCAAATGACGCTTGCGCAAAAGTTCAAGTTCCGGTGCGTTTGTGTTGGGCTTTCCCAAATTCAGACGCTGTTTGATGCCACGTATGGAGTGCAGTCAGCAAGTACTACCCACTACCCGACCTTTCCCAATCCCACTCTCTGACTGTTTTGCGGATTGTGCACAACACAACTGCCCTGTTTGCCCATACAGTTCGCCCATACTCCCGACTCTCCAGGCTGACCTTTTTCCGTCCCACCCGCAGGCACAACCTGTACAAGCTTCGGGAAGGGCGTAACATGAAACCCGAAACCTTCGCGCACGTCGTGTCGAACGTTTTGTACGAAAAGCGGTTCGGGCCGTACTACGCGGAGCCGGTGGTGGCGGGGCTGGACCCGGTCACGGGCGAGCCGTTCATTACCGGCATGGATCTGATTGGCGCCATGGCGCCCACCACCAACTTCGTGGTGTGCGGAAACAACGAAGAATCGCTGTTCGGGGTGTGCGAATCCATGTACAAGGAGAATTTAGAGCCGGAAGAGCTTTTCGAAGTCATCGCGCAGTGTTTGTTAGCCGGAGTAAACCGTGATTGCCTTTCAGGCTGGGGAGGGGTGGTGCACGTCATTTCGAAAGACAAGCTCATCACGCGCACGCTCAAGGGGAGGATGGATTAGGTGGATTTGGGTGTTTCAGGTTAGACGAGCCTACGGTCGACGCTTTGAAAGAGAGAGATACACATCTTACAACCATTGCGAATCGTACGCCTTACCCTCGACGCACCGGGTATTACACTCTCCCGGTCAGTCTCACTGTTCCTTTCACGTACCCGTCGCCCCCACGAGCAACTCTCGCGCTACCGGTACCTGTGCGTTTCGCGCACTTCGCCCGCGCCAGCTCCAGTTTCCGCTCGGCGTCTTTGACTTTCTGTGCCAACAGCTGAGCTTCGGTTTTGACTCGGGCGTACTCCCCGACGGGCGGGTTGTCCCCGGAGCTCCCCGCGACGTGCAGGTCTTTGTTGCTTTTTCTAACGCGCGCGTGATCCGCTTTGACTTGAATCATCAACACGTCGAAACTGAGATAAACGCAAAACAAAAGGTCAGTCTTGTGAGTCGGCGGGTGTGCTGTGTGAAGGATTGGGTCCGAGTAATCGGGCCGGACACGGTGCGTTTGCGCTGTGTTTGTACGAAGTACCAGTACCGTACGTAGCAGTTGCCAGTACGGCCGTAACGTTTACCAGGGCCCTGGTAATTCTTACGAATACAAAACGAGTACGGCGGCAAGGCTACACACGGCGCGAGTGGTGCGCTGAAACAGGAAACAGTGCCTGGCGGATTTATCCAACCCCCGAAACGCGCGCACCTCAAAATCATCACCCGCTTCGCCGCCGTGTCCGCTTTCAGGAACTGCCCGTCGCGGCTTTTTTCGGTCAAATCCAGTTTACACTGAGAGAAAAAAGAAAAGTATCAGTCTTGTATGGGCAATCAGTCGGCGGAACGTGGTGCTTGGGAAAGACTCACCTTCGCGAGCTGGTCCTGGGCGTTACTCGCCACGGTGGCGAGTCGTCGTAGCTCAGCATTCCGCAACTCCAGACTTTCAAACCGGCGGTTTCTTTCGATCAGTAACGTGGCGTGGTCAACAGCGGTGAGGTGCTCACCCGCGCGTTCTTTTTGCCGAAGACTCTGCTCCAGCTGTTTCACCTGCGGTTGGAAAAGAAAGTGTCAGTCTTGTCGTATGGCGCACAGTCGTTGGATTTGGGAAAGGCCAGTACGAAACCCTGAACTGCAAACCCTAAACCCGCCATACGCACCTGCACCTTCGCGGAGGCGGTTTTCAAGCGGAACTGCCCGGCGTTTGCCTTTTTACTCGCGATTAAGGAATCGAGATGGCGTTGCCATTTCTCTGCGCTCACGACAGACGACCCACCAGGGCGAGTGTTTTTGGTCGTACGTACGTGCCCCCCGTCGTCGCGCGTCCTGGCGTGTGTGTTTAGTCTACCGCCGCCGGACGAAGTGCTTTGAAACGAATTCCCGGATCCGCCTCCGCCTCCGCCTGCGTGGCCCAGCACTTCCCTGGAAAACTCGAAAAAGGCCTTACTCGTCGCCGCCAACCGCAGCTCGGTTTCCTCAACCTTGGCGCGTAAAGAGTCCACCCGTTTTCCTCCCTCCATCTGGTCATTCGCGAGCGCCTTCTCCAGGTACTCAAGCTCGGTGTTGGCTAAGACTCTTTTTTCCCTTGGCGAGAGTTTGGCCAAC
>Ga0222648_1000859_pt1 | contig 12401 bp, 15 predicted proteins | sample AntAcemetagen335_FD_181021 | JGI IMG/M metagenome (GOLD analysis project Ga0222648, IMG submission 181021) | Saline water microbial communities from Ace Lake, Antarctica - #335 | ecosystem: Environmental > Aquatic > Non-marine Saline and Alkaline > Saline | place: Antarctica: Ace Lake... | reverse complement strand
ATCCTCCACCGCAATGACGTAGTTCTTCTTGTTTTCTGCGTTGGTGATGAATGCCTCATCCATCGGCAGGCCGGTAAAGCCCTTGGGAATCATCATAAAGTCTTTCATCGGGCAGTTCCTTTAAGTTACTTCGCGGCCAGATGCGCGTATGGTCAGCGCTGTTGCTGTGCCTGTGGTGCTGATAAATCCGCCGGTTGCCAAGACTTGGCCTACTAGCTCGGGGAAGGTGTAAGTTTCATCCGGGGCAATGGCTCGGCTGTCAACAATCAGGTTGGCTGCGCCCGCTGTACCGCCGCTGCTAACCAAGTTTACGCTGATAAGAGCATTGCTAGCCGTTGTGTTTGTTGCCGTGAACTTGTCAATGATAGCTGTGGCATTAACAACTGTGTATTGAGTGGTTTGCGCGGCCTCCATTTGCTTTGAGCCGATGAGGGGTTTTACTGTAACGGTCATAATTATCCTCTATTGTTGAACTTGCGTAACTTCTATTACCACAGCAGGTGCTACTGGTGCAAAGGCTGTAGCGGGTACGTTGTCAAGTGTAACGTTTGTGCTGTCGGCAGCATAGACTAACTCTACATATCCGTTTGCTGCCAATGATACGGCTTCAGCTACAGATAGCGGAGTATATGCGCCATTCACGCTCACCGTAACAATCCGCGCCGATTCTGGAATGTTTGTGCCGTTTTTGCGAAACCAAACCCAAATGTTTTTGTCTGCTCCAGAATTACTGCTAAATTGCAATGTTGCCGTAAATTGATACAGTCCTGACTGTGGCACAACAATCCTTGATGCGGGTGTGCCTAAAACGACACCGTTACCATTTCTGGTTACATCAAAAACAATTGGGTATGCTGTGTTTATTACCGCTGGGCTAGTGTCCGTTTCTAGCGCAAAGATGCCGTAATATTGCATTTGAGCAATGGTAGGTCGCACAAAGATGACACCCGTCGTTGCATTTGACACAATACAAGCAGCAATCGGTATGACGTTATCTGGTGCTGTAGGCTTAACATTAGTTAACCCACCCGCAACAGTAGGGGAGACGTAAAGAATATTACCCACGCTGAATGCACTGGTATTAAGGTCACGAACAAAGCCGAACGTTACGCAGTACCCTTTCTCACCTGAATCGGGTAAGTCATGCGTCATAATGCCCAAAATATTAAGACTTGGTTGTGTTCCATTAGCCAAATAAGGAGCAACTAAAACCGCGTTAGCAGTCGCCCCTGCAAAGCCTACGGCTGTACCATTGGTAATCGTGACCCCAGTAGTGTTGCCAACACGGGCGTATTGTTCTTGCCCGATCTGTTGGGTAACACCGTAATCCATACCTAAGTTAAGCGTCTGGTCTGTATTATTCCAACCCATTCGCGCAATCTTACGAGCAAAAGGTGCACCTAATTCAAAGTCAACGTAATCAGCTTCTACACTGTTGTTGTTTTCAATAACAGGCGCTGTGCTTAACAGGTCTAATTTATTTGCTATGCGCTCAAGTGTGTCTAAAGCCTCATTAGCAGAGGCTTGAGAATTACCTGCTTGGATGCTAATGCCTGTGGTGTCGCTGGATGGCGCAACCTCATCAACAATTTCAAACAGCTTTTCAAACTGCTTGATCTGCTCCTGATTTTTCAGGAACGTGGCAAGCTGGTCGCGGGTGAGATTTATCTTTTGCGTTGCCATTAGTAGGCCAGTGGCTCAAGTTGGGCTTCCAAGCGGATGAAGGACATGTGCGCTTGGCTGTCACCCCGGAAACGCTGAATCCGCCAGTTGCGCATATGGCCTTGTTGAAACCATGCAAGGCGCTTGCGGCTGTTGCCGGTAGTGCCTACGCGGATGCCTCGGTCTTGGCTCCAAGACTGGCCGTCTGTGCTGTAGCTGGTCGTGATTATTGGGTCAACCCCAAGCGCTACGCTGCCGGTTAAACTTACAAGCTCCATCTCGTTAAAGATTGCGCCGTTGCCCTCGTTGTACACAATGAGCGTTCCAAACTCCCATCGCACAATCTGCGCCCAGTGGCTGCTAATGTTGTCGACTAGATAGCCTATTGCGTTTGACTGCGTGTCACCTACAAGCCACTTATCATAAGCCCAGACCATATTTTTTGCGCGGTATTGTGCAAAACCAATTGTGCTGGTTGTCAGGGTAAACCATACGGGCGTTTGCAATGCCTGCGATGCGGTAGCGTCATACACAATGGTTCGGTCCGGCAAATGGATGTAGAGGTGATTGTGGTTTTTATCGTTTCGAGCTTCGAGCTTGACGGTAACGAGTTGAGCCTCTGTATAACCAAGCAGTATTTGATCAATCTCTTGCGTGCTGAGTTTTTCGGAGGTTGCGTTAACGCCAACATAAATGCCAGGCGATTCATTTCGACCGCTGCCCAAGAAGGCAATGCCATTGACAAATACGCAGCATCCAAACGTTCCAATTACGCCTTTTTGGATTTGAGCGCCTTCGATTCGCTGGAATGGGAAAAACTCGCCGCCCACGTTATCAAACACCTCAATCGTGTTGCGGTTTAGTGCGTAGATTTCGTTTCTCAGCTTGAGCAGGGCAACGATTGGGTCAGGGTCAACCTCTGAGCTGCCGTACTTTAAAGGGTTGATCTGTGTAGGGTCTGACAATTCTGTCACCACAAGCGAGCTGCCGTCTGTGGTCATGTAGTATCCATCTGCCCAGACAACATCCAGCACAAGACCAAGATCGGGGTCTGTTACCTGCACCAAAGATGATTCGTCCCAGTAGTAAAGCCGCCCGCCAGAAGCAATTGCTAGACGACCAAAGCCGTAATCCATTGTGACCATTTCGTTGGTTGGGCCGCCTACGTCGCCTAGTGTCGTGACCAACCCATCACGGTCAATAGACACCAGCTTTGTACCCATGACCCGATAACACTCATTGCGCCAGTTGATGCCGCCACGGTCAATGCCTGGGCCAGAGCCGTTTGCCACAATGCCATCGCCTGGACGGAGGTAGCCTTTGCTGATGCCTGAGTCTTTCGGGACGGGCACGAGGTTGACCGGGTACGACGTGCGCAGGTCTGGGCTGCTATCGGCAAAGATTCCGTTAAGAATTGGGATTTGCATTTAAGCCGCCATTAAGCGATGCGATACCAGCTATTAAGCGACTGCACAAAACGCACCCGGAAGTTGTCCTCTGCTGCCAGAGTTGTGGGCGCACCATAAGATGCTGACGCGCCGTTGATCGCCAGCGTGAAAGCTGTAATCTGTTGCGTAGTTGTGACCAGCACTTCGGTGCCGTCTGGGGTCTGGGTGTTGAGTGGCAAGGTAATTGTCCCGGTGGCCAAGGTGCCAGCGGGTTGGATAAGCATCCACTGTTGCTCACTAACCGGCGTTGGCACAGTGATGTTAAATCCAGCGCCTGGCGTGTAAAGGGTGGTTGAAACGGTTGGTGCTGCAAATACGGTTTGAAAGTAGGCCAGCAATTGGCTGACCGATACCTTGCGAGCATCGCCATTGTTTGGCACGTAAATCGGGAGTTGGTCGCCGCCAGAGACTTGGCTGAGGCTTGCGAGTTGATTGATGGTTGGCATGATTTAAACCTTAATATAATTCAATTTGACCGTCTTGACCTGCAAGAAGTGGGTCAACTGGCTGGCGAAGAAATGGGTTGTCATAAACGCGCCACGGTTTATTGCCTGCGCCTGCTGGCATTGTGCCAGGCATTTGTTGCTCATATGGCATAGCGGCTAGTGACAGCAAAGTGTTGTAAGACTCTTTGGCCGTTGTTTTGGTGTCTGGCATAACCTGCTTGCCGTAGCTGGGTGCCAGTTTGATGGCCAAATTTGTGTAAATAGCCTCAATTGAACTGTCAGGCACGTTGGTCTGCTCGTCTAAGTCGCTGTCCTGTGGGCTTGATGGCAGAGGGTAGCCCAAGCGTATGCCTAGCGCGTTCCATGCCGCAAGCATAGTGTCCAGCCTTCGCAGTGCGGATTGCAATTGCTCTGGGGTCAAGTCAAAAACGTAGGAGGCAAGGCCAATTTCCTCAAAGGCTTGCGTGACGAATTGGCGCTTAGTCCATCCCATTTCATTCTCCCGTAGTCGGTTCGGTCAATCTGTCTTGAATCAATTGTCCCAGTTTTTTGTCTCTTGTCCTACCGTCAAAGCGGATACTTAATTCGTTCGCCTTGGCCTCTAGCTCTGCGCGGGTTGGTGCTGCATCATCAATGACTGGTTCAGGCACCGCCTTGATTTCTGGCTCTACCTGCTTCCAGCCTAGTGGCTTGGATGGCTTGCGCTTCTTGGTCTTTTTGGCCTTGAGCTTGATGCGCCAGTCTGCAACCCTCTTTGGTGTTGTAGCCTTGTCGCCTGCGGCTTCAATAGCGTCGGCAGATGATGCAAACCAGCCAGTGGCTAGTTTCTCGTCGAATTCCTCTTGCGTCTTTGCGCCCGTGTAAGCATACGTGCCGCCACTTGGCTTTTTATGTGGGCCTGGGCTGCGATACAGCATAGTTGGAAACAAGTCGCTCATTTCTTGGCCTTTATGGGCTTGGCAGTTTTCGCAGATGCTACAAAGTCAGCCTTGGTTGGTGCGCCTTTTGCACCAGGCTTTTTCATGCGCTCAGGTGTCTTGCCTGCGGCCTTCTGTGCCGCAATACGGTCACGCTTGGCATTGATATTAGCATACAAGCCGGTCTTCATTTCACGGCCTTCTTGGGTGCTTTGCTGGGCTTGCCTGCGCTATTGGCTGCTTTGCGTGCAGTATTAAGTGCCACGGCAACAGCTTGCTTCTGAGGCATTCCTGACTTCATCTCTTTTGCAATGTTTTTGCTTACGGACTTGGATGAGTAGCCCTTGGTCAATGGCATGGTGCACTCCTTAAAAAATAAAAGATGAGGCCGAAGCCCCATCTCTTAGTTTAGGTTATTGATTAAATAACAAAATTCCACTCATTTCTGGCTGTTTGTTAACCACGCCAAACAGAGTATCCAAGCGGTACTTGATCGTCATGGAATCAATGTCGTAGAACTTCTGCATGACCAACTCGACACCTTGGTCGGTGGTGGCACGCATCACTGCGGTGCCAGCATCGGCTGGGATGGCGTAACGGCCTGGGAGAATTTCCAGCGAATCTTTCTGCCAAAACACGTTGATTGCCGAGGCACCAGTGTTTAGGAAGGTGATTGCTGCGGTTGCCGACTCGGTAACTACTTCCACGTTCTTGTACTGCAACTCAGCATCAGTTGGCGAGTTTGTAGCGCCAATGATTGGAGGGCTAATCACCATTGTGGTGCCATTGGTCACGCTAAGGACACGATATGTCTTTAGTTGGCCAGTAGACGCTTTGGTGATGTGGTGCACCGCCTCAACGCCGTCAATGGTGAACGCATCGCCAGCAACAATGCCAGTGGTGCTAGACACAACAACAGACTGGTAACGGTTGTCAACGTTGATCTGTCCACCGACCGAGGTCGATGTAGCTTGAGGAACGAAGTCAGCCTGTGAGCCATTTGTTGCAATAGTGATGGAACTGCCAGCAGCCACACCAATGCGGTTTGCATAGTCAAACTTGTAGGTGTCAAAGCCTGCGACCATGCCAACAAAGTTGCGCTCGTAAGCCTTGTCAGACTTAGCATTGCCAAACGAACGGCTTGCTTGTGACAAGTTGCCAGCTAAACCGTTGTAATCGCGGCTTGACAGACCCAAGAAGCGGTCGTAATCAGGCACGCCTTGCTCGTTCATGATGGTGTCGCACAAGGAGACATCATCATAATCACCGGCAGCAGCACCAATTGGAACAACCAGCGTGCCTTGGGCGGCTGCTGTGTTCATAATCGCGACGTTGATGTCGGATGCGAGCTTTTGCTTGGCTGACTCACCCAAACGATTTTCTTGCAACGCATCACGCAGATCAAGCGTTGTCATAGTCCAAGGCACAGTCTTGCTGAAGCCAATGGTAGATGGCACAGACAACTGGGTCATGTTCTGGTAAGACGATGAAATGCTGGTGCCTGGTGTGCTGTCGATCGACTGAGCGATGTAAGGCATAGGTCTCCAGATGGTGTCGTTGGTACGAGCCATTTCAGTCTGGTTTGTGTTGTACACGCTAACGTGACGCGACAAAACCAATAAGTCTTGGAAACCTTCGAGGATGTCTTCGAACGCAACGCGCTCTTCTTTGGAAAATGAATTTGCCATGAGTGGCTCCTAAATTAAATAAATCATTTGGAAGCTGCTCGTTTCTGCGCTTTGTACTGGATAACTTTCGTCATGTTCCCAGTCTTCTCCGCTTCTGCTCGCAGCCGTTCAAGGGTTGAGTCCACCGCCCCAGATGTTCGGCCAGTACCTGACACAATTCTCTCGGGTGGCGGGGCTGCCTTACGGTTCGTAACTTTCAATTCTTTCTCCAGTTTCGCTACCGCAAAGGCAAACTTTACGGGGTCTTTGATTTCGGACAGCTCTTTAGCCTTCTTTGGGTTCTTACCGAGCGCGTAGACCACTAATGCGGGATTATCTGCACCTTGAAGCATAACGCCTTGCTGGGTGACGCTGAACAACTCTTGGGCCACGGCCTCAGCGTCTTCAAAGTCTTTGACCTTCAGCTCTGCTTTCGCTTTGCTGTAGCCGTCCAGTTTGGCTTGCCAGTCTTTTTGCTGAGTCATAACTTCAGCTTCTTGTCTGGCGTTTATTTCATCAGCGCGACGTTTACTGTCAAACCAATTAGTTAATGCATCTTCGTACTTTTCAGAGTCATAGTCGTAATCTTCGAGGCTTGGCTTTTTACCTAAAATGACTGGCTTGGTCTCGGTCGTAGTGGTTTGTAGCTTGCCTTGCAGTTCACGGTTCTGGCGCTGTAGCTCACGGTTGGTCTTACGCAGCTCACGTACCCATTCTGGGGCTTGAGTCTGTTCCTCGGGAGGTGGCGCTTCCTCACCAATGCTTACGATAACGTCGTCGGTTTCGGTGTCGTCGGTTTCATCGTCCAACTCGTCGCTAGGCGCTTCGCTGGTTTCAACTTCTTCCTCAATAATCACGTCCTCGTCTTCGTTCTCGCTCACTTCTGCCTTGTTCATCTTTGACCCCATCAAACTCACCCATTGAACGGCTGGGTGGATGCCGTTGGTTACATTGTCGCCCGTTTTCGATTATCTTACAATAGGCGGTTTAATTTTGTGTCGGTTGTACCATACTTTCCATAACCTTAAGTGCTAGCTCTTGCGTGTCTATGTCCACTTTGTTAAGGGTTTCAACAGTCTTAGCGCGTTTTAGTTCTGCGTCTGCAATAGTCTCAACAGTATCTGCGCGAGCCTTCGCCGCTTTAGCTGTGGCTTCCTCTGCGGCTGCCTGCAAGTAAATAGCATTGGGGTCTTGCGGTGTGCCTTGCATTTCTGCCATAAGTTCTTCGCGTTCAGCATCTGTTGGCTCTACAACTCCCATGCGGAGCAGCTTCTTGCGGAAATAAGCGTTAGTGTCTGCCAAGCCCTCACCTTCCATGTTCATCATGGCCATTGCGGTCAAGACTTGCGCGGTCTCTGGGTCTTGGGTAATCTGCAACATGCCGGTCAATGCGCGTACGGTAGCTTGTCTTTTGCTTGAACTAGATGGGCCAACATCAGCCACAATTTCAAACGTCGCATTGCTCATGTCATTTTCAATAACAAGAGCGCCGGATTCTTGGTTAATCATAGGCTTCATTAGCTCAGCCATGCCAGACTTACCGGCTGGTGTAATGGTCTTCATCTTGCGCTTGTCCTCAATGTAGACCTCTTTGGCCATTGACAGCCAGATTTCACCGCAGCGCTTCATGCCTTTTGCAAAGTTGCTCATGTAGATAAATGACTGCATATCAACGCGGGTCTGAATCATCTCCACCGCTTTGCCTGAGATGTTGCTGACCATCTTGTCGGCACCACCTTGGTTGCCCAAGATGTCCTGCATGTCGGTCTCGGTTATCTGCAAGAGCGCTGCCATTGCTGGTGGGATTGATGCGCTGCGGGTGTAGGCAACTGGGCCACTAGCTGCTTGGTTGCCGTTCTGGTCAGTGATTGGGTTAATCAGCAAGTACGGATAGTCTTTGAGGTTATCCTCTGCCCACATGACTTGATGGCCAGCGACCTGCTCAGGCAGAAGGATGGGCTTTTCAACGCTTGACAGTGCGCTTATCTCACCGAGCTTGGATAGCTGCATATTCTTAAGTCTCTGCGCGTCCTTGGCCAGCCTGACGTGTCCCATGCAGCGCTCAATATTGTCAACAAACCAGCGTTTACCGTACACCACGACAATGGGGATGCACTTTCCTGCAATGTAGCCAGCGTCTTCCAGCACCTTGCCACCGGACAGAACGTACTTGTGCACGCGCTTAGTCTTGATGCGCTTTTGACGAATCTCCATCGTGCCAACAGCACTTAGGGTTTCCTCTAGCATCTCGTCGTTCGCAAAGTCTGCCTGGGTGTAGCGTTCTTCCTCGCCTGTAATGGTTTGGAAAATGCGTATAGTTTCGCTCTTTTCCTCGACCTTGTAATACTCGGCCACGTAAACAACGTCAGGTGTACACCAGTCAAACTCATACTGGTGGATAATCTTTGGCCAGCTTGCAGGGTCATCGTTGTAGGCTTCTTTGTAAGCCTGGCGCGTCATTGATGTGACAACGAAGCAGAATTTTGCGTCGGACTTGTCCTGGCGTTTAGCACCAAGGTCGAAGAACACCGAGCTGTCAGCGTCAAAAATAGGCTCTATGCGTATGCGTTGGCGGTCATCTTCTGGGTCTTCATCGTCCTCGTAGACGGTACGCAAGCGCCAGGCGCCAATGCCGCCGCCGACCGCCTCCTCAAAAGCGTTGTCATAGGCTTCATCTGCCACGGACGCTTGCTCATCTGCGCGGTACAACCCGTCGCAAACCTCGGCCAGCTTGTCATTGTCTGTGCCGTCTTTGGACACAAAGTCCACGGTGATGCGGTTGTTGCGGTACTCGTTGACCACTCGAATCACGGACAGCATGATTTTATTAACCTCAAACTTGGGCTTGTTCTCGTACTGGTCCCAAAGTGGGCCTTCCCACTGACTGCCTGCCAGCGAGTAGAAGCGACGGTCTTGCAAGCACTGAAGGCGCTCGTCACGCAATGCGCTTTGAACATCATCAAATTGCATTAGTGCCTCATCATGCAAATTAGCAAGTCGCTGGTCGTTTGAAAGTCTGGCCATGTTAAATCCTCATTTTGTGCAATTTTCTCACCATTTGTGCATGGTGGCAATTGGCGTGAACATCGCCGGTTTTGTTATGGCTGCGCGTCTGACACCTTCGCAGGCGTAACGCAGCGCATCTATGACGTGGTTTTTCTTGTCTTCAAGCACTGGCAAGATTTTACCCGTTAATGCGTCTTGCTTGTAACTGTACAGCATAAGTTCATCAATTGTATGGATGCAGCGAGGGTGAACCACGATGTCGTAGTTCTTTAAAAACTCAATGCCCTCCTCTACCGACTTCGGCCCTTTGACTGCTGTCATTATCTTAGGAAAGCCGTTGCGCTTCATGTGGCTGATGGTCTCCGGTCTTGCTGAGTCTGCAACGATTGGCCACTTTTCTGCCTCTGGCACCTGCATAAATAGTTCAGGCGTGTTGACAATCTCACAGCCGACCATGTAAGCCTCATAGTCAATGTAGAGCTTGCGCCCAATGATGTGGCAACGCACCAAGGTGGTTGGGTCAACAGCGAAGCCCCAGTCAGCGCCGAGACGGTGGATTGCGTCTGTTGGAGCTTCGAAGTCGTCCACAACCCAGTTTTTAAACACGCGGCTGTTGCTGTTTGTTAGATACCCACCCATCCAAACGTGCAAGTATTTGTCGGGGTCGCGACGCTTGTCGTACTCCATCTCGTCACGCAAAACGGTTGGAAACCACGGGTTATCAGTAAAGTTAACCTTAATAACGCTTGCGTCTTTTGGTGGTGTCGGGCCGCGTAAGAGAAAGTCAACTGGGTCGGACTGTTGTCTTGGGTTCCACGTAAACCATAATTCACTGTCGGGCTTGCGAATAGTTGGCCGCAACAAGTCAAGGCTGGTCTGGCTCAGGCTTTGGGCTTCCTCCACCCAGGCGCAGTCGTAGCCCTCCAGCGACTTAATGCTATCGGCGGTGTGGTTCTGCATACCTTGAAAAATAATCGCGCCATCGGCCTTCTTGGACTTAATGACCGCATCCTGCACCTCAAAGTAGGCTCCAGCGTTCATGGCCTGAATCTTAATCTCTAACAAGCGTTTGACTGACTGGCTGAGTGACTTTTGGATTTCACGCACGCAAACACTGCGCCGCTTCTGGTCCATAATGTGGGCCTCGATCATCATCTCAGCAAAGGTGTGCGACTTACCAGAGCCTCGGCCACCGTGAGCGCCTTTGTAGCGCGAAGGCCCCAGCATCGGTAGCGCCCAGGCTGGGGTCTCAATGCGCAGGGTTGTCACTTGCCGACCACCACGCGCTCGATCTTGCGGTACTCGATGGGTGCTCCATCAACGCCGCTGTGCTCGTGGTGCTGCACTTCCTTCCAGCGCATCTGGGTCTTGCTCCACCAGATAGCTGCGGTCGTGTCGCCTGCCATGGCCTTCTGGAATAGGGTTTTTCCTACCTGCCCGTTGGCTTTGGCTTTGCCGGAGATTAGCTCGGTTGCAAAGTGCTTGCGCAGAGTGTCGGTGTCAATGCCGTTGCGCACCAGGACTGCAATCTGCTCGATTGGAAGGCCGTAGCCGGACAGCGCTTCGACCTGTTTGCGCTCGGTATCAGTCGGCTCAAACGGCTTGCGGCCTGCGCCTTCCCGAGCGCCCCCATTGGGGCCAGCCTTTTTTACAACCGATTTTTCAGTTCTTGGTTTCTTTGTTGCCATCTTTTACCTCCGCGAAAGGTTCGCCAGTTTCTGCGTGAGTTGCTATTTTACCTGTAAAGTCTTGCCTTGGTTTCCTATCTTAGCCATAAGTTTTCATTAGTGAATCAGCCATTTCAATGCTCATAACGGCAACCATCTCAACCCTAAACTTTTCTGGATTTGGCACGCCTTGCTGTCGTTTAATTGCCTTAGCTTTGTGAATGTATAAGCAACCCTCCATTGGAGAGCCATCGTGGTCATGCACAACACACCATCTTTTACATGGAAGTATTTTCATACGCCTACTTTTAACCACTGGTCACGGACTGCACAAGCTACCGCCTCTGTCATCTTAGGAGGTACACTCATGCCAATCATGTACTTACCAATTGTGTTTGATTTAGCCTGATAATCATCTGGGAATGAGCCAAGCCGCTTCCACTCTCTATAAGTTAACTTCCTGCATTTATCCCAATGCCTAATAACATCCGTAGCAATAACTGTTACTGATGGTTTTTCTTTATTTAATCTATACATATTAAATCCTGATGGTTTACCTCGTAACCTCTCCCATTCTTTAGAATAACTGCAGCCAGGTTTGGTGCCTGGCCAAAACTGAATGTCTGTTGCGGTTGCTTTGGTTTCTTTTAACTCATCATCAGTTAATGCCTGCAAGTCTTGAGTGGCCTCTCCTGCGCTAATCCATTTATGAGTTGGGGTTAGCTTTAGCGGCGGCACATCAATATCATTGCGAACAGCGCAAAAAAACACACGTTCTCTACGCTGCGGAACCCCGCAATCAGCCGCGTTTAACAAAAACAACTGTGGCCTATAACCAAGCTCTTTAAACCTTTGCATAACCATTTTTGTATAGCCTTTAGCGTTTCCGATTAGCATACCCTTAACGTTTTCAGCAATAGCAACTTTTGGCTTTAGCTTGCCTACAAGGTCAAGATAATCAAAAAATAAGTCAGACAATACTTGTTTAGATTGACCTTCCCTGAAATGCTTTTCTTTTCCCCATGATTTCTCACGGCTTCCTGCCATGCTAAATGTAGAACATGGAGGCGAACCATCTAGAACATCAAGGTTATATAGCTCCTCAGGCAAATCTTTATTCAGCAATTCTCCAATAGGGCAAAGAAAGTAGTATTTAGGGTTAATATTTAGCTTGTAGTGCCACGCCATTTCTGGGTCTATGTCATTAGCAGCAATAACATCAAATCCAGCTCTTTTATAGCCCATGCTTGACCCGCCACCGCAAGCAAAGGTAGACATTACTTTTAAGTTGTGTTTAGGGATATTTTGTAGGTCTGCTATATCCCATGCGCAGTTTGGTTTATTTTTCATCAAATTCAAACCCGCATTTTGGACACTGATGGCCTAACTTGTAGTTGTCTGGGTTAATTTCTTTAGAGCTGGTTTCAGGTGTTTCATTATTTGCAAGGTATAAATCAAGTAAGCTGTTTATTTCAATTTGCGTAAAACCTGTTAGCTCAAGATGCAATTCTGTAAGGTCGGACAGCTCTATCTTTAACAATTCATCATCCCAGCCAGCGTTCAAAGCCAGCTTGTTGTCTGCAATGAT
>Ga0222648_1000857_pt1 | contig 12407 bp, 15 predicted proteins | sample AntAcemetagen335_FD_181021 | JGI IMG/M metagenome (GOLD analysis project Ga0222648, IMG submission 181021) | Saline water microbial communities from Ace Lake, Antarctica - #335 | ecosystem: Environmental > Aquatic > Non-marine Saline and Alkaline > Saline | place: Antarctica: Ace Lake... | reverse complement strand
AAGGCGGCTTTTAACAACGACAAAAGGCCGTTCTTTGGGTTTAATCAAACTGAAAAAGCGCGACTTAGCAAGTTTTTCTTTAAGAGGCTGAAATGAGCAAACGAGAATCCATTGCGGCCAATTTAGCATCAACGTTGCTAGGCACGGCAGGAATCACTTTTGTGACCCGCGAGCCTTTTGACTTTGAAAAGCTATCAAATGCACAGTATCCAGCCATATTGGTTCAATCGTCTGGTGAAAGCAGAGACGACATTACTATTGGCGGCACAAATATCACCCGCGAGGGTACAATTGACTATTCGCTAATCGGTTACGTTAAAGGCACTGCAATAGACACTGCTAGAAACGAACTGGTTGAGTTGATTGAAGAATCATTGGACGCAGACAGGACGCGAGGAGGCCACGCGCTGGATTCTCAAATCGTTACCGTTGAGACTGATGAAGGCTCGATTGCCCCAATAGGTGGGGTTTTCGTAACGGTTCGTGTTCTTTATAATTTTACCCGTGGGGCAACGTAAGCTCTACACACTGAAAGGCAAATCATGGCTACACATAAAGGCTCAGAAGGTTCGGTCGCAGTTGGTTCTAACGCCATTGCTGAGGTTCGTTCTTTTTCAATCACCGAATCAGCAGACACTATTGAAGACACCACGATGGGCGATGCAGCGCGCACCTACAAGCCCAGCTTGACTTCGTTCAGCGGCTCTGTAGAAGTGTTTTGGGACGAGACAGACACTGACGGCCAGGTTGCACTAGCAGTTGGCTCTGAGATTACATTTAACGTCTACCCAGAGGGTTCAACAAGCGGTGACTCTTACCTGACCGGCTCTGCAATCGTTACCGGCAAGACAATCAATTCGTCTGCTGACGGCATGGTTGAGGCGTCTGTTTCCTTGCAGGGTAATGGCGCGTTGACAACTGGCACAGTATCTTAATGTCGCTAGGCCAAAGGTTAGCCGCAAAACGGCAAAACAACCGCAAGCAAATTGAGGTGGTCGAATGGGGCGAGGATGCTCCATTGGTTGTCTACACTAGTGCTTTGACTTGTGCTGACGTTGACAAGCTGCAACGCAAGCATAAGGACTTTATGGGCAACCCGACTATCGCGGCGATGGTTGATTTGCTTATCATGAAGGCTGAGGACAAGGATGGCGAAAAGCTGTTTACTCTGGAAGACAAGCCGTTTTTGATGCGTGAGCCTGTAATTCTCATTTCGACCATTGCTGGTCAAATGTTTAGCACCATTGAAACGGTTGAAGAACTGGGAAACGACTAAAGGCAGACAGTTTGCGGTTCAACATGATTGGACTTGCAGACCGCCTGCACAAGACGATTCAAGAGATTGAGGAAATCCCAGTTACAGAGTTGAACGAGTGGCTTGCGTATTTCCAGCTAAAGGAAGAAAAAAATGGCGGCAAATGACGTAAACATTCGGATAAAAGCGGTAGATGATACCGATAAGGCGTTTAGGTCTGTAAAAAGTTCTTTGGGTGGGCTTAAAAACGCCGTCTTTAGCGTCCAGGGCGCTATTGCTGGGATAATTGGTGGCGCAACTATTGGCACGATTGTTCAAGCTAACCGTTCGTTCCAAAGCCTGCAAGCAAGCCTGATTACATTTACAGGCTCTGCTGAAGCGGCTTCTAAACAGTTTGAAGTCTTACAGAAGTTTGCCGCAACCACCCCATTCGCTTTAGAAGAAGTCGTTGGTGGCTTCAACAAGCTAATTGCTAGGGGTATCAACCCATCTATTGAGTCATTAACCGCTTTTGGCAACATCGCCAGCGGCACTGGCAAAAGCCTGGACATGTTTATTGAGGCAGTTGCTGACGCTGCTGTGGGTGAATTCGAGCGACTTAAAGAGTTCGGTATTAAGGCCAAATCGGAAGGCGACAAAGTTTCCCTTACCTTTGGCGGTGTTACCAAAACCATTGGGAAAAACTCACAAGAAATGCTTGGTTACCTTGAGCAACTTGGGCAGACAAAGTTTGCAGGCTCAATTGAGAGGCAAGCAAATACAATCGGCGGCGCTTTTTCTAATTTTGGCGACTCAATTTCAACGCTTAGTGTGGCTATTGGCGAAGCTGGTTTAAACGACTTTCTTGTCACGGCCACAAGAGAAATGAGCCGGTTAATAAACGTTACAGCACAGGCGACAAAGGCCAATTTAGGTCTAATTGACGTTATTGGAATAACTTTGCGAGAGGCTTTCAGTGGCGCAACAGAGTCATTAAAAATCTACAGAGAGGAGTTAGAGACGCTAAGAAAAGGGCGAAGCATTTTAGATTTTTTAGGTTTTGATTTAACTAACTCAAACAAAGAAATTGATGATGTCCAAAAGAAGATAAACATCTTATTGATGTCAGAGAGAACTTCTAGCAGGGGTATGGGATTTGCAGACCCAAGGATAATCAAAAGCCCAGTAAAAGCCTCACCATCCACGCAAGACAGCGGGGCAGTTAAAGCCGCAGCAGACTATGCCAAACAATTAGCATCTCAACGTGCAGAGTTAGCTAGCCTCATGACGGTTGAGGAAACCCGCGCCCGCAAAGGTATTGCTGAGATGTACCGACTGCGCGATGCTGCCAACGAAAGTGGCCAGGCTTTTAGGAACTCTTACGCAGAGGCTAAAAAGTTGCGTGATAACGTTGGTGGCGCTGAGATGATTGCCATTCGCGAGACTGTAGAGGCAATGAAAACGCCTTTAGAGCAGTTTGCAGATGGCATCAAGACCGTTGAGGACTCGATGCAGGACATAGCCCTTGGTGGACTTATGAAGTTGGAGGATGGCTTGGTTGGCCTTATAAACGGCACAAAGAGCGCGTCTGAAGCGTTCCGAGATATGGCAAACAACATCATCAACGATATGATTCGCATGGTGATTCAGCAAAGCATTACAGCACCTTTGGCGGGTGCTTTAAGCGGTGCAATAAGTGGTATGTTCGGTGGCGCAGCGGTTCCTGCAACCCCAAAGGCAATTGGTGGCTCGGTTCAGTCAGGTAGGACGCACCTTGTCGGCGAGCGTGGCCCAGAGTTGTTCATACCATCGGCCAGCGGCTCAATTGTTCCAAACAACGCAATGGGTGGCGGTGGCGTAACTGTGGTGCAAAACATAAATGTAAGCACCGGCGTACAACAGACCGTTCGCGCTGAGATAATGACCCTAATGCCTCAAATCTCAAACGCTGCTAAATCAGCAGTTGCAGAGGCAAGATTACGCGGTGGCTCATTTAGCGCTGCGATGAGGTAAATATGGCAATCTCTTATCCAGTCACTTTCCCAGCCTCAATTGGCGTTAGCTCAATAAACATTCGGGCTAAAACCGTAGTTGGCGTTAGCTCGTCACCATTTACTGGGCAACAGCAAGTCTATAAACACCAGGGTCAATGGTGGGAGGCGGAAGTAAGCCTGCCGCCAATGAAGCGAGACGAGGCCGAACAAGTGGTTGCGTTTCTTATTAAGATGAATGGTCAATATGGCACATTCTTAATGGGCGATTTTTTAAGCACAGCGCCCAGAGGCATTGGTACTGGAACGCCACTTGTAAACGGTGCAAGCCAAGCGGGTGATGAATTGGTCACTGATGGCTGGACTGTAAGCACAACGGGCATACTGAAAGCCGGTGATTGGATACAGCTAGGCTCCGCTTCTACCTCTACATTGCACAAGGTTTTGGACGATGTAACCAGCGATGCGTCAGGAAATGCCACTCTAAACATATTCCCTAACTTACGTTCATCGCCCGATAACAATGCGGCAATCACAATCAGCAGTCCCAAAGGGCGGTGGCGCTTGGCCAGCAATGAGACGGACTACGCAATTGACAACGCCAGCATCTACGGCATGACCTTCGCCTGTATTGAAGCATTATGAGAGACATTACAGCAGGCGTACAGACAGCCATTGAACAAACAGAAGTTGCTCCAATACTTCTATTCGAGGGCTTGTTTTCTTCTGGTTATGTAAGGATTTGGTCGGGTTATGGCGATTTGTCTTATGGCGGCAACGTTTGGACTGGAGTTGGCTCGCTAGGTAGCGTCTCGGCAGTTCAGGAGACAGCAGAGGTGCAGGCCAACGGCATAACGGTTTCATTGACCGGCATACCTTCTGAATTTATATCATTGGTGCTAAACGAATCAGAGCAAGGCAAGTCTGGCAAAGTCTTTATCGGCTTTATGGACGTAAACAACGCGCTGATTGCAGACCCTTACATGATGTTTGAGGGTAAGCTGGACATTCCCGCCATAGCCGAAGAAGGTGAGACCTCTGTTGTCAGCATCACATACGAGTCGCGCTTAATAAACTTGCAACGCCCACGCGAAAGCCGTTACACAAACGAAGAACAGCAGCACGAATATCCAAACGACCTTGGCTGTGAATATGTGGCAGCCATGAAAGAAGTTACCCTAACCTGGGGTAGGGCATGAGGGTAGAGGGATGGGAGCGCATCCTGCAAAACAGGATTAACAACGCACAACCTTTTGATTGGGGCACTAACGACTGTTGTATGTTTGCTGTGAGCGTCGTGGAGGCGATTACAGGCGTTGACCACGGCATAGCCTACCGAGGCTACAAAACCAAGCGAGGAGCCGCCTCAAGGCTTTTAAAGGCAGGTGGCGTTGAAGCCATAGCAACCAATGCGCTTGGAGAGCCAAAACAAAGAAAAATGGCAAGGCGTGGCGATGTAGTTTCGTTTATGTCTGGGCAAGAAGTGTCGCTTGGTATCTGCAATGGCGATAAAATAGCGGCAGTGTCTGACGATGGTTTGGTGTTGTTGCCGATGAGTCATGCATTAAAGGCTTGGAGCGTATAAATGGCAAAGGCAGTAAAAGCAGCGATAATTGTTGCGGCAGTCGCCACCGGCGTTGGTATGTTGGTCGCGCCTGGACTTATTGCGGGAGCAGGCGCAATTGCCGGACTTGCTGCTGGTACGGCTGGTGCTTACTTTGCAACTACCTTTGTATCGACCCTGGTGCTAGGCGCTGTTTCTAAAGCAATGGCCAAAACGCCAACAGGCGCATCCATTACCCAGCAAGACAAAACTGTAACATCGCGCCAGCCAATAGCGCCACACAACGTTATTTATGGTAGAACCCGCATAGGCGGCACGATTCTTTACATGGAATCAACCAATGCAAACAAATACTTACACGTTGTTGTTGCTATAGCAGGTCATGAAATAGACGAGGTTGAAAAATTCTATTTCAACGACGTAGAGGTCACGATTGACGGCTCTGGCAATGTAGAGGCAGGCCAATACAAAGACAGGGCGCGTATTCAGTACAAGCTCGGCGCGGAAGACCAAACCGCTTTTACTGACTTGGTTGCGGAGTCTGACGGCAAATGGACTAACAACCATCGAGTGCGTGGTCGGGCTTTGGTTTATATGCGCCTTGAGTACGACCAAAACGTATTTATTAACGGCGTGCCAAACCTGTCTGTTGTTGTACGTGGCAAAAAGGTTTACGACCCGCGCACAGAGACAACGGTCTGGTCTGCAAACCCAGCCTTGTGCGTGACCGATTACTTAACCAACAACAAGTTCGGCATGGCGGCTGTTTATGCAGAAGAAATAGATGAGGAAGCCTTGATTGCGGCGGCTAACATTTGCGACGAAGATGTTGCCAAAGTAGGTGGCGGCACGGAAAACCGCTACGAGATGCACGGCTCGTTTGCAACATCAAGCCAGCCAGAGGACATAATCAATCAAATGGTTTTTGCAATGGCAGGTCGATGTATTTGGTCTGGCGGCGTATGGCGCATTTTGGCAGGTGCGTACTACACGCCAACATTGACATTTGATGAAGGCGACTTGCGTGGCGGCATCAAGGTGCAGTCCCTAGTATCGCGCAGAGAGTCATTTAATGGGGTTAAGGGCGTCTTTGCCTCTGTAGATGATAACTACATACTCAGCGACTTTCCACCCATAACATCTGCTGCTTTTGTTGCCAAAGACAACGGCGAAGAAAACCTAAAGTCAATTGAGTTGCCATTTACCACCTCGGCAAGCATGGCGCAGCGTTTGGCCAAGATAGAGCTATTAAGGGCAAGACAGCAAATCACGGTTGCAATGCCAATGAAGCTGGTTGGTATGAAGGCCAACGTCGGCGACATTGTGCAAATCAACAACACGCGGATGGGTTGGTCAAGCAAACCTTTTGAGGTTGTAAGTGCAAACATTGCTTTTGGCGAGACTGTTGGCGTTGACATTGATTTGCGCGAAGTCTCTACTGACGTCTACGATTGGTCTACCAGCGAAGAACAGACATACGACCCAGCACCAAACACAAACCTGCCAAGTGGCTTTGTGTCTGAACCAGTGGGTATAAGCATTACAGACACTTTAGCTATTAGCGCCGAAACTATCATTACACAGCTAGTTGTTACAGTAACAGGTAGCGACGTGTTTGAAGATAGATTCGAGGTTCAAGCCAAACCGTCTACGTCTGACGATTTTTTAAACTTAGGCCAAGCCTCTGGAAATATATTCCAGCTTGCAAACGTTATTGATGGGGCTATTTACAACGTAAGAGCTAGGGCAATCAACGTTTTTGGCGTTCGCTCTGAGTGGGCTACCGGCAATCATGAGGTTATAGGTAAGACTGCGCCTCCTGAAAACGTTACAGGGTTAACCGGCAACCTGATTGGCAATCAATATTTGCTGACTTGGAACGCTGTCCCAGACCTTGACTTGTCTTACTACCGTGTTCGCTACGCATCACCCGACAGTGGTGCTAGCTACGAAAACTCGGTGTCTCTTGTCCCAAAAGTATCTCGCCCAGCAACTTCTGTATTTGTGCCAGCACGAAACGGAACTTACTTTGTTAAAGCTGTGGATAAGCTAGGCTTGGCATCCATGACTCCAGCAAGTATTGCTTTAGATACAAACATTGCAGCGGTTGAGTCTCTTAACGTCATTCAAACAATCAATGAAGCACCAGATTTTAACGGCACGTTTGATGACACAGTAGAACTGGATGAAGACGATGCTTTAGTGCTAAACACCAGCGTGTTGTTTGACGCTGTATCGGGTGATTTTGATGACGCAAGCGGTTTATTTGATGGCGGCTCCGGTAACGTAGATGCATTTGGCTACTACTACTTTGCAACTGACGTTGACTTGGGCGCAATTTACATATCACGTTGCACAGCCTACGTTAAACACACACGCCTAGACTACGTTGTATTATTTGACTCCGCTGAAGGTTTGTTTGATGACCGACAAGGCGACTTTGAAGGCGATGTAAACGCTTTTGACGATACAGACGTACAAATAGAGGCAAGGCATACCCAGGACAACCCAAGCGGCACGCCGACATGGTCGGACTGGCAATCGTTTGCAGTTACTGACATAAGGGCACGCGCCATTCAGTTTAGAGCTAAGTTAAGCACGACAGACCAACAAGCCACACCCAAAGTTACTCAGTTAAGCGTTAACGTCGACATGCCTGACCGCACTATATCTGGGAATGATGTTGTTTCTGGTGCTGGCGCAAAGGTTGTAACGTTTGCGCAAGGCTTTAGGGAAACGCCTGCAATCGGCATTGGTGCACAGGATATGCAGACTGGTGACTACTACGAAATAACCTCAAAGTCTCGCGCGGGGTTTACAATAACCTTTAAAAATTCATCTGGTACGGCTGTAAGCCGCAGTTTTGATTATGTAGCCAAAGGCTACGGAGTGGAGTTATAAGATGTCCCAACATGATATGAGTATTGTTAATCAGGGCTTCCCTGCATTTCGCGCTGACTTAAACGACGCATTGCCAGCATTGGCAAGCAACAACTCAGGAGCGACAGAGCCTAGCACTATGTTCGCCCATCAATGGTGGGTTGATACATCTGCGACACCAAACCTGCTTAAGCAACGCAACGCCGACAATGACGCATGGATAACCGTTGGCAGCCTTGACCAAGCAGCCGATACCTTTACTCTTACGGGTGGGTCTGCGGGTGCATTTACCACGCTGTCGGCATCAGGAACCTCTACGCTGGCTGCTGTGAACTCTGGGGCGTTGGCAGTAACCGGAGCTATCTCATCCACAACCGACGCAACCCTGTCAGGCTTAACAGTGGGCAAAGGTGCTGGGGCAATATCGTCAAACACCGCAGTGGGATATCAGGCTGGGTATAGCAACACGACTGGAAGTGCGTTGGTTGCTGTTGGCGCTAATACCTTGCAATCAAATACGACTGGCGCAAACAATACCGCACTTGGGCATGCAGCCCTGTATTCCAACACCACCACAGCCAATAACACCGCAGTAGGCTTTGAGGCTCTTTACTTTAATACAACTAATAACAATACAGGAATTGGTTGGCGAGCTGCCAAAGCAAACACAACAGGCGTTCAAAATACAGCCATTGGTCATGCTGCATTAACAGCTAACACTACAGGAGCAACTAATACTGCTACTGGTTTTACTGCGTTAACTAGCAATACCACAGGCTCTTCTAATACCGCTTTCGGTGAAGAAGCACTTCAAGCCAACACCACCGCCTCTAGCAACACTGCAGTGGGTTATCAGGCTGGGTATAGTAATACTACGGGCAGCAACAACACATTTATTGGTCATCAGGCGGGGTACACCTCAAATGGCGGATACAACGTTGCCATTGGGGGAACTGCAGGATTTAGTTTAACTACAGGCACAAACAATGTTTTGCTTGGCAGGGAAGCTGGCTCCAACTTAACTACTGGTAGCGCCAACGTGTTCATTGGCGGCGGTGTAGTAGGTGTTTCGTACTCTTCAGGGTACTTTGTTACAACAGGCTCCAGAAACTCAATCCTCGGTAATTACAACGGCAACCAAGGTGGCCTAGACATTCGCACTTCCAGCAACTACATCGTGCTGTCGGATGGGGATGGTAATCCACGGGCTTATTGGAATGGTGCTAATGCAACTTTTGGTGGGGGCCTAGCAGTAACCGGAGCTATCTCCTCCACAACCGACGCAACCCTGTCAGGCGTGCGAGTAGGCAAAGGTGCGGGAGCAATAACGTCTAACACCGCATTGGGTTCCGGTGCTTTGAATTCTAACACCACGGGTAGCGGAAACACAGCCAGCGGGGTAACCGCACTCCGCGACAACACCACGGGCAGCAACAACACAGCCAGCGGGCTTCAAGCACTCTACAACAACACCACAGGCAATCAAAACACGGCTAGCGGGGTGAACGCACTCTTCAGTAACACCACAGGTAGCAGCAATACAGCCACCGGGCGGGACGCACTCAACAGCAACACCACAGGCGCCAACAACACAGCCAGCGGGTATCAAGCACTCGTCAACAACACCACAGGCATCTACAACACAGCCAGTGGGGTGGGCGCACTCTTTTCCAACACCACAGGCAGCAACAACACAGCCAGCGGGGTGAACGCACTCTTCAGTAACACCACTGGCGCTGAAAATACAGCCAGTGGGCGGAACGCACTCTACTACAACACCACAGGTAGCGGAAACACGGCAATCAACCCGCTTAATTCAGCAGGCAGTTACGTCCCAGTATTCAACCCAACGACCGAAAATAACCGTTTCTGCATGGGTTCGACGGGTGTCACCAATGCCTACATTCAAGTGGCATGGACGGTAGTGTCAGATGCGCGTGACAAGATTAACTTTGCACCTGTACCGCACGGCCTTGAGTTTGTCAAAGCGTTGCAACCTACGGCGTATCAGTTCCGCACTGCACGGGACTCTGAAGAAACCAATGGCGGTGTGCGTTACGGCTTCAAAGCCCAAGACGTGCTAGAGCTAGAAGGTGCTAACCCTGTCATCGTGGATAACGAAGATGCAGACAAACTGCGCATGGTTGATACCGCTTTAATCCCAGTACTCGTTAAAGCCTTGCAGGAATTGAATGCAAAGTTTGACGCTTATGTTTTAACCCACCCTTGAAAGTAAACCATGATTATTGAAACCACACCTGAGCAAATCGCCAAGCACTACTCGGCAACAATGGACTCCGTAAACCTCATCAACGCTGGTCAGCCTGAAGGCACAACTGACGAAGACTGGGCTGACACAGTATCACGCAACGTAGAGCATTTGCAGATTATGCTGGACAAGACGTATTGGACGACAGAGGATTTAACTCCGATACAAGCTGCTGCCGGATAATAAAATGAACTATCTAGCACTGGGCGGCTGGTACATTGCAGCTAGTGCCTTGGGGTTTTACATTCTCTGGATTTTCTACCTGGCAGTGATGAACCTGAAAAGGGTCAAGGATGCCGGTCTGATGACCAAGACCGCAATGGTGTTTGGTTACCCGATTTTGCTTGCAGGGTGGCTGGTTGACTTTATAATCAACGCAATGGTTTTAACGTTGTTATTGCTCGAGTGGCCTAAAGAAATGACGGTAACTGCTCGTTTAAAGCGTCACAACGCAACAAGCGCTGGCTGGCGCAAAGCTGTAGCAGTGTGGTTTGAACCTTTGTTAGACCCTTACGACCCTAGCGGAGACCATATTTGATGGAAAACATTGACCCAGTGCAATACGGCCGTTTGATTGCTCAAGTTGAGAACTTGACAACTAAAGTGGAGTCGATGGACACAGACATTAAAGAGCTGCTCGCTTTGGCGAACAAAGGGCGTGGTGGGTTTTGGATGGGCATGACAATCGCGAGCATGTTGGGTGGCGTTCTTACCTGGGCTTTGGGCCACTTTAGGTAATGCTGCTAGAGCTTGCTGCTGCCAACGCAGCCTTTGCTGTCATAAAAGAAACCATCGCCAACGGTGGTGACATCATGTCGGCAGGTCAGCACATCTTTAAGTTCTTTGACTCCAAGTCAGAGATTTCCAAGAAGGCAAGCGGATCAGGCTCAGAGTCAGAGGCATTCTTTGCGCTTGAGCAAATCAAGCAGCACGAGATACAGATCAAAGAAATATTCATCTACCAAGGCCGGCCAGGTCTGTGGGATGAGTGGCTTTCATTTCAGGTGGAGGCCCGAAAAACCCGCGAGGCGGTGGCTTGCGCTATAGTTTTAAAGAAGCGCAAGCGCATACGGGCAATTAAAGACGTGCTGACTGGCATTACAGTGTTCTTGTTGGGTGTAACAGGCATTGGCGCTGTTGCTTTGCTTGTATGGATTGTAGTAACAAAGGGTGGTCAATAAATGGCGTATCAACTTGACGAACACATGTCGACAACCAGCGTCTTTCTTGATGTCGCTAGGGGTCATTACAACAATCTAAAACCCGTAAACATTTTTGGATTCAACCGTGATGTTGGGACTGCGTTTGAAACACTCTGGAACGATAGCGGCTCTTACGTCTACCCATCATCCGCGTCTGTTTTGTCTGTGGTTTCTAGTTCTGCCTCAGACACAATGAGCGTTTTGATTAGCGGTCTAGACTTTGATTATGTTGAGATTTCAGAAACGGTCACCTTGATTGGAACATCAGCGGTGTCCACTACTCAAGCGTTTTTCAGAGTAAATTCCGCTGTAATATTAAGTGGCTCAAACGTGGGCAACATTAGCGCCAGCATTGGCGGGACAGTACACGGCTGGATTGAGGCTGGTCAGGGCGCTACACAGGCTTGTCTGTACACCGTACCTGCTGGCAAGTCTCTTTATTTACTACGCATAGATTTAACTTCAGGCACGGTTAACCCAAATAAGTATTTGACTTACCGCCAGACTTTAGGGTCTAGCAATGGTCGCATTTTGCGGGTTGCCGAGGCAACGTGGCAGACCGGTCAACAATCATTTGACCGACAAATTCCATTTGTTATTGGCGAAAAGACAGACTTTCAATTTGAAGCAAAGTCATCAAGCGGCACAAACGAGGTTTCTATTTTTGTTGAAGCGGCTTTGGGGTGGGGCGAATAATGAATGAACTTCTCAAATTACTCAAAAACTCGGCTCCTGCTATTGCTACTGCTCTTGCTGGCCCTTTGGGTGGCCTGGCAGTGTCTGCGTTGGCTACCAAGTTTGGGGTGGCTGACGAGTTGGAAGCGGTCACGGCGGCGATTAAAGCAGACCCAGAGGCGACAATAAAGTTGCAGGAACTGGAGCAAGCGCGATTCCAAGCTGTGTTAGCTGACAAAGCCTCTGCGCGAGCGCGTGAGGTGGCAATAACAAATAGCGCTAACGCACCGCTGCTTAATAAAATTGTCACACCGGCTTTGGCGCTTGGGGTTGTTGGTCTGTCGTTTGCTCTGTTTGCAGTGCTTATCTTTGTCGAAGTAAAGACAGAAGCCAAGGATATCTTGATATACATTCTTGGCGTGCTATCTGCCGCTGTAACACAAATTCTGTCGTACTATTTTGGCTCAAGCCAAGGCAGTAAAGACAAAGAGGAAAAGTTATCAGGTTTTATGTCAAACAGGGAGTAAATCATGGTGTGGTTGCCCGTTTCGTTTATTTGTTTGTTCGGCGGCGCTTGCGGATTTGAAAGCGG
>Ga0222648_1000833_pt1 | contig 12584 bp, 8 predicted proteins | sample AntAcemetagen335_FD_181021 | JGI IMG/M metagenome (GOLD analysis project Ga0222648, IMG submission 181021) | Saline water microbial communities from Ace Lake, Antarctica - #335 | ecosystem: Environmental > Aquatic > Non-marine Saline and Alkaline > Saline | place: Antarctica: Ace Lake | collected... | reverse complement strand
GCGCTTCACGACACCGAGGCCAGCGCGGCGAAGCGTGGTGGGAAAAAGTGTCCTCTGCAAAGACGAAATGCACCCTTTCGTCAAAAAGAAATAAAATTTCGACAGCAGATCAGACGAAACACTGCAGTCAAAATAAAGTGCGTGAGCGGCGGCGCGCGATTGCAGTCCGATTCGCGCTCCGTGGAGACGGCGTGTCCCTGGGGTGGTTGCGTTTTTTTCGTCGCGTACGCCACGAGTTGCGTTGTCAACGATGACGGACGGTGACATGACCCTCCCGCCCAAGGAAAAGACGCTGTTCAACCAGGTGATCCGGTCGTACGAACAGAAAACCTACAAGAAAGGCTTGAAGCTGGCGGATACGATCCTGAAGAAGTGGCCCAACCACGGGGAGACGCTCGCGATGAAGGGGTTGATTTTGGGGCACATGGGCGGTGACAGCGAGAACAACGTGCAGGCGCACGTGTTGATCAAGCAAGCCTTGAAGAACGACGCTTCGTCGCACGTGTGCTGGCACGTCTACGGGTTGTTGCACCGGAACGACCGGAACTACGCGGATGCGATCAAGTGCTACCGGAGCGCGCTGAAAATAGACGTCGGGAATTGCCAGATCCTGCGGGACCTGTCGCACATGCAGATCCAGCTAAGGCTGGTGGACGAGTACTTAGTCACCAGACACGAACTCCTGGAAAGGGAACCGCACAAACGAGCGAACTGGCTCGCGGTAATCACGGCGCAGCACTACGCGGGGGCGCACGCGGAAAGTTTAGAAACATTCGCGAAGTACGAAGCGGAGATCCCGGACCCTTCGAGCGACACGGACGACCAAAAACTCGTCAAGTTCGAAAAAAGCGAGGGGCATTTGTTCAAGGCGCAGGTTCTTGAGCACGCAGGGAAGCTTGATTCCGCGGCTGATTTATTAACCTCCAAAGCGTCTGAAATCGTGGACCGCGTGGGGTGGATGACGGCGACGGCGCGGGTACAGAAGAAGTTGAGCGACTTTTGGTACGCGAATGTCCCGACCTCAAATACGCACTTGGAAAAGGCGGCTTCCCTGTACCGCCGACTCGTGGACACGATGCCCGATAACCACGAGTGGCACCTGGCGTTACGGGAAACCCTTTCCCTCGACGAGGCTGGTTTGGTTGCGTTATACGCCGAGTTACAGGAAAAGCACCCGAGCGCCGAGTACTGCGAACGGGCGCCGCTTGATTTCTTGAGTGGCGATGACTTCTCGAAAGCACTTGCGGCGTACCTCGTGAAACCGCTCCGGAAGGGCGTCCCGAGTCTGTGGACCGAGCTGGGCGGGCTGTATTCGGATGCGGATAAGACGGCAAGGATGGGAGCTGTTTTTGCCAAAATTGTTGATTCCCTTAGGGTAAACAAAAGCTTCCCCGAAACCAAAGAGGTTGAAAAAAACCCACACCAGGTCTTCGCGAACGCGCTGACGTTGCGTTCGTTCCACTTCGACAAGGTCGGTGACCGTGAGGGCGCTTTGAAAACCATCGATGAAGCTATTGCGTTGAACGTGAAACCGGCGATTTTAGAGCTTCACCTAGCAAAGGCTGCTTTTCTGAAACGGTCTGGGGACTACCAAGGAGCGGTGGCGCAGGCGCAAGTCGCGCGCACCGCGGACACGGCGGATCGGTACTTGAACGGCATTTGCGTCAAGCGCTTACTACAGGCGGGTGATTACCTGACCGCGGAACGGACCGCGTCTCTGTTCGCCAGGGACGGCGACCAAGCCAGCAACCTTTATGACATGCAGTGCTGCTGGTTCGAAACCGAAGCGGGGTGGTGTCACTTGCGGGGGAACCGGCGTGGAAGAGCGCTGAAGTACTTCCAGGCGGTCGTGAAGCACTACAAGGACATGGAAGAGGACCAGTTTGACTTTCACCAGGTACGGCCTTGGGCGTTTCCCAAATCCAGGCACTATTTCAAGCCCCTGTTTGAGTACACTAGAAGGAGGTACTACATTCATCACAAGTAGACTGTTCGGCCGATTACTACGACTGCTCGGCCCGAATCGAATCCCAAGATTGTTTGCGCATACAAGTCACGGGAAGACTGACCCTTTTCGCGTACCAATCGCAGTACTGTTTGCGGAAGATGACGTTGCGGTCTTACGTGGAGATGCTGCGCGTGACGGACTCTGTGTATGACAAACCCCGGTTTCGGGAGGCTGTTGATGGTTTGGTGCAGACGTACCTCTCGGTACACGACGACCCGCCCAGCGCGCAGCTGGCGCGGGAAGAAGCGCAGCTGGCGAAGCTGTCAAAGGAGGAGCGACAGAAGATCCGGAAAAAGCAAAAAGCGCAAAAGGAACGGTTCGAGAAGGACGAGAAAGAAGCCGCGGACGCGGCGGAGGCTGAACGACAAAAACTGCAAGAGCAAGCCGCGAAGGATGGCAAGAAACCCGTTGCGAAGGTGGAAAAGCCCCCGGATTTGGATCCGGTTGGGGATTTGTTGTTACAATCGGAAACGCCGTTGGACGACGCGTTGGCGGTGTTGACGCTGATGCAGAAACACGCGTCCAACCGACCGAAAACGCACAACGACTTGTTTTCGGTTTACGTTCGACAAGGCAAGGTTCCGCTTGCGCTGCGGAGTTTGAAACGGGCTCTTGCTTTGGATTCGCGTAACTTTGAAACCAAGAAGAGCGTGTGCGAGCTGGTCGTCGCGGTGAACAGCGGGCCAGGTGATGACAAGCTTCTACAGCTCGTGAAACCGCAGGCGCTTGAGTTGCTTGGCGGAGTAACTGTCGAGCAGTATGCGGAGGCGTTGGTCACCGCTGCGGCAAACGCGACGGAAACCAAGTTCGCGGCGCGGGCGGTGTTTTGCGTGTTTGGGTCTGGCAGTAAGAAAACAAAGGCGCTACTCGCAAAGGCGGTTAACTCAATTTCGTTGGAAACCGCGAAGGCTAAAGTTTGCCGCGAGACTTTCGAAACGCTACGCGCGATGGACGCCGACGCGGCGGTGCTTTTCAAAAAGAAATGCACCGAAAAGTTTCCCCGAGGTGGTGAGTTGTTTCAGTGAGCAGTTAATCTCTTCATTAATACAAACAGCTTGGTATTCAACGGAATCGAACCAGCGTCCGTTTCATACCCGCGTCGCGTCCTTTCCGACCCTCTTCACTCCGTAGTGCGTCGTCTACCCTCGTTGCTTCAGCGCCGCCATTCGATTGGACAGGTCGTCCGATTCTTTCGCGTTTGGAATCTCGGGAAGCGCTTCTTGGTTCGCGTCGGGCAACGCGGCGGCGAATTCCAACCCGTGTTCGTCCGCGACTTGCTGCATCAGCGTTGCAACTTCTTCGGCCGGCGTCGTCGCGGCGACCGTGTTACTCATGGCGTTCTCCACGAACTCGGTTTGCACGTCAAGGTTCTCGAACAAGGTTTCGAAGTTGTCCATGTTGCGGGACACGTCTTCCAAGTTCCTTGCGAGTGTAAAAAGAAAGTGTCAGTCTTGAGTCGGCGAGTGTGGGTGTACTTCGTAATGTGTATGAGATGTGTATGAGCAAACAGTCGTAGTAATCGGGCCGAATTGTACACTTGTGATGTATTTGTAACAGTTGCTAGTCCTGGTAAGAGTTACCAGTAGTGCACAGTAAATAGTCACAGAGGGGCGGTAAACAGTGTTGGGATTTGGGAAATACGCACGCACATCTCTTTTAAGGATTGATCAAGCGCCCTCACCACGCCCGCCATGTTTTTGTTCACCATGTTCATCTTGGCTTGCGTTTCCAGCCTGGAAACAACACCGTCCAGGCGTGAACTCAACTTCAGCATGTTGAGCTGTTCGTTTTTCTTCCTAATCGCATCCGTGGCGTGGATCTTGGCGCCGTCCACGTTTCCTTTTTGTATCGCGACCTTCACTTTTTGTTTCAACGCCCGTTCCTCTTTTTCGCACTTCAACGCGGTCCTCCCCAGCTGTTTCGCCGTGAACTTCAGCTCGAAAATCCGGTCCATCAACGCGTCTTCCTTGGACTTGAAGAACGACGCGAAGGCTTTCATGTTGGGGGGTTGGGGTGAGGTTTGCGCACGAGCGGCGAGAGACACCAAACAACGAATGGGCGGGCCGGTCCAAATAAATGCACGTCAACTCGAAAAAGCCACACGTGGCAGATCTGGGAGGACGAGGTGGGAACCCTGACGGACGCGGAAGGGTCCCAAGGATTGGGCGAGAAGTTTCTTCCAAACGCGTGCGTGGAAAAGCACGCGGGGAGGGGTCACGCGGAAGTCCGGAGGCGCCTCAGGGGGGCGCAGGGCGAAGGACTGTGGCAACATCAAATGCCCTTCGAGAAAAATCGTCTTTTTCTTCGCCCACCCAGCAGAGGTTGGTGACTGTTTGTATGTGCGAACTTCACAAAAAATACATCCCGATTCACGAGTCAAGACTTCGTCCCGCGAGCCGCGTGTGTAACACCAGTTTTCGCCCGGCATAACCGGTCGCGCGGCACCGGGCTGACGCGCGCTGGTTGAGCGACGCGACCGCCCACGCTCGCGAGGACAAGGCGTGTGTCTCTTTCGGAAGATCGCGCGGGTTTAGTAAGAGGTAGAGGTCCCGACGGGCCTTTGGACGACGCCGAGGCGGCACTTCACGAATTGCATTGCAAAGCCACGACGGACTTGTGTTTTTGGTGATTGCGACGGAACGGGGTGCAGGGGACGCGGGTACACGCGGGTACGCGGGTGGGCACGTGACACGCACGTGCTTGTTGCTGTGCCACACCCAACTGCCGCTACCGGAACACACACAACCCGCTACCGGACCACACCCACCCAGGGGAACACACAACAACACCATGGAGTGGTTATTCGGTAAGGAGGACGACGGCATCGCCGCGCTCGGGCTTTCCGACAATCCCCCGATGGTCGCGCCCGCTGGTTCTTACCAGGTCCGAGTTCGTGTCGTGGAAGCGAAGGACCTCAGCGCAATTTTGAATTTCTCCCTGTACAAATCAATCATGAGCCTTTCGTGGAAAACCAACGTCGAGGCGGAGGACAAGCTCCCGAACTGCGTAGCGGTGGTGAAACTTTGCAGAGATGGGTTCAAACCGCAAAAGCGGAAAACCATCGTGGAAAAAGAAACGAGCAGCCCGTTGTGGAACCAGCTGTTTTACTACGAAGACGTCGAGGTTGCGGACGGGGAGCTGGAGGCGTGTACGGTGACGATTCACGTGAAGGACAAGACCAGCATCGGGCGCTCTTTAACAATCGGGTCGTGCGACCTGAACCTAGCCTCGGTGTACCTCAACGAAGGCCACGAAGTGTGGAACGAGTGGTTAACGCTGACCGACACGCGAGGCAAGCGGGAAGGCTCGCAGGGGCAAATATGCGTGTGTGTCACGGTGCTACGATCAAGCGATGAGCCCGTGCCTCACGGGGACGACGAAACCGACGACGAGGGCGGGTTCGTGGTACGTATTTCCCAATCACCACATTCCTCCGACTGATTGCCCATACAAGACTGACCCTTTTCTTTCAACAATCAGGGTAAAGCCCCCGCTTCTGACAACGTGGAACCCGAAACCTGGATCCTGAAAGCGCAAGTTTACGCCGGCCGCGATTTGCCTCGCATGGATTACTTCGGCAAAGCCGGCATCGAGGCGTACTTACGGCTGAGCTGCGGTTCGTCGAGGCCGCACCGGACGTACTACAAAAGAAGCAGGTCTCCGGAGTGGAACCAGGAGCTGGTGTTACGTTTGGTGGTGCCGCCCGGAAAAGGCGGCATAGGGAACATGCCGCCGTTGAAGATGTCTTTAATGGACGCTGACTTCGGGTCGGACGACCACGTCGCGAGCCGAACCGTTCCCTTGCGAGACCTCCTCCTGCACCCGCACTTATTCTCGCACCCGAAGTGGTACGCGTTTTACGGCGGTCCGCGCGGGGCGGAGCTTAAGTGGTTCACCAAGATGAGCAAGCTCGCGAAACGCATGAACGCGGGTAAGTATTTCCCATTTCCACATTCCGCCAACTGATTGCCCATACGAGACTGACATTTTGTTTTTTACAATCAGGGTACGTGGAGGGAAGCGCGTACCGCGGCCGGGCGTTGTTGGTACGTATTTCCCAAACACCACATTCCGCCTCTGCGATTGCCCATACCCTAAACCAGAAGGGACGGATACCTCTGACTGTTTACTCATACACATGGCCCGAGAGACTGACTTTTTCTTTCTCAATCAGGCGATGACGTTGCAAAAAGAGGGACGACGAAACAAAGGCGTGCGGCCGAAAAAGAAAATCCCATCCGTAATAGACAAACTAGGGCAGGAGTGGCCTGTGTTTCTGCACGCCGAGGTGTACACCGTGGAGTTGAATCAGTCGCGATTCGTCGGGCGGAGCGCGGGCGTAGAATTTACAATGGGCCTCGCGAAACTCGCGTCGCCGTCGCGGACGCTGCGAAGCGAAGGCGGGGCGTTACAAAAAGAGTGCCACGCGACGTACAACCTGAAACTGAACCCCATGCGGGTTAAGCTTCCGACACCGTTCGAGGGGCCGCTCAGCGGCGAAGGTGCGTGTGTAAGGCTTTCCCAAATTATAGACGACTTGTGTTCCTACACTCTTCCTGCGAAGGGCGCATTACCTCTGCCGATTGTCCGCCCGTAATTACTGTTTGCTACATTCATCACAAGTAGACTGTTTGCGCATGCATTCTACTTGTACACTCAAGACTGACACTTTTTTTACCTATCGTAAGGCGCCCCCGATTTGTTCGTGGACGTCACAATCGGGGGCAAGCGAATCGGGTACTGCCGGGTTCCGGCGAAACATTTGATGCCGGTCAAGGAGTGCCACGCCCCGATGCGGGACCCGGAGCCGACGGATGTTTGGAAGGTCAGCGGGTGGTTCAATTTGCACGCGGACGCGATTGGGGGGCACAAGCGAGGTGAGAGCCGACGCGCGGAGCACGTACGGCCGATTGGCAGGGTGCTGCTTCGTTTAATGCTCCAGGGCTCGCCGAACGCGAAGCGCGACGCGAAAACCATGTCCCCCGCGGAGGTCGCCGCGCTTGAAAACGAAGCCCTCGCCGCGGCGAGCGAAGACGAGGGCGAAGGCGACGGCGAGGAAGAGGACGTGGAGAAGGCGGCTGGGGCGAATGCGGAGAAGCGGGCGGACGCGTTGCGACGGAAAGCGGAAGCGCGGGCCATGAGGCTCGCCGCGGAGGAGCCCCCGCTTGACATACTCCCCCTGCCCACCGCGCAGTACATGTTGCAAGTGCAGGTGTACCAGGCGAAAGATTTGCCCGCAGCGGACGCGCAAGGCTCGTCCGACCCGTTTGCGGTAGTGCGGTGCGGCCGCGCGCAGGCGAAGACGCAGGTGTGCCACGCCACCACCTCCCCAGGGTGGTTCAAGGAAATGCTCATGCAGGTGGAGTTGCCGTTACATCCGATTGCGCGGAAGAAACCGAAGCGCGACGGCGGCGAATCCGGGAGCGACTCCGGATCGGAATCCGGATCTGACAGCAACGCCTCTGGCAGTCCCGGTGATATGTCCTTAGGCCAGGCGGCTGCGAGGGGAGTACGGCCAGGCGGAGTCGGGGTTGGCGCCGGCGCTATCGCCGGTTTCGACGGCGTCGCGTGGTGGGCTGCGCCCGCGTTGTCCGTGGTGGTGCTTGACGAAGGTACGGCCTTGGTCCTTTCCCAAATCCAGGCTCACTGTTTGCCCATTCAAGACTGACACTTTGTTTTACCTATCGCAAGACATCGGGATGCTGGGTGGGCAGGACGTGGATCCGCTGTCGGTGATCGCGCTGCCGTTACTGCACCCGGCGCGGAAACGCAAACCGGGCGGAGGTGGCGGTTTCGCAGGGAACCCCGGGGATGAGTCCGAGGACGAGGGGTTCAGCACGCTCGCCAGCAGCGCGTCGTTCTGGACGGACATGGGCGTGGACGACCTTCCCGATCAGTACGAGGACCTGGGGAACTACAAAGTCGGCGCGTCTTCGCCCGAGTGGTACGCCATGAGCCAGCTAAATCCAGTCACGCAAGGTACGTATTTTTCAACCCAAATCCCGCCTCCCTGTTTGCCCATACGACACTGACACTTTATTTTACCCGTCGCAAGGCGGCGTGGAGTTACGCCCTGGAGGTAAAATTTTACTCCACTACAAACTCATGCCGCTTCCGAAGGAGGGTTTGTGGGCGTACGCAGGGGAGAAACCGCCCGCGGGTAAGGGCTGGGGCAACGCCTTGCCGAAAGTCGTGCGGCCGCTGGGTGACTTTTTCGGGAGCTACCCCGTGGAGGTGCAAGTTATGCTACTCGGCGTGCGCGGGATGGAACCGTTCCGGGGAATCCCAATCGCGCACCCACGGGTGGAGATTGAGCTTTCCGGGGCCCTGCCGCTTTTTCCGGGGTCTCCCTTCACGGTGCAGCAAAGCGCGCACTCCAGCAATCCAAACGGAGCGAACGCCAACTTCAACGGCCAGGTGTTGCGCCTACGCGGCCGCGTGCACCGGCTGGAGTCCATCGAGCTCGCGCTTTCGATCCGGATAATCGACGCGTTGCCTTTCAAGCGGATGGTGGGCACCGCGGAGCACAAGCTTACGCTCAACGCGGAGGATTCCGAATCGGACGGGGACGAATCGAACGACCCGACAAGACCCAAAAAGCGCAAACGCAGAACCCTGAAACCTATTCAAGCGAAACCTTTGACCGCGGAGGAGCTTCGGGAAATCGCAACCCAGGGCATGGAGAGCACCGAATCCGAGGGGTCGCGAAGCTCGGTGTCGGAAACGGACAGCGACGACGGCGGCATTCACGACGGAAGCGAAACCATGAGCGTGGAGAGCGCCGAGTACGCGCGGCGCGCGCGCGAGAGCGACGGGTTCGGGGAAAAGCAACGCAGTTTCATCTCCAAAGCCGCGAGTTCGTTCCGGGGGTCCGTGCATAGCAGCGGGAAGTTCCTCACCAAGGCGTTGTCGAAGGCGAGTTCGAAAAGTTACCGCGAAGCTCGGCGAAAAATGAAAGCCGAGGAGAAGACGCTTCAGTTCGACGCCAGTGTTGACGGAAGCGGTTTTCGCAAAGCGGGGTCCTTCAAAGGCTCGTTCGGGAAGAACGTGGTGGTACGAAAAACCGGGTCGATTTCCACGAGGAACTCGAAAGGCAAGCTCGCGAGCGTGGACGTGTACGCGCAGAAAAAACGTGACGACGAATTTTCCGATTCCGAGAACGACGATTTCGGCGCGAGTCACAAGCGGTCGGAGTCGCACGCCAAGAGTGTTGCTTCACACGCCACGCGAACTCTTTCCCGAGGTTTAAGTGCGATCGACGAGTCTGAACTTGACCCGGGGCACGGGTCGCCGATACCGGGAGGGCATTTAGTCGCCAAATTCACGAAATCGGAACCCAGCGAGTACGACCCCGACGGCACGCAGTTCACGGGGGACCCGACGGAGGAGTTCAGCACGGGTACGGCCTTGGTCCTTTCCCAAAATCCAGGCACACTGTTTTATCTCTCAGCTGGTGACTGTTTGTCCATACATCGCGATATACAATACTGACACTTTTCTTTTGCAATCACAGAGGACGAGCGAGACGAGGGTGACGACGACCAGGGCGACGGAAGCGAAGGCGAAAAGTCGGGTGCTGAAAAAGACCCTGGCGATGCCGGTTCGGATTCCGAAGACGGTGGGTCCGTTCGCGAAGACGACGCCGTGTCCGCCGTGGACGCGAGGTACGTACTGGGCCTTTCACCAAATCCCGGCCTCTCTGTTTTGCCGATTGTCCGCCCGTAATTACTCACTCACATTACGAAAGACTGACACTTTCTTTTTACACACAAAGCGCCCCGCGGTTTGACGACGGCAGCGGCAGCACCCCCGAGTGGATGGTTGGCCGGTCAATGATCGTGGACGGAACGCTTGAGGACGATTACATGAAGCCGCTGCCCTTTGTTAGCGTGAACATCATGCGCGCGAAGGGGGGGAAGGATAACACCTCGGAAAGGGTTGTCGGCGGGAAGCTGAAGTTTTGCGTGCGCGTTTTGCCGTTGATGGAAGCCACCGGGGACGAGGCGGATTTGCTTCATTTGGAGGAGAACGAATTGAAAAAGGACCAGCCTTTGATTCAAACCAAAAGGGGCAAAGCTAAACGGGCGTTGAAGGAAGCCATGCGCCGAGACTCCAAATTCATCGCGGACGAGGAAGGGGCGACGATGCCTCGGGATCGATTTTTGTCGCTGCAGCGCTTGATCGGCGGCGGCCCCAGTGCGTTGGCGCCGCAAGAAGTTGCGGTGCGCGCGTATGTGATTCGGGGCAAAAACCTGCGACCCCTGGATCCGTCCGGGCTGTGCGACCCGTACCTAAAAGTGGAACTCGCGGGAACGAAGAAACGCTTCGGCAACCGAAAAGACCACGTCAAAGAGACCCTGGCGCCGTGGTTTTACAAGAGCTTCGCGTTCACCACGGAACTGCCAGGGTGTTCGCAGCTCAACTTCAAGTTGTTGGGTACGTATTGGGGCTTTCCCAAATCCCATCACTGGTTGCCCATACAATACTGACACTTTTCGTTCACACGCACAGACTGGGACAAAAACGCGTCGGACGACTTAATCGGCAGCACCACCGTGGACTTGGTACGTATTTCCCATTCACCACACACCGTCTCTGCAATTGCCCATACTCGTACCAGAACGGACTATTACCTCTGACTGTTTACTCGTACACATTACGAGAGACTGACACTTTCTTGTTAATCGTGCCAGGAGGACCGCTGGTTCAGCGCGGTTTGGAACCAAGATTTCGCCAAGAAACCCCCGCTTGAGTTGAGAGCGTTGACGAACCCGAACGCGACTGGTAACCAAGGTAACTTAGAGGTCTGGGTGGAGATGTTCGAAGCGGGCGACGAAGCGCCGAAGCCGCTTCCGATTTCTCAACCCGCCGTGATCGAGTGCGAGATGCGCGTCATCGTGTTCAAAGCGAGGAACGTTGTGAACAAGGACATCGGCGGGCAGAACGACTTGTTCTTTAAGGTAGGTCTGGTGGGTGTGGATCACAAACAATCGCGGTTTGGAAGCACGCAGACCACTGATACGCACTACTTCGCCACGGACGGCAAGGGGAGCTTCAACTACCGGTTGCTTTACAAATTCACGATTCCAGTGACGAAGGCGAAACTTCGCTTAGCCGCTTACGACCGCGACGTGATCGGGAGCAACGATAACATAGGCGAAGCCGTGGTACCTTTAACAGGTCTTTGCAAGAACCTGATGCGGTCCATTGGCATTTCTCCCGAAGGCGAGCTCGGGGAGAATGCGTACGCGGAGATTTCCAAGAAGGACCAGCCGGACGTGAAGGCCGGCGGTTTCGGCGGTAAGGCGTTTGGCAGTTTCATGGATGGCGAAACCAAAGGTCTCTGGGTTCCGTTGTACCACCCTTCCAAAGACAACGTATCCCAAGGCGAGGTGGAGATGATGGTACAGATAATGCCTCTGCGTAAAGCAGAGCAGAAACCAGCCGGGAAGGGCCGAGAAGCACCGAACCGGGACCCCGTGCTTGACCCGCCCACGCGCGTGCATCTCAACCCGTTCGACCCGATCGGGTCGCTCGCGATCATCATGGGGCCGGACATGTTACGGAAGGTCTTAATAGTCGGGTTCTGTTTGCTGTGTCTGTTTTTAGGCGCCTCACTCGCCGTGTTCATCGTCAACGACGTCCTCGCCGCGTACATCAACCTGATGATCACACAAGCGAGCGCGTCGATGACCTTCCCGGGCGTCGACGCCATGAGCGGCGTCACGATGCCCAAGCTACCAACGTCCGCGCCGCACTTTCCGTAGGAGTATTTATAGGGGCTTTTAGTGTCTCAAAAAATGTAATTAGTACGTTCTAGATAGTCAACACAACTTAGACCTCTCGGACACACGCCTTTTCGTGTGTTTGTTGCAAGTGCCGTTCCATCGCGCTCGCGTCGTTTGGTGTATACAAAGTACCGGTCAGGGAATTAAAACTGACGTGCTTCGGCACTTCTTTGCGGTCAAAGTAAAACCCGCCGCTTTGTATTTTTTCATGACTAACGGTTGCTAGCCACACCACCGTATCCGCACCTTCCCACGGGCTCCTGAAACGTGACTTCAGTGAGTCGTAGAATCCGGGAAGCGCGACCTTCACCGCGTCCGTGTCCGTCCACCCAGGGTGCTGCGACACGAAGAGAATTTCTTCGTTTTTTTTGGATTCTCGTGCGCGTTCTTTTTCGCGCGTAGCGAGCAGTTCCATCAACACGACCTGCGCGCGTTTGTTCCTGGCGTATTGCCTGGTACCGTCGAACTTGTTTTGGGGAGGTTTCCGCATCTCGGGGTCCTGCAGTTCTATTTTTTCGGTAAGCATCCCCGCGCTCGCCACGCAGATGACCCTCGACGGCGATTTTGACTCGATCGCACTTCGTCGCAGCACCGGCGTTAACCCGTTCGTCAACCCCCAAACCGCAACCGCGTTCGTGGCGTAGTTCACCTCGGTTCCTTCCTTGGTCTCGGCGAAATGGTGTGACATGCACCCGGCGTTGTTCACGAGCACGTGTAACGGGAGCCCGCTTTTGAAGAAGTTTGCGACTAGCTCTTTAACAGCGCGCTGAGACGACACGTCGCACACG
>Ga0222648_1000829_pt1 | contig 12643 bp, 9 predicted proteins | sample AntAcemetagen335_FD_181021 | JGI IMG/M metagenome (GOLD analysis project Ga0222648, IMG submission 181021) | Saline water microbial communities from Ace Lake, Antarctica - #335 | ecosystem: Environmental > Aquatic > Non-marine Saline and Alkaline > Saline | place: Antarctica: Ace Lake | collected... | reverse complement strand
AATTCACTTTGGATCGGGGATGAAGCGAAAATTTCGTTTACGGGTAACCAAATCAAGTTTCGTCGTCGCAAAAAGTCGGTCGTACCCAGTGGTCTTACTACACTCGGGGCTGCCCACAGTAAAGATGCGGCGACAGTTCAAAGCGAAGCTCTCGCGTCAGCCTCCGGTGTGAGTATAGTCGCGGATATGAAACTCCATCACTGGATGGCGTATGCTAAATCCCTGGATACGACAAAAACGACGGGTGATATATTCACAGACTCTGCCGATGATTATGAAGCTTCCGCAGCATCCGAAGCGTTTAAGGAAGTGGGTAGCGATATATATTCCGCGCATAACGTTTCTATCGGTAAAAGTACCGCACCGACAACAGCCCTTGATGTTAATGGGACTGTCACGGCTACGGCATTCGTAGGCGCCATGCCGAATTTAGATGCGACCAAAATCACGACTGGGACACTCGACCGAAACACGACAGGGTCAGCCGCAAAACTAACAGCCACTGTAGCTATTGGGGGTGTATCTTTCGACGGGTCAGCGGATATCGTACCTACAACCTTTGGAGGAGCAACCTTCAGCGGTGACGTAGCGTTCAATACGAATACTCTCAAAATCGATTCGACTACTAATAGGGTTGGGATCGGGACGATAAGTCCCCTCGAAACATGTGATATACACGGTGTTTCTCGTATAAGTGCTGCATATCCCAAATTGGAATTTTATACAACTACACGAACAGGTTCCGATACATGGGGAAATTCCACAAATGCCGCAGGTGATTATAGAATTCACGCAAACGGTGACGCATCCGACGGAACGAAACGATCATTGAACTTTGATTATGGTCAGAACTCTGTACACACATCACGTATGGTCATAAACGCTGCCGGCAATGTCGGCATCGGGACGACGAGTCCAGATGCAGAACTCCATGTCGCGGGAACTGGTGCCATAGTCCTTCCAGGTGGAACGACGGCACAACAACCCACGGGTGTTACAGGTATGATTAGGTATAATTCCGAATCTTCTGGTATCGAATTTTATGATGGATCGTTATGGAAAGGTATAGGTAGTATATCTGCTACGGGTGGAACCACAACTACCTCCGGTTCGTATCGGATCCACAAATTTACAACTGGTGGTTCATTTACGGTTACAATTGGTGGTTTAATGGATTATTTGATCGTCGGAGGTGGTGGTGGTGGTGGAGGGAGATCTGGTGGTGGTGGAGGAGCTGGTGGTTTAGTATACCAAGTAAGTACAAATATTTCACCCGGTACGTATACTGTGGTTATAGGTAATGGTGGAGGGGGTGGTGCGGGGAGTGGTAACCCTAACTTAGGCTCGAACGGAAGTAATTCATCCGTTTTCTCGAAAATTGCAGTGGGGGGTGGAGGTGGGGGAGCCGACGCGTCGAACGCGTCGGCGACGTTGGGCCTACCGGGTGGTTCGGGTGGTGGTGGGCGATATGGTGGGGGTGGTGGTGGTGAAACTCAGACTTCACAAGGGTATGGTTTTGGTTATGCTGGCGGTGGGTCTTCGGGTGCGTCCACGTATAACGGTGGTGGTGGTGGTGGTGCTGGTGGAGTTGGACAAACTGGTACACCAACGTATCTGGGAGATGGCGGGAATGGTAGACAATACGATATATCCGGAACCAATACATATTACGCAGGTGGAGGTGGAGGTGGATCGCACGACCCCTGGCCTGGAACTCGTTCAACAGGTGGCTCGGGAGGTGGGGGGGCTGGTGGTGTCGTAAATGGTAACGGGGTGGCGGGATCGTCCAACAGTGGCGGTGGTGGCGGGGCTGGTTCTACAGATAGCGGGGATGGTGGAGCAGGGGGGACTGGTGGGTCTGGAATCGTGATAATAAGATATGTGTTATAATATATATGTCTACATTTGCGGAAATAGACGTGGAGACGAATAAAGTAATACAGGTGATAGTCGCCCAGAGTAAGATGTGGTGTGAATACCACTTAGACGGAACTTGGGTAAAAGTTTATGAAAATAAAAATAAACCGAGTGTAGATTGGATTTATCACCCCGATAAAAATAATTTTTCACTTGGACAACCATATCCATCTTGGACACTCAACGATACGTGTGAGTGGGTATCTCCAATCGCAATACCAGAAGATGCAAATCACGTGGATTACATGTGGAACGAAAAGACCCAATCATGGGACGAAACTGAAGCATAAACAAATTTCCTCCAAAGTGCCTCCCACTTTGTAAGAAAGACATCCCGATCGAAGTCCGTAGGACTTCACTCGTATCAAGCGACTTTGGCCGTTTAAAAAAACCTCCCCAAATAGTAGATATGGCCGCGAATGGTCAACTTGTGTTCACGGACGTGGATAAGGTCACGTTCAAGGGTGTCGGCAATACATCGAACGCCGTGATTGACACGATCACAGGAAAGCTCGGGGTGGGCGTTGACAGCCCAGACGCAAATCTTCATATTATCGGAAATTGTTTCGTCAGCACGGATTTGACCGCCTCAACGTTATCCGGAAACGGTTCGGGGCTTACAGCTCTAAACGCGACTAACATAACCACTGGGACACTCGATGCCGCACGTATTCCAGTCTTGGATGCAGCCAAAATCACGAGTGGGACATTCGCTCAAGCCCGTATCCCACTTTTGTCTGGTGTAACGGGTGTATTCGACCCCAATGTGGACGATATCAAGATTGGTAATGGTGCAGGAACGACGAGTCAAGGATCCAACTCTGTCGCTGTAGGGCATGATGCGGGTAAGACCAGTCAGGGAACCCAAGCCGTCGCCGTGGGGTACCTAGCGGGTAATGGCACACAGGGAGACAACGCCGTCGCCGTGGGAATCCAAGCGGGTTCGACGGGTCAGGGAGACAACGCCATCGCCGTGGGACGCCAAACGGGTGTGACAAGTCAGGGAGACAATGCCGTCGCCGTGGGGTACCTAGCGGGTAATGACACACAGGGAACCAGCGCCGTCGCCGTGGGAATCCAAGCGGGTCAGAGTGATCAGGGAGACGACGCCATCGCCATTGGGCATTATAGTGGTCAGACCAACCAAGGAAACAAGGCCGTCGCCGTGGGGTACGCAGCAGGTCTGACCGATCAACACGCTAACTCCATCATTCTCAATGCCTCTGGTGTGACTTTGGACAGTGGCGGGGCAAGTAGATTCTATGTCAAGCCTATCCGAGCCGCGACCGAGGCGAGTAATGTGGTAACCTATAACGCTACGACTGGGGAAGTGTTGGATTGTAAAGGGATCACTGTAAATACATTGGGGCACGTTACAGCAATTAAAATTTTGGGTGATGGTTCTGGACTTACAGCACTTTCAGCTTTGAATGTTACAACTGGGTTACTCGACACACTCCGTATTCCCGATTTACCTGCGAGTAAGATCACGAGTGGGACACTCCCAGTGACTCGTGGTGGTACAGGAACTACGACGAGTACCGGAACGGGGAGTGTAGTTCTTTCAGCCGCACCCGCGTTCACTGGTGACGTCACTTTCGATACGGATACTCTCAAAATCGACTCGACTAACAATAGGGTCGGCATCGGGACGACGAGTCCAGAAGCGAAATTACATGTGAAAGGTGGCTCAATATGTGTTCACCGAACCTTTCCCGATACCCCCGATGCCGGTATCGTGTTTATGGAAGACCATTCCAATAAAGATTGTATGTTTATAGCTTACGATGGTGGTGGGGTGGCGGAGACATCCGATGAGAGTTTACGTTTTTACAGTAAATCAGCAGGTGGCGCAGATCCAACTATAACTGGTGCTAATTTGTTGATGACTTTACAGGGTAATGGGCTCGTGCAATTCAGCTATACTGAAAAATTTAATTTGTTTTATGCACCGGCAGCGTGGGGTTATTCAACGACTTCTACGACTGACACAAACTTATGGACATTTGATGTGACGATTCCTCAGGAGGGTTATTTAATTCTAAATACTAATGGACACTGGAACCACAGTGTCGCAGGTTACTATATATACGCGAAAATTGGTGTAGATAGTAACGATCCGAGTGATACTTCGGGATTTTACGATTCCCACACGATTGGTGGTGCCAGTACAAACGGTGGTGATTTTCATTCATATAAAGATAGTAGTGTGTCCTGGCAGGATTTTAATTGGTCTGGAATTCTTAAGGTAGCTGCCGGAACTCGCACTATATGTATGCGTGTAAAGACACCACAGGGTGGAACTGTATACATAAATGGAGCAGCTGTAAGTATGTTGTATATCCCCAAAAATTATTTCTAAATATATTTAAATGTCTTCTATCAAGGATAATAGTTTACACCCTTATTTCACGATTGTATTTGTTGACACGGTTAGAAGTTTGATGGTCAGTCCACCAGACACGTTTGGACATAGTGGGTCGTGGGATACGATCGAATTTCCACATGGATATGATAAACCAGACAAAGAACTGTTCAACGAAACATTTATTCGTAATTTTCGTGAAAAAGGATTTGAAATTTTACGAGATAAAAGGAATAAATTACTGACTGAATCAGATTGGACGGGTCAATATGAAATAGAAGAATGGAAAGAATACCGCCAAGCTCTCCGTGACATTCCTTCTACTACAAAAGATCCAGAAAACCCCATATGGCCAGAGCCACCGAAAGTTAAAATCATCACTAGTGGATCAACCACCCATATCCAACTCGCGAAGGACCTCCAAACCGAAAAGGAAAAAAATAAACAAATGGAAGCTCGTATTTTAGCTCTCGAAAATGTCTAAAAATTTCCTCCAAAGTGCCGCCCACTTTGTAAGAACCTGAGTTCCAAGTGCGAAGCACTTGTCCCTTTAAAAAAACCTCCCCAAATAGTAGATATGAACGGGAGTGATACGTACCTGGATATCAATAATTCCCACCTCAGGGTAACGAGCGGGAACGTTCACGCGAATGGCTTCAACATCGATCAAATATCGATCGTGGCGAGTGCGAACACCGCAACTACCGTTAACTTTAATAACGATACGAAAGCCTTCAACGCGGTCTCGAACATCGAAGTTGGGACCGCAAACCTTTTCGTGGATACGACCACATCTAGGGTTGGGATAGGGACGGACGCACCCGCCCATACCCTCGATGTACACGGATCTGCGAATGTTGGTACCATCACGGCAATATCGTTCGTTGGAGACGGATCCCAATTAACTGGTATAGCTTCTAACCTTCACCAGGTTGTCGAAAATGGGAATGTAACTTCAAACACAGTTCAATTTACTAATGCTACGACAGGTTTAGTCGCCACAGGGAATGTAGAAATTGGGGGTGAACTCACTATGACTGGGACAGGTGCTCTAACCGTTCCAAGTGGTACGACAGTACAGAGACCGACGACCCCCGTTAATGGTATGATCCGGTATAACTCAGTAACCGGGTTCATGGAAGCGTATACCGCACAGGGATGGGGGATCATCGCCCATCCGCCATCGGTTTCTGGTATTTCACCTTCGACTGTTCTTCTCACTAATACAGGGACACAAGTCTTCACAATTACCGGTGGGGGGTTTACTTCTGGATCGACTGTACAACTCGCGGGTGCAGATGGAACCGAATATACGGTGTTTGATACGACGATTGTTAGTGCTACACAAATGACATTTAAAATGGGGGTGGATGGGGCTACGGGTGGATACGATAAGGCGCAGCGACCTTATACATTTAAAGTTACATCCAATTCAGGTCTCGTGACACAGAGTTCTGCTACGATCGGGTTCGGTGGTCTTTCTTGGACTTCACCTGCAGGTAATGCCACGCTGAATTATGCAGTGGGAACTTCATCTACACAATCCCTTGTCGCTACAGATGATATAAATGGGAGTGACGTGACGTTTAGCATTGTTAGTGGAACACTGAATGGTCTTACCCTGGCGTCAGCGACCGCCTCTCCGGCTACTTTTGGGGGGAGTGCCACTGGTGCCGCTACAAATTCCGTAGTATTTCGAATTACGGATAATGTCAGCGGGGCAACCCTTGATAGAACCTTCAGTATTAATGTCACTGTACCTACTAATTTGTACACGTTTACAACACACACGTTTACACATTGTAGCGGTGATACGAGATACGGTCCACAGCTCGGTGATGCTTTATCTGCGTATGGTAACATAAGTCCATGGAATAACACGAACCTTTTTAATATCACGACACGTGGATTCCAACTCTGGAAGGTTCCTGAAACTGGGACGTATCGGATAACCGCATACGGAGCGAAAGGTGGTGAAGAGTCGACATCTGCGGGGTCGTATAACAACACACCTGGTAACGGTGCCTATGTTAGGGCTGATATTGCCCTGACTTTGAACACACAGGTCGTCTTTATCGTAGGACAAAAACCCCCCCAATCAACGGATAACTATAGATCCGGTAGCGGCGGTGGTGCGACGTGGGTTCTTAAAGATGGAACCTATACGAATAACGCTGATGTATATATGGTTGCGGGTGGTGGTGGAGGCGCTGGACCCCGACATTTTAATGCTGGAACATCTGGTTCCGCGAACGGTTCGTCGCAGGGTACGTTAGGTGGGGGTGGTACGTCTCACTGGAATGGTAACGGTGGTGGAGCTGGCTGGACAGCTGATGGCGCTCCATCGGGAGCACGTGGCGGTGTCAAGCCAAGTGGTGGAGCTATGGGTGGTACAGGAACAACGCACGGAGGTTTTGGTGGTGGTGGAAGTGAATCTGGTGATTCAGCCGCTGGTGGTGCTGGTGCTACGGGTGGGCGAGCCGCGTTGGCGTATAATTCTACAGGTAGTAACACAGCAAGAGGTGGTACATCATACATCACGACAACTGCAACGAACCGTACTTTCTTAGGTAATCATTCGACTGATAATGGTTCGGTTGTTGTCGAATTTCTTCCATAAAATGTTACTATATACTAAATGCTTGCCCAAGTATTGGAAGTCATGTGTCCAGGTATACCGTATACATCCAGTGGTACATGGGAAAGTGTTGTTTTTAACGATGGAAACTTTTACAAACCAACCGACGAAATGTATGAATTAACACTGTATCAGTTAACACACACCGAAGCTATTAAAAAAATGCGGGAGCGACGAGATACTCTACTCGATAAAAGTGATAAGTACATGACGCATGACTACCCTCATAGACTCGAGTTAGATGCACAAAATTGGACCGTGTATCGTCGGGCTCTTAGAGATATTCCAGTCACGGCTCGACCCACGTTAGATGAAGACGGTAATCTCGTGAACATGGCATGGCCCATACCACCCCAATAAAAAAATTTCCTCCAAAGTGCCGCCCACTTTGTAAGAACCAGAGTTCCAAGTGCGAAGCACTTGTCCCGTATCAAATGACTTCATCACTTAAAAAAACCTCCCCAAATAGTAGATATGTCCTATTACGTGACGAATGATAATTCGTTCCTGGATATCAAGAACGCACACCTCAGGGTAACGAGCGGGAACGTATACGCGACAGGGATCGTCACCACCGCAAATGTGGAGGTGGGTGGGGAACTCACTGTGACTGGGAACGTGGTTGTGGGAGATGACTTGACCGTGACTGGGAATGTGGTTGTGGGAGATGACTTGACCGTGACTGGGAACGTCGCTGTGGGAGATGACTTGACCGTGACTGGGGACGTCGCTGTGGGAGATGACTTGACCGTGACTGGGAATGTGGTTGTGGGAGATGACTTGACCGTGACTGGGAACGTGGTTGTGGGAGATGACTTGACCGTGACTGGGAACGTCGCTGTGGGAGATGACTTGACCGTGACTGGGAATGTGGTTGTGGGAGATGACTTGACCGTGACTGGGAACGTGGCAGTCGACACAGATACCCTTTTTGTCGATTCTGTGAATAATAGGGTTGGGGTGGGGACGACGAGTCCGGGCGCGGAACTCCACGTCGCGGGAACTGGGGCCATAGTCCTCCCAAGTGGTACGACGGCGCAACAACCCACGGGTGTTACAGGTATGATTAGGTTTAATGTAACTATGAAAAAGTTGGAATTTTACACCGGAACAGTGTGGTCAGTCATAGGTAGTGTCAATGCTATAGGTGGTACTGTAACAAATGTGGGTGGATACACAGTTCACACATTCACATCTTCGGCGACGTTCACGGTGATTTCCGGTGGTGAGGTTGAGTACCTCGTGGTCGCAGGTGGAGGTGCTGGTGGGACTGACAGGGGAGGCGGAGGAGGTGCTGGTGGTATGCTCACCGGAACAATAACTATAATTCCTGGTTCGTATACTATTACGAGGGGTGGAGGAGCGGCACCGGTTACGGAGTATGGAACCAGTTCTGGTAGTGCTTCATCCATTGGCTCATTGATAACTACAGTTGGTGGCGGTGGCGGTGGCGGTGAAGGTGGTAATGGTGCTACTGGTGGCTCCGGTGGAGGTAGTGGATACGGGGGTGGGGGATACGGGAGTGGAACATCTGGGCAGGGTAATAGAGGTGGTTCTGGATATAGTGGAAGTGGTTACCGGACAGCCGGGGGTGGAGGAGGTGCGGGTGGGGTTGGGGTGAATGGGTCTAGTAATGGAACAAATGGTGGTGTTCAGAGACCTGATGGTGGCGCTGGTATAGTGAGTAGTATAAGTGGTACGTCTTATTTCTATGCAGGTGGTGGTGGTGGTGGTAGATGTGATGTCGATAGCGCAGGTACAAATGGTGGTGGTAGTGGTATCGGTGGTTCGGGTGTAGGTGGTAATGGTACTGCGACGACAAACGGTAATGGATATAACGGTACAGCAGGTAGGGGTGGTGGTGGTGGTGGTGGTGGTCAGACCGGTACCACCTCGTCAAATGGCGGTCTCGGTGGCTCGGGAATTGTGATAATAAGATATCTCAGCTAAACATATAGAATGCCTGAATTTGCAGAAATAAATACACAAACCAACGAAGTTCTTCGAGTCATAGGAGCGAAGAGTAAACTTTGGTGTGAGTATGAATTAGATGGAACTTGGTTCAGAACCTATGAAAACACGGAAGGTAAAAACTTTGCGGGGATAGGGTTTACGTACCATCCAGATAAAGATAACTTTTCACCCCCTCAACCCTATCCTTCGTGGACTCTCGACGACACGTGTACATGGCAACCCCCAATCCCATACCCTTCGGATAATAAAATGTATACATGGAACGAAGACACCCAATCATGGGATGAGGACGATCTCCTCACGTAAAACATACGGCAGTGTAATTTCTTGTTTCGACCTTTGTTGACCTTGGTACATGTATTGTGAACTCGGGTCATCGTAACTTTTCTTAAACACGACCGCTCGGTCATTATAGTACCGCCCATCCCCAGATTTGTAAATGTATGAACACCTCACACACTTATCGTTTACAAAGTCTTTTTCAGTTATGGGAGCGACCGGTTTTTGGTCTATCAAGTCACCGACTGTCTTCAGGATAGATTTCATAGCGGTCGGCTGGTTCCCTAGGGTTCCGTGAAGATCCTTCATAAATCCTATTATGAGGGGTCCTAGTTTCGTTTGGTCGAGACCTAGTAATTCGAGTTCCGTCTCGGTATGTTTTACGAGACTTTCAATCCACTCGGTCATTACGTATGTATAAAGCCATTCTTTTAAATCCCCCCAAATAGTAGATATGTCTTTGGAACAGACGATAGGCAGCCTCAGATTATACGGGGGCGACCACCCATACACGGTCGACTGATGTGATTGAGAATGAACTGGACGCACACGGACAGATCCAATGGGAGGATCACTCCACAGAGACTGAGAAGGCATACAAAATCAGGTACTTGGATGTTTCAGGTACCCAAACAGATTCCGCAAACGCAGTACATATAGCAGCCTTCGTGGGGTGCACATATCATTGTGGCTGATCACACCTAATAACACGTAAATCATTTCTTACGCTATATTAGATGTCTGTCAATAGTTTGAATACGTTCCTGAATGTGAAAGATGCCCACCTTCGGGTGGTTTCAGGGAACGTGTATGCGACAGCTATGAATATCGGGGGTATAAATGTTGATGTTGCTCACGGTCTCCAGAGCGTCACCGATCAGGGAAATGTCACATCAAATACACTTCAGTTTTCGAACGCGACCACGGGTTTCGTGACTACCGCAAACATCACGGTGGGTCGCGATCTCACCGTTACAGGGAATGCCCTCGTTTCCTCGAATTTAACCGTTACGGGGAATGTCACGGTCTCGGATGACCTCACAGTCACGGAAAACCTTCTCGTCTCCAACAATTTGACCGTCGCGAAAGATGTGACCGTCACCGGGAACACGTTCTACACCAGTCCCATGTCAATCTCCGTAGATTCCAACGTGGTCGCCGAATACACGGGACCCCACGAGAGACCTCTGCGGAAGTACCCGGAGGTGGCTATGACTGGACCGACGTCTGGGGGCTATACGGTGACAACAAGTAGCATACGGACCGCCAGTGGTGGTCATTCATTTGATGGATATAATGCATTTGATAATAATATAAACGTCAGTTATGCATCACCGAATAGTTACAGTTGGGTTCCAGAAACAAATTCAAATTATAATTCATCGGGAAATGTATACAATCCAAGTGTTGATACCCCTACTAGGAATTTAGGGACAGGTGCCGTCGACGGTGAATGGATCAAGTTGGAGTTACCAAACAAAATCAGATTGGAACACATGAAATTGGCCTTCGATCAAACAAATGACCCAACTCGTGCACCGAAAGATTTTTTAGTTTATGGATCGTATGATAATGTAAATTGGACTGAACTTCTTTCTGTAACCGACGCTATTTATGTGGGTAGTTCATCGACTATAGCGGGATATACATCCCATGATGTGAAAAATACAACGTTCTATCAATATTTCGGTGTAGTCGTCACGAAAATTTCTGGTCAAAATAATTATTTCCGTATATTTGAACTCGAATACTACGGCCACGAAGAAGGCAGTGCCTCCCTAGACACCACCCTAAAGACCGTGTACAACGTGCCGGCGACCACGGGGACCCAGTTGGAGGTCTACTATGATGGGCGGGAGACCTCAAGTTACCCGGGCTCGGGGACGACGGTTACTGACCTGGCTTTACCGGCGAATAACGGAACGTTAAATGGTGGGGTCGGGTTCGATACGGAATATAAGGCGTTTACGTTTGACGGGACCGATGATTATATCAGTGCGACGTATCCATCAGTGGCAGGTGATAATATTATTACCATGAGTGCATGGATTTTAGCGACTGGTACAGGTAGTGGTGGGAGTGCTGCCACCGCACTTTATCTAGGTAATAGTTACGGTTCAAATTCTATTGGAATAGATATCTATGATAATGGTACTGTATATTGGTATATGGCCGGTGGTTCGTATATACTTTTTAACTCTCCAAAAGTTCCCCTGAATGTAAAAAATCAATGGTTCCATGTTACTGGTACGTATCAAACCATTAATTCGGTCATCGAAATGAAATTTTACGTAAACGGTGAAGATGTAAGTAGTTATGGAACATTTGTATCCAATGGTTCGTTGAGTTTGGTCGGTAATGATACACTTTACATAGGTAAACGAGCTGGTGTAACCACCATAAATTGGAACGGTTCCATCGCGAACTTCCGCCTCTACTCCAAGGCCCTCAATGCTGGGCAGGTCCAGGAACTCTACGATTACCAAAAAGACTATTTCTCGGGGTCCCGGTCCTCCGTGACCCTGTACAAGGGCCACTTGGGCGTGGGGGTCGCCGAACCCTCGGGCCAATTGGAACTCGCGGGAGATGCGCGGATTCAAGAGTATCCTCCTAGGGGGATGACCAACTTTGACACCTATATCGAAGGACATGGGGTGTTTTGTGCGAGTGTGAGTAGTTACTATACCCCCGGAGGTAGTTCCTTCACCCCATTCTCAGCGTTCGACCATAATAGTGTTTCCCGATGGGCGACACTTGACACGAGTGGATATACAAGTGGTGCATATACCGGAAGTGACAATTTTACAACAAATGGTGGGTACGTTGGTGAATGGATTCAATTGGAAGTACCATATCCCATCAAACTTCGTCATGTAAGTATCAACCCGGGAAATTACGCCAGTTCGCGATCAATACGAGCCGGGTATATTTTGGGTTCTACTAATGGTGTCGAATGGAATGTTATCACTAACTTTAGCGGTATAACGTATTCGGATGATACATTTACAACAATAGAAGCACCCGCTACATCAGCGTTTCGTTATTTCAGGATGGTCGTGACAAACGTTCAATCGACTGGGACTATGGTGGATATCACAGAAATCAAATACTTCGGCACCCCCGGTCCCACGATCCTCGACAAGGGTTCGCTGACTTTAGGGAGATCCCTCGATGTTCCCCGCATTTCGCGATACGACGTGGATACGGAAACCCCGAGACCCGAGAAGTTGGTGCTGGATTTCGATACCACCGTCAATTCCTCACCCACAGATATCTCGGGGAAGGGGAATCATGGGACGTTCGTGAACGGTGCCTCCTACTCCCCAGCGGATAAGGCGTTTAGTTTTGATGGGACGAATGGTAATATAACTGCTACCGTTACCGACGCCACTGGAGATTGGGTACATTCAACGAGTTATTGGTTTAAATTAAATACACTTACGAATGGGGATTATTTTCATTTAATCACG
>Ga0222648_1000827_pt1 | contig 12658 bp, 7 predicted proteins | sample AntAcemetagen335_FD_181021 | JGI IMG/M metagenome (GOLD analysis project Ga0222648, IMG submission 181021) | Saline water microbial communities from Ace Lake, Antarctica - #335 | ecosystem: Environmental > Aquatic > Non-marine Saline and Alkaline > Saline | place: Antarctica: Ace Lake | collected... | reverse complement strand
GCGAAAGAGGTCTTTGCCCTCATCCGTGCGCATTCCCATAATATCCTCGGCAGAGATCGTCTTAGCGCGGTCGCCGACACGCCCAGCCGCCAAGCGCTTCTCACGCGCCTGCAGACCCACTGTGTTAGCGCCATCCGCCAAAACCGTCCCATCGCCACCCGTGGCCAGCTCAAGCGTGCTGTGAGGCAGGAGTGCGGCCATGCCGAGCTGCGTATAGCTTGGCAAGGATGAGATCATCGGTTTAAGATCAGCATCGAACCGGTTCAGCCCCCGGATGCGACGCAGGCATTCCTCTGCCACCTCATAGCGCAGCGCATCAGAAACAATCACGACAACTTTCTGGTCCTGCCGCCGGAACATCGCCGCTTGATCGCGGTAGAAATCCCCCTGCTTGGGGTATCCGGTAATCTCCCACGCGGCGGTCTTCGCCAGATGATCTTGCCAGGCGTCGTTCATGGGACGGACAAAGGAGTTCGTGTACCGGTTCTCAACCGCTTCAAAGAGTTCGCCCAAAAGCGATGATTGCCCGGCTTTCTGGAAATGGAAAATGAACTTGCGATAAAGCTGATCAAGACGGTACCAGCTGCTGGTGTAACGCTTCACACCCTCCGCCAGACTGGACATGCCAAGGTTGATCTCCGCAAGTGCTTGTTGGAATTCGGTGGCAAAGGCGATCGCTTGGTAAATGTCGGCATATCCCGCAAACCAATGGCTTTGACGACGTTGCCGGACCCATTTCAGAACATCCGGGGCGCTGACGGTTTGGGTGGACATCGCATGCACCAACCCGCGGATAATGTGACGATCAATTTCTTCGAACGTATCCATCCCAATGACAGTGCGGACCTCCCGTCCTGTCAGGTCACCCGCGATATTGAGCAGATCTTGATACTTGGTCGCAAGGGTGGTGAAGGCCTCACCGCTTGTGCGTGCGTTCTTCCAGCGGCTGAATACCAGGCTTGCCTCATCATTGAGTGTGCCTGTCTCGCCCAGGGCATGCGCATAGGCCGATTGAAACAGCGTAATCGCAAAATCTTCAAAATCCGGTGCGTCGGATTGATATCCGTAGTCCTGCGCAACCTGCTTCCAGAAGAAATCCGTGAGGTTCGCACGCGCCATCAAGCGCAAGATGTCATCGCGGTCTTCCGCCAAATCGCCCAGCAGGGCCTCAATCACTGTGTCGAGACGTCCGGTCACCCCCGCGCAGACTGCCAGCATCTTTTGGCGCACTTGGGTCTGGGTATCCGTAGGGTTTGCCAATCGTTTCAGGGCTTCGATGCGCCCTTGCGAGCGGTAGAACTCCATGTGGTCACGCACGACCGCTTCCAATTGCGTGGGCAGGCCCAGTTCAGCCAGCCAGATCGCCGCCTGATCTGCTTTAAACACCGCAGTGGCAAGTTGCAGATCCAACAGCCAATTTGCAGCATCCTGGGGTGCCGGGCCGTCATGAAACACCAAAAACCGTGTCTCCGGCTCTTGCCGCAACATGCGGTGTTTTAACCCGAATTCGTTATTCGCGATCTCGACTTTCGTGACATCGGGAAGATCTACGGCCTCGAACGCGTCACGCATGTCGCGGTCTGCATCGTACCAAAAGACAATCCGGTGATCATCGAACTGCCGTCGCAGGCTGGCGGAAATTCGATCAGTCATTCTTGGCTTCCAACCCGGGGATTTTATTCAACGCGGTGCCGAACTTCGGGTAATTCGCCTTTACGCCATCGTCGAGATCAATTTCGATCTTTTGCTGCGCCATCGGAAAGACCACATCGCGTTCCCAGGCATTCAGCTCTTCAATCTGTTTACCGACACCAGCCATATCTTTCAGCGCCTTGGTGCGCTGGGTCTGGCCAGCACTTGCATCATCAGACAGCTTTTCCAGTCGCCCGCGTTCGGCCTCAAGCTTGCTGATGTATTCGCGCAAGTAGTCATTCAGCACGACCGAGACGGTGTCAGAGCGGTAGCGGTGCATATAAATCAGTGCCTGAAAACTGCCCTTGGGGCTGGCGAACAACCAGTAGATCGGGCGCTTCTTGTAGCGCTTGACGTGGTCGGCGTAGAAATCCTTGGTTAAATACTTGCGGATGTCTTTGCCAAGTGCGTCTTCGATATAACGCAGGTTTTCGCGGAAATGCGCCTCGCCGAAGGTGGTGCGCAGGAATAGGCGGAAACGCTCGGTGATGTCGTCGGGGAACCAGTCGGCGTCGAGTACGGGGATGACGTTGTCTTCGTCGGGCATGAATTGCGGCTCGGGGATGCGGGCGAGGTAATCGGCCAGCGTTTCGCCCTGATTGGCGAGGATCAGGCCGGGGGCGTCAAGGCTGTAGCGGCCGAACATGCAGCCCACGGCGTAGGAGAGGAACTCGGCCATGGTGTCGGCGCGCAGGCGGATCTCGCGGTCGGCATCGCTGGCGTTGCCGCCATAGCGATAGGCGGGGTTGCAGGTGAGGGTGATTTCGTTCAGCGGCACCTCGGGGGTCAGCTCGTCTTGCAACCCGTAGGCGTCGATGAAGATGCGGTTGTTCTCTTCCTCCAGCCGCTGCATTTCGTCGGTCATGCCCTGCCAATGGGTGCGCAGGGTGGTGTAGGTGTCCTCCAGCGTGTCGGCACGGTGGTCGGGTTGGAGCAGTGGGAGCGTGATGAAATCCCACGAGGTTTCGTAGGCGTCCCAGTCAGAACGGGCTATTTCCACCATAGAATCTGCAATCTTGCTCGTTATTCTGGTTTCATGGTTATCCAAAATTGGCAATGATGCTATGTTCCCAACCTGAAAATTCACGGTTGAATTTACGGCTTTCAACAAATGAGATGATAGTTTTGAACATAAGAATGCCGTTAAGAATTTAGCATCCCCTTCAGGTGGGAACGCAGATGAGCCGGCGACGTCGAAAATTGCAGCCGTATCAGAGTATCGAGCACCGAAATAGGAAGAACTAATAAATGACCAAGTGATTGAATCGCAAAAGTAATGACTTAAATTTTGTGGCCTTGAACGAATTTTACCGAGTTCGTCGGCGAAATTCTTAATCTCACACCCGTCACTCTCCCAATTTACGATGTTCTCGTTATTTCCATACCACTTTCGATACTCACCACCTTTGTTGTACGGAAACCACTTGCGTTCGAAGTCGTGACCAGTGGCGTCAGAAAAACTCGTTTTCCGACGTCCCACTTCAAACCATTCACGCACGAATTTTTCGTTACTTCCAGTTTGCAGACCCACCTTTACTGGTGCAATTTCATCAAGTGCCGGCATGTTTTCATATGCTGATCTAAAATTCGAACTGACCCAATAAGCAATTGGATTACCAGGCACCTTCTCAAAATCCTTTGCAGAGCCGCGATAGAACCAGCCACAGTCACGATTTCGTATCGCTTTCAGAGTCAGTTCAGCCATTTCAATATCGCCACCCTTGAAATCAACAAGACGAACGTAGTTTCCGCTCAACTTTGGTTGCGGCAAATTAATAAAGTTGTAAGCGCAAATTTGAACAGTTGCTCCCTTGAAGCCAGTCAAAGGTAGCTCCACCAGATTGGTGATTGCCCTTTTTTCAGTCAAATAGCTACGTAGCTTCTCATGTGAGCTGATATACATCCAAACGTTTGGACACATAATACCGACGTAAGCGGATCGCTCACTCATCTCACCACAACGAACAACAAATGCGGAAAACACATCAGATTTGAAATCTGTAAAGCTCTCTCTAAGAAAGTTTTTCAGCTTTCCGTTCACTCCCCTACCGCCCATATACGGCGGGTTGGCCACCACCACATGATACTTCGGCGACAGCGCCTCGGCCATGCGCAGCACGGCCACAACCCTCTCCTGCACGTCCTTCAACAGCAGATCACTCGAAAAATCCCGCGCCACCACCACCCGCAGCGCCTCTGCCGGGTCGCGCAGTTTCGGCACGATCAGCGAGCCAAAGTTCTTGGCCTGTTCGAACTGCCCCAGCGTCTCGCGCAGCTCATCTGTGAACAGATCCTTGCCCACCACAGCGGCCACATCCTGCATCTCGGCCTCGGTAAAGCTCACGTTTTGCAACACGCAGATGTCGGGCTTTGCCTCCATCCGCAAGAACCGCCGCCGCCCCAGCTTGGCCGCCGCCTTCATCGCCAGCGCAAAGGCCCCCAGCGCGCCCGCGCGGTCGTCAATCTCCACCCCGGTCAGGTTGTGCGTCAGGATCAGCGACGGGATCTCGGTCGCGTCATATCCCTCTTCCTCGTAGATGGCGTAAAGCAGGTCAAAGGCATAGGTCAGCATGTGCCCCGACCCGGCGGCAGGATCGCAGATGCGGATGTCTTCGGGGCGGGAGATGCGCAGAAAGTCAGTCTCAGGCTCTTCCGGCGCAATGTAGTAGTCCATCCGCTCGGCCAGACGGCTTTGCGGCCGGTTCAGCAGCCAGAGCCGCCCCAGCGAGTTCTCCACCAGATAGCGGACGATCCAATGCGGCGTGAACAGCTGCGTCGCGGCGGGGATATTCTCGGCCGTGATCTTGACGTTCTTCTTGAGGCCCGCAAAGACCTGATCCTTCTTCTCCGAGATGTAGAACTGGTAAAGCCAGCCGATGATTTCGACATCCTGACAGGCATCATCCGTCATCACGGCGCGCACCTCCGCCAGGATGGAGGTTTGCGACAGCAGATCCTCGGGCATCAGCAACTCAGAATAGTCGTCGATCTGCTCGAACAGAAAGGGCATCGGCCCGTGCCACTGGTTGCAGGCATGGACCAGCAGCAGCCGGTACGCCTCGGCCTGCGGATCAGATGAAGGGATACGCCCATCCAGCAGGGCCACAACCTTTTCTGGCGCATCCTCAGGAAAGTTGCCCGCCATCGCCTCAGACAAGATTTCAGGGCGGGTTTGCCCGTCAGCAGGCGAGACGATCCCGACCGAGGTGTAATCATTGGCATCCATAAACTGCAACGCCGTGAAACGGTTGAACCAGGTATAGGCGACTTGCTCAATGACCTGCTGCCTGCTGTCCCGCGCAATCGCCGCATCGAGATCCTTCATCGCCTGCGGGTGTTCCCGCCACGCAGCGCTGCCATCGACCAAAACCAGATCGAGCTTGGAGGTAACCTGATCAATCAGCAGGTTGCGGGCGGCTTGGGCAAACTTCTTGAGTGCATTGGTATCCATCAGACAATCACTTTCTTGCCTGCGCGGAGTTCCACCAGCAGGGTTTTCTTGAGCTCTTCAAGGTAGCGGTCGAGATCGTTTTCATCGGCAATATAGGGCCGGCTGTAGCCATTCTTGATCTCGGAGGCGTTCACATAAGCCACAGGGGCCGGAATGGGCGGTTGCGGTTGCTTACCAACCGCGTCCTCGTCCCCATCATCATGCTCCACAGGTGGCAACGGGCGGGCCATAGTCGCGATCTCGGCTAGCATCTGCGGCACCAACCCTCGGCTGATCCCATTGGCGCGATCCCGCAAAACCGCAATTCCTGACACATGATCAAGGCCCAGGGCGTGCGCATCAAACCGTGATTGGATTATCGCCTGATCTTCTGCCGACAAAGCCTGGAACTCAACTGTCTGAAGAACTTTGCCACGGGCGTCCACAATCGCCGCTTGCACAGCTTTGCGTTCCGTAAGCACCTGCAGGTCAACCTTTTCCTTCAATGACAGCAGATCAGATTTAAGCGCCTGGATCGACGACCCTTTAAAACAAGCGGGATCATCCAGCACGCCGCGTATCTGACCCGAAGCCGCCGGATCAATATAGGCAAGGTTGGCATCTTGCGTAGCGAGGACCCCGCGCGCCTCATCATAAATGACCTTCTGGTTGCCTGCCATGAAGCTCTTGATCTTGTCTAGAATGTCTTCTTTGCTACTGAGCAAGTCATTTTCCTGCTTAATGGGCTCCGTGATGTACCACCCCGGCTGCTTGTCCAGCATGGCCGTGATCCGGTCGCGCAAAGGCACCAGCGCCTGTGTGAACGGGTATTGCGCCTGCAATGCGACGAGACCGTCCAGATCACGAGCGAGATCCCGGATCGCCGCCGCCCATTCTGCCCCATGGCTGCGGGCATCCGTCCCGCCCGCAGGTGTGCCAAACAACTCGCGGTAGAGGTCCTTGGCCTTGCGCAATTGTGCAGATGTGTATTCCGTTTGCGGCGTCAGCAGGACATTGCCCAATACATGAGAATTCCGCAGCGCCTTGGCCAATTCTTCGCCTTCAAGCACCGTGCTGTCCGACCGCGCCTCCAGCTTAGCCTTTGCTGATAGACCCGCCGCAACGCACAGCGTCGCCACGGATGGCCATCCATAGGGTTTTGTGCCGAAGCGATCGACCACGGTCTTCACCGAAGCGTTCACGCCAATCCGGGCTTGGCCTTGGACGTAATTCAGTATTTCTTGTTCTGGCTCGCTCATGCCACCCGCATCATCACCACCAAAAAGCCCGCCACGCGCCGTGGCCGCCTTGCCGATCTCGGCTTCGGTATATGTCACACCGCGCAGCATCGGCAGGTTGACGTAGATTTTGTCGACCAGGATCTGGAAACCTTTCAGAAGCCGCTCTTGGGGATCTTCACCGCCGATCTCAAGCTCATCACCCCGCACAAACATCCGCGCCTCGCTCATGAGAGTGCGCAATCGGGTTTCCAGATCTTTGGCCCTGCGGCCATTCTGCTCGCCCTTTTCAGAAACGATCCGGTCCTTCCCCGGCTGGCCACTCCCGGAGCGGGCTTGCCGGATATACTTGTCAGTTTGCTTGAACAGACGCAGATCGCGAATAAAGCGCACATCGGGGGCCAGCACCACAGCAAGCTCTTCACGGGTCATGCTGCGCATTCGCATCGTCTCGGGGGCTGCAGACTCCTCATTGAGGGGCGTGATGATGTTCACCGCCAGCTCATACTCCCGGCCCAGCAGATGATCATCAAGCTTGCGGCTGAAGGCGTATTCGTGGCCCGTGCCAAGATGCTTGATTTTGCGGTGCTTGAGGACAGTATCAAAGGCGAGGGTTTCCAGCTCTTTGCTGATTTCCGACGGATCGATGCTTTGCCCCTTGATCTCAGCTTCCACATCCTTTTCTTCGTCTGTCAGGAACTCATAGGTCTCGCCATTGCGCTGGATCAACGTATTGCGCTCAAGCACGGACAGCGCCTCTTCAATCTTGCGCCTTTGCTTGGTTTGGTCCGCCGCAAAATCTGAAAGCAGCAAAATCGAAATGTTACGCACCGTGGGCTTGAAGCCTTTGACATATTTTACAAGAAATAGGCACTTCAGAACCCGCACGGCAAACGGATCATCAAGATTGCGTTCGGCAATCTGGATTGATTGTTGGACGGAAGATTTGAGAGCCGTGCGAATGCCCTCGAACATCAGATCAAAGGTGGCCAACCCACCGACTTCATGATCTGCCAGTTTTTTAGCAACCTCCTGAAACACCCCAAGCATGGAGCGCTCCCCCACGGAGCTGTGTTTTCCCTCAAAGGCATTATGCTGGGACAGCGACGTGATCGCCATCTGGAACAGATCGAATTGATATGCAGGAAACGGATAGCTTGCGATGAAATGGTCACGGTCGCGATAGTTTTTCAGCTTTTGTGACCCATCGGTGAAATCAAACAATGTCTTGAGGTTGTTTTCTTCACGGTCATGCAGCGTTCCAAGTCGGATCTGGCCATCTTGCGTTTTTGTCAAAAGCCGCTTCTGGATGACTTCAGCGACATCGGCAGAGTTCAGCGGCATGCGATTGGAAAACCGCGCCTGGATTTTAGAGAAGTCGTTTTCCTGCTGGGTGGTCATGTCACCCACAACTTCGGTCAATGCCTGTTGCGCCGTGACAATAACCCAAGCCTGACCATTGCACTTGGTATTGAGGCTTTCCGCCACAGTCTGCAGGTTGGTCATCAGCTTGACGTTATCAGCAACGTACTGACCCACCTCATCGACGAAGAAGTTCAGCCGGAAGTTTGGTACTTGCTTGTCAATCCAGGCCTTGATCGTGTTTGCAAAATCTTCGATCGAGATATTGGTATCAGTCCGGTATCTGTCGAGGATACCCTTTACGTCCGCAGGATCGCTCTGCGTGACACCGGCATAGGCTTCGGCGATCTTGCCACCGCGCAGCTTTGCGATCTCACGCCCGGCTTCCCAAGGTTCCCCTGCAATCTGGGCGTAGCGTTCTTTGAACGTGTCGAATTGGCCGATTTGATCCAGGTCTCGCTCGAATTGGGCGATATGCGGAATTTTGCCGTAATATCCGCACATTTCATCAAAGACTTTTTGGAAAACTGACAGCAGCGCATCGGTATCCGTCTTGGAAATCACGTCTGCTTTCTGATCGATATTGAACAGGATTGATTTTGACGGGATCGCCACAGCCTTGCGCAAAGCGCCCAGCAGCATGGGGTCTCCTTTTAGCTTTTCGTCAAAGATCTCAAAAGCCGTGGATCCATCGACCTCGCGATTTTCCAAAAGGAGGGCGAGCATTTTTAACAGGTGCGATTTTCCTGATCCGAAAAAGCCCGAGATCCAAACACCATTGGCGGTGTCGAAATTGTTGTAGGCATCAAGGAACTGACCCAGACGCTGGCCGATTTCTCCCGTGATCACGTATTCATCGAGTTCGATGCGCAGGCTTGCCTCATCATCGGCCTTGATCACGCCATCAATAGCCCGGTCAACCGGCTTTTCGAAGATTTCCCGCAGTGCGATAGACATGGATCAGACCTCGTAGTTAAGGATGTTGAAAGCGCGATAATATTTGTCGTCATGCAGCCGGCCAAAAAGATCGAGCGATGCGCCGGTCGCCAGGGCATGTGTGTAGCTGCCAGGGAAAAACAGCACCGTGGGACGATCTTTCGCGGTGCTTTGGAGGTTGTTGAGCACATTGTGGGAGCGGATGAAGGGATAGACCTCACCGACACCAGACAAGAAGATCACGTCGTGCTCCGTCTGCGCGATAGCTTCGCCAATTTGCGGGATTAGGTGAGCCTGGGGGTCCAGAACACCCTGCAGCAATTCCTTGAGCTCCCCCTTGTCCATATCCGCTTCGCTTGCGAGGACCTCGTCTAGAATGCCGCGCTGCTGCAAAATATCCAGAGCAATATCATAAATGTTGAGATCCAACACCTTCACCCCGGCATGCTGAATGCGTGTCACCAGAGCTTTGAGGTCATCAACCATCGAGAGCCCTTCGAGCGCGGGATAGGGGCAGATAAAAAAAGGCACCTCATTCCCGAGGCCTTGCTTGGTCAAAAATCGCTGACTGGTAACGACACCAAACAGATGTTCAGATCGCGCTTTCGGGGTCATCTCATTACTCATACCGCAGCTTCCTCCACCGCGACCCCGGGAAACACCGCCAAATCGGTCGGGCGCGTTTGTGAAATCAGGGCTTTGACACGCGCTGTCAGGTGAGCGGTCTGAATTGTCCCGTCGCTCGATAAGATTGCAGCTTCGCGCATCATGCGAAACAACACCTGCCGCAGCTTCAAACGGGTCGATCGGCTCATCGCTGCCAACTCAGGATGCCATTCGGCTTTTTCGTCCCAGAACATGTCAAATACCTCCAAAGGCAAATCCAGGCGGTAGGACAAATGCCGGTCCCGCAAAACCTGCACGGCAAACTCGCCAACAAAGCGGTACGCCCGGCAGGCCGCAAGCCAAAGAAGGGCCTGCTGCTCGGTGCGATCATCGGTCTCGACCAGAACAGCCAACTCCTCATCTGTAAGCGTCGAGATGCGGTTGACGATTTCGCGCAATGTCCGTTGTTGAGATGCCATCTTTGGCAATGAGACGACCCCTTCAGAAAGGGCACGCACAATTGTTGCGTCCCAAGGCTGCCCTGGAATGTGCAGACGCGCGACATCGACACTCTCAACCAAAAACAGGCCACCAGTTGAGAAGGACATTTTATAGGGGCGTGGTTCTCTGCTCACCAAGGTACAGGTCTCCCGACGGCACCAAACACATCAACAGCATTTGTTAACACAATTTGCTGTTCATTTGGCGGCCGTATCGTTGGCTTGGTATCAAGCCCCAGCCGCTTAAGTGCATAGAAAAGCAGCGCGCGACGCACGGGAATCTGCCCCCTACCACCCTCCATGCCGTAGTCCATCTCAATGGCACGGCGCTGGTTATCTGAAAGCTCCGGATGCGGGCCGATCTCAAGCACGACCTCCGTCTGCCAAGCCTCATCTGCGCTGGGCTTTGCGGTTGCCGGTCCCTGTTCACCAACCTCGACAATTCGCGATAGCAGAAAGTCCTTAAAGACCTCATCATTCTGACAGAACGCCCGCACGTGCCACCGGAACCCGTCGAAGGCCAAAGCGTGTGGCTCGATCCAGCGAGCGCTGGGCTCAGGACGTGACATTGACTGGTAGGTGACCTCTAGGGCAGCTGGCTCACGGATTGCCGCCAAAACATCGCGCAACGTCTCGGCGGACACACCTCGAGCTGGCGTAGGTGTGGCTGCATAAGCTGGGAACTGGCTGATCCAACTGTGGCCGACATCAATCAACCCGTGCTCCACAGCCTGCAACTGTGCAAAGTATTTTGATGCTTCCGGCTCTAAAAAACGCGGCTTGAAGTTTTTACCGCGAAGATACGTACGCAGACGCTTGTCATACACCAAGTTTGTCTTGCGACCCTCAATGTAGTTCGTCAGGTCTTTGGAAGCCTGTTGTTGAGAAATTCCAAAGGCTTCCATCAAGTCTCCACGGTTGATCCGACCCTGCCAGTAGATCCGAAATTCAATGAATTCGTAACGCTGCTCAACGTTCCAGTTGAGACCTTTCTTTTCAGGTCGGCGACTCATTTGCGACTCACTTTATATGCTCTACTTCTGCGTATGTTTATTTTATAGGTTGACTCCTTTGGAGAGAGAACTCACCTTTCCTACAGCACTTAACGGTTCTTACAACAAACCACAAAGGTCTGACCATGAAAACTCACAAACCTGCTCTTGCACTTGTCGCTATTATGTTCCTGGCGAACTGCGCGACCATCACCAGGGGCTCCGACGATGTATTGGAAATCAAGACTGAGCCAGCAGGTGCGCAGGTGCAAACGAGCAACGGGTTCAGTTGCAGCAGCACACCTTGTGCGATCAAGATGCCCCGCCGGTCTGAGTTTGTTGTGGATATCACAAAGGCAGGCTGCCGCCCTATTGAAGTGAACGTGACACACAAAACCGCCGACGCAGGTGCTGCCGGTGTAGCGGGCAATATCCTTGTAGGCGGCATCATTGGCCTTGGCGTGGATGCCGCAACGGGTGCCTCCCAAGACCTCGTACCAAACCCGGTAGAAGTAAAGCTGGAGTGCTGAAAGATGGCAAAATTGAACATTAGAACTGGTATAGCCATAGCAAGCACAATCGCCATAACTGGTTGTTCTGGCATCAATTATGCAGTGGAAAATTACTCTAGTGTTGATGTGGAGCGTTTTGAAGCCAATGGGCAAACTTGGCGGATTTTTGACAAGCCAGCCGAGGGAAGACTCATGATTACGCCAACTCTGGGTAAGGCTGCTGCGGTAGGTGCCGCACAGGGAGCAACTTTTGGCCTATCCAGAGGTGGCGCTAGCCCGGTCCAAAACTTTGAAGCGGCGGCCAATCTCTTTATCAAGTCGCGAGACGCGGGCTGCCAAGTCACGAGCGGATCCTTGGTGATAAACCCACAGTATGAGTTTTTCTATTCCTGCGGGTAGGTGTTTTGATCAGCGATCGGTGACGGACGAGTATAACGAAAGAAATACACTATGGAATACATCATCGTCGGGGCAATCATCTTTGGCGTCATCGGTTTTTTTATTGATGGCGGCAAAGGCGCTATTTGGGGCGCATTGCTTGGGCCAATCGGCTTGATTATTGCTGCTATCATGAAAGGCAAATGACCCAACCTTGGGTCTCTCTTACTGGCTGACATAACACTGTGGACTGGCCGAGCAACATCATCACAGTGCTTGGCTTACCCACTGTTTCACAAAGGCTGCTATAACATCCAGCTCCCGAGGATCGGTCGCTTCCTTGGCCCGCATGTCATCTATCGCAGCTTGCGCCTTGGCTATGGTCATCCACTCAGTTTCTGGGCCTTCTGGTGCTGACCACTTATCCCGCAGATACCCATTGAACAGCACCATTTCCTCAGTGCTCAGCAGTTCCGGACTCTCAAACGCCACAAGCCGCCGTCCAAGCTGGCGGAGCCGGGGATCTGACAAGCTCGCAACAATTTCTTGTCGTCGCGGCCAAGGCGCGTGCTGAAACTCCTGCAGGAGCTGCTTGTCCTCGTTTGAGTAGAACTCTCCGTAAATCTGCTGCTCAACAGGTTTGGGCGGGGCGTCAGGATCTTCGACGAATCGTGTCGCCATAGCAGCGCCCACCCTGCGCCGAAAATCCGGCGCCTCTGCAACGATCGCCACCCGGCGTAGTTGCTCTGCGCTGGGCTCACGCATCTCAAGAAGCGCCGGTGCTTTATTCGTGGAAACGGCACGGATGATCTTCTGCGTTGCATCAACCGCCGCGAACAAGGCGTCGTCTGAGGCATTCAAAAGATCGGCTGGATCTGCAGCATCCAGATCAAAGAATGCCGCCTGCGCGTTGTTGCCCTGAGAATACCCACAAAAGCACCCGACACATGATCGTGGATCACCACCTCCGAGCCGGGCAATCAGCTCGTAAGGACGGAAACTTTCTAGCTTG
>Ga0222648_1000817_pt1 | contig 12739 bp, 5 predicted proteins | sample AntAcemetagen335_FD_181021 | JGI IMG/M metagenome (GOLD analysis project Ga0222648, IMG submission 181021) | Saline water microbial communities from Ace Lake, Antarctica - #335 | ecosystem: Environmental > Aquatic > Non-marine Saline and Alkaline > Saline | place: Antarctica: Ace Lake | collected... | reverse complement strand
CAGGTTTCCCGAGGTCAAATATTTCGCTAAACCGGGACCGTACGTGAACATCCAAGTCGTGTCGCACCCCGCAGTTGACGGGAACTGCCCTGAAGTGGCCTGCACTTCGATCGGCGGCCTTAAGGTTTCAGCGAGGGCGTCGAAACCGACTTTGTCGTACGGAGACGTGCTGCCCCAGGTCGTCAGTGTCACGACGGGCTGTGTTACGCACTTATCCGCGACCACGCCGATTACGAGCCGGCACTTGGGCCCCACAACCTTGTTCCCGTCGCACCACCGCGACGTCGCGCGTATCACGGTGAAGGTTGGGGCGACGTTGTCCGCGGTGGAGAAGCACACCACCGCGGAGGCGTCAGTATCGGCAGCTGTTGATGGGGCAGCGTACAAACAGTAGTGTTTCGCGGAGGTCAGGCCGCTCACAACGACTGGGGTTTCCAGGGCGTTCGCGGTAACCGCACCGCAGGAGTGCGCCTGTCCGGCACCCGTGCACCACAGCGGGCTCGTGAACAAGCTCGCGACGGGCACGCACGTCTGCAACTTGCTTCGCGCAGGCGCGTCACCCACCGTCGTCGCGGTGGCCATCTCCAAAACAGCCCAGCACGCGGTAGTGGAGCCGCCGCCGTGCTGTAAGGAAACCTTCGCGGTGGTGGGCTCCACGGCGACGAGCGAGGGAATTAAAATTGGCGTCGCCGCGGCCGGGAGGTACACGTCGCTCGTGGTCGGCTCGCACGGCCCGCACTCGCCGACGAGGTCGCACAGCTCCCACGTTATCTGTACGACCACGTCGCCAGGCCACGCCGGTACGTCCACCGTGACGCTGGTCGCTGATGGGGCGTACGTCGCCGTGGTCTGGCCGGTGACTGGTGTGACGCTTGTGTCAATCGCGTCGCAGACGTTCCCCGAGCCAGACCCGGTTTGACACGCCGTAGCGGTCCACTTTATGATCCCGGGTTCGGACATACGCACGTCGTACGTGACCGAGTTCATCGTTTTCGACACCACCACAGGCGCCACCAAACACGTGGGCGGAGTCACGTCCAACATCAACCCAGCCAGGGTGACGCAGGTTGAGGCTTTGTTCAGCGCGACGTCGACGACGGAGACGCAGACGCGAATCGCGCCGCTTGTTAACGTCCCGCGTTCTTTTTCGTCGAACGTCCGCGTGCCGCGCCAATCCGGTTGGTACTCCGCCAGGTTCGTGGTGTCCGGCCACTCCAAACGCGGGTCCACCGCGCACGCGCCGTGCGCGGCGCCTCCGTAGGCAAGGCCTCTGCAGGTCAACGCCACGGCCTCCACGGTGAACGAAGTGACCACGACATCGACGTTCGCGGTGACGACGACGTCTATTATTCCGCCGATTGGCACGACGCCAGACGCCCCGGCCCCCGAGGTTTTCGTCCCGGTGATCGTCACGACAACTGGGGTGTTTTTCCAAACCGGGCCATTCCCGGTGATCGCGGTGACCGCCTCGCCGTCCGTGAAGAACGGGTTGTACGACTTTTGCGTCAGGTAGATTTTGTACCCGAGCGCGCCGTCGGGCTGCGGCACCAGTTTCTGGCCGTCGATGCGAATCAGGGCGGTCGGGGTGTTTGGAATCGCGGGGTACGCGCGGGACTTGGTAACACCCATGGTGTACGGAATCGACGCCTCGGGTAACCGCGTATGCGCGCTCTGTACGTCTCCAAGAAACCCGGCAAAACTGGTGCTGTCGCCGTTTTCGTACGCGATTCTTCCTTGGCGTCGCGCGGATCGTTCAAGCGCGAGCGCCCCGACGTCAAACTCCACCGCGATGTCGCTCAGCGCCACTTACGATAAATAAAAGAAAGTGTCAGTCTTGTATGGGCAAACAGTCTTGGATTTGGGAAACACAGCCTTGGATTTGGGAAAGGCCCAATCAATACGTACCTTCGGCGCCGCCTATCGTGACCCTGCTCACGTCGATCGGTTTGTTCGCCGTGACTAACAGGTACACGGTGCTTCCCGGCGACGCGAGGGTTCCAACCACGCCGTCACTACGCACACTCCAGTGCGTCACGACCGTCGTGAGCGCCAGCGCGGGGGGGAGCAAACACCCCCCGGCCACGTTCACCGCGCCGGCACTCGGCGAATCGGCGTTAACGGCGCAGCACAGCCCGGCGTCCGCGCAGCAGTCGCCGTCGATCACGCAACTCGCGTCGCACCCGCACCCGGACAGCGCTTCGCCGCCGCACCGACCGGCGCACGACGTCGTCGCGGCTAAACCGGGAGTGAAGTCCTCGTAAGCCAGGGAAGAGGTAACCGTGATCGTCCCGGAGACCTTGCCTGTGGTGCGCACGTCCGCGGATACGACGAGCGACGTACCAGCGGCTAGCCCGGGAAACTCAGACGTCGCCAGCGTCAACACGGCGCTGGTCCCCGCGCCGAGACCGGTTTGGCAGTACCCGCACGACGCATCGCAGCTGTGCCTCCACTCGCAGGCGGGGCACATGAAGGCTTCGCACGCGCCTCTTCGCGAGGCGAAGGCTTCGCAGCGCGCGACGGGGGCGGCGTCGGTACACCCGTTCAGGACGAAGGAATCCCCGGCGCGCGGGAGTTTTGATACGTGTTCCTTTAAAGAGCCCGCTGCGCCGAAGGATACGGAGGACAATGCGGTCGGGGTTGAGGCGGTCATCGTTACCGTGAACCAGGATCCCGGGTGCGTCGCCGCGACCAAAGAATCCGCGGCGCACTCGGGGGCGTTAACGCTCGAATCTGCGCAGGCGTGCGGCACCTTCGCCACCACAACGGATGTTGGCGCGGCCATGTTGTCGTAAAGCAACCACCCAGGTTCCCGCCGCGTAAGCAAATCGCCAAACCCGACACAGTACTGCGTCGTGGAAAGAGGGTTGCCCGCAGTGTCCGTGACCAGCGTGCTGCTGGTGGTCACGAAGTCAAGGCACAGCTGCGAGGTTTGGCAATTCGCGGTTATCGCGCTGCCGACGGTCACGGTCCCGATACGGTGCGAGGCGCCTGTAAACGCGAGCATGTACGTATTCGCGGCGACGCCGCTTCCGGGAGTGACGGCGGCGATCGTGAGATCGGCGGTGGCTTCGTCCAGGGGGCCGCAGTCTTTCACCAGCAGCCGCGCGGCGGGCAGCGTGCTAGAGCCGCCGTACAGCAGGGGCTCGGACGATACGAAGGTAACCGTCGCGCTTTCCGTGTCCCGCACCACCGCGCCCAGCGTCGGGTTCGTCGCGGATACCATGCGCAGCGAAGTTAACGTCGGCGGCGTGACGTCGACGTAGATTCGGTCTTCCCACACGGAAGGGACGCCGTTGGTAAAAGTCGCCGACAACGACGGACACGCGGTGACGTCGAAGGAGACGGCGCATAGCGGTGACGTCGTCCCGTCGAGACACGTGGTGGTCGTGACGAGGGACAGTTTCCAGTTCACGGACGACCCATCCAAGAACCCATCGCCGTCGGTCGGCGTGGCGGTAGAGGGGACCGTTCGCGTTACAGTGACCCGGTTGTCCGTGCCCCCGTTGTTGTCTATCACCACGGTCACCCCGGCGTCCGCGTTTGTTACCCCCGCCACCACCGCGCTGGCGAGCGAAAGCGTGGTCGACGTCGTTAACACCAGCGTGAATGTGTGTCCCGGTCCCACCACTTTTGAGTTGAGCGCGTTGTTCGAAGTAGTGGTGCAGACAAACCCGGTGTCATACCCAGCGCTCCACATCTGAGGCAGCGAAGCGGTTGACGCCCTGGATTGCGTGGTGACGGTGACGCTGTTTGCGAAAGTGTTCGCGACAAACCCCGACGCCTGTGCGTTTTGCACGACGTCCGAAACCGGTCCGAACGTCAGTTCCATCAGCGCATCCAGGGCGGGAATCGTGGTGCCCACCACCAACTCATACGTCACCACGTTGTAGTACACCAGGGAAGGCGTGAGTTGTCGGTTGAAGCTCCCCGTGGTGAACCACGAAAACGCGTCGTTCGGGTCGATTTGCTCGTCGTACGTGACGACGACAGTGATGACGTCGCCTCGCGCGGCGACCAGAGCGGTTGTAGAAGCTTGCGCCGAGTCTAAGGTGACGACGATGTTCGCCGCAATCAACGTCGTGGGCGGCGTGCTGTCCACGGCGACCCACACGGAAGACCCGGGCTGGTCGTAGTTAACAACCGCGTCCCTGTTGCACGAGTTCGCTGGGTCGAACGCGGGCCCGACCCTACTCGTGACGTCCGCAACGTCGTTACTGGTGGTTTGTGCTCGCCCGAAGAACCCAGTCGTCGCGTCCGTGGCGCTGTGCGACGCCGTTTCGCTCGCGCCCCACGACCCGTCCCACGCGCTCATGAGCTGCCACTTCACGCGGATCGGCCCGTCCGGCTGGTTCCCGTTACTGTTGTCAAGCATCGCGTCCGTAAGCGTAACACGCGCGGTGTGGTAGTTGTGCCCGGCCGTGCTTATATACACCCGGTCGCCGACGTCGGCGCACGTCGCGTCGACGGTGACCCCCGGCGCGTCTATCAGAATCTTGCGCCGCGCGCACAACCGCTTCACCCGGTACCCCCCCGAACCGCCTTTCAAAACCCAGAACCCGGAACAAGGCACGGAATCGGAGCCAACCTCCACTCGGGAGTTAAAGTTCCCGTTGATCGTGGCGTCCAGGAAATCGTCATCCTCGTCAAACCCGGTGGTTGGTTTCGTGAACGTCTCGGTGAGCGCCACTAAGCCTTTCTGCCGCAGCCAGTTGTCCAACCCGCCGCCGGCGCACGGCTTGTACACCTGGTACGCTGGGGCGATGTTTTCGTGCCTCACGACCTGGATGGTGGCGTGGTCGCCGATCCACAGGCGGACTTTCGAAACCGGCTGGTCGAAGAACATGTGGAACACGACGTACTCGCCAGCCTTGACCACCCGGCGGAACATGTTCCACGTAAACGCGCTCGGCTCCGCGTACAGCTCCACCACGGACGGCGGCGTGTTCATGGGTTGCTTACGATACATAAAAGAAAGTGTCAATCTTGTATGGGGAAACAGGGAGGCCGGGATTTGGGAAAGGCCCAACACGTACCTTGGTGCCAGAGATGGAGACGCCGGCTAGGATATTGGGTGACGGGTTGTCCTTTCCCGCGAGCACCACTGGTGCGCGAATCAGCGCGTCGCCGGTCAAAGCTCTTTGCTTCGTGCTACTCCGGGCCTGCGCGTTGTTCACCGAGGTCGGGGCCATCGCGAAGTACCCGCCGGTCGCGGAGTTCCCGTCAACGTTCCCAGACGCGTCAAACGCCTCGGGTAACGCCATCCCCATCACCCCCCACCCCTCACGGCACCACCGCGCCCACATCGGCACCCAAAACGACCCGTCCCCGCGGTCCTCCGCGCGGCAGTCGTTCCTCTTGGCGAACGCCAGCGCGCCCCTGCCAACCGCGTCGCACGGGTCCGCAAGCGTAACCACGGTTCGCCATTCACTGGAAAGCTCGCTCAGCGCAAACGAACTACGCCCGCCCCAGCCCGCGCTCCTCGAAACAAGCTCCTGCGCTTTCGGGCGGAACTCGGTTTGACGGCACTGCGCCTTCCCGGGCTCTACGGCGCGTTGCAGGGAACGCATCAGCACGTTCGCTTGTTGGATGTGCTGCCTGCCACCTGCGGCGAGCTGGAAGTACGCGCCGTACGGCCTGAGTGTAAAAAGGAAAAGAGGAAAGAAATTAAAAAAAGTGTCAGTCTTTCGTGATGTGTATAAGGGATTGGAAAGGGTATACTGTGCTCCATACAGGGCAGTAAACAGTGCACTTGTGATGTACGTAGCAGCTCCAGTACTGGTACATGTTACTAGTGCACTCGAACAGGGCAGCAAACAGTCATGCAGGGTCCGTAAACAGTGTTTGGATCTACGTACCTCGTCACGGGTTCCGTCCACGCGACGTCGGCGATTATCAAATCCCCGACCCTGAACGCCTTGGCGCCGGTTTCGTGGCTCTTTATGTCGTGGAAGGAATCCGAAACGGATTTTGTGTTTGCGGTGTCCACGTCAGAAGAGACGTAGCTCAACGCAACCGCTTCGTTTGGTGTTGCCGCGACGTTTGCAGTCGCGATACCGTCCGCCCTTCGCGACGCCGGCCGCGGCACGAAGGAGTCGAAAACGACGCTCGCGGCGCGCAGGCGGTGATCCAAGGTCGTTTTCACCGCGGGCGCCCCCGTCACCACAAACACGGGCGCCCCCCGGTTCCCCGCGGCGTCCGAAAAAGTCAACTCGAAAACAAGCGTGCCTTGTCGAACGACGTCCGTGGTGAGGGTGACGTACGCGATCCCGAAGGTTGCGTCGGTTGACGGGTAGATAGACGCGTCCGTGAAGGCGGTGACGTCGGTGAACTTGGTTCGCCAGGAGTCTCTGACTTGCTTCACCTCCGAAGGCGCCGCTTGCACTTGGTCCATAAGCACCGTCGCGACGAGCCCGCCGATTGTGGCCTTCACGTCAACAAGCGGCTCCGACGCGCGGAAAACAACCCCCACGGTGTCGCCAACACCGGCGTGCTTCGCCGTGGTCACGGTGACGTCGTCCGAGGTGGTGCACGACGTTGGGGCCCGCGAATCAAGAGGAAGCACGTACGCCACGTTCACCACCAACGCGTCGATTAGCACGGGGGGCGTGCCGTCGAAAATAACAAGCGCCTTGTCCGCGCCTTTGGGTAATGTGGAAGACACGAACCCGGCGGCGGGTTCCGATAACGTGGCAGGCACTGTCGCGGTGACGTTGAGCATCCCGTCAGCGAACGCGTGCGCTTTTTGAAGCACGAACTTGGCTTCCCAAATCCGCCCGGCGCCGACGATCACGCCCGGGCGAATCACCACTCCGTTGACGGTCAGCACGGGCTTGTCAATCGGCCTGCCCGCTTCCACTCGTACGGTCAGGGTATCCCCGAACTTCGCAACCTTGTTCGGCACCGCGCGTACCACGGTGCCGTCCGTGGAAACCACCGACGACGTCGCGCCGTTCGACGACACCGACTTCAACAGCGTCAGCTGCCCGAAAAGCTTCATCACGCTCACGTCGAAGGTTCCCTCTGCCACGCCCCTGCCGGTCACCGCGAGCAGGTACTCGGTGTTTGCCGCCGCGTCGAAGAACATGTCGCCGCAGGTTGTTGAAACGAACGTCCCGCAACTCGCTTGCCTCCACCCTCCGTACGGAGGGTAGCCATTGAACGTCTGCTCCACGTTCTCCGCGGTGACAGTGACGCTTTTGATGGTGACGTCGGTGACGTCGAAACCGGTCCCGGCGGTCATCGTCACGGTGTACGCCACGGCCGGGTCCGCGACGGTTATCCGGCCGGTTTCGAAACCGGCATCGCCAAACGCGGCGCCGATTGGTTCGGGTAAAACCCAGTCACCAACTGTCGTGACGGCGCCGCCATTTGGGGTCGTCGTTACCGTGTAACTCTGGTCAGCGCCCGCGATCGTGGTGTACGCGATGCGCACCTCGTACTTCGCGTTCACGTCAGTTCGCCACGGCGTGAAAACTATCGCGATGGTACCGCCTACGGTATTGGTGACCGTTACGCCTGAAGTCGTGTCGATATCCACGTAATCCTTGGTGTACAGCCCTACTTCACTGGGGAAGTTCGTGTCGCATGCGCGTATCCGGAGCTTCTGCGCATACGAAACGTCGTGCTTCAGTTTGTACAGTTTGAAACCGCCGGCGCCCGGCGATGCGATATCGGATGGGCCCCGGCACTTGTCTTCAATGGACGGGAACGGCCAAAGCGCCTTGCCCACGGTGGTGTCTTCCAGTAAAAACGGCAACCCCCTGGTTTTCGCGCTAGACCCGACGTCGCGAAACACACCCGCGACGTACCGCACTTCGTCGACAATCGTGAACTCCTCTTCCACGTACGTCCGCAAATTAGCGGCCACCACCGCGAACGCCGCCATGCTCGGGAACCCGTTCCCGTTGCCAAACGTATCAACGGTGTTTCTCAACGAGCCGTCGCCGGCACTGAGGCTCGCGCCGTCCCAAGCCGCAACGGCAGTGTCCAACACGACCGCCCTTTCGTACCCGCGCTCGTTCGCGAACCGGGCGCGGCACAAATCCGCGAAGGGACCGGCGACGCGCCCGCCCAGCACGGCGACTTGCGCCAAACATTGAGTCTCGAGTTTCGCGTTTGAAACGCCACCAACGCGCGCGCACTGTCTGCACGCAGACGATCCCATAGAGACGGACTCGGCGCTCGGAACCGCCAGCGCGGCACGCGCGGTGGTGCAGTACCCCGTCGCCTCCCCGCTCGTGGGCACGGCGGGGCACGTGCGCGACCCACCCACGGTGCCGAACGGCGTGGCGGCTAGGGTGCACACGACGACAGCAGCAGAAATGTCTCCACCTGACGATGGCGCCGCCTGGCCGCATATCGATCCCGTGTTGGCGACGCCGTCTGCGGCGCTCACCTTGACGTTCACATCAAGGCGGTACCCGAGCGCGCACGCGGCGCACTCGGTGGATACGACGTTCACCACGGTACCGTCGATCCACGTCGCGGTGGCGATTTTTGAGGTCACGCCGGTGGTGGAGAACGCGGTTTGCGTAAACGCGGTGACTGTCGGAGACGCGTCCGTGTTCCCCGCGAACGGCAACGAGGTCACATTGCCGCTCACTTCAAACGTCCCATCCGCATAAATCACAATTGCCGGACGGCCCGTGATCGCGGTAAACGCCACGGCGTGTACGTACGGCGCCGCCGTCGTATTGGTCATCGCCGTTCTGATTTGAATCGTGCCGTGCAACGTGAAATCGTTTCCGACGTGCAAATCGTCAAGCGCCGCGGCGGTGCAATTCGCGTTACTGTCCTTGCCTCGCGGCACGGCGTGCGCCAGCTCGCTCGCGCTGGTCCAGGACGACACGGTCATCTCACCCACCACCGCGCACTGGTGATACTGCACCGGCGCGTTCGGAGGCACGACGTTTAAATCGAAGCAATCCACGACTCCGCAGTACCCCCAAATCGGTTCGTCGCGTCGTCGGTCAGTAACCGAAATCCCGACATCCCAATCCCGGTTGATGAAGCACCAAGGTAACAAATCACCGGTAGGGTTCCTGCACTGGTTGTGGTTCCCGATACCGCCGGTGGTGTACGTCGCAGGGTCGAACTCGTGTTCCACCGGGGTCTGGATGTTCCACGCTTGGCACGCCTTGCCGTCTATTGTGCGCGTGGCGTCGCCTCGGTACGCGGTGGGCGCCGCGGGGTCGTGACAGGTCGTGGACCCTGCTTCCTCCGCGAGGGCGCAGTGCGTACCCACGAACCCGGCGGCGCAGGCGTTGCAAGTGTTTCCTGTAAACCCAGGGGCGCACACGCACTTCGTGGTGGTGCCCGCGGTGGACGCCACCGTGGCGTCGCACACGCCGTTCCCGGAGCATCCGGACAGCGTGGCGTCGTCGACGTACACTGAGGTGTCGTCCACGTCGCACGCGATGCCGCAGGTCTCGCCGATCCACCCAGAGGCGCACGCGCACCTGCGCAACGTGTCGATGTACACGCCTCCGTTGGTGCAATACGCGTCCCGGACCGTCCCAACCACGGGCTCGCTTGTGTCGCACAAAGAACCAGTTTGACCGGGAGGACACTCGCACTCGGCGGTGATGTCGTTGCACGTCCCGCCGTTGGTGCACGCGCACGTGTTGCATCCCTGGCCGGTGTACCCGCCCCGGCACACGCAGCTCATCAAACTAGTCACGGAGTCGAACAAGCACGTGCCCCTGGCAGCAGGGCACGTCCCCGCCGCGCACGTCGCGGCGACGCACACGCCCCCGACCCCGGTGTTGGCGTACCCGTCGTCGCACGCGCAGGTGTTGAGCAGCGACCCGACTGCAGGCGGACACGTCCCTCTGCCCCCGCAAAGCACCGCCTGCGCCGAATCGGGGTCCGCCGCCAAAGAGGGCGGCCCCGCCCCAGGACAGAACAAATGACAATCAGCCCCCGTCCACCCTTCGCGACAAACACACGTCGCGCCGTCTACCCGACCGGTACACACCTGCATCTCCGCTCCAGACGCTAACCTGGTTAGCCGCGCGATGCCGCACGCGCACGTCGGCGAGACTTCGTTCTTCACCGTGTTGCAGTCATCGCCCTCGAATCCGGGCTTGCAATGACACGTCCCGTCCCGCTTGTCGCACGCGCCTCGGTTGGCGCACGGCGCGTCGACGCTCGGCCCTTTGCACTGGATATCACACGCCGCGCCCGCGTAACCTTTGCCGCAGGCGCACTTTTTAGAAACCGCGTCGCAGGTCCCCCGGCCGTTGCAGGTCACCACAACTGGCTGGTGACCGATCACCGCGGGTACGCCGCTGGCTAAACGCGCGCCGGGACACTGGTGACTCGCCACGCACGTCGCCGCGCCCTCCGGAGTGTTCGCAGTGGCCGCGACGTCCACGGCAAAATCCGAAGCCGGGCACACCGAGTTACCCCCCAACGTCATGACCCCAGCAGCGTCCGCGCCGTGGCACGTCGCCGTGGTGTGGCACCAGCCGCACCCCGGTCGCTGCGCGCACGTCGCGCACGACACCGCATCGCCGCACTCGTGTAAACACTCCCCGACCACGTCCGCGGTTTCGGAACAGGTGGTTTCCACCGACCGAGCGAGGCACTTTTTCGTCGCCGGGCACCAGGCGCAAGACTCGTCGCCGCCGCACGCGCCGCACGTCGTGCGCCCAGCGCAGTGGTCAGCGCACGATTTCGTGCACAAACGCACGCCCGACCCTTCGCTCACCGCCGCGGTCGTCACGTCCGTCCACTTAACGGTTCCGGTGACATTGTCGTACGACCCTATTTCCACTTGGTCGATGCCATACCCAAGCTCCCATCGCATGGAAAGACACGCGCCTCTTCCCGGGAACGGCCCAAGCACCGCGCCTTCCGGCGCCTTCGCCGCCCACGCCCACCGCAGCGCGGCTTGGCCGTTGGTTGCGTCGTACGCGAAGCAGTCCTCCGTGGATACCGAATTTAACGAACACGACCCGACCACGGTGGTCACCGCTGGCGAGCTCGGGTGCAGCAACCCACTGGTAATACCCCCCGCGTTGTTCGGCCGGGAGGCAAAGTTTGCCATGTCCCGTCCCGCGATCGCAATCCCCACTCTGCCGCCCGACGCGGCGCCCCGCGCGCCGTTGACGATTGTCAGGTACGTCAACCCCACCGAGTCTCTCACAATAACCACCCGCGACGTCCTCGCCTTGCCCAACCCTCCGAAGCTGGTTTGCGTTGAATCGGGGTTGAAAACAAGCTCGCCGCCCGTTTTTGTGGAGGACGTGCACTCACCTAGGCCGGCGTCGTGGGTCGCCCCTGAGGTCGGAATTTGAAACAACTCGGACTCCGCGCTCGCGCCAAGACCCAAACACGTCTTCGTCGCCGGGTCGAAGCTCGCAGGGTGCGACTTTGGAAACTCCTCCACCGGCCGTACCGTCGCTCTGAGTTGGTGCGACCCGTTGGTTTCCCAGGAAACGCCCACGCACGTGTCGCTCACCGCGCCGGCGGCGGCGAACTGCGGCGTCTGTTTTTTTAGATTTAGACGTGGTTTGTTTGCGATGTGAGAAAGGACGCGTCCGAGAAACGATGGGGGGGCATGTCAGAACGTGGAAACAGCGGTGGTCCGTGGTCGTGTGGTGTATCGGTGCGGTTCGCGGAACGAGTTCGTGTGCGTGCGTGTACGGCGCGTCTTCGCGGCGGGCACTAGTGCCACGTGGCGTGTTCGCGTTGGTGAAAGTGCCCCGCGGGATCGCCACATGTCGTTTCCCCCGTGTTCGCGGAAAAGTCTCGGATGGGTCGTGGATGGGAGGGAACGCACCGTTGCGGTCAAAAGCACCAAGAGCGCCGCTGTCACGAGCGACGTGAATCGCCATAGCGACGAGGTACGAACCGTCCGCCCAGGTCTCGACCCGCCCCCATTTCTACACGTCGCCGACGCCATCGCCGGCGTCACCGACGACGACGCAATCGACGCGCTCGGTGACAAGTCACCCCGACTTGACACCTCCGACGCCACCCACGGCGCGTGACCAGAACGCGAGGAGCGCTTCCGACGGTTACGGCGTCAGAAGCCTCTCGCACTCGAGGTCTCGCGCGCGGTACGTGGACGAGAAAGACGCGCGTTCCCAGCGCCTTCCAAGTCGTTGTGCCCTTGGCACCGTCTGCGTGTGATTTTTAAGAAGAAGAGTCCTGCCGGCGCGGTGGAAGGATTTTCGCGCTGACAGTGAGTGACAACTTCGAACTGTAACACTATCGCGCTTCAAGCCTTCAGTTCAAAGGGAGTCACTGCTGATATCAGCTTTTGATCGACGTGTGTCACGATTTGATTGCGACGAGTTCGACCGACTTTTGCGTATCAACACGCGGCGGCGTGGACAACCGAATCTAACGACCTCGTCTACGGCAACCCGCCTGAAGGCTTTCAAAGTCACATGTCTCTGCTGTGGTCATACCGAGCGGCGCCCCGACTAGCGGGAGCGGGACTTCGGGAGGACGATGCCGCGTGCGATGGCCGCGGCGACGTGGTTTGTGTTGCTCTTGGCCCTTGGGTCGCCGAGAGCGGAGGCCAATCTCGTGTCGTACGAGTACGACCCCGCGAACGTCACGGGGTACGTCGTCGGGTCGGAGCTCATCACAAATGCGCAGTGCAAAGAGGTGCGTGCCTGTCTGGTCACCTGTGTGGTTTCGACCGTACCCGGTACCCGCGCGGTTTCGCGGGTTTGTGGGTTTCACACGCGCGCATGACGCGACCGCGTAGGCGCGACCCGTCGGG